>Ga0256405_10009764_pt1 | contig 12979 bp, 11 predicted proteins | sample RumenRJG_02DNA_FD_189096 | JGI IMG/M metagenome (GOLD analysis project Ga0256405, IMG submission 189096) | Bovine rumen microbial communities from Lethbridge, Alberta, Canada - RJG_02 | ecosystem: Host-associated > Mammals > Digestive system > Stomach > Rumen | place: Canada: Alberta...
CAACCTACTGGGTTGCCCCATTCAGACATGCTCGGATCAATTCCTGTTTGCAGATCCCCGAGCCTTTTCGCAGCTTACCACGTCTTTCATCGCCTCCGGATAGCCTAGGCATCCTCCGTTCGCTCTTATCTTCTTTCTCTTTTCGTGCTTCATGAGATACACTCGGCCTTCGGCCTCGGTATGACAACCGTCATTCCGAGCGAAGCGAGAGAATCTCCTTACGCACTGTGAATCACATATTTCTATGTTTGCTCTTGCCTATTGAAATTGTAGTCCGAAAATTCCGTTTGATAACTTCTTTATCAGACTAACTCTATCTTTTGCTTTACCTCTTAATCTATTCTCTCAGTATTGTCAATGAACGTAGCCCGAAGGCCGTAAAAAATCCCGTTCGTTTCAAACGGGACTGCAAAGGTAGTAACTATTTTTGAACTGGCAAATTTTTTTGAACTTTTTTTCATCGTATTTTGCATATATAAATATTTATGCATAAATTTGCACCCGTTTTGAATAATTATACGTGTTTATGCAATCGACCACTGCAAGACGAAAGGCGTTACAGGAAATCCTGGAGCAAACTACCATATATAGTCAGGAACAGTTGCAGGAGCAGTTGCAGTCCAGGGGTATCCAAACCACGCAGGCCACCTTGTCCCGCGACATGAAGGCCCTGCAAATACTGAAAACGCCCAGCGACGGTTATCGGCTTCCGCAACAACAGTCTTCTTTCCGACATCCTTCCGCCCAGGGAATCCTGAGCATCGAGTTCTCCGGACAGAATGGCGTCATCAAAACACAACCCGGCAACGCCCCGGCCGTTGCTGCCCGCATCGACCATCACCCCTGCCCTTCCATCATGGGCACCCTCGCCGGCGACGACACCATCCTGCTTGTCCTCCGGCTGGGTTTTACTCCGGAAGAGGTCCTCGACAACCTTTCTGCCATCGTCCCCAATATTATAGAATACCGTATATAAAATGAAACCTTTTACCATCTGCACCGCCCATTCTGAACATCTCCCCTACGTGGATGCAGTGGTCCAGGCCCTGGAAGAAGCCTCGCGCGCCAAAGGAACCGGCCTGGCCAAACGCAGCCCGGATTACATCCGGAGCAAGATTGAAGAAGGAAAAGCCATCATCGCCCTCTACAAGGACACCTTGGCCGGCTTTTGTTACATTGAATCCTGGGAACACGAACGCTATGTGGCCACCTCGGGGCTCATTGTCTGTCCCGAATTCCGCAGCCACGGCCTGGCCACCGCCATCAAAAAAGAGGCCTTCCACCTGGCCCGCCGCAAGTTCCCAACCGCCAAAATGTTCGGCCTCACCACCTCGCTGGCCGTCATGCGCATCAACTCTTCGCTGGGATTTGTTCCCGTTACCTTTACGGAACTCACCGCCGACCAGGAATTCTGGAAAGGTTGTGAATCCTGCCAATATTACGATGTCCTGCAGCGCAGCGGCAACAAAAACTGCCTGTGCACCGGCATGCTGTTCGACCCCGCACCCAAAGAAAAAGTATGGAAAAGAAAAAAGTCGTCGTCGCTTTCTCTGGTGGACTTGACACGTCCTATACAGTAATGTACCTGGCCCGTGAAATGGGCTATGAGGTATATGCCGCCTGTGCCGATACAGGCGGTTTCTCCCCCGAGCAACTGGCCCGGAACCGGGAAAACGCCCTCAAACTGGGCGCCGCCTCCTATGTAACCCTGGACGTGAAGGAGGAGTACTACCGCAGCAGCATCCGCTACATGGTGTTCGGCAATGTACTCCGGAACGGAACCTACCCCATCTCCGTTTCCAGCGAACGGCTTTTCCAGGCAAGCGCCATCGCGCGGTATGCCAAACAAATCGGGGCCGATGCCATCGCCCATGGCAGCACCGGCGCCGGAAACGACCAGGTCCGTTTTGACATGACCTTCGGCGTGCTCTGCCCCGAAATGGAGATCATCACCCTTACCCGGGACCGCCAACTCTCCCGCAAGGAAGAGGTGGCCTATCTGAACAGCAACGGTTTCACCGCAGACTTCGCGCGCCTCAAATATTCCTACAATGTCGGCCTGTGGGGCACCTCCATCTGCGGCGGAGAAATCCTGAACAGCAACCTGGGCCTGCCGGAGGAAGCCTATCTCAAGCCCCTCACAAAAAGCGGAACTCAGACAGTCTCCATCGGTTTCGAGAAGGGAGAAATCTGCACCGTAAACGGCCGGCACTATAGCCCGGTACGCGCTATCCAAACCCTGGAGCAGGCGGTGGAAGGCTATGCCCTGGGCAGGGACAACCACGTAGGAGACACCATCATTGGTATCAAAGGCCGCGTGGGGTTTGAAGCCGCAGCTCCCATGCTCATCCTGGCCGCCCACAAATACCTGGAGAAATTCACCCTGAGCAAATGGCAGCAATACTGGAAAGAACAACTGGGCAACTGGTACGGCATGTTCCTTCACGAGAGCCAGTACATGGAACCCGTCATGCGGGACATCGAGGCCTATCTGGAAAGCAGCCAGCGCCATGTAAGCGGCACCGTTACGCTCACGATCGGTCCCAAATGGTTTGAATGTACAGGGGTGGATACCCCGAACGACCTGGTAAATTCCCCCTTGGGAGAATACGGAGAAGGCCAGAAGGGCTGGACCGCCGATGAAGCCAAAGGTTTTATCAAGCTGTTGCAAACGCCGCTCCGGGTCTATTACGGACGCCATCCCGACGAAACCCTATGACGGACCTGTTGCAACAGCTCATCGCCATCCCCTCCTACAGCAGGGAGGAAGGCGCCGCCGCCGACTTCCTGCAAGCCTGGCTGGCAGCGCACGGCCTGAAGCCCCAACGCAGCGGAAACAACCTCTGGTGCATGAAAGGGAGCGGCCCCGCCGTGCTGGCCGATGCCCACATAGACACCGTACGTCCCACCGAAGGCTGGACGAGGGATCCGTTCAAGGCCCACATGGAAGACGGACGCATCTACGGCCTGGGCGCCAATGACGACGGCGGTTCCCTGGTGGCCCTCATCCACTTTTTCATGCAGGCCCGGCCCCGGAAACACACCCTGGTCCTGTCCTTGTCGGCCGAAGAAGAAGTCAGCGGCCATGGCGGACTGGAACGAGCCTTGCCCCTGATAGAGGCCGATGCCGGTCCCCTCTGCTGCGGCATCATTGCCGAGCCCACCTGCATGCAGGCGGCCGTGAGCGAGAAAGGCCTGCTGGTGCTGGACTGTGAAAGCAAAGGCGTAGCCGGCCATGCCGCCCGGGCCGATGGCGTAAATGCCATCTTCGAAGCCTTGCCGGACATGGCCTGGTTCCGGCAGCAGGGTATGCAAGTCACGCAGATTGAGGCCGGAACCCAGCACAATGTGATTCCCGACCGCTGCCGATTTGTGGTGGATGTCCGCACCGCCGGAGACAATGCGGAAACCCTCGCCCGCATCCGTCAGGCGGTAAAATGCCAGGTAAGCCCCCGATCGACCCGACTGAACGGCAGCAGCCTTGCCCCATCGCACCCGCTGATGCAGGCCGCGCAGCAGACGGGCATCCCCACCTTTCACTCACCCACCCTGTCCAACCAAGCCCTCTGCCGCTTCCCCACGGTAAAAATGGGCCCGGGAGACTCTTCCCGCTCCCATTCAGCCAACGAATTCATCTTTATCCGGGAGGTGGAGGAGGCAGTTTCCGTCTATTTAAAATTTTGGCAAGCTTATGAAAATCTGGGATAAAGGTTTTGACAATGACCCGCGTATCGACGCCTTCACCGTAGGACGCGACCGCGAACTGGATCTCTTGCTGGCCCCGTATGACATCGAGGGCAGCATGGCCCATATCCGAATGCTCGCAGAGGTGGGGCTGCTGGAGGCCGATGAACTCGCCGCCCTGCTTCCCGCCTTGGAGAAACTCCACCAGGAAGCACTGGAAGGGCGTTTTGTCATTCATGGAGAAGATGTCCACTCCGAAGTGGAAGAGCGGTTGGGGCCACTGGGCAAGAAAATCCATACCGGACGTTCCCGCAACGACCAGATTGCCCTGGACCTGAAACTGTTCACCCGCGCCCGCATGCGCCGGACACTGGGGAAAGTGCAGGAACTGTTTGACCTTTTCATCGGCAGGGCCCGGGAGTTGAAAGACGTCCTGATGCCCGGGTACACCCACCTTCAGGTAGCCATGCCCTCTTCTTTCGGGCTCTGGCTGGGAGCCTACGCCGAATGCCTCTGCGACGACCTGGTCCAACTCAAGGCCGCCTGGGACATCAACGACCGCAATCCGCTGGGTTCCGCGGCCGGATACGGCTCATCGGCCCCGTTGAACCGAAGCCGTACGACCGCGCTGTTGGGGTTCAAGGACTTGGCCTATAATTCCATCTATGCGCAAATGGGGCGGGGACGCACAGAGCTGGCGGTAGCCAACGCGTATGCTTCCCTGGCCGCCACCTTGGGCCGCTTCGCCTCCGACTGCTGCCTTTTCTCCAGCCAGAACTTCGGCTTTGTGAAACTCCCGGATGCCTTTACCACCGGCTCCAGCATTATGCCGCAAAAGAAAAATCCGGACGTGTTTGAACTGGTAAGGGCCCATTGCAACCAACTGCAGGGCATCCCGGGAACCATCCGGCTCATCGTGGGCAATCTGCCCTCCGGTTATTTCCGCGACATGCAGGTGCTGAAAGAGGTATATCTGCCGCTTTTTGACAAGATGGATGCCTGCCTGGATATCCTTGCCCTGGCCGTTCCCGGAATAAAAGTCGCTCAGGACCTGATGTCACAGCCGCTTTATGCCCAGGCTTTCTGCGTAGAGGAAGTAAACCGCCTGGTTCAAAACGGAATTCCCTTCCGGGATGCCTACCGCCAGGTGGGGAAGGCCGTCCAGGAAGGGACGTTCCAATTTGCAGGAGAACTGAAGCACACCCATGAGGGTTCCATCGGCAACCTGTGCCTGTCCGAGATAGAAACCCGCTTCCGGCGTTTGCTCGAAGGTTTTACTCCGCAAAAAGCGTAATCAGATTCAAAATTACCTCAGAGGCCTTTTCCATGCTCTTCAGGGGCACAAATTCCATTTTCCCATGGAAGTTGAGCCCGCCGGCAAAGATGTTGGGACAGGGCAGGCCCTTGAAGGAGAGGTTGGCGCCGTCGGTACCGCCGCGGATGGGCTGGATTTTGGCCTTTACACCGGCCATTTCCATAGCCTTCACGGCCTTTTCTATAATATGGTAGTGGGGCTCCACTTGCGCGCGCATATTATAATAGGAGTCCTTTACCTCCAGTTGCACGGTTCCCTCCCCATATTTGGCGTTCATGAAGGCGGCCACCTGGGCAATCAGTTCCTTCTTCGCCTCGAACTTGGCACGGTCATGGTCACGGATGATGTAGGCAAAATCGGCCTCCTCAACCGCGCCCTTGAAGGAAATGAGGTGGAAGAAGCCTTCGTATCCTTCCGTATATTCCGGACGCTGTTCCACCGGCAGCAGGCTGTTGAACTCCTGGCCGATGAGGATAGCGTTGCGCATCTTGCCCTTGGCGCTGCCGGGATGCACGTTGCGCCCCTGGACATGCACCTTGGCGCTGGCGGCGTTGAAGTTCTCGAACTCCAGCTCTCCCAGCTCGCCGCCGTCCATGGTGTAAGCATAGTCGGCTCCGAAGCGCTTTACGTCAAACTTTACCACGCCGCGGCCAATCTCCTCGTCCGGGGTAAAGCCAATCTTCACCGGCCCGTGCTTGAATTCCGGGTGTTCCACCAGGTACTGCACGGCGGTCATGATTTCCGCCACGCCAGCTTTGTCATCGGCCCCGAGCAGCGTAGTGCCGTCGGTGGTGATGAGCGTTTCGCCCACATAATGCAGCATCTCCGGGAACTCTTCCGGCTTCAACTGCAGGCCGGGAACGCCCTTGAGGTCGATGGCGCCGCCGTCGTACTTCTCAATAATCTGCGGCTTCACGTCCTTGCCGGAAGCATCCGGGGCGGTATCCACATGGGCGATGAAGCCAACGGCGGGCACACCCTCCCCAACGTTGGAAGGGATGGAGGCCATCACATAGCCGTACTCGTCCAGCGTCACCTCCACGCCCAGGGCAGCAAGCTCGTCCCGCAGCATTTTGAGCAGGTCCCACTCCTTGGCCGCCGAGGGCTGGCTTTCACTTTCTTCATTGCTCTGCGTGTCCACCGACACGTACCGCAAAAATCTGTCTAAAATCTTTTCCATCTATTTTTCCGTTTTCAGGGAAGCATACATCATATAGCCGATGATGGCCACAAAGGGGACGATGGCGACGGCCTCGCCGTAGTTGGCGGCCCAGTCGCTCATATACAGGTCCACGTTGGCGAATTTGAGGATGGCGCTCACCACACCCATGAGGGCGCCGCCGGCAATGAAACCGGAAGCAATGAGCGTCCCTTTCTCCTGCCGGGCGCTGTTCACCGCGGCATCCTTGCTGCGGCTGCTCACGTACCAGGAAATGGCACCGCCCACCAGCAGCGGCAGGTTCAGGTCGATGGGAATGAACATGCCCAGGGCGAACGGCAGGGCCGGCACCTTGCAGAAATTGAGCACCAGGGCGATGACGGCACCTATCCCATACAGCAGCCAGGGGGCCCCGCCGCCGGAGAACATGGGCTGAATGACCGCCGCCATGGCATTGGCCTGCGGGGCCACCAGGGCGTTGTCGCCGGTGAAACCGTACGTCTTGTTGAGCACCAGCATGACGCCGCAAACGGTCACAGCACTCACCGCCACGCCCAGGAATTTCCAGCCTTCCTGCACTTTGGGCGTAGAGCCAATCCAGTAACCGATTTTCAGGTCCGTGATAAAGCTGCCGGCAACGGAAAGGGCCGTGCATACCACGCCGCCGATAATGAGCGCCGCCGCCATGCCGGTATTCCCCTTAAGTCCCACAGCCACAAGGATTAACGAGGCAATAATCAAGGTCATCAGCGTCATGCCGCTCACCGGGTTGGAGCCCACGATGGCAATGGCATTGGCCGCCACGGTGGTGAACAGGAAACTCACCACCGCCACCACCAGCAGGCCGATAAGCGCCTGCCAGACGTTGTTCACCACGCCGCCAAAGGCAAAGAAGGCGAAGATGCACAGCAGGGCGATCACCACCCCGAAGACGATGGTCTTCATGGGAAGGTCCTCCTCCGTACGCACCACCTGGGTATCGGAAGCACCCGGCTTGCGCTTGAATTCGCTCACCGCCAGACCGGCCGCGCTCTTGATAACGCCAAAACTCTTGACGATGCCGATGATGCCGGCCGTCGCAATGCCGCCGATGCCGATATGCCGGGCATAGTCCTTGAAAATCTGTTCCGGCGCCATTTCGCCGATGGTCTGCGTGGCGCCCGTATGCATGAGGTCAATGACATCGGCCCCCCAAATGAGGTTCATCAGGGGGATGATTACCAGCCAGACCAGCAGCGAGCCGCAGCAAATAATGAAGGAATATTTGAGGCCGATGATGTAGCCCAGTCCCAGCACCGCGGCGCCGGTGTTCATCTTGAGCACCACCTTGGCTTTGTCGGCAAGGGTTGCGCCCCAACCCATGACCGTGGTGGAAAGGGTCTCCGCCCAGGCGCCGAAGGTAGCTACGGCAAAGTCATACAAACCGCCGATGAGGCCGGCCGTGATAAGGGTTTTGGCACTGGAGCCGCCCCCTTCTCCGCTGATGAGGACCTGCGTAGTGGCTGTTGCCTCCGGGAAAGGATATTTTCCGTGCATCTCCTTCACAAAATACTTGCGGAACGGGATGAGGAAAAGGATGCCCAGGATGCCCCCCAGGAGCGAACTCAGGACCATTTGCCAGAAGCCCACTTCCACGCCCAGGATATAGATGGCGGGGAGGGTGAAGATGGCACCGGCCACCACGGCGCCGCTGCAGCCGCCGATACTCTGGATAATCACATTCTGCGGAAGGCCCTGTTTGAGGCCCAGGGCTCCGGTAAGGCCTACGGCGATGATGGCAATGGGAATGGCCGCCTCGAACACCTGGCCCACCTTGAGGCCCAGATACGCCGCAGCGGCACTGAACAGAACCACCATTAAAATGCCGACGGCCACCGAATAAGGGGTGGCCTCAGCATATTGCTTCCGCGGGTCGAGGATGGGTTTGTACTCCTCGCCCGGTTTGAGCTCCCGGTGTGCGTTTTCCGGAAGACTCACCTGTTTCCTGTCCATTTAGCTCTCCTGGATCTCGAACAGGTTCAGGAAGCCCGTCATCATGAACACCTGACGGATTTCCGGGGTGATGTCACGGACAATCACCTTGCCACCCTTGGCGGCGGCAGCCTTGCGCACGGTCAGGAAAATACGCAGACCGGAGCTGCTGATGTAGGCCAGGTCCTTGCAATCCAGAACCAGCGTCTTGTCTGCATTGTCGATGAGCGGCTGCAGGGCCGCAGCCACTTCCTGTGAAACAGCGGTGTCCAGTCGTCCTGCCAGTGCGGCAGTCATCACATTGTCTTTTTCAGTAATTTTTACTTCCATGGTATTAAGCTAATTTTTTTGTCATCGAAAGAATGTTCTTGCCATCATCGCTGCGGGTGTACTTCACCTCGTCCATGATGTTCCTCACCAGGAAAATGCCCAGCCCGCCGATGGGCCGGTCTTCCACGTCCAGGGTGATGTCGGCTTCCGGCGCAGCCGTAGGGTCAAACGGGGTGCCGTTGTCCGACAGAATGAACTCCAGGGAGTCTTTCCGGACAATGGCCTCCACGTCCACCAGGCCGTCGGAGCCTTTGGGGTAGGCATACATGATTACGTTGGAAACGGCCTCTTCCAGTGCCAGGTTCAGGCTCATGGTGAGCCCGACGTCCAAGTGGGCCAGGTCTGCAACCGCTTCCACAAACTCCGCCAGCTGGGGAATCTGCTGAATGTCGTTATGGAGGATGAGGTGACGCTCGGTTTCCTCCGACTTCCGGCTGTTCATAAAGCGTATGTATAACATGGTTAAATCGTCGCTCTGAGGGGCCCCGTCGGCAAAGGTATGGACGGCGTTGCTGATGGTGTCGATGAGCACGCGGCTTTCCACGCCGGCCTGCAGGATGTTCATCATGCGCTCCTCGCCGAACTGCCCGTGCACGGGGTTCTCAGCCTCGTTCAGGCCGTCCGTATATAGGAACAGGCCCGTGCCGCATTCCATGTCCGCCTCCTGCTCCTCGAAGTTCATGCCGGGCATGATGCCCAGCGGCAGGTTGGGCACCACGGGCAGTTCCGCATTGCCGTCGGCCTTAACCAGAACAGGGGCGTTGTGACCGGCGTTGCAGTAACGCAGATGGCCGTTCTGAAGGTCCAGCACGCCGCAGAAGAAGGTAACGAACATGTTGGACTCGTTCATGTCCGACATGCTGTCGTTCATGGTGGTGACTATGCGCTGCGGGCTCTTTTCGTGGGCGCTCACCGTGCGGAACAGGCTGCGCGTCACGGCCATCACCAGCGAGGCGGGCACGCCCTTGCCGCTCACGTCGCCAATGCAGAAGAAGAGTTTCTCGTCGCGGATGTAGAAGTCGTACAGGTCTCCGCCCACCTCCTTAGCGGGCACCACGGCCGCAAACATGTCAATATCTCCACGCTCCGGATACGGCGGGAAAATCTTGGGAATCATGGACATCTGGATGCCGCGGGCCACCTTGAGTTCGCCCTCCAAGCGGTGCTTGTTTTCCTCGATGAGGTTCATGTCCCGCTGGTTCTTGATGGTGTGGTACAGAATGACGATAATCATGACGATGCCCAGGAGCATCAGCAGGGAAACAATTTGTCCCAGCCGCTCGATGTTGCCGTAAATCTCGTTGTGGGGAATGACTATTGACATGGCCCAACCGGTGCGGTCCACCGAGTCGAAGAACATGTAATGCACCTTACCCTCATACTTGAAGCGGGTGTTGCCCGCCTCCCCGGAGAGCATGGAGCGGTTGATGCTGTTGAACGTGGCCGTATCCGTGGTATTGGCAGCCATGTCCTGCACCGTGTGGCGCATGACCAGCGTCTCCGCCGGGCACACCATGATTTGGCCGGCGCGGCTCACCACCATGCTGAAGGCCGACGGATACACCTGTACGCTCCCCACCAACTCCGTGAGCCAGTCCAGAGAGACATCGGCCGTGAATACGGCGGCTACGCGGCCTCTTTTGTCCGTGACGGGAATGGAATAAGTGGTCATGAGCATGTTGCCGCCGCCTTCGTCATAATAGGGCTCCGACCAATAGCCGCCCTGCAGTTCCAGCGGCTTCACGAACCATTCCTGGTGCTTGTAGTCATAGGCCTCCGTTGCCAGGGTGGACGTGAGGACCTTTCCGTCCTGCAGGTAGGAATACGGGGCCAGGTTTTTGTCCACCATGGCCACCGTGGAGCCGCAGATGACGGGGTTGGACTCCACCAGGCGGACGGTGATAGCGGCCAGGCTGTCCGGACGGTACATCTGCTGCTCCACGCTCCAGACGCTGTTGCGGACAGCCGTCTCCACCTGGTCCACCACGTTGGAAATGTGCAGTTCGGTGGCGGCCAGCTGGCCCTCGGCGCGGCGCGTAGCCTCTTCCGAGAGGATGTGCTGGGAATAAAAATACTGAAGCACAGCCGTGGCCTCCAATGTAAAAACAGCGACTATCACTACGAGCAGGCCTTGTTTGGCCGCCCTTTTGGTTGCAGAATCCAGTTCTTTTCTTGCCATTATATAATTCCTTTAAGACAGGCCCGCATTTCCGGCATGGGGCACTTGGTATCGCGCTCTACAATCAGCGTTTTGAGGCCCGCATAGGGCATCAGTTCTTCCATGACATCCTTATACGGACGGTCCGCGCCAAAATACGCAGGCACAAAATATTCCCAGAAACGCGTAGATAGCGACTTGGGCATGTGGAACACTTCCCGGATAAAGGCTTCGTCGCTCACGCAGGCGCAGAGGTAAACCATGCCTACATCGAAGAGGTTATACCCATAGCAGAAGTCTCCCAGGTCGATGAAATAGCGTTTGTCGCCCACGAAAATGGCGTTGGAGAATTGCAGGTCCCCGTGAATGGCCGTGGTGGCATCCGGCGCGTCCGCAATGAACTTGCCGATAGCATCCTTCTGCGTCTTGTCAAAAAAGGGATTCTCCGCCAGCAGGCGGTAATAACGGTCCTTCACGTTCTCAAACTGGGAAGGGTCCACGTGCACCTGGTGCAGTTTTTTGCACATATCGGCAAACTCCGTCGCATACTGCTCCACCTTTTCCGGGTGGTCCGCCGTAGCGCGGGAGTAGGACACCTTGCCCATCACGCGGTGGAAACGGATGCCGTACCGCACGCCGTCCGTCACATAGTCTCCGGGCTCCGGCGTGGGAACGCCCAGTGCATATACCTTGCGGGCCATAAGCATCTCGTCCAGGGGCTGCTGTACCTTCCCCGGATTGTAGAGCTTCATCATGATGGACGGGTCCGTCCTGTGGTTGAAACTCTCGCCATTGGCGCCTTCGCCGGAATGGACGTAGTCGTTCAGGTCTATTTTGAGTGCTTCCATATCAGTGCGCAAAAACTTGGTCGATTAATGATACAAATTCCTTATAGGCGAACGTGTCTTTGAGCTCGCTCAGCGAAGCGGCTAAGCCGCGGTAATGCCACTCATGGTCCTTGGGATCCTTGGCATGGAAAATTTGCCAGAGCGCATCCCCCTTCACGGCATAATCCCGCGCAATGGCGCGCATGTTGGAGAGTTTGTCGCCCATGGCCACAATCTTGGCATCGTGCGGGGCCTTGGCCAGGCGGTCGATGGCGGCCTGCTTCCGGGCATGCCAGCTGTCTTCCTCGCTCACGCCTTCCACAAAGACGTCGCTCTCCGCCACCACCAGGTTGGCAATGCGGTCGCCGAACTCACGGCGGATGTCATCGGCCGTAAAATCCGTGTCCTCCACAACATCGTGCAGGGCGGCGGCGGCCAGCAGCTCCTGGTCCGGGGTGATGGTGGCCACAATTTCAACGGCCTCCATGGGATGTACAATGTAAGGGAAGCCTTTTCCGCGGCGCTCCGTGCCGGCATGGGCCTTCACCGCAAAAACAATGGCGCGGTCCAGCAATTCTGTATCCAGGGGTTTGTTTGCCATAATTTACTTCTGATTATTCATAAAAGGGTAATCCTTGGTCTCCTCCAGGAGGTATTCGGCCATCATCTCGTTGCTGTCCGACACGCCGTTAATCTCGTCCAAGAGCATTTTGAGGCCCAGTTTCCCGGCACCCGAACGGAGGACATACGCAATGCACACGTCCTGCGGGCCCAGCGAAGAGGAGATGATATCCAGGTCCGTGAGGCCAATCTGGTAACAGGCAATCTGATAAGCGGCGTCCGCGTTCTCCTTGATGAGCCGGTCGATATTGCCCAGGGTCTTGCACTCCAGGAGGCGGAATACACTCAGGTAGTTGAGCAGGTTCACAGGCTGGATTTCCGCCTGGTTCACGGCGGCGATGCGTCGGTTCAGGGCGTCGAAGGGCCCCAGAGACAGATAGCTGCGGAACGTGTCTGCGTCCAGCGGCACCTCGCCCAGGTTGCCGGAGGCCACCAGCGACTGCACGCGGCGGCGATAGTCCGTCAGTTCATTGCGAATGAGCGAGAACTGCTCATCGGCCAGTTCCAACATGCCGGCAAGGCGGTTCAGGTTGCGGAGGTATTCCTTGGGCACCTCCACGCCCGACTTGTAGCCGGTGTCATGGTTCATGTTGGCCCAGGCATGCTGCAGCACGGTGCGCATCTGGATTTCAAAGCGGTACGGGAAGCCTTCCTTGGAACAAATGTAGTGCAGGGACATGTAACCGAAACTGTCTATCTCGTGCGCCTTGCGCTTGTCCACGGAATTCTCCCAGTCCACCTTGAACAGGCGGTCCACCGCCGATGCCACTTTGTCCACATCGTCACTGTAAAAGGTGATGACGCGCAGGCCCACGATGTCCGTGATGTCCGCCAGGGTGGCATATTTGGAGCCTTTGAGTTCCAGTTTGCCGATGAGCGAGCTCTCCGTTTTTACGCGGTGCTCGATGGACGCC
>Ga0256405_10009766_pt1 | contig 12978 bp, 13 predicted proteins | sample RumenRJG_02DNA_FD_189096 | JGI IMG/M metagenome (GOLD analysis project Ga0256405, IMG submission 189096) | Bovine rumen microbial communities from Lethbridge, Alberta, Canada - RJG_02 | ecosystem: Host-associated > Mammals > Digestive system > Stomach > Rumen | place: Canada: Alberta...
AAGAGGTCACGCCGCACGAAATTGCCTGATTGTCAAGTGTTTTTTTCAAAAAATGTATAAAAAAATTGACTTCTGTCGAAGTCGATTTTCAAACATATATTCTATAATGCTTAACTTAATGACATTGATGTCATCATTGGTATCTTTCAGCCACTTCATTTTCATACCATACGGAGAGGACATAAAATCTGTATCTACAAGTTCTAGATGATGATAAAAAGCTGGGTCTATAGCTAGGTGACAGAAATAATCAATAGCCTTACGGAGAAGATTACCGCCGTAACTTTCGTCAGCTGCTATTTTCGACATGGCAAAATCTGCCTCGTTGAGTCGTTTCCCCTGGGAATTGATACGCACGAAAATTTCAGTGACTTCGCTGATGTCAAGCTGTGGCACAAGGGTAATGGCACCTATTTGACAGTTGGCTATGCCAGATAGATGCTTAATGGCCTGATTTACAGTCTTTGCAGAGGCTGTAGGATTCTTTTCAATATATTTGTTCACAAATTCAAAGCTGTCAAAATCTGGCTTGAACACCTCAGAAATGTCCGAAATCCAAATGGAGCTATTCACATGTGCAGGTGTTTGGACGGCGAAACGTTCATCATCCTTTTCTGCAAGAGGATTAAATGCAATTCGGATGATTTTCTCTTCATAATTCTCTGTGAGGATTTTCTGCCCTACAATAGCGGTCATAAGGGCAGTTACACGTTGCTGCCCGTCAATGAGTATTTTTTTTCCTACGGCACTGGAACCGTCTTTTAGTTTCACTGTTTCATTGTGCCAGATAATAAGATAACCGATAGGATAGCCATTATAGAGGGAATCGATAAGGTCACGTACCTTTTTTGCCTTCCATACGAAAGGTCGTTGGATGTCTGGGATGGCAATGCTGCCTCCCTTGATATATCCGAGTAATGTATCTACAGAGTATTGACTAACATCATATTTTGCACTTGTATTGCTCATTCGTCATGCCTCCAATGAAAACATCTAAATAATAAGAATTTTACATCTTTAAACTCCTATACAAACTTTTCTTTCGATATTTTAATATAGAGTTCCTGCTAAGGGAAAACATGATATTGGCTATGCAAACAGTAAATATCAGTAAATATAATAAAATATAAGGAAACTGTTGACATGATTGAAAGAAAAATCTATATTAATATGGGATAATTGTGTACAAAATCGGGGAAGGGGGCGAAGCAAATGGTGCAACCATTAGATGACAAGTATATCAGCATAGACGAGGCCGCTGATTATATTGGGATAAAAACAGTTACTCTCCGAAATTGGTTAAAAAGCAAGCCGGACCTCCCGGCGCACCGCGTAGGAAAGTTATGGAAGTTTAAGCGTTCGGAACTGGACGAATGGATAGCTAGCGGAAAAAGTGCCATAGACTGCTCCTATTAGCTGTAACAAGGCTGTCGTTTTAGCAGTACATAGTTTATTAAGGTAATTGCGAGGAGAATTGATTTATGAATAAGCAACAATTGGCATCGACTATCTGGGAGTCAGCAAATCAGATGCGCTCCAAGATTGAAGCCAATGAATACAAGGATTTCATTTTGGGGTTTATTTTCTACAAATACTTGTCCGACAAGGAAGTGCGTTTCTTTGCCGATAAAGGTATGTCCGAAGAGGATATGGAGACGCTTTCAGAGTCTAACAAGAAACAGGTGGAGTATGCCCAGCGTAATCTTGGCTATTTTATCGCCTACGAGAATTTGTTCTCCACCTGGACTGGTGCAAACAATGACGATGAAAGCGACAAAAAGAAAACGACATTTGATAGACCACCCTGTGGTGCTGCATATTGTCACCCAGAAGGGCAAGGGGTACAAACCTGCCGAGGAGAACAAGGAAGACTGGCATTGGCATGTGCCTTTCGAGGTGGAAACCGGCGAGAGCAAGGTGGATTTCACCGACCCCTATGCCGAACAGACCGCCAGGACTTTCCAGCGCATGGCGGAGGAAGATGAGAAGTTCATCGTCCTTTCTGCCGCCACTCCTGCCAGCATGGGCCTCAATCGGGAGCGCAGGGAAAAGCTGGGCAGGCATTATCTTGATGTGGGCATTGCCGAGGAGCAGGCTGTGGCCATGGCTTCCGGGCTGGCCAGGAATGGCGCCCACCCCGTCTTTGGGGATTTTTCCTCTTTCTTCCAGCGCACTTATGACCAGCTTGCCCAGGATTTATGCGTCAATAACAATGCAGCTACTTTCCTGGTGTTCTGGGCCTCCATGTACGGTATGAACGATGTGACACATCTGGGCTTCTACGATATTCCCATGATGAGCAACATTCCCAATCTGGTGTATCTGGCTCCCACCTCTCCCGAGGAATATCAGGCCATGCTGGATTGGGCTATCCCCCAGGAGAAATACCCCGTGGCTATCCGCGTCCCCCATGCCATGGTGGGCAGCTCCAGCCGTCCTGTACGCAAGTCTTATGATGAGCTGAACAAGTACGATGTGGTGCAGTCTGGCAGCCATGTTGCCCTGATAGGTCTGGGAGGCTTCTACAATTTGGCGGAAGCTGCGGCTGAAAAGCTCAAGGAGCAGGGCATAGATGCTACCCTGATCAACCCCCTCTTCATCACGGGCCAGGACAAGGAACTGCTGGAATCCCTGAAGGAGAACCATGAACTGGTAGTGACGCTGGAAGATGGCGTGCTGGATGGCGGATTCGGCGAAAAGATTGCCCGCTTCTATGGGGCTGATAAGATGAAGGTGCTGAACTTCGGCCTGCCCAAGAAATTCTACGACCGCTATGACTATGAGGAGCTGGCCAGGGAACACCACCTCACGGCAGAGCAGGTGGCGGAGGATGTCATGAAAGCGCTGGGGTGATTTTCTAAGTCAGGCAGGAAATTGCAGTTCATGGGCTTTTGCAGTTGGCTTTGCAACGTGCTGCTATGAGTGCCTTTGTAGGAAGATTGGCACGAAAAGAGTATTAAGAGTAATTACGTCCATTAGTAACTATATTTAGTTGCTGATGGACGTAAAAAATGTTATAATCTTCGCAAAGAAGGGATACTATGGGCAAGAAAGATAAGCTGATTGAGCGGCTTAAATCAAAGCCGAAGGATTTTACCTTTGCGGAAACAGAGTCATTGCTCGAATGCCTTGGTTATATGCGAAATGACAAGGGGAGGACGAGCGGATCCAGAATAGCTTTCAAGAATCCGCAGCATAAGACAATCATGCTGCACAAGCCGCACCAACGCAAGGAATTGCTGGAATATCAGGTCAAGGAACTCATTAGGACATTGGACGAGGAGGGGCTGCTATGAGTAGTACTATGCGCTATAAGGGCTATATTGGCTCAGTGGAGTTTTCGGAAAGTGACGGCGTATTCTATGGCAAAGTGCTGGGCATACATTCCCTTATATCTTATGAGGGGGAAAATGCGGCAGACTTGGTGGCAGATTTTCATGGAGCTGTGGACGAATACCTGGCTATGTGCCAGGAGGATGGCGTGGCTCCGGAGACAGCCTACAAGGGCAGCTTCAATGTGCGCATAACACCCCAGCTCCATGAGAAGCTGGCAATTTATGCACAGAATCAGGGCATAAGCCTGAACAGGCTGGTTGAAGCAGCTTTGCAGGCTTATAAGCCTTTGGAGGGTGGAGTATGCTGACGGAGCTGGTCATATACATTCATGGCAAGGGTGGAACTGCTGAGGAAGCGGAGCATTACAGGGCACTGTTTCCCGAGGCGGAGGTGTTGGGCTTTGATTATCAGTCCCGGACACCATGGGAGGCAGAGGCGGAATTTCAGGCCTATTATGATAATGTGGAGGCAGGCCATGGGCCTGTTTATGTCATCGCCAACAGCATAGGGGCTTTCTTTGCCATGTGTGCCCTGAGCGGGAAGAAAATCCACCAGGCGTTCTTCATATCTCCCATAGCAGATATGGAAAAACTCATTTTGAATATGATGTCCTGGGCGAAGGTGACAGAGGCAGAGCTGCGGGAGAAGAAGGAGATTGCGACAGATTTTGGCGAAAAACTGTCCTGGGAGTACCTAAATTATGTGCGCCAGAATCCGACCAAATGGACTGTGCCCACCCATGTGCTGTATGGCACAAACGACCAACTGATGCCAAGGGAAGTCATCGCCGGTTTCGTGGAGAAGATTGGCGGGACGCTTACCGTGATGGAAGGCGGCGAGCATTGGTTCCACACGGAGGAGCAGATGGCATTTCTGGATAATTGGATTGTCAAGGTGTCGGGGAAGTAATTGGGAATGAGGAGTTTTGCATGGCTGAATTTGAAAAAGGAATAGTAAGAGTTTCAGAGAATCTGACCTTTAGGCCTGGATATACATTTGATGATTTCAAAAAATGCAGGCATTACAGAAATCAGGAGGGCATACGTGCAATCTGTTTGGATGAGCAGGCAGATATTGATGGGAGAAGCTATGCGGTAGAATTCTTCTTTAGAAATGGCATTATACATACGTTGTCCCTGATATGTCTTAATAGGGATTATACGGAAGAGGATGAGCCCAAAAGAAAAGATTTACATGATGAAATTCTTAAACAGTATGGAATAGATGGTACTGCGGAATATGAGTGGGGGCGTGTTTCCTCGGATTATGATGTCAGGGGGAATGTGAGCAGCATCAACCTGGAATATCGAGAGGATATATAGAAGTTTGAGGTATTAGCATCTGGGTGTAAAATCATCAAAATAGTTGACAGAAACGGAGAGGTGCCACATGAACGAAGTGATAAAGTCATTGAGAGAACGTCGGAGCATTCGCAAGTTCAAACCGGACATGGTTCCAAGGGAAAAGATTGAAGCCATTTTGGAAACCGGCCTTTATGCCGCCAGTGGCAGAGGCCAGCAGAAGCCCATTGTCATTGCAGTGACTGACAAGGCGTTGCGCGACAAGCTGTCCAAGGTGAACTGCGAGATTGGCGGCTGGGAGGCTGGCTTTGATCCATTCTATGGTGCCCCGGTGGTGCTCATTGTGCTGGCTCCCAGGGACTGGCCCACATATATCTACGACGGCAGCCTGCTCATGGGTCAGCTGATGCAGGCAGCGCATGCTGAGGGATTGGGCAGTTGCTGGATTCATCGTGCCAAGGAAGAATTCGAGCTGGAAATTGGCAGGGAAATATTGAAGAAAGTGGGCATAGAGGGAGACTATGAGGGCATCGGCCACTGCGTTATTGGCTATCCTGTTGAAATACCCGAAGCAGCCCCCAGGAAAGAGGGGCGTGTCTACTGGCTGACAGGAGAGGAGTAACTTCAGCATAATATTCAAAGCCCCCTGCCGGATAAATGGCAGGGGGCTTTGGATTATGGGGATATGGGGGAATTCATTTGAGAGAGGGGCAATTCTTGGCCAGGAGTTCCTCATAGTGGGCAATCTTGTAGTCCAGCCTTTCCATGGTGGCCTTGAGCTGGTCGTACTGCTCCTGCAGGCGGGCACGTTGCTCCACCAGGATTTCTTTGCGGGCTGCTTCCGTGCCTTCCTGGAAGAACAGCTCCACGTATTCGATGAGGGCTTCCACCTGCACGCCGGCACTGCGCATGCATTTGGAAAACTCCACCCAGCCGCAGGCCTGCTCATCAAAATCCCGGATGCCGTTCTCCTTGCGGGGCACATGGGGGATAAGGCCGATGCGCTCATAGTAGCGGATGGTATCGGGGGAGACATCGTATTTCTCGCTGACTTCCTTGATGGTCATGAAAAGCACCTCGCTAACCGTAAATTCTTGCTGATAGTATAAGTCTAGCACTTGGAGTGTGCTCCAAGTCAAGAGCCCGCCGAAAAATACTTTTGAAAAAATTCCCCGCAAAAAAGTCCTTGACTTGAAGTCGACTCCAAGGCGTAGACTACACGATGTCAGCCAAATGACAGTGTGTTTTTGAAAGGAGTATTTTCATGTACTTGGAAAATATAAACGGCCCTCAGGATCTCAAGGAGTTTACGGCAGAGCAGCGGAAGGTGCTGGCTGGTGAGATGCGGGAGGCCATGCTGCGGCGGGCCAGCGTCCATGGCGGGCACTTTGGGCCGGATTTTGGCATTGTGGAGGCGGTCATTGCCCTGCATACGGTGTTTGATTCCCCCAAGGATAAATTTGTCTTCGACATTTCCCATCAGGCCTATCCCCACAAGATGCTGACGGGGCGCAAGGATGCCTACCTTTATGAGGAGCATTACCATGATGTTTCCGGCTATACCAATCCCGAGGAAAGCGAGCACGACATGTTCAACGTGGGGCATACCTCCACTTCCATCAGTCTGGCTACAGGGCTGGCCAAGGCCAGGGACCTCAAGGGGGACAAGGAGAACATCATTGCCATCATCGGCGATGGCTCCATGAGCGGCGGCGAGGCATTGGAGGGGCTGGATACGGCCGGGGAGATGGACACGAATCTCATCATCATCTTCAATGACAATGACATGAGTATTGCTGAGGTCCACGGCGGCATGTATAAAGGTTTCCGTGGACTGCGGGAAACCAAGGGAAAGTCGGAGCGCAATCTCTTCAAGGCCATGGGGCTGGATTACCGCTTCCTGGCTGACGGCAATGATGCGGAAGCTGTGATTGCCGCCTTGCAGGAGGTGAAAGACATAGACCACCCTGTGGTGCTGCATATTGTCACCCAGAAGGGCAAGGGGTACAAACCTGCCGAGGAGAACAAGGAAGACTGGCATTGGCATGTGCCTTTCGAGGTGGAAACCGGCGAGAGCAAGGTGGATTTCACCGACCCCTATGCCGAACAGACCGCCAGGACTTTCCAGCGCATGGCGGAGGAAGATGAGAAGTTCATCGTCCTTTCTGCCGCCACTCCTGCCAGCATGGGCCTCAATCGGGAGCGCAGGGAAAAGCTGGGCAGGCATTATCTTGATGTGGGCATTGCCGAGGAGCAGGCTGTGGCCATGGCTTCCGGGCTGGCCAGGAATGGCGCCCACCCCGTCTTTGGGGATTTTTCCTCTTTCTTCCAGCGCACTTATGACCAGCTTGCCCAGGATTTATGCGTCAATAACAATGCAGCTACTTTCCTGGTGTTCTGGGCCTCCATGTACGGTATGAACGATGTGACACATCTGGGCTTCTACGATATTCCCATGATGAGCAACATTCCCAATCTGGTGTATCTGGCTCCCACCTCTCCCGAGGAATATCAGGCCATGCTGGATTGGGCTATCCCCCAGGAGAAATACCCCGTGGCTATCCGCGTCCCCCATGCCATGGTGGGCAGCTCCAGCCGTCCTGTACGCAAGTCTTATGATGAACTCAACAGGTACGAAGTGGTGAAGGAGGGCAGCCAGGTGGCTCTTATGGGCCTGGGCAATTTCTACAATCTGGCGGAAGCTGCGGCTGAAAAGCTCAAGGAGCAGGGCATTGATGCTACGCTTATAAACCCCATCTTCATCACGGGACAGGACAAAGACTTGCTGGAATCTTTGAAGGCCAGCCATGAACTGGTAGTGACGCTGGAAGATGGTGTCCTTGATGGCGGTTTCGGCGAAAAGATTGCCCGTTTCTATGGGGCTGATAAGATGAAGGTGCTGAATTTCGGCCTGCCCAAGAAATTCTACGACCGCTATGACTATGAGGCGCTGGCCAGGGAACACCACCTCACGGCAGAGCAGGTGGCGGAGGATGTCATGAAAGCGCTGGGGTGATTTTCTAAGTCAGGCAGGAAATTGCAGTTTATGAGAAGAAGACTCAGGCATCTATATTGGTTGCAGGTCTATGTGTGACAAATTTTACATTTACGGAGGCAGTTATGGCACAGAGAAAAGCAGTGAAGGTAACCCAGACCGCAGGACGTCAGCAGCTGGGGGAGTTCGCCCCGGATTTTGCCCGCTATAATGACGATATACTTTTCGGGGAGGTGTGGTCAAAGAATGATGTGCTCTCCCTGCATGACCGCAGCATTGTGACGGTTTCCGCCCTGGTGGCCAGCGGCATGACGGACAGCTCACTGAAATATCACTTGCAGTCGGCCAAGAAGAACGGAGTCACCCGTGAGGAAATGGCCGAGGTCATCACCCAGCTTGGCTTCTACGCTGGATGGCCCAAGGCCTGGGCGGCCTTCAATCTGGCCAAGGAAGTGTATAACGAGTCAGTGAATGACACGCTTGCAGGCGATAAAATTGATTTGGAAACTATCAGGCAGACCAGCCTATTCCCCGTGGGAGGCGAAAATGTCAACTATGCCCAGTATTTTGACGGCAAGAGCTATCTGAATATGCTTTCCCTTGACCAGGTCATCATAGGCAATGTGACTTTCGAGCCTGGCTGCCGCAATCACTGGCATATCCATCACGCCGACAAGGGCGGCGGACAGATGCTCCTGGTCACCGCAGGCCGGGGCTGGTATCAGGAATGGGGCCAGCCTGTACGGGAACTGATGCCCGGCGATGTGGTGCATATCCCTGCAGGCATCAAGCACTGGCATGGAGCCGCCAAGGATTCCGCCTTCCAGCACATCGCCATCGAAGTGCCGGGAGAGAATACCAGGAGCGAATGGTGTGAGCCTGTGGATGAAAAGGAATATACAGACCTGCCATAATGGAGAATGAATCAGGAAAGCCCCCACCGTCAGATGAAAAACGGCAGGGGCTTTCCTTTGGGATTCTCTGGAAAATTCTATCCATATTACCTTTAAGCATAGATTCAAATTACACATAAGTATTGGTAATATAAAAGCCGAGCCGCTATAATAAAGCTATCAAGAGAAAAGCTCATAGCGTGTCAAGATGAGAAAGGAATTTGGCTATGAAATTTTTGGCAGGCAAAAAACATAAGATGGTATTGGCCGCTTTGCTGGCGGGGGTTATGTCCTTTGGCCTGGCCGGCGGTGTGGGTCAGGCAGCAGATAAAGGAGCGGCAGGCATGCAGAGTGCGGAAGTCAAAAGCGACAGGATGATCAAGGCTGAAAAGCTGAACCTCACCCAGAAGTGGGACAAGGTCTTCCCCAAGAGCGACAAGGTTGACCACCGCAAGGTGACCTTCGTGAACCGCTATGGCATTACGCTGGCGGCTGATATGTATGTGCCCAAGGGGGCAAAGGGTAAGCTTCCGGCTCTGGCTGTCAGCGGTCCCTTTGGTGCCGTCAAGGAGCAGTCCTCCGGCCTTTATGCCCAGGAAATGGCGGAGCGGGGGTATCTCACCATTGCCTTTGACCCGTCATTTACCGGGGAAAGCGGCGGCCAGCCCCGTTATGTGGCTTCGCCGGACATCAATACCGAAGATTTTTCGGCGGCGGTGGATTTCCTCTCTGCCCAGGAGAATGTGGATAAAGACCGCATCGGCATCATTGGCATCTGCGGCTGGGGCGGCATGGCCATCAATGCGGCGGCCAGTGATACCCGCATCAAGGCTGCGGTGGCTTCCACTATGTATGATATGAGCCGGGTGACGGCCAATGGCTATTTTGACAAGGATAAGGACGAAGCAACCTTGAAAAAGGAACGCTATGCCAACCGTGAAGCCCTGAATGCCCAGCGCACTGAGGATTATAAAAACGGCTTCTACAAAAATGCCGGCGGCGTGCCGGATGTGCTGCCAGATGATGCTCCCTGGTTTGTGAAGGACTACTTCACCTATTACAAGACGGAGCGCGGCTACCACCCCCGTTCCCTGAATTCCAACGGCGGCTGGAATCAGACTTCGGCACTTTCCTTCATGAATATGCCGCTTCTCTCCTATGCTGATGAAATTCAAAGCGCCGTGCTGGTGCTTCATGGCGAAAAGGCCCATTCCCGTTACTTCGGTGAAGATGCCTTCAAGAAGCTGAAGGGAGCGAACAAGGAACTGGTAATCGTGCCGGGCGCCAGCCATATCGACCTCTATGACAACAAAGACGCAATCCCCTTTGACAAGCTGGCAGATTTCTTCAAGGCCAACTTGAAATAATCCCCAATCCCCTGTGGAATACCAAAAACCGCCCTGCCAAAGCTGTGCAGGGCGGTACTTTTATGCAGGGCCGAATTTTTCCTGCAGGGCCTGCAGGAATGCCTGGGAGGCCTTGGAAAAAATCTGGTTTCTTTTCCAGGCTACAGTTGGCACGGCGAAAATGGGAGGCTCAAGGGGACGGGTGCAGAGGCTGCTGCCCTGGGTGTTTATCAGTTCATCAAGGGTGATGGCATAGCCCAGCCCTTCCTTTACCATCAGGGAAGCGTTGTAGGCCAGCGTATAAGAACCAGCTACTGCCAGCTCTGCCAAAGGCTTCTGCAGCCAGCTTTGCAGCTCGTCGCCATGGGTGCCGGTGGAGAGGGATTGGCGGGAAAAGAGCAGGGGCTTCTGCCAGAGATCTTCGGGCCGGATGACTTCCCTTTGGGCAAGTTCATCGTCATGGCGCAGGAGCAGCACCCAGCGGTCGCGGACAGGCAGGGTCATCTCATGGTATTTGGCCGGGTCCAGCCTGCCGTAGACAAAGGCAAAATCAATCAGTCCCCGGTCCAGGCGGGTCATGGTGGCAGCGCCGTCACCGCTGATGATGTGAAAGCGCAGGCCGGGATATTGCTGACGCAGCTTCTGGGCAGTTTCCATGAGCAGGGCGAAGTGGATGGATTCACCAGCGCCGATGCGTATATCGCCGCTGATTTCCTCACTGTGCAGAAGTTCCCCAGTGGTCTTTTTTACCAGGGTCAGGATTTCCTCTGCCCTGCGCCGCAAGAGCTGGCCGTCATCGGTGAGCAGGATGCGCCGTGGTTCACGGATAAGCAGCTGCTTGCCGAATTCATCTTCCAGTTCCTTTAGCTGACGGGACAAAGTTGGCTGGGAAAGATGCAGTTTTTCCGCTGCCCGGGAAAAGCTTTCTTCCTGAGCCACGGTAAGGAAGTATTTGAGCACGCGCAGTTCCATGGCAAAACAACTCCTTTGGTCTGTGTTGGCTGTTGGTTAAATGAATTACTTTTAAGCATAAGTATGTATTTGTTATAGGTATTTGTAATCAATATACTACCATGTTATCATTAAACCATCAACAGGAAAGGCAGGAAAGAAGTCATGTTGAATAACAAAAATCTCCTGATTTTTATCTTGGCCACAGGGGTCTTCGGCATCCTTAATACAGAGATGGGCTTTATCGGAATCTTGCCCTACATCGCCGAGCGCTATGACGTGACCATAGTCCATGCGGGGCTGCTTATCAGTTTGTTTGCCTTAGGGGTAGCAGTTGCCGGGCCGACCATGCCGCTGGTATTTTCCCGCTTCAACCGCAAATATATCATGTTGCTGGTGTTGGGAGTCTTCACGGTGTGCAATACGATTTCCGTTTTTGCCGAAGATTTTAACCTTCTTCTGGTAGTGCGGGTGCTGCCGGCATTTTTACATCCAGTTTACTGCTCCATGGCTTTTACAGTAGCAGCGGCTCTGGCGGGAGCAAAAGATGCGCCCAAGGCAGTGGCAAAGATCAACATGGGCGTATCGGCAGGGATGGTGGTGGGGGTCCCTATCAGTAACTTCCTGGCGGAAAATATTTCGCTGACGGCCTCAATGTCCTTCTTTGCCATAACGACATTCCTCGTTATGCTGGCAACGGCGTTCCTAGTTCCTTCCATGCCGGCAGAGGGGCGGCTTACTTATGGAGAGCAGCTGGCGGTGCTGAAAAAGCCCATGGTTTGGGCCTCTATTTTCGCCGTCATCTTCCTCAATGGCTCAGTCTTCGGTGTGTTCAACTACCTGGCGGAGTATCTGGCCAGCGTTTCGGGGCTGTCTCCAACCTTGGTAAGTTTGCTGCTCTTTGTTTACGGCCTTTGCAACATCTTTGGCAGTATGATCGCAGGAAATCTTCTCTCTAGCCGCCCCATAGGCACAGTGAAAATCTTCCCCTTTTTCCTTGGGGCTGTGTATCTGCTGTTTCTCTTGGGAGGAAATGCCTTCCCCCTGGTGGTGGTCCTTACAGTTTTCTGGGGACTGCTGGCAGGCATCAATGCCAATATAAACCAATATTGGCTATCCCATGCCGCACCGGAGGCACCGGATTTTGCCAATGGCCTCTTTCTCACGGCGGCTAATCTGGGCTGCATGGCGGGAACAGCGATAAGCGGCATGTTCATTGAAGCCTGGGGAACAGAGTATGTTGTCTGTGGCGGATTGGTATTCATTGTTGCCGCTGGGATTATATTCTGGAGTCAGTGCCATAAGGGCAGCATGAATCCGGCGCTGATCCCTGTAAACGAGCCGGTTTGATTTTAAGATATAAATTGTGTACAAAGTAAGGAGAATGAAAATGATGAAGAAAATTGGCAAGAACAAAAAGATGGTTTTGGCAGCCCTGATGGCAGGCGTAATGTCTTTTGGCATCATGGGCAGCAATGTGACGATGGCGGCAACTCCGGCTAAAGCTCTGGCGGCAGCTTCCCAGATGCAGCGCTCATCCATCAGCGAACTGGACAATGATACCCGTGTATTCGAGATTGACAAGTCCATTGAAGCCAAGAATGTTAAATTTGAAAACCGCTTTGGCTTCGAAGTTGCCGGTCACATGTATCTGCCCAGGGATTTTGATGCCAACAAGAAGTATAAAGCAGTTGTAATTACGGGACCCTTCGGCGCAGTAAAGGAACAGTCCTCCGGTCTTTATGCACAGGAATTTGCCAAGCATGGTTATGTGGCCGTAGCCTTTGATCCTTCCACCACAGGTGAGAGCAGTGGCAGCCGCCGTAATATGGGCTCCCCGGAAATCTTCACGGAAGACTATCATGCGGCGGTGGATTTCGTTTCCAACTTGAAATTCGTGAACCCGGATCAGGTGGGGGCCATGGGCATCTGCGGTCTGGCCGGCATGACCATCACCGCTGCTGGCAGTGACAGCCGTATCAAGGCCGTGGCAACCTCGGCTATGTATGATATGAGTGAAAGCATCAGTGACCATTATAATGGTGCTTACTACACGCCGGAGCAGCGGGAACTCGTGAAACAGCATCTGGCCAAGATGCGTGATGAAGAAGCCAAGACCGGCAAAGCCATCCGCGGAGCCCATGAGCTGGGGGTGG
>Ga0256405_10009768_pt1 | contig 12975 bp, 18 predicted proteins | sample RumenRJG_02DNA_FD_189096 | JGI IMG/M metagenome (GOLD analysis project Ga0256405, IMG submission 189096) | Bovine rumen microbial communities from Lethbridge, Alberta, Canada - RJG_02 | ecosystem: Host-associated > Mammals > Digestive system > Stomach > Rumen | place: Canada: Alberta...
CCCGTGTCCTACCTATCACGCACGCGCACGCGAATTAAATTCGCCTGCTTTGCATGACGATAGGAAGCCACTCACTTTGTTCGTGGCTGGTTGTTCACATTGAAGGTAAATAAAAAGGGCTGTGGTTCACAGCCCTAAACATGTTCCTGATTTCAAATTGAATCCTGCCACATCAAGTATTGATTTATCTGTTCTCCCACCCGGTTATCTTGATAGAATACCTTTTCCCTTAAAAAGAATCTTGCCACAGCGTTTTGAATTTCGTTTGTTGGATGCATTATCCTTCTTGAATGGTTTCTCCGTGGGTCAATTTCCTGAGAGTAAATCAGTGATTCATCTTCATCTTTTATTGGTGTGGTCTTTTCGTGAATGAATGTAATCCACTCCTTTCCATGGTGAATGATTTCACATTGAAAAATCTCACCATCAAAAACAATGAAGTAAATGAATTTAATCTCTTTGGGAATCCATTTGAATGGTGCATGGGGATAAAGACCAAACATGAAATCTCCCTGAGTTATCATCTTCAACCTTTCGTTTCCAAAGGCGAAATAAACATCTGATTTCTTTCCCTTTGTTTGTAAGGCCGTTCCGGTGTGTTCAACTGCAACCACCAATTTTGATTGTCCATAGTGGTAAATATCAATCTTCCCCGGTTGCATTTCCTTAAATCGTGTCAGGCCCATTTCAATGATATAAGGGTTATATGAAGGAATCGCGTTTGCACATAAGAAGATTTTCACATTGTCGCGGTTTCTGATGATTGTTGAAAGAATGGATGTGAAGAATAAAAACTCATCTGTCAAATATCCCCCACTCATAGAAATGAATTCATCCAGCAGGATTGTTGTTATTTTGGGGAATGCTAGAGATTTATATTTTTCTTCCTGAGCCAAAGCAAACGCGTGTGCAAATGGTTCGGCATCGCTTTCAACTATATTCCCTTTCTCATCCCTTTTCACAAAATACCATTTCCTAGATATGTATTTCACTGAGTTCCATTTTCCATTTGATTTGGCTTCTATGATATTTCCACGCAATTCATTGTGAATGAAATTATCAAATTGGTTAGTTCCATATTTACCCTTAAAATTCTCATCAAGTCTCCTCAGAATTGCCAATTGTTCCCCACATGCAAAATATTTGTCTATGGCATATTCACAGACAGCGAAAGTTTTTCCATTACTTCTTTCACCCCAAATCACATAATATTTTGCTTCTGGTGAAGCCTTAAAAATGTTATCAAGTTGGTAAAAATCGTTTCTGTTATATTTTTTCTTTTTCATGTAATAATTTTCTCCCTTCTTATGATTCTTTTGAGTTTGTCCATATAGATATTTTCATAAAATTCCTCCGTTGTGGTCAATTTGTATGTGGTTGCTTCCAGATGGACAAACGATAATTCTGAATAGGTTGAAACAACACCCCGGTAATCTTCCAATTTTCCTTTAATCGGATAATCACAATATGTGTGTGTTATTTTTCCACACATGGAAGAATCAAAAAGGAAACCTATCTCAAAATATTCAAAAATGTCTTTCTTTTCTTTCTCTGCTTTTTTAACCAATTCAGGAATGGCCTGATTTTTGTTGACACCTGAGATTGTCAGATTAAAAGGTGTTTCTATTTCCTTACCATCCCTTGTTTTGAATTTGTGTGGTTCTGGATATTCCACAAAATACCTTTTAGCACCTAAAGTCTTAAATCTTTTATAACAAATCCCCGTTTCTTCATCACCCTCATTATCAAAAACGCCTATTGGCTTCTCTATGCCGTCTTTTGTCTTAGGGATGTATAAATTAAGGGGGATGTTATTAAAACGGCTGGAAAGGGCTATTTTCGCTTTTATATCGGCATTAAAATCCTCAAAGTATTTTTCATGTTTCTTTGGATTGATGAATTTCACGCTGTCGGTATCCGAATAAATATAATCATCCCCCAATTCAAGAATTGATTTTGCTATGATTCGCCTGACATGCGCAGTGACGAAAACACCCCATAGATAAAAAAGAAATCTGTTTGTGGAATCATTATATTTTTTGATGACCTCTTCCAAATCCGGGGTTTCTGTAATCCACTCCCCATTTTCATATTTGTTCACAGGTTGTTGAATGTCCGTCACTGAACACCCATAAGTTGAGTTTAACAATTCTTTTTTAATGTGATAATTGACCTCTTCACCCTCTACACCCTTTAATGTGGTTTTGTCAGCATACAACCCCAAAACCCCTTTAATGAAATTCTTTGGAAGATAGCCACGGGGGTAATACCAAAGGTCAAAAATCTCAATTCTTTCCATAGAATAAAATGCGTGAATGATTTCCAAATCAATATCAGTCATTGAAGTTTCAAGATAATCGGCTTTCAACACCCTACCATTATCCAATGAAACATTTTCCGCATTCCTACACTTTGAATATGAAAGAAAATTATCTCCTTTGAATCTTGATTTGATTTTCCAAATCCTGATTCTGAAGATGCATGCATAATTCTTCAAATGGAACTTCACATTTTCAGGTGAATAATCATTCAACAGATTTCCCGTTCCCATAGGATATCTACATAAAGCCATCACAGCGGGATAGGCTGAAGTTAAATCATAGGAAGCAACATCATTGAAAATAATCCCAACATTGAAAGAATTGGAGTGGGTGAATCCTCCCTGAAAACTTTCCTTTGCTAAAATATATTCCTGTGGTGTCAGTGTAAGGATTTTCATGATTTTCCTGTAATTGGAAAAATCACGGGTTTTGTTTCTCCTTCTTTCCCCGTGGCCTTTTTGTCCATTGTGATAACATTGGTTTTTCATGTATTTCCTGACATATCCGGTCTTTGTCATGGGAATCGTGGTCACATTATCGTTGTTCCGTTCGATTTCCTCCTGAATAAAGGACATCAATCCCAACCCGTCATTTTCAACATAATGCCATTCCTTTGGTGTGAGAATGGTTTTTGAATGTCTTAAAAGGGAGTAATCTAAATCACCTTTCAGTTTCTCAATCTTGTATTTGTGCAGATTCTTGCAAGTTCCTGCCAAACTCTGACCTGACAGAATATAACTATCACGGAATTCAACTCCAAAATTTGTCAAAGCCCTGATGGGTGTTCGCGGTGCAGTTGCAAATATGTCAACCCATGTGAATCGTTTACAGATGAAAGAAAATTCATGTGAAAGGTTATGCACATATACGGGTAAAATCCTAGATTCTGAGAGATTATAGGCAATTCTCAAAGCCTTTAATAATTCAAATAAATCCTTCCATGTTCTTCCAAAAATAACTTTTCCATTCAATCCGAAAACAAAACAATACATGATGCTTGCTTTATTCCCGTCAGCATCATAAAAAGAAGTATCTTCAATATCGAATGATGCGGAAACATTTAAATATTCTTTATTTTTATGTTTTCTGATTTTCAATTTTTCATGACAAAGATAATCAGGATTGAAGAACTCTCTAAAAGTCATCGAAGATTGAGACTTCTTCAAATTCTTCACTGATTCCCTCTGTTTTGATTTTCTTCCCGTATTTGATTCCCTTTCCTTTGTATTTATTTTGCTTAATATTTGCCTTTCCTCTTCGCTGAGTGGTTGAAGGCGAAAGCCCGTTATTTCCTTCATTTTTATTCCTCATGTTTGCTTCGTCTTTCAGATAATCTTCTTTCGCTTTCCTTTCCATGTCTGAAAGATTTGTTTCCCCTTTGCTGTATATTTCTTCCTCAAATTTCTGGACATTCTCCAAATTGGTATCACCAACCTGTGAATTAGGGTTGTTTTTGATTTCTATTTCCCTCCACTGGTCATAAGATTCCCAAAAATCACGAATTTTATTTTTAACCGATTTCTTCAAAACCTTTTTTGATTTGAAACGCTTATCATAATTCGATGGGTCATCCAAAGGCTTACCCAATATATTTTCATAAGGAATCTCAAATTTATTTATATATCTCTTTGTTCCACCCAATGATGATGTTTTTGCAGTGAGGAAATTTTTCACATTCATGTATGACACCTTCAAATCATCAAAAGATGCTGATTCACTACCTTTGAATCTTTTTCCTGAGATTGTCCTATAAGCGGATGAAAGTTCTTCATAACCGGATTCTTTTATCCTCTTGATTCTTTTGTTAGCGGTGTCATTCAGTTTGTTGACGATGCCACGCAATTGGGATTCAGATAGTTCAGAAATATCCTTTGAAGTCAACTTCAATAATTTTTTATAACTTCCTTTAGGTCTGTATTTATTTGCCATTATTATTTAACCCCTATTAAATCTTTCATCATTTCCAATTCTTTTTTGATTCTTTTTATAATGATATAAGTATATTTAATTCGGACATTGTTTCGTTCAAATTCGTCAGCACATTGTTCCATCTCTTCCAAAAATGAATCAAATAACGATTTTTCCATTCTTAATCCATATTCAAGTAAATCGCAAATTGCGTTGTATTGTTCATCTGGCATTATTTTTCTCCTTTGTTTTTCTCCTGAAGTTTCTTCATTTTTTCTTTAAGTGCGTTTCTTTTCCCATAACCATGGGGCATTATCATGAAATAATACATGCGGTTAGTGTCTATTACATAATCACCTAAATTCAACTTTTTCTTTTCTTCCATTAAAATTGGCAAATGTATATTTTCCATTTTGTTTTTATCCTTAAATTAAAGGGCTGACCCATTGAAGAATCAGCCCTCATCACTTCAAATCTTAGAATGGCAATTCTTCACCATCGATGACCAAAGGTTCATCATCTTTGGCTTTTCTGACCACTTCTTTGCTTGCAGTGGTTTTGGCCTTTGTCACAATAATCATTGGTTCGGTGCGGTGTTTCCCTTGCCTGTCATTGTATCCACGGCTGGTGAGAAATCCCTCAACCTCCATTTGATAAGCCTTATCAACTTTGAATGTTGATTTGGCTGGGTCAGGAAGAATGTTTTTTGCAAATTGAACGCGGATTGTGTAATTATCCACATAATTGCCGGCCTCATCCTTACGGCCTATGGAAGTTTCAAAGATTTTGATTTTATCTTCCCCCACTTCCTTTGGGAAGATTGTGATTTTACCGGTGATGTTCATTGTTTTTCCTCCTATTCATTCGGTAAATTGATTCTTATATTACCCTTGTTAATCTTCATGGGTTTAACAGGGGAAATATCATTTTCATATATGGCAACATTTGCCATAGACCCACCAACTTCACCAACATCGATTCTGCATATTTTGTGGCTTTGATAGGTTTCATATAATCCACGGCCTTTAGTTTCGATTATTAAGCAGTCACGGAACATCTTGCCTGAATCATTTTCGTTTATTGGTCTGTAATCGTTCTCACAAACGATTTTCACCAGTTGTGAGAATTCATTATTTTTACTTTTTGGAACATATAGACCAGACATGTAATCCAATAATTGTGTTCTTCTGTTCATTTGTGTCTCAACCCCATTTCACATCTAATGACTGCCTTATATCTTTCACCATTCACGCGGATAATTTTTGTAAACGATTCACCGGGGAATGTAATACGGATTTCCACATGCCCATAACCTTTGAAATATTTTTCATAAAGGTCTAATAAATCGATGGTTGTGAGGTCATCAACATCAAGCAATTCACTGATGATGCTTTCCTCTAAAATCTCCCATTCTCTTTCATCCTTTATTTCTTCAAATTCCTTTTTCAAATCATCAATGACAATATCAAGAAAAGAATAACAATCTTTTTTTCTTATCATTCTCATTCCTAATTCATAGGCTAATTCCAATTCTCTCATTTTCGTTCTCCTTATTTCAAGTAAATAACCAACATAGGACAATCATTCGTCAAAGCCATGAAGAATCTGTTTACCTTCAACCCCAATGACTTTTCTATCAATTCAAATGCTATATTGGCTTTATCAACATTACCATCATAATCCTTTGCAGTGGTGAAGAAACCGGATTCAGCAACACAATGGATTGTTCCCAATAATGCTGAATCAGGGAAATCACCAACAAATAATTTGGCAACTCCATCATATTGATTCAAGAATGTTTTTAATTTCATTGTTCTTTTCCTTTCATTAGTTTTTATGAAGTGGTTTTATTTTAACTTCAGTGACAAATACGGGTAAGAATTCAATTATCTTGACGTCAACGAATTTGCATGAATCCGCTAATTCCTCTGCAACCTTCAATGCGTCTTCAAATTTCTTGTAATTCTCAACGAATAAACGTTCGTCACATTTGATTTTGTAAATAGAAGTTGTCATATCTGTCATTTTCATTGTTCTATCCTCTCAAAAACGATATAAGCATTTTTCCAAAATACGCGTGGAATATCCTAGAATATCAAGAAACTGCATAATAGTTTGAAGTTTTGAAATAGTGGTTGTCGCTTCAAGAATATATTTTTCACGTGATATTTCGTCGGTTGCAAAATCCTTTCTTATGTCTTTTAATTGCCTAAACCAGAATCCATAATCGGAAACTGCTCGTTCCCTGATTTTCATAATTGTGAATGAATCGTATTTTTTCATTTGTTTTCTCCTGTTGCTTCTTTTGGAAGCGTCTATATATTAAGCCCGTGTATATATACCCGTCAAGCATAAGTTTAAAAATTTAAAATTCCCATGTCCGGAACATGGGAATGTGGGGAAGGTTCGGAGGAAAACGAACCTTATATTATAAGATTACACCTGCCAATAAACTTGATTCAATCACCTGTTTTTCAACATCAGTGGCTGAACAACTTTCAAGATGGATTTTTGAAATGATGGTGAATCCGCGAAGATTCCTCAATCTCCTGATATTCCTCAGAGGTCTGCCAAACTGATGAGCAAAGGCCATCATATCAAGGTTTTCCCTCTCCAATGATTTGGTTGTCCTCAGATGAACATTATCATATGCGTATAACGCGCCTGCTGAACCATTATGGGAGGATTGAACCCGTTCAAACATTAAAGAAGTCTGGTTGATATAACTGGTGATGGATTGAACAGCCGATAGACCTGCACCGACAGCACCCAAAGGTTTCCCAATTGCAACAGAAGTGACACCGATTGCACCAGCGGATAAAAGACCGACAGCCAAATTGAGATTCATGGCATTCTTTTGCGCTTCAAGTTCCTGAGCATTTGAGGATGAAAGGGAAAGGGAAACACCGATTTGACACGGGGTTGTAAACAGAATCCTTTTTTCAGTGTAGTCATAGACATAAACTTCACCGCTTCCATTTTCATAATTTACGGAATAGTAAACTATAATCCTATCCCCATTCATATCAGCGTTGTAATTCAATTCATACCAACCATAAAAGGGAAGATAGATTTCATAATGAGTATAAGGGGAGAAATCCAAAAATGATTCAGCGGTTGGGAGTTCAAAATCTGCAATGATTCTATAATTGGAAATCGATGGATTTAATTTCCCTTGAATCCCCATATCAACTTCTTCATATTTCTCCGTTTGGGCATCGTATTTATAAAGCCTTATATCAATGCTATCAGGATAACCCTCATCCAATTCAAATGGAAAAGCGGTCAAAGATTTAAAGAATGTGGAAACCGCTGAGTGTTCTCCCAAAAGACTGCCAACCAAACCGATAACGGCATTATAATTCAATGCATATATGGCCTGACCACCACAATCCCCGGCCTGATAAGTGTTTATTTCCGGTAATCCTTCAGGAACATCGGAATATGTGACACCATAACCACCCTGTGAAGCAACCGCAATTGTGAAGATGTGGTTTTCATTTGGGTCAGTCATTATATCAAAATTGAAATTCAATTCTGTGTTAACCAAAGAACCCTTTTCAGGAATTATTTCAGTCACATTTTTGGTCATCCTCAGTGGGATGAGGGTATCTTCTTGAAAAACATCAAAATCAAATTCATTCCTTTCAATCATCGCATTATTCAAAAGGATTTCATTCATGAAGGAATAGAGTGGGTCAACCTCACACGAAACGATGAGCAAACGATTGGAAGAGACTACGATTGAAGTGACAAAATAGAATCTTCTGAATTCAGCAATATAAAGATAATTGAAATCCAAAACCCCATTTTCCTCACCAGCGACAACCTCATCAATCTCATGCCCATCGTCATCAATCAGTGAATCATAACCATTGACAGGAAGGGAAAGAAGTAAGGATGGATTTAAAATCGATGTGTCAGATTTAAAATCACCGGTTGTTTCCAAAACAATTTGCAAATCCCCGGATTTGTTAACCCTGTTTTTCTCCCCAAAGTATTTATAAAGAATTATTGTCATGTTATTCGCCTAAGTATTCAATGAAAATGTCCTGAGCATTTAAAAGAAATGATGGAACATCAGAATCAGAAGATAAGGTAGTATAGCCACTTAAATCACTTTTGGAATATTTAATTGTATAAGAACCCAAAAGGTTAAATACTTGAATTTCCATTGTGGTGCTTCCATTACCATAATTCCAATAAAAACGGGCAAAGGGTTTCAGTATAAGATTCCTGAGAGCACTATACAAATCCGCAATTGTTGTAATCCCTGTGAGAAGCGTTGAAAGAAAAGCGGATGTATATTTGAGTTTCATTTTTCCGATAACACCATTTTGAATTTTCCCTTCAGTAATAGCACTATTGGCAATCTTTGCACCGGTAATATTCAAATCAGCAATTTTGGTGGTAGTAATCGCATTGCTTGCAATCTTCCCCTCAGTGACCGCTGAACTTGCAATTTTCCCGGCTGTGACCGCTGAACTTGCAATTTTCGTGGAAGTCACAGAAGAAGCACCCAATTTACTTTCAACAACAGCACCATCAGGAATGTTATCACCCACAATATTTGGAAAGACATTAGTTGTTGGGTCATCTTTTAAATGTAATGTTTGAATCGTGTCAGCCATGTTTTTAACCTCACTTATAATTTTATTATAGAAAAAACCGCCAGCATATGCCAGCGGTCTTTTCAGGAGAAAATTTATTCAAGAACAAAGACAACCATTTGTTCATTGAAGTCATTGAAATAACGGCTTTCCCACTTATGGAAATCGTTATATGCTTCAATTTTGCCATTATATTGAGTGGTGACGCGTTTGCGTGGTTGGAGAACACCCAAAGCATCATCATCAAACATGACAGCAATAATGTTGGATTTGCTGACACTGGCAGTGGTGCCAGCATCGTCAACAATGGCAACAATATCAACCTTACTAACATCCGCAAATGCGAAGGTAGTTCCCGGAGCTTGCCAGTATGGAACTTCTTCATAAAGAGGAAGTTTGACAAACTCTTCATGGAAAGTGGTGGAGTAGAGTTCAGATTCAGCGGATTTGGCATAATCAACCAAAGTGATGAAATGCAATCTATCCGCTGGGGTGAATCTGCGTTTATTACCAATGTTATAAATGGAAGTTCTGGAAGCCAAACGCTTTTTATAAATCCCCATCAATTTGGTTGACCAGCGGAGGAACGCACCATCAACCAAAGCCTTATCAGCAGTCAAAGAAATGCCGGTGATGGAATTATAAAGGGTGAGAAGTTTGACAACAGAAGCACCATTATCATTGATGGTTGCACCAATCATGTTATCAATGCAACGGAACGCACAGGCTTCAATTCTGGTTTCCATGGAGTTGTAAACCATCGTTTGAATCATGGAAAGGAAGCGGTTCATTTCATCGACAGAAGTGAAGGATTGCTCAATCTGTTTGGTTGGAGTGGTGATATCAAGTTCAAAAGTGACCATTTTGTTGAAGAACTTAGAAGAGACAACAGGAAGGTTAACAACGAATGGGTCATAGGAAGCACCATTGATGATGTTCCATGTATCGTTTTCAACGGCTTCCATATCATCAACCTGAACTTTGCCAACGATAGAACCGAACTGCCACGAATCTTTGAAGAGTTTGAGAAGAAGGCCGGTATATTTGCGGTCAACAAAATACATCTTTCCGATGCGGTTGACTAACGCCTTATAGAAGGCATCAACGCCCAAAGCGTTTTGGATGGATTTGCCGACATCAACCAAATTGCTCAAATCTTCAGTTGGAAGAGCAATCTCACCAGCAACGGCCTGAGCGGCCGTATTAACTAAATCGTAAATTTGTTTAACTTCCATAATATTTTATTTTCCTTTCTTTAATTAGAGTTCAACGAAATCAATGATAAAATCATCAATACATTCGACATCTCCTAATGATAAAGGGGGTAGGGTTATCTGAAATCCGTGTCCGACAGTGCCTCTAACATCTATCATGACCTGTAATAAAGTAGAAGATTGTTCACTCTGTGCTCGAGGTGCATTAAGCATTGTAAGTCCGTTATTCAATGCTAGTTTGGTATCAATATAATCGTCAAGCCTACCAATAGTATATGTTCCTACTAAATCGATTTTTGACCCGACTCCCAATTCATTTTGGCCACTTCTAATCATGAAGAAAACATCATGCAAATCAATACCATATTTCTTTTGATATATTTTTGAGAACTCACCAAAGGTAATCGATGTTGATAATTGTTCCGAAAGAAACGCATAATCGAGTGGCAACCAAACTTGTTTGACGGGGGAATTAATTTCGTATCCCATAATTTTTATTTCCTTTCTTTTAATTTTCACTCACTGACCACCCATAATCTTTATTAATTACAATAGTAAAGCGGTCTAATGGCTCAAAAGTGCTATCTAAAGACAAATATAACTCAAAACTATAATCTACATCGGTTTCCGTATTAGTATATAACATCCCAACTTTCCCGTTAGATTCTGTATAACCAGCACCAGCATCATCTTCAAATACGAAATATAATTTAACATTCATTTGTTTCAAAACAGGAATAAAAGCATTAACTTCTTTTAGTTTAAACTCGAAAATGTCATGCAAATCAATTCCGTATTTTTCTTTATATACTTCTAAAGAAATATTTTGGTCACTAGTGTGAACAGGCAAATATATCTCTTTTACAACATTTGGATTAACATAGCCCATAAATAATTTTCCTTTCTATTTTTAGAATATAGTTTCATGTGAAACAATGCAAGAATTTTTAACACGCTGGCCAATAATCACGGAAAATGATGGATTCAACATCCCTGAAGATTCTTTTTTGAAAATCCAATTTTCTCAAATTCAATTCAGATTCTAACATCTGTTGGGATGTTGTCACTCCAATGTTGCCATGTCTGGTCAATGTATCTGTTCCGCGCTCAGTGAGAGAACTTTCAATCTCATTTTTGGTTTTCTCTTCTGTTGTTTCGCTGTCTCCGGTGCTTGCACCCGTTTTTGTTTCCTCAGTGGAATTGAAGGGAACAATTGAAGTTGTTCCACCCGTTTCAACTTTCGTGTCCTGTTTCCGCGTGGTTGTGTTGGTGGTGTCCAATAATGGGGTTCTGACCTGTTCCATATCATAATTTTCAAGCGGTTTGTATGTGGTCAGGAAATAAGCATCATAAATGGTTTCCCAATTACGCGAAAATTTATTATATCCAACTTTTCCGATGTGCTTGAAGAAATTAGAAACTTCCTCCGCATCTGTCCAATCTATATTCTTACAATAATTATAATAAAGGATTTTTAGTGGTTTCCTATAATTGGCAAAATAGAATTCATGAGCCATTTCCTGTAATAATTCATTATCGAAATTTGCAAAAATCTTTGTGCTCAAAGTTGCTATTTCAGAAAATATTTCAGCAACAGAAGCAATCAAAGATTCATCATTCTTAATATAATCTTCAAGTGTTGGAAAATACATCATTCCCCCTCCTTCTCATTCTCTTTATCCTGAGATTTTTTCTCACCATTTTCATTGGATTGTTCAACCAAAATTTTAGTTTCCGCATCCTCCTGTTTCTGTGCGTTCTTTTCGCGTTCATGAACACGCTTCCATGAAGAAGAGAAATCAACACTTATATTTGTTCCAAAAATCCTATTGATTTCCTCAACTCCCCTTTTCCGACATTTGAACATGTCATCAAGTAATGGGGTTAATGTGTCGGAGTTTGCTTCAATCTCATTTTCATTCAGAGATTCCCTCTTCATGTTGTAATTGTCATTCAAACCAATTTCAATATTCCAATGGGCTAAAAGCCATTGTCTTGCTTCCAAAGTATCTTTAATCGATGTGTTGGATGAACCTTTAAACGGCTCAACGCGATTGTTTTTCAGATTCTCCAACATGTTTTCATTCATCAATGCACTGAAAACACCATTTTCATAGTTCTTGAAAAAATTCGTGGCATCAAGTTTCTCATCTTCATCCTGAGCCTTAACAATCGTCAGAATCCTGTTATGAACTTCCTGAAAATGCAATGTTAAAACATTATCAGTCAATTCAGAGGCATAAAGGGAAAACAGCCGGGAAAGACCTTCCAAAAGGCTATCATTCCACATATAAACGGCCTGTTCTTTCATCAAATCATATTCTTTTGAGATTCCCAGCCATGGAGAGACAACAATTGCACGCGTAGGAAGATAATCAGCATTCAGAATTCCACCAGCCTTGCAGGGCAACGCATATAAACCGCCCTGACCTTTTGCATCAGGGTTTGTAATTTCCTCATCTGTGATTTTGCAAACCAAACATGTTCCTGAACCCTGTAAATATTTTTCCATGGAACGGGCTGAAAGTGTTTTTGGTAAGTTTTTATATTCAAACATTCCCAAAGTTCTTTTTTGCATGTTGTTGATGAAGAATCTGAAAACATCACTTTTTTCCCTGTTGTAATCAATTTGGCCTGTCATTCCCAAATATGATGAATTCAATTCGGCTTCAATCTTTTCGTTTATAACACCTTTTTTCATTTCTTCTTTCCTTCCATATCATCTTTTGTTTCATCGATTATTTTTCCCAACTCATCGATTTCATCAGCATCAATTTTCCCGTCTTTTTTCGCTTCTCTCCACCAGTGCCAGATTTTATAAGCAAGGATAACAATTGTTAAAATTGCAGACATGACGAATTCAACGATTTGAAGAATCTCATTTGATTGGATTGTTGCCATTACATATGTGAGGCCATTCCC
>Ga0256405_10009769_pt1 | contig 12973 bp, 9 predicted proteins | sample RumenRJG_02DNA_FD_189096 | JGI IMG/M metagenome (GOLD analysis project Ga0256405, IMG submission 189096) | Bovine rumen microbial communities from Lethbridge, Alberta, Canada - RJG_02 | ecosystem: Host-associated > Mammals > Digestive system > Stomach > Rumen | place: Canada: Alberta | collected...
AAGCCATGAATATCCTTGAGGAGAAGGGCGAGACGGAGTACGCGGGATACACGGAGAACATGCGGAAGCTCCGCGAAGGCCTTGCGGCGGCACCGATGACCTTCTGGAATGCAAGCCTGGCGAGCCGCTGGGAGTACACCCTGCTTCCCACCCTGTGGGAAAAGGGCAGCGGGTATCCGAAATTCATGCAGAATTCCAACTGGGCCCGTAAGAATCTTGTGACCTTCCTCGGAAGCTACACCGAGCTGAAGCACGACACTGTCCTCTACGCGAAACAGGCCGTCGCCGAGATGGGCGGCGGGGATCTTCCGGAACGGGATGACCGGGGCTATGTGGAGCCGGAACCGGAGGTCTACCGGAGACTGGCGGCGCTGACCGGCGCCACCGCGGACGGACTGGACAGTTACGGGCTTCTTTCGGCAGAGAATGCGGAGAGCCTGGGAATCCTTAAGGAGCTTGCGGAGAAGCTGCAGGTCATCTCGGAAAAGGAACTCCGGGAAGAGACCCTGACGGACGAAGAATATGACCTGATCCGCTGCTATGGCGGAAGCCTGGAGCACTTCTGGAAGGATGTTTCAAAGTACGAGACAGATTCCGAATACAGTGTGGCGACAAAGGAATTCCCGGCAGCCATCGTCACCGACGTGGCGACGGATCCGAACGGACTGGTCCTGGAGCTTGGCACCGGCGAGGCGCTCAGCATCTACGTGATCGCCCCGGTGGACGGGAAGCTGAAGATCTGCAACGGCGCAGTCTACAGCTTCTATCAGTTCCCGTATCCCATGGACCAGCGGCTCACCGATTCCGCGTGGAGACAGCTGATCAGTATCCAGCACGGCGACAACTATGAGTGGACCGAACCGGAATACCAGATGGAGAACTGGACGGATGGATTTGTCTTTTACAATAAGTAAGGATCCCGGAAACATAGGATCCGGGAAGAATGAACCGCGGACCGGCCGGCGCCGGTCCGCCGGTCTGACGGCCGCCGCGGCAGCGGCGGCCGCCCTTGTATTCCTGCTGACCGGCTGCGGCAGGATTCCCGGAAATCCGGCGGAAAGCTCAACTTTTCCACAGGAAAGCGCTTTGGCTGAGGAAACAGCCGTGCATGCGCAGACGGAAGCTGTGCCGCAGACCACGGACATTCCTCCGGACCGGGTGACGTGGCAGGAGACACCGGACACGCCTCCGGACTGGGTGACATGGCAGGAGAAAACGGAAGCGGCGGACCTCGACGGGGACGGGACAGCAGAGACGCTGACCCTGGAAGGCCGGAGTTTCACAGCCCGGCGGGGGGAGGCCCTTCTCTTTGAAACGCCGGAGGAATGGCAGACAGCGGATCTTCTGCATGCCGACATCGACCGCGACGGGACGGAGGAGGTCCTGCTGCTTGTCTGGAAGCAGGGCAGCTACGGGGACTACCGGCCCTTCTGGGTGGAGGAGAACGACAGCGATCTCTCGGAGCACATCTTTATTTACAAGTGTGACCCGGACCGGCTCCGGCCCATCTGGATGTCCTCTGCGCTGGATCTTCCGGTGCGGGACTGGACCGCAGACGCTGAAGGCCGGCTGCATCTGACGGCGCCGGACGGGTCAGAGCAGGCCGCGGCCTGGGAAGGCTGGGGATTGAAATATCTGGATGAGGCGGAGACAGACACAAGGGCAGACACAAGTGCATGCACAAGTGCATACACAAGTGCATGCACAAGTGTAAACACAAGTGCATACACATGTGCAGAGGGATCCCGGTATGTTACGCTTCTTGCCGTGGGCGACAACATCGCCCACCCCTCTGTCTATGAGGCTGCCCGGGTCCCGGGGACCTGGGAATTTGACTTCAGCCCCATCTATGAACGGGTCCGGGAACGGGTTTCTTCTTATGATATTTCTGTGGTGAACCAGGAGACCATCCTGGTGGAAAGCCCGGCGGAACGCAGCGGATACCCCCGTTTCGGAACGCCGGCATCCATGGGGGACGCCCTGGCCGGGGCGGGCTTCGACGTGGTGCTGGGCGCCACGAACCACGCCATGGACAAGGGGCCGGAGAAGATCCTCCGGACGGTCAGCTGGTGGCGGGAACATCATCCTGAAGTCACGCTGCTGGGACTCCATGATTCCGCGGAAGACCAGGACAGGATCCCGGTGATCGAGAAAAACGGGATCCGCATCGCCATGCTGGACTTTACTTACGGACTGAACGGCTTCGGGCTCCCGGCGGACGCGCCGTATCTCGTGGACCTGCTGCCGGGGCCGGAACTGCCTGACAGCAGGACCGGAGAGGGCGGGGACCGGTTCACGGAGATGATCCGGCGTGCGGAGCAGGAGGCGGATGTGACGGTCTGTTTTCTGCACATCGGCACAGAGTACGCGCCGGAGCCGGATGACGTACAGATCGAGACCGTGCGCCGGGCGGTGGATGCCGGTGCCGATGCAGTGATCTGCGCCCATCCCCACGTGGTGCAGCGGAGTGAGCGGATCCGGACCCCGGAGGGAAATGCCGGCGTTGTGTTCTACAGCCTCGGGAATTTCATGTCGAACCAGACGGATCCTGCCACATTTCTCGGCGGCGCGGCGGAGCTCCGGATCGTGAAGACCGGGACGGCAAAGGCCGGGGAAGCGCAGGCTGCGCCGTCAGAAACCGGGACGGGACAGGCGGCACGGATCGAGTCTTTCCGCATGATCCCCACGGTCTGTCATTTCCGCACGGGAGAGACGCAGGTGTATTTTCTGGAGGATTACACGGACGAACTTGCCGCAGAACACCAGGTCCCCGAGGGAACGGAAAAAGGAATGTTTCTTACCACGGAAGCGCTCTGGAAGCAGTGGCAGAAATCGACAAAACGATGGTGACGGGGCGTTGTATACATACAGCAAGAAAAAACATTTAAAAAAACTGAAAAATGCTGTTGACAGGACAAAAACAGGCGCTATACTTGATGTATACAACAGATACGAAATGTTGATCTGACACTGAAAACAATCAATCTTGCGCGATAATAAAAAAGAAAAGGGGAGCAGACGATGGCACTTTTAAATTATGATGTTCTGAAGAAGTCCGGCTATGATGGTTACATCCTTGAGAAGGCACCGGTGAAGGTGCTGCAGTTCGGCGAAGGAAACTTCCTCCGCGCCTTCGTGGATTACTGGTTCGATATGTCCAATGAGAAGGCAGGCTGGAACGGCAAGGTCGCTCTGGTACAGCCCATCGCCCAGGGCCTCACGAAGTTCGTGAACGACCAGGAGGGCCTCTACACCCTGTATCTCCGCGGCTCCGAGAACGGCGAGAAGATCGACCGCAAGAGAGTCATCTCCGTGGTGGACGCCTGCTACAATCCCTACGACACGGCGGACTGGGAGAAGATCAAAGAGATCGCGAAGAGCGATGACCTTGAGTACGTCGCTTCCAACACCACCGAGGCCGGTATCGTCTACGATCCGGAGAGCAAGTTTGACCAGGTCCCGCCCACTTCCTTCCCGGCGAAGCTGACCGTCCTCCTCTATGAAAGATTCAAGGCCGGCAGGAAGGGCGTCGTGATCCTTTCCTGCGAGCTGATCGACAACAACGGCAAGGAGCTTGAGAAGTGCGTGAAGCAGCACATTGCTGACTGGGGTCTGGGTGAGGACTTCGCGAAGTGGATCTCTGAGGAGTGCCTGTTCTGCAGCACCCTGGTGGACCGTATCGTCCCGGGCCGTATCCGCGACGCGAAGGAAGTCGAGGAACTGAACAAGATCAACGGCTACGAGGATCAGCTGCTGGATGTCGGCGAAGTCTTCGGTGTCTGGTACATCGAAGGACCGGAATGGCTGGCTGAGAAGCTTCCCTTCAAGAAGAGCGGCCTGAACGTCCACGTGGTCCCGGAGGTTGCCCCCTATAAGAAGAGAAAGGTCCGCATCCTGAACGGATCCCACACCGGCTTCGTCCTTGGCGCATATCTGTCCGGCCAGGAGATCGTCCGCGACTGCATGCACAACGACACGATCCGCGGCTTCATGAACAAGCTCCTGTTCGACGAGGTCATCCCGATCCTGCCACTGGACAAGGAAGACTGCGAGAAGTTCGCCGCAGCGGTCTCCGACCGTTACAACAACCCCTTCGTCGACCACCAGCTGATGAGCATCTCCCTGAACTCCACCTCCAAGTGGAAAGCAAGAGATCTTCCGTCTCTCCTTGAGTACGTGGAGAAGTTCGGAAAGCTGCCCCAGGCGCTGTGCATGGGCTTCGCGGCTTACATCGCCTTCTACTCCACCGACATCCAGAGAAGAGAAGCGGACGGCCTGATCTGCAAGAGACCGGCTGGAAACGAGTATAAGGTCCAGGACGACGACTGGGCGCTGGATTTCTACTATGAGAGAAAGGACGCGGACGATGCTTCCCTGGTCCACGACGTCCTCTCCAACCTGCAGATGTGGGATCAGGACCTCACACAGATCCCGGGCCTTGAGGCGCAGGTCCTTGCAGACCTGAAGAAGATCCGCACCGAGGGAGCCGAGGCAGCTTACGCAAGCATTCTGTAAAAAGCAGACCGGATGACTGCGGTAACGGAATAACAGAAACACCGGGCGGCTGATGAACGATCCACACATCAGCCGCCCCTTTTTTTACCGGTTGGACGGAATTCCGCAAAAACGGCTTCGAGTGATGATATAATAAAACGGAAGTACTGATCCGGCACCCCGGACCCGGGGGCCTGACATGACCAATTGTTTTCAGTCACTCGAAAGGAGGCCGCAGGAACATGTATAAGCTTTGGGAGACCCTGGAAGAACTGAAGAAACTGAAGTGGGTGGAGCTTTCCCACAGTCTGAACAACGACAGCCCCTACTGGAGCGGGATCCCGGAAGGAAGCGTGGATCTCTGCAGAACGGTATTTGACTGGGGCAACCCTATGCTGGAATGTCTGATCCAGACATTCAAGTTCCCGGGCCAGTTCGGAACCCACATCGATTTCCCGGGGCACTTTATTAAAGGCGGCGCGCTGTCGGAAGCTTACGGCGCAGTAAACGGTGTTTTCCCGCTTTGCGTGATCGATCTCACGGACAAGGTGGCGAAGGATGTACACTACGCCGTGACCGCACAGGACATCAAGGATTATGAAGCACAATACGGTCCCATCCCGGACGGCGCTTTCGTGGCGATCCGCACGGACTGGTCAAAGCACTGGCCGGATATGAACGCCCTCTCCGGAATCGCAGAGGACGGAAGCGAAAATTTCCCGGGCTGGTCCCTGGAGGCACTGAAGTATATCTATGAAGAGCGGAATGCGGCAGCCAACGGCCATGAGGCCCTTGACACCGACGCTTCCGCGGAAGCAGCAAAAGCGGGAGACCTGGCCTGCGAGCGCTATGTCCTGGAAAAGGGAAAGCTGCAGATCGAAGTGCTCTGCAACCTGGACCAGGTAGCTCCCGCCGGGGCGATCCTCTTCGCCGCCTGGCCGCGCATCGAAGGAGCCACAGGACTTCCTGTCCGTGTGTGGGCAGTGACAGAGTAAACAGGTAAGAAAGGACAGAACGATGCTGGATTTTATTAAGATCAATCACGATGATAAGGTTGCAGTCGCGCTTCACCCGCTGACCAAAGGCACCATCCTGAACCGGTCTGCGGCATCCTTCAGTATGCTGAGCCGGTGAAGGAGAAGGGACTGAACCTTCTGTCCGCGCCGGGCAACGATATCGCCATCTTCAAGCAGGGCGTGACGCTCTGATTGCGATATGGTTTCCGCAGAAATACTGTAATTAAAAATGTGCCTTCATACTGAGGTTCAGTGTGAAGGCACATTTTCTGTCCGGGTGTCATCCTTTTCGGTAATCTTTTTTCGGGCGGCCGGTACTGTCCGGCAATCGTTTTTCCGGCTGCGATTATTTTCCCGCGATCATCTTTTCCGCCTTCTCCGCGACGACCCGGTCGCAGCGGGCGGTGAGAAGTGTTCCCTCGCCGGTATATTCCGTTTTAAGGATCAGGGCATTTTCCATCAGGAAAGAGACTACCTGGCCCTTGCTGAATGGGACGAGGAAATCCTGTTCCACGGTCCCGGCGTCCAGCTTCTCAAAGATCATCTCCGTGAGAAAGCTGATGGAGGCGGGATCCTTTGCGGAGAGCCAGAGATTTTCGTCGGGACTCGTTCCTGCGCCCCGGCCCTGGCTGCCTCTTCTCGGATAGCGCACCGGCGGATCGATAAGGTCCGACTTGCTGTAGACCGTGATCATCGGGATATGGCCCGCGCCGAGCTCACCGATGGTCTTTTTTGTCACTTCGATGTGCTCCTGGCAGTGGGGGTCGGAACCGTCCACGATCTGCAGGAGCAGGTCTGCCTGGGTGACTTCTTCCAGGGTGGAATGGAAGGCCTCCACCAGCGCGGTGGGAAGACGGTGGATAAAGCCGACGGTGTCGGAGAGCAGGAACTCTCTGCCGCGGCTCACAGTGATCTTCCGCACTGTGGTATCCAGCGTGGCGAAGAGCATGTCCGCCTCGAAGACCTTCCGTTTTTCCATTGCGGCCTGCTCAGGGGCGGAGGCGTCCGCAGTACTGCCGGATCCCGCGCTGCCGGTTCCCGGATCCATGACCGGTTTCCGGCCGGTCTCATCGGCATTTCCTGCACTGTATTCCAGCAGGGCGTTCATCATGGTGGACTTGCCGGCGTTGGTGTAACCCACCAGGGACACCAGGGGCAGGCCGGATTCCCGGCGTTTTTTCCTCCGGAGTTCCCGCTCCTTCGCGACAGATTTGATCTCCCGTCGGAGTTCGGCCAGCCGGTGGTCGATGGTGCGACGGTCGATCTCAAGCTGGGTCTCGCCTTCACCCTTCGCGGACATGGAGCCGGAAGCGCCGCCCTGGCGGTTCTGGGTCTCCCACATGCCGATGAGCCGCGGCTTCAGGTAATTCAGCTTTGCCAGCTCCACCTGAAGTCTCGCTTCCCGGCTTCTGGCCCGGCGTTCGAAGATCTCGAGGATCAGGGCAGTGCGGTCCATGACGGGAAGCTCCAGAGCCTTCTGGAGATTGCGGATCTGGGAAGGAGAGAGGGTATCGTTGAAAATGACGCGGCTGGCGCCCACATTGGCTGCGGCGATCCTGATCTCCTCCGCCTTTCCGGTCCCGACATAGAGACCGGCGCTCACCTTTGGCATCTGCTGGGTCACCACCGCCCGGGGATCCATCATGCAGGCTTTCGCAAGCTCTGCCAGTTCATCCAGGGAGTGCTGAAAATCCTCTTCGGACAGACCGGCATCCGCCCCCGAGGTCTCCCGGACGCCGGCCAGGACTACCGGTTCCTTTGTGTCGTCGTCGTGTCTGCTCCATATTTCATCTGCGCCGAAAAATGCTGCCATTTATCTCATTTCCTCCTGCGGATACGGTTATCCAGATCAGCCCCCTAACTCGGAATGTTTCGCATCCTTCGTTGTCGGCGGCCAGAGGCGCGCTGCGCCTTGGCCGCCTGGGAGAAATGAGCAAACCATATCCGGTGAGCAAGCTCCCCGTTCATGGCTTGCTCATTTCTCCCAGGGTGCTGGTTAATTACATATTATCCACGAAACGCTGTCTGTCCGCAAGTTCATCTCAGCAGGGAGGGACGGAAAGTCTCCGGCATTTTCTCCATATTTTTTCTGATCAGGTATTGCATTCTGAAAAAAACGTCATATAATGAAGGCATGAATACTAATATATTAGTATAAATCAAAGCTGATTTCCTTCAGAACACAGAGAACAGAAGCGAGAACTCACAGGACAAGGGCTGAGCACGGAAAACGGGGGAAAACATCGATGAATCTTACGGTCAGACCGCGGGAAGCCGGAGAAACTGCGAAAGAATTTGCGTACCGGGTCCTGCGCGACAATATCTGCAGCCTGAGTCTGGCTCCCGGAGATCCGCTGACGGATCATGAGATCGCGGAGAGCCTGGGCGTCAGCCGGACACCGGTGCGGGAGGCGATCATCCAGCTGAAGAACGAGGCGGAGATCATTGAGGTCTATCCTCAGAGCGGCATGAAGGTGGCGTACATCGACCTGGAAAAGATCCATGAAGTGCGGCTTGCAAGGCTGGCGCTGGAGAAGGAAGTCATCCGGCTCTGCTGTGAAAAACGGACGGAGGGGGATCTCGCCTGGCTGGAAGAGAATATCGCCCTGCAGCAGTTCTACTACGGCAGGCAGGACATGGATAAGGCCTTTGAACTGGACAATGAAATGCATCACCGTTTTTTCATCATCGCGGGCTGCGAATTCATCTACCGCTTTACCCGGGGACCGATGATACATTTCGACCGGGTCCGCAGCGTGGTGGCCCATTTTGAGTCCTTCGGGGATGCCCTTGCGGATCATGCGAAGATCCTGGACGCCATCCGGGACCGGGACGCGGACCGGGCCGAGAGCCTGATCCGGGACCATCTGAACCGGTGGTTTATGAACGAGGAGAAACTCCGGATCCAGCACCCTGAATACTTTAAGGAAGCCGCAGGATAAAAAACTGTAAAAAACGGATGCAAATGTACATCCGGGAAGTAAAATAAAGTTATAAAGCCTTGAGGTAAAAAAGCAACGCAGCATACATAATTAACAGGAGGAAAACGATATGAAGATGACATTCCGCTGGTACGGAAAGAACAGTGATCCGGTTTCGCTGAAGCAGATCCGGCAGATCCCGGGCATGACCGGTGTTATGGGATTCCTGGACTATAAGCCGGCAGGCGAGGTCTGGACGAAGGAAGAGATCGCCGCTTATGTGAAGGACATCAAGGAAGCGGGGCTGGAGTGCGAGGTCATCGAGTCTGTCAATGTCCATGAAGACATCAAGATGGGCCTGCCCACCAGAGACAAGTACATCGACGCTTATATCGAGACCATCCGGAATCTTGCGGAAGTCGGCGTCAAGGTCATCATCTACAACTTCATGCCGGTCCTGGACTGGCTCCGTACGGACCTTGCCCGCGAGATCCCGGAGGACGGTTCCAATTCCCTGTATTATGACGATGCCGAGCTGCAGGGTCTGACCGCTGTCCAGCTGGTCGAGAACACCCTGAAGGATTCCAAGGGCTTCTCCATGCCGGGCTGGGAGCCGGAACGTCTCGCGGAGCTGAAGGTCACCATGAAGCGTTACGAGGAGATCGACGAGGACAAGCTTGCTGAGAACTACAAGTATTTCCTGGATGCTGTCATCCCGGTCTGCGAGGAAGTGGGCGTGAAGATGGCCTGCCATCCGGACGATCCGGCATGGCCGATCTTCGGACTTCCGCGTCTTGCGCATGACCAGGCCGGCTTCGACCGCATCGTGAAGCTGCACGACAGCCCGGCGAACGCCATCTGCCTCTGCACCGGTTCCCTGGGCTCCAACCCGGAGAACGACATCCCCTCCATCATCCGCCACTTCGGTGAGATGGACCGGATCGCTGCGCTGCACATCCGCAACGTGAAGTTCCTCGGCTACCGGAAGTTCCGTGAGGCGAGCCATCTGAGCTCCGACGGAAGCCTGGATATGTACGCTATCGTGAAGGCAGTCTATGACACCTGCCCGCATGACATCTATGTTCGTCCGGACCACGGCCGCATGATCTGGGACGAGCAGGGCAGACCGGGCTACGGCCTCTATGACCGCGCGCTGGGCGCCACCTACCTGAATGGTCTCTGGGAAGCTATTGACAAGAACGCGAAGGGCGAATAAGAAAGACTGCGGAAATCTGCGGAAGCAGACTGAGACAGCCGGCAGCCCCGCATACAGGCAGGGCAGAAAGGACAGAAATATCATGAAACTGACTCTGGAAGGACTGAAGGACAGGGCTGCATGGGAAGCTGCAGGAGTGAAGCTCCCGTCCTATGACGTGGCAGCAGTGGCGGAGAACACGAAGAAGGCTCCGGTGTGGATCCACTTCGGCATCGGCAACATCTTCCGCATCTTTATCGGCGGCATCGCGGACAAGCTGATCAGCGACGGCGAGACGGACAAGGGCATCACCTGCGTCGAGACCTTTGACTTCGACGTGGTGGACAAGATCTACAAGCCCTATGACAACCTGGTGCTGGGCGTCACCCTGAAGGCGGACGGCAGCATCGACAAGCAGGTCATCGGATCCCTGACCGAGGCCATCAAGGCCCAGTCCTCTGATCCGGAAGCATGGGCAAGACTGAAGGGGATCTTCGCGGATCCGAAGTTCCAGATGTGCTCCTTCACCATCACGGAGAAGGGTTACGCCCTGAAGAACGCTGCAGGCGCATTCTTCCCCTTCATCCAGGCAGACATCGACAACGGACCGGAAAAGCCGGTCTCCGCGATGGCGGTAGTGACGGCACTGCTCTTTGAGCGCTTCAAGGCCGGAAAGTTCCCGGTGGCAGTGGTCAGCATGGACAACTGCAGCCACAACGGCGAGAAGCTTAAGAGCTCCATCGTCACCATGGCGGAAGAGTGGCAGAAGAAGGGCTTTGTCCCGGCAGAGTTCGTCGCTTACGTGAACGACGAGGCGCAGGTGGCATTCCCCTGGTCCATGATCGACAAGATCACGCCCCGGCCGGCGGCATCCGTCCAGGAAGAACTCACGAAGCTCGGCATCGAGGATATGGCTCCCGTGGTCACCTCCAAGAATACCTTCATTGCGCCCTTCGTCAACGCTGAGGGACCGCAGTACCTGGTGGTCGAGGACCGTTTCCCGAACGGCCGTCCGGCGCTGGAGAAGGCCGGCGTATACATGACCGACCGCGACACCGTCAACAAGGTGGAGCGCATGAAGGTCACCACCTGCCTGAACCCGCTGCACACCGCGCTGGCAGTGTACGGCTGCGTGCTTGGCTACAACCTGATCGCGGATGAGATGAAGGATCATGAGCTGAACGAGCTGGTGCACCGCATCGGACCGGTGGAGGGCATGCCGGTGGTCACCGACCCGGGCATCCTGTCCCCGCAGGACTTCGTGGACGAGGTCATTGACGTCCGTATCCCGAACCCCTTCATGCCGGATACGCCCCAGCGTATCGCTACGGATACCAGCCAGAAGGTCGGCATCCGCTACGGCGAGACCATCAAGAGTTATGTTGCAAAGTACGGCGACGCAAAGAAGCTGGAGGCGATCCCGCTGGCCATCGCAGGCTGGCTGCGCTATCTGATCGGCGTGGACGATGAGGGCAAGGCGTTCGAGCGCTCCTCCGACCCGATGCTGGACGAGCTTACCGCACAGCTTTCCGGCATCACCCTCGGCGATCCGGACAGTGTGGGCGACAAGCTGAAGACCATCCTCTCCAATGCCAACATCTTCGGTTCCGACCTCTATGCGGCCGGCATCGGCGACCGGATCGAGGCCCTCTTCAAGGAAGAGCTGGCCGGCCCCGGCGCTGTCAGAGCGACCCTCAAGAAATACATTAAATAAGTCAGCACCCCGCAGAGATACGCGGAAGCCGCCGGAAAGCTTGCTTTCCAGACGGCTTCCGCGTATCTCTGCGAGGCGGCCAAGGCGCGAAGCGCCTCCGGCCGCCGAAAACGAGGGATGCGGAGCATCCCGAGTCTGGGGTGCGGAACACCCCGAATATGGGATGCGGAGCATCCCGAGTCTGGGGTGCGGAGGTTTTCCATGGTTGCCCGGATTTCCATGATGTGCTAAAATGCACATAATTGTTCGGCAAACGGAGGATATACCATGTATAACACTATCACTGAAAACATTAACATCGTTGAGCAGAAGGATCCGAAGATCGCCAGAGTGCTTTCCCTGGAACTGAAGCGCCAGCAGAACAATCTTGAGCTGATCGCGTCCGAGAATATCGTCAGCCCGGAAGTCATGGCCACCATGGGCAGCGTCCTGACCAACAAGTACGCGGAGGGATACCCGGGACGCCGGCACTACGGCGGCTGCGAATTCGTGGACATTGCCGAGCGCATCTGCATTGAGCGCGCGAAGGAGATCTTCTCCGCCGGATTTGCCAACGTACAGGCCCACAGCGGTTCCCAGGCCAACTTCTGCGTCTATCTGGCACTCTGCAAGCCCGGCGACACGGTCCTCGGCATGGACCTCCGCAGCGGCGGCCACCTGACCCACGGAAGCAAGGCCAGCTTCTCAGGAAAGATGTACAACACCGTGTTTTACGGAGTTGACCCGGAGACCGGACTCATCGACTACGATGACGTGCAGAAGAAGGCGGAGGAGTACAAGCCGAAGATGATCATCGCCGGCGCATCCGCGTATCCCAGGATCATCGATTTTGCGAGGTTTGCCGAGATCGCCCACAGTGTGGGCGCGTATCTGATGGTGGATATGGCGCACATCGCGGGCCTGGTGGCCGGCGGACTGCATCCGAACCCGCTGCCCTACGCGGACGTGGTCACCATGACCACCCACAAGACCATGCGCGGACCCCGCGGCGGCATCATCCTCACCAACAACGAGGAGATCGCGAAGAAGATCGACCGCGCCATGTTCCCGGGCACCCAGGGCGGCCCGCTGATGCACATCATCGCGGCCAAGGCAGTGGCGCTGGGAGAGGCGCTGCACGATGAATTCAAGGATTACCAGGCACAGATCGTGAAGAACGCCGCAGTTCTTGCGGACACCCTGCTTGCAGGCGGCGTCAACCTGGTCAGCGGCGGCACGGACAACCACCTGATGCTTCTGGATCTCCGCAGCCTCGATATGAGCGGCCAGGAGCTGGAGGACAGGCTGGACCGCGTGCACATCACCGTCAACAAGAACTCCATCCCCGGCGACACCCGTCCGCCCATGGAGACTTCCGGCATCCGCATCGGCACGCCGGCAGTCACGACCCGCGGCTTCAAGGAAGAAGAGATGAAGATCGTCGGCGATCTCATCCTGAAGTCCATCTATGATTTCGACATGAGCAGAGGCGAGATCCTCTCCACAGTGGACGAGCTCTGCACGAAATATCCGCTTTACTGATAAGGAAAAACAGGCAGCGATTGCAGAAAAGGATTCCCGGAGGAGCAGAAGCTCCCCCGGGAATCCTTTTTCAGTTCGCTTTTTCTGCCTGCAGTTTTTTTGCGGGAAATCT
>Ga0256405_10009770_pt1 | contig 12970 bp, 5 predicted proteins | sample RumenRJG_02DNA_FD_189096 | JGI IMG/M metagenome (GOLD analysis project Ga0256405, IMG submission 189096) | Bovine rumen microbial communities from Lethbridge, Alberta, Canada - RJG_02 | ecosystem: Host-associated > Mammals > Digestive system > Stomach > Rumen | place: Canada: Alberta | collected...
ACTGACTGCAACTATCCATCCCCTTCAAATTGAAGGCATCACCACCATTGATATGGCAGTGATGCTCTTGTCGGTATCCTTTGTATGGATATTCTGTTTTACCCGTCTCAAGGTTGAACGCTGGGAGGGTGCCACTTTGTTGGTAGGCTATTTGGCCTACCTTATATGGCTTATCGTGTCTCTGTAGCTTTGGCTCCTGCGGGGAAAGTACCGCATACCAGTTCATTGAGGTACACTTCTAGATTGGTGTATTTGGCAGTCAGGTTGTAGGCGCTGGGTTTGAAGTCGCTGATGGATTTGTCAGTTACACCTATTGCTCTCATCTGCTCCACTTCCCATTCGTCAGGCATGCCATCTTTGTCCGTATCAGTAATTGCGGTGCCAGTATCAAAAGTGGGGTAGCCTGGCGTGTCACTAACGGCATTGATAAGTCTGCCTGTACCATTCTTGACGTCGTTGGTAATTCGCAAGTCGACTGCATCGCGCTTCAGTGAGGCACCGGCATAGGTCAGCACCGTATTATAGGCATTGTCTGACGATTCTATAAATGAAACTGTTGCCAGTCCTTCTGTCCAACGGCTGCTTAGTTCGGCCATTGATTTTGTATCACGGGTTTCTTTCGAATCTTTGTGAATATTGTCCCATGTAGCTGCTATACCATTAACCATGTTATCCTCAACAAATAGCTTGGCTGGGTAGGCGGTCTTTCCAGACAGACCAACATACTTGTTGCAGTTTTCGCAGAGAGAGGTCAGTTGCATCAATCGCTTCTTACTCCCACTGCTGGTGCTGGAACCTGCCTTGTAGCAGTTACCAATCATATTAATATGGAACAAGTTGGACTCTGAGGCAGTCTCGCCACCATAGGTGCTATTTCCGCCCCAGTTATAGACTACATTATTAATATAGTCGATTGGTCCAAGAAACTCATGGCCGACATATTGGTGGTCGAAGCGTGGGTTACGTGAGTCGTGGTGTGCCAGCAGGTTATGGTGGTAGGCTGCGTTTCTGCCACCCCAGATGCCACCATAGCCGTGGTTCCCTTTGCTATGCCCCGAAAGTTTAAGACTCTCAGAGATGATGCAGTACTGCATGGTGAAGTTCTCAACACGTGAGAAGGAAGCGCATTCGTCCGTACTCCACGATACTGAACAGTGGTCGATGATGATGTTCTTACCACCCTTGCCACCCAGCGCATCGCCATCGTCAGCATCGAAATTGCTCTTATCAATGTTTTGGTCACCCATGCGGAAACGCAGGTAGCGCAGAATAATGTTGCTACCACTGATATAGACAGGATAGCCCGCAATGGTAATGCCGTCGCCAGGTGCTGACTGTCCAGCAATGGTGATGTCCGACTTGTTGATGTTCAATCGGCTCTGTAGATCAATCTTTCCTGCGATAGCAAAGACGATGGTGCGCTTGCCGCTACTGATAGCTGCCCGTAACGTGCCTGGTTGATTGTCATCGGCCAGACTGGTAACAATATATACATCACGCTCGGCACCACCTGTGGCGATGGTACTAGCACCACCGTCTGCACCAGGGAATGCCAACACACGTGCTGGGGTGTAATTCTTTAACGTTGCGGATTTCGGAGTGTTGCTGTCAGGAGAATTGCCATTGTCGTCACTTCCTCCACATGCTGTCAGTGGTAGCAGTGTTGTAAGTAGCAGAAGTAATTTGCGTAAATTTTTGTTCATTAGTCGTTTGTCACTTGACAGTAATGGGATGACATGATGCCATCCCATTACATTGTTTATTGAGTATAATGCTATAATCTTACTTAATCCAGCGTGGGTCACCAGCTTCCTTGTCCTTTACCTTCTCACTGGTAATGGTGAAGTTGCCATTAGCAGCATCCTGGAATGGATCAGCAGCGAGCTCAGTACCATCAGCGTCGAAGAATGTGATGCTAGCATCAGCTGTTGCACCAGCACTTACCAAGTTCACGGTGTTGAAGTAGAAGTTGTTCTGGAATGTTGGAATAGCAGTACTTGCCTGATTTGCAAAACCGCGTTTGTTGTTGAAACCAGAAACAATATTGTTGGTCCAGTTGATGGTGTTGCCAGCAAAGCGGACATACAGCAGACGATAGTTTGCTTCACCATTTCCAACATTGTGCAGTGTGCAGTGGTCAACAGTGATAACAGGAGTAGCTGTAACTGAGCTTGACTTGTCGTCCATACGGATGAAGTCACGGCTTGCGGCACTGTTGTAGATGGTGCTGTTCGTGATGTTGAATGTATTGTAGCCACCAGCACGACTGTCAAACATGTCACCACCAGAGCACTCTATGTTGTGGATGAGACAGTTGTTAATGGTGATGTTGTCGATGACAGCAGCTACATTGATGTAGAAGAAGCCCTTGGTGTAGTTCTTGATTTCTGCATCATGGATATACAACTTAGCATAGTTGCCCTCTTCCTTGTAGTTGAATGCCTGGTCGCCAGAACCTCCTGCGCCGTCCAGTGTGATGTTGGCGAGTTCGAAGTTTGCACCACCATAAATCTGGAAGTAGATACCCTTGATGGTTGCATTGTTGTTGGTGTTCAACACAATGTCCTTGTCAATCTTCAGAGACTTGACGGCATCTTCCTTGCCCATAGCGGCAGCATCGGTGAAGTCGTAAACAGCGTTCTCTGTCAACATGATGACTTCACCAGCCTCGGCAGCCTCAATGGCGTTCATCAATTCAAGAGCTGTAGTAACAGGTGTGAAGTTGGGTAACGTCTGTACCTGAATCTTACCACGCTGCTTGTCACCATTATAGATAAGGAAGGTATAGGTGCTCTCGTAGTTCAACTCGTCAATAGTGGCCTTACCAGCAGCAATCTCATCAGCGGTAAGTGTGTGAGTCTTGATAACCTCACCGCTCTTCTGTACGTCGATTCTGGTTACTGCAACACCTGCAGGCCATGTCAGCGTGATAGAGGTCTTGGTGATATCGCTTGTGGGGACATTGTTGAAAATCTGCTCGGTACCAGTCTCAAAGGTTGTAGCAGCCCATTTTGACTCCATATTCTTGCCAATGGCTTTTACACGGACAGAATAAGTTGTCTCACCTTCCAGCGTGCCGGGCTCCAGTTTCCATGAACATTCGGCGCGAGCAATCTTTTCGTCTTCTGTAAGCTGTACGGTCTTCTGGTAAGCAGGTGTACCGCTAAAGGTCATATTGGCATCGTCAGCATACATCTCAATCTGATATTGCTCTGCAGCAGAGATGGCAAACCATGTCACTTTCACACCTGTGGTGTTCTGCACCTTTGCCTCGATATTTGTCGGACTGAACAAGCGGTTGAACTCCACGCTTGTCATAGCTTCGTCCGGGTCGGAGCAAGCGGCCGTTCCCATAAGGGAAAGACCGATTGCCATAACCATCGTTAATTTATTCATTATTTTTTTCATGATTCGTTGTTGTTAATAGGTGATTATTCGCCGTAACCGAAGTTGTTCACAAGTTGACCATTACTGCCAAGGATGAAAGTACGCCAGATAGGCCAGAACATCTTGGTGTTAGGATCATTGATGTACAGATTGTTGATGTACTTTGTAACCTTCTGGTCGTTCTCCGAAGAGGCATCGCCAGTCAGGTAGAACGCATTCGTATTGTTTGCGTATGTAGCCTTACCCTCAGCATCTGTCTGACCTTCTTCCAGACCATACAGTGTATATCCGTCAGCATCAGTTGACTCTGCGTCTAGACCGTCGTTGTAGTAAAGCTTTGCAGGATAGTTGGCATAGGCGCCAGTACGGTTAGCCAGATCAATCATCTTCTGCTTGGTCTCAGCCAGTTTCTCGCTTAGCTTACCCCAACGCATCAGGTCTACTTTACGAAGAGCCTCACCTGCAAACTCAAACTTACGCTCATCTTCTACCAACAGCTGGAAAGCATCCTGTGAAGAAGCTGCAGCAATCTTGGAAGCAGCAAGGGCAGAACCGTATGCACGATCCATTACAGGCTTGATGTACTGAGCGGCATTAGCAGGGCCGTTCAACTGGTTCTCTGCCTCAGCAGCCATCATGTAGATGTCTGCATAGCGCATTACCTGCCAGTTGATACCGTCGTCATTGCTTGATGTTACCAGTCGTGACATCCACTCATAGCGAAGCTTACCAAAGCTCCAGCCGCCACCAGACATACCACTGATAACCTTCACGCTACCTTCATACTTCTTTGTCGATGGGTTTTGAACGCCACCCTTCCACTGGTAAGGGATACACGTGATGTTACGGCGTTTGTCATTCTTGTCATAGTCATACCACAGGGTAGGAGTAGGACCAATCTTACCACCACTGGCCAGCTCTGTCCACTGGTCTTTGTCACCGTGCTTTACACCATAGGTCCAGCATACGCGACCACGACCTGCAGAGAATGGAATCTCAAAGAGAGACTCGCTACCAGCGGTAGCATCTTCATTACAGAGTGCCTTGAAGTTAGCTTCGAAATCAGCTGGCAGCGTGTTCTTGCCAGAGTTGATGATGCTGACACACTCGTCACGGGCGATGGTAAACATCTGCTGACGCTCAGTAGCATCAGCCAGGTTGTAGCGCAGTTCAGAGCTGGTGCGGTCATCCTCAGTAGTAGGCCACTGTGACTTACCAGCCAGGAAGAGGGCAATACGTGCACGCAGACCTTTAGCAAACGACTTGCTGACGCGCTCAACAGAAGCGGTATACTTGTTCTCGTTAGGCCATCCTAAGTAATTCTCGGCTTCTAGCAGGTCGTCTATGACTTTCTTCAGCACCGTTACGCGGTTGGTCTTTTTCAGATAGATGGTCTCAGAAGTAATGGGAGAGAAACGGTAGGGAACGTCGCCCCATGCCTTCACGAGATCAAAGTAAATCATGCCACGCAGGGTGAGCAGTTCACCATAGAGCTGACGCATGTTTGCATTGGCAGCATCGTCAATGTTACCATATATTTTTATGGACTCAATAGCCTTGTTGGCACGCTCGATACCTTCATACAACTTTGCCCAAGCATTGTTGTCGGTGTTCATGTACGAGTTGTCAACAGCAGCAGAGTAAACAGCCATAGAGGCTTCCTTGTCTGTTGAAGGGTCACCGACACCACCATAGTTGTTGAAGATCTCGGCATCGTTGTTAGTACCGAAATAGGTGATGTAACGTCCACGATAGGAGTTCGTCTCACCGAATGACTGGTGCAGACCCATTATAGCGGCATCTGCCAGCACCTCTGTAGAGAAGATGATGTCTTCACTCATCGCAGACTTGTTAGGTGCATCCAGAGGATCACTGCAGGATGCCAGAGTCAGTCCTAATGTGGCGATACCTAATATAAATTTATTGTTGTTCATAATAGTTTTCTTTGTAGATTAGAAATTCAGGTTCATACCAATGACAAACTGGCGGCTCTTGGGATAAGCAGAGAAGTCGACAGCAGGTGTCAGATTAGTCTTGCGGATAGAAGAAACTTCAGGATCAGAACCTGAGTAGTTCGTAATCGTGAATACGTTGTAGCAGGTAGCATATACGCGCAGTGAACTAATATGAGCTTTCTTCGTGATGTTGCTTGGCAGGGTGTAACCCAGTGTCAGCGTAGCCAGACGAAGGAATGAAGCATCCTCTACACCGTAGTCAGAAAGAATATACTTCGTGGTGTATGGAGTCCACATGGTAGTGTTGGCGTTGAGTGCAGCCAGTTGGTCGGCACTGTTCCAGTCCAGCATCTGACCGTTGCCATCGATGTAGGTCCAGCGCTTGCCTGCTGCCATCTCGTCAATCAGGTTCCAGTAAACTTCAGCCTTACCAGTCTGAGTGTACTGCAGCTTGTTGGCATTGTAGACATCGTTGCCGATGCTCCAGTTGAAGTTGGCGGCAAGATCGAAACCGTAAGCACGGGCGTTGATATTGAAACCACCGATGCACTTAGGATTGGTGTTACCAATAATCTGACGGTCTTCACTAGTCACTTTGCCGTCACCGTCTGTGTCGGCGAGCTTCATCATACCAGGCATCACTGAGGTGCCGAGAACGCCGGCAGCGTCAGCCACGCCATTCTTCAGTACCCATTTGCCCTGAGCCTGAGATGCTGCAATGTCGAAGTCGCTGACCTCATAGCGGCCATTGCTTACGTAACCGAATATCTGTCCGATAGGTTCGCCTACCTTGATGATGTAGTCGTTAGCAATTTCTGTAGATGCCCAATTGGTGCGGATGTTGTCAAGAGACTCCAGCGAACCAAGGTCAAGTACCTTATTCTTATTAAATGATACGTTAGCGCCAATGGTCAGACCGTAGTTCTTCTTGTTGATGGCATTCCAGGTGATAGAAGCCTCGAAACCAGTATTGCGAGTCTCACCCATATTACGATACTGATAGTCGTAGCCTGTACCTGATACGGGGAACTCAATCAGCAGGTCCTTGGTGTTGTTCCAGTAGAACTCGAACGTACCGTTAATCTTTCCACCGAAGAGCACATAGTCCAAACCGATGTTACGGGTGATGGTCGTCTCCCACTTCAGGTCGGGGTTGCTCATGGTTTTTGATGGTGCCCAGTAGCTGGTATAACCGTTAATCCAGCTTGTGGCCTTGGGTTCATACTCCTGAGCGAGTGATACACCAGAAGGGATATTGTTGTTACCGGCAGTACCATAGCTCACGCGCAACTTCAAGTCGTCGAGCCACTTCTCGGTGCCCTTCATGAAAGGCTCAGAAGAGATACGCCATGCAACAGCTGCTGAGGGGAAGTAACCCCAACGGTTGCCTTCAGCAAACTTTGAGCTACCATCAGCACGGAAGGTAAAGCTCAGCAGGTACTTGCTGTCGAAGTCGTAGTTGGCACGACCGAACCAAGACAGCAGCTTGTCATCTGGATAGAAGTAGTCGGTAATCTCATAAGGAGTACCCTGTGTGGTCAGGTTCCAGCAGTCCTCTACAGAGAAGGAGAGGGGGAATCCGTGAGCGGTGTTGGTCAACAGTTCGTTCTTTTGATGAACAAACTCTTCACCAATCATAGCATTCAGGTGGTGCTTGCTGTTCTTACCAAAGAGTTCCTTGAAGTCGTAGTTCAATGTGTTGGTATTACGAATCTTCGAACGGTTCTGCTTGGTCAGCGTAATAGCGGGCAGACCCTGATTTTCCTTTGCAGGTACATTCTGAACATAATAGGTAGAAGAGCCATAGAACATTTTGTTGTCAGCACGATAGTAGTCGTAGCCGACCTCACTCTTGAACTTCAGGTTCTTATAGATCTCCCAGGTGAAGGCACCGCCCATGTTCAACTGAACGCGCTCCTGACGCTTGTCATTGTCTCTGATAGAAGTCAGCGGACTAATGAAGTTGTTGCTGGCATCTGTGTCTTCGTCGTCACCAGTCAGACCGGCAACGGGGAATGGAGAGTACTGCACAGCCAGGCGCAGACGCTTGTCAGTATTGTAGGTACTGCTCTGCTCGTTGGCACCAGAACCGTCAATCTTTGTACGTGAGAAACGCGTTGTGAAATCCAGTGACACCTTCTTGCTGGGCTTATGGTTCAACTTCAGTGACAGGTTGTCGCGCTTGAAGCTGGAGCCCTGCATAATGGCCTTGTCATCAATATGAGCATAGCTGAAAGCATACTTCATCTTGTCGGTACCACCATTGATGCTCAAGTTGTGGTTGAAGGTATGTCCAATGCGTCCATAAGCCTGATCCTGCCAGTCGTTGGTATCCACATTGTCGTACATGTCCAGATCCTCGAAGTTGCCAAAGAATTTGCTGTACTTCTCGGGCTTTCCCTTAATCTGCCACAACTCATACTGCCATGAGGCATAGTCGCGGGCACTGAGTACATCGTACTTCTTGGCCATCTTCTTCCAGCTGTAGTAGACATTGTAGCTGACGTTGGTCTTACCTTCCTTGCCGCCCTTTGTTGTTACCAGAATAACACCGTTGGCACCACGGCTACCGTAGATAGCGGTAGAGGAGGCGTCCTTCAGTACAGTGATGTCCTCGATGTCAGAGGGAGCGATATCACTGATGCTCTCTACGGGGAATCCGTCAACGATGTAAAGGGGCTCGTTTGACTGAGTGATAGAACCGCCACCACGAACGCGGATGGTGACATCTGCATCAGGTGAACCTTCAGTAGTCGTAATCTGTACACCAGCCATCTTGCCCGTCAGTGCCTCTGTTGCGTTAGCGACGGGGACCGCAGCAATGGCGTCAGCACCTACTGTAGCCACGGAACCGGTGATGTCCTTCTTGCGGACTGAACCGTAACCGATGGCCACAACCTCTTGCAGTGTGGTGGCGTCGTCTTCCAGGACGACAGCGATTTCTGACTTTCCTTTAGCATTGACAGTCTTCGTCTTCATACCAATGTAGCTGATGACGATAGGCTTGCCTGCCGATAGATTGATAGTGAAATTTCCGTCGAAGTCAGTCACACCACCATTGCGCGTACCTTGTTCAATAACGCTAGCGCCAATGACTGCCTCGCCCTGAGAGTCTTTCACGTTGACCTTGACGGTCTGTGCACTGATGCTACCTACAAACAGTAGGAATGCCAGCAGAAGCGCACTTCGCATACTCTTCATTTTAATAGACATAAATTAGTAGTTTAAATTATTAATTAATAAATTATGTTATTTGGTTGCAAATGTACTAAGAATATTTAACATAACCAAACTGTCGCGGGCTTTTTTATCGTAAACGTTTGCGATTAATAACACAAAAAGAGGGCGGACATTTGCTGTGTCCTCCCTCTTTTATTAATAGGTGTATCTACTTATTTCACCACCATTTTCTTACCATTGATGATATACATACCCTTCGTGGCTTTGTTGACACGCTGGCCAGCGAGGTTGAAGATAACCTGTTCGCCACGCTCAATAGCAGCATTGATAGCCTGGATGCTGGTGCCTGTGTAAGCCACTTGTTTAGCCTCACCGAAGCCACCGCGAGCGTTAGCTGCACGAATAGTCAGTTTGTCACTCTCTGCATTTGCCTCGACGGCCATGCTGCTTCCAGCAGTGATGCCTACGAACTCGCCATTCTTCTCAATCATATATGCTATAGCGCCATCGTTGGCAGGAGTCCATGTTACAGTGCCGTTAGCAAACTCTGCTGCAGGAGCCTCCAGCTGCTTGGTCTCTTGCTTGGCTGTTGCAGCCCAGTCGCCTAATACATACTCCATCGTGTAAGTAGCGGCCTGCTCGGCATTGAGGATGGTTTCCAGCGTTGTATTGTTCTTAGTGAAAGTAACTACATTAGATGCCGGTGTGATGTCTGTACCCTCTGCATTCTTCGTACCATATTCACCAGCAACGCTGTAGTCGCAGTTGATACCGCTAGGGTTCCAACGTGTATCTAACAGTTTGCCGGGGTCGAGCAGGGTAGTGTTCAGATATACGCAGACTGGATTGTTGCTCCAAGCACGACCGAGGTTGTACTTGTCGGCGTTGTTCTCTACGACACAGTTGTTAAATACATAGAGCTCACTGTTAGCAGAGATGGTTGCTGTACTACGCTTTTCGTTAATAATCTTACACTCGTTGAAGTAAACTCTACCGTCACCACAGAGGTAGTCGACGGTTCCGTGCAGTTCACCACCCTCGAAGTAGAACAGACCACCCGTCTTGTTAGAATAATAAGTGTCCTGATAAGACAGTAGGTTGACATTTTTACAGATAGTCTGAGTACCTACATCGTGCAGAGATGCAGCACGTCCGTTGTTACCAGTATATGGCAGGTCGTTCTTCAGAGATAAATCCTGCATGTACAAACCTGTAGCGCTTGTCTTCAGCAAATCGGCCTTATCAAGACCTTCCCATTCTAATGGAGGACGATTGACGACGATAGTATTTTCAGCACTTTGTCCAATGATAGAGACATTAGTACCAGAAACGCTGGTCTTCACAGTCTCCCCTAAGTCGTAAGTGCCATTTGGCAAGAATACCTTGGCGCCTTCAATACCCTTAGCCGCTTCGATGGCATCCAGGAAACTGCTGGCATCGCCTTGCTTGACAATAAGCCAGTCGCCCTGCTTGTCGTAATTGGTCGTAGTGGTGTTGAAGATGGTGATGTCGTGGATATAGACAGAACCTGATGCGTTGATGGTCAATGTCAGCTTACCTTCCTCGCCTTCATAAGCCAATGTGCCTGCACCGCAAGCTCCCTCAGTAACTGCACTGATGCTCTGACCGTCGCTGGAAGAGATGGTCGCATCTGCAGCTGAGTATTGACAGAACGTGAAGTTGATATTAGCCTTCTTGCCTACCAATAGCTCAATTTGGTCACCATAGGCAAATACCCAACCATGCTGCTTGTCGTGCCATACACCGCCTGTGGGGTTGAATGCTTCATGGTCTTCAGCATAGAAGAATTTGTCGGTCAGGTTGAAGATGTATTTGCGGCTGTCGCTAGGTTCTTCAACCTCAGTCTGAACAGCGTATAGTTTGGTGTCACCAGTCACTATATAGTCTGTAGTAAACTTCTCACCCAGATAGGACTGCATGAACCAGCCACGAGCCTTGTAACCATCCTTTGTTGCGGCAACAGTAGCGATGTCTACAGCAAACTCACCAATAGGCTGGTCTTCTTCACGAACCTGAGTATCGATAACGGTTGTTCCGTCGACACCAATGTAGCTTAGTGTGTAGTCGGGCTTCTGAATAACGTTCAGTACATAGTTTTGCTGTACGTCGCCAGCAGTCATTGGGATGGTAACCTTGCAAGCGGTCTCGTCACCCTCATAGGTGATGGTTCCAATTTCACCGTTTGTAGCGATAACGTCTGTCAGTGGATTTTCTGCGCTAACCATGTTGTCCTTTTTGGACAACTTGAGAGTTGCTTCAAACAGGTCACCGAATACATCTTCTGCGGCATACTCGATGCCATTAACTTTGAACGAAGCTAGGATTGGCAGTTCCTTTTCTGTACCAGAGAGTGTACCCTCAATGACGATATCGTTAAGACCGAATTGTTTGCCATCCTGTAAGCTGTAAAGATGTAGCAGCAGTGTGGCAGCACCTTCAGCAGCAGTGGCATTTTCGATGTTGTAAGACAGTTTGCTGATGTTTGGATTTTTGTTGTTTCGTTCTGGTTTTACACCTGTAGCAAGTACAATATTTTCGCCACCAGCAACTTCCCATGTTACGTCTGCTAAGCCATTGTCTGTTCCATAACGTGTAACATTAAGAGAGACCTTTGTCGGCGTGAATGCGAAGCCTGGTTTTGGGGTGATGGTAAAGCGTACTGCACTTGCCTCATCAGGAGTATCCAATTTGGTTGTGGGCTGCAGACGTGTTTGGTCAACCTGTGCTCCAGTCTCAGCATCTGTCAGGGTTGACTTGTCTTTGATGCTCAGGTTGGAACCAATAGTAACCTTACTGTTCAAGAAGTAATCTGCATTCGAGAACGTTGCAGTTTGTCCTTCTGTGCCTAAGTTAAACGGGAATGTAGCAATAACAGGCTCGTTATCGAGTGTAGTAGCTTCTTTCGGAGCATACTGTGTGACTGAGAGTGACAAATAGTAGTTGTTGTCATCCATTGAGGTAACTGCTACATAGCCAGCTTGAGCATCACTTGCCTTGGCCTTGTAACTGTTTTCGTTAGTGAGAACCTCTGTGCTATTGCCAATGGTATACTTGGAATAGTTGGGATAGCCCTTAACGGTAATCAAGTCACCTGCATTCTTTATAGGAATCTTGAAGACAGCACCACTACGTACCTGAATGTTATTGCCGTTGTTACGGAAAGTAACTCCATTTGCTACAACGGTCATCTTCAGGCCATTCTTCTCTTTAGCTTCAACTTCACCGACTTCAGAAGAACCTGAGAATGCCATCGTTGCAGCCATAATGTCTGCATCGCTATAGTCCCAAGTTGCTGTGATGGGGAAGGTGGGTTCAACAGGCTCCTCATACTTCTCTACAGCGATGAAAGGACAGTATTGCATACCGGTGATGGTAATCGGGAACTCGCTACTGTTACAGATAATCTCGGTAACGTTGTTGTGGTCGTTCTTCCAGCAAGCTGTAGCAGGTGTTACACTGGCAAGTTCTTGCTCTAAAAGGTCTGTAACCTTAATGGGGGTGCTGCTATAGGTGCATTGACCGACAAGAATTCTTAACTTTCCTGTGACGGGAGGTTGACTTATGGCACATACCATGTTTGTTAATCCGTGCTCGCTGTGGTAATTACCCGTGATAGTTGCAACGTGATGGTAGCTGCCATTAGGGTCGGTCTCACGAATGGTATTACCATCATCGTCAACAGCAATGTTGAGTATAACAGCTTTACCCTGCACCTGCTCCTCAGCAGTCAGCATCGTGCCTTCCTGATTGTTGACAATGGCGGCGAAATTCCTGAACTCACTCCTTTCTGCAACAGGATGATGCACCTTGACAGCAATATATGGGCAGTATTGTATACCGGTAATGGTCAGCGTGGTTTCTGCACCAGTATCCGCACCGCTATAAATGAGTTTTGTAATGTTGTTGTGGTCATTCTTCCAGCAGGCTGTAGCAGGTGTCGCACTGGCAACTTCTACGCCATAAGAATTTGTTACCTTGATGGGTGTGCTACTGTAGGTGCACTGGCCAACGAGAATCTCAACAAAGCTGTTTACATTTACGGTCACTTTCATATTTGTAAGACCGTGTTCACTGTGATAATTACCGCTGATAGTTGCAAAAGCATCGGGGTCGTTGGTTGCTACGCGAAGAGTCTTACCTTCGTCGTTAACAGCAATACCAAACTCAACGGCAGTGCCCTGTACCTGCTCCTCAGAGGTAAGCAACGTACCTTCTTGGTTATTGACAATAGCCTCGAAGTCTTGGAATTTATCATAATTAGGTCCCTCATCGCTAGCGTTGAGAATAGCAGCCAACGAGAATCCTCCAAACAGCATAACGAGCATGCTGAGAAGTGATAAACGTAAAAGTCTGTACTTCATAATTGTTTTGGTTTTAATGTTAGTAAATTATTCTTGTTTTGATTTGTTCCTTGTTTTGGCAGAAGG
>Ga0256405_10009772_pt1 | contig 12969 bp, 6 predicted proteins | sample RumenRJG_02DNA_FD_189096 | JGI IMG/M metagenome (GOLD analysis project Ga0256405, IMG submission 189096) | Bovine rumen microbial communities from Lethbridge, Alberta, Canada - RJG_02 | ecosystem: Host-associated > Mammals > Digestive system > Stomach > Rumen | place: Canada: Alberta | collected...
TGCCGGCGGCCTCACCGCTGTAATAGCCCAGGGCGATCAGACTTTTCTGAAAATAGGTGACATCCTCGCCTGAGGCCCCTTTTTCAAGGCGCCGCCCTACCAGGCCCTCTGTCAGGACGCCGTAGCCGCGAATCGAGTCATCATCGATGCGGTAGGTGTACCGGGCCACATTGGTCGGTGAGATGCCGAGGGCCTTGTTGTTTCCCTCTATGGTGTGAATCAGAATCGTCCCGTCCGTATCCCGGGTCAGGAACTCCACAATTCCGGTATGATCCAGACGGTTATAGGCATACCATTCAATATACACCAGGTCACCCGGCTGGGGAATATACGGACGGTCCCTGACGGCAACGCCGTCCGCGGTCCAGAACTGTCCCTCCTCGCCGCGAAGACCGCCGTTCACGGTAATGTACCGGCCGCGCTCCTTGTACCAGGCAGCACCGCTGTCACAGCTGGTCTGAAGGGGGTAGTCCGTTCCCAGCATGCTGAGCCCGTACCGCTCATCTGCTGAATTGACACACCAGGAAATGAACTCGGAGCAATACTCGCCGTACGCATTTCCGCCCCATTCCCCGTATTTCGTATATCCGCCCTTGGTCGCCTGATAGCCCAGTTCACTGACCGCCACGGAAAGCAGTGCCTCACTGCGCTGGTCTGCCGCAGCCAGCCCCATCACGCACAGGAGGGACAGGCAAAGCAGGATTGCCGCAAATCCTTTTCCCGGTCTGTTTCGTTTTCCAAATAAAATGCTGTTTCGCATGAACACTCTCCCGTTTAAATCAATCCAGTATACGCCTCTGCATCAAGGCAAATGCCTGACAGATAGTATATCACGTCATTTTTCCTTCGTCCATTTCTTTTTCCGGGAACGAAATTGGCCGGCAGTGCCGGATGAAAAACGCTCCCTGATGATCCAGGGAGCGCTCAGTCTATTTGGTTGTCCGGTTCATGCTCCGGCCATCGCCGGCCTCTGGTCCCTGAGAACCCCCGGGGATTTACAGCATTTCCGGATGTTCCCCGACGGCCGCATCCAGAATGGCATTCACATTTCCCTGTACATTCTGGACGGTCAGCATGAAGACCGTTTCCGTTTTGGAGGGGATCTGGGTCACGCGCGCCGTATACCACTTGCTCTCACGCTTATCCAGGTGCATTCGGAAGATCTCCTGAATAAACAGTCTGGGGCTGCGCTCAATCCGCTCCTTCATGGTGTCAAAGTTCATGAAACGAAGGTATCTTGCCTGATCCACAGGTTCCACCTGCGCCTCACAGAACTTGTTCAGGCTTATCTCAAAAGAGGATTCCTGATCATATTCCGGCATATTGTTCGCCGTATAAATCCGTTTCGCTTTTTTGATATCCGGATAGAACATGACCACAAGCTCATAGGTGGTAAAGAGTGCATAACTGTTATTGAGCATCTCTTTGGCCACCTGGACCTCCCGCTCAGAATCAAAGGTATTCAGGTGCATGACAATCATGGCTTTGCCCTCGCGCCTTGCCACAAACAAGGCACTGAGCCGGTAATAGACGCCCTCGTGCACATATTCAACTGTCTGCACCGTTCCGCGGTGCAGCGCCTCCAGCACCAGCTTTCGGATCATCTGGAACTGATGGCTCCGCTGATTGGACAGCGCGTTTTCAAGTCCCTCCACCGAGGAGAAACCCAGCTCGCGTAGCCGCTCCCTGTATCCCTCCGTCGCATACACGTACCGGAATTCCTTTTCGCTGCACTCAACCAGGGCAATGGAACTGTCATACGCACTGATCAGGTAATCCTCATTGGGCCCATTGCGCCGCCTTGCCACATATTCCTTCAGCGGATTGACATTGACAAAGTTCAGCCGGCCAATCTCATCCCAGTACGCCTCATCCTCCGGTTTTTCAAGCAGGCCTGGTTTATGTTCGATCTGGTCAAACAGCGCCTCTTTTGAGAGCGGTCTGCTGTAGTAAAATCCCTGCTGTGCCTCACATCCTGCCGCCAGGAGGAACTGCCGCTGCTCCTCCGTTTCAACCCCTTCCGTCAGTGTATGAATCCCCAGCGTCTTGGCCATCCCGATCAGGGATGTCAGCATTTCCCTGCCGCGGGTAGACAGCTGCCGCAAAAACAGCATGTCAAATTTAATGACATCAAAGGTGTAGTTCTGAAGGACATTCAGGGAGGAATAGCCGCTTCCGAAATCATCCAGCCAGACGGAGAATCCGGCTGCCCGGAAACGGTTAAACGTTTTCGTGAACGCTTCCGTGTCCTCCAGCATCAGGCTTTCCGTGATTTCCAGTTTAATAACGCGATGCGGAACCGCATACTGTTCAAGTGTCGAGCAGACACGGTCAAACAAATCCGGATGAACAAAATCATGCCTTGACAGGTTGACCGAAAAACACGCCAGCGGGGTTCCGCTTTGTGAAAGCTCCTCATACAGTGCGCAGGCCTGACGCAGAATTTCCATATCCAATTCAAAAATCAGTCCGCTCTGTTCCATGGAAGGAATAAAGACATCCGGCGCAATCATCTTTCCATCCGGCTCAAACCACCGCGCAAGTGTCTCAAGGCCCATCACCCGCTGCGTCAGAGACCGGATAATCGGCTGAAAATAGGCCCGGATCCGGCCCTCTCTCAGTGCCTCGTGAAACTGTTCCGCCAGATTCTCTTTACCATTACCGTTCATGTTGCTGACCTCGCATCGTTTTTTACTCAAAATGCTTCATCATTGAACTGAACGGTATACCTAACAGATGTCAACACAGAAAAACCTTTCTGCTGCTCCCCTGTCGTCCCCCTGTAAAGGTCCTCGATTGAAATCGGGTACACCATTCCTGCTGAGACCTCATTCTAATTCCTCCCTCTGTTTTTGTCAATGCTGTCCGTATCCCATTCAGGGCAATTCTGCCCTTTCGCGGAATGGGTCTGCAGCAGGAATCCGCACAGTCCCCATAAAAAAGGAAAGCAGCCCCTTTGGGCTGCTTTCGGAGTCTTACTTCATCCAGTCTTCATTGACGTGCTCAAACAGATCCGCCGCCTCCGGCAGGATCTGCGGCCCGGTCACGGTCATTTTCAGTCCCTCATTGTACAGACGGTCCAGAATGTCCGCGAATTCCATGCACTTCTCCTTGTTGAGTGCCTTCAGGCTGTGCATGTTTTCAAGGGTTTCCTCAAAGTAATCACGGTTGTTCAGCGCGCCGGCCAGCGCCTTTCCGGCCCGGGCAATCATGCCATCCGGCATTGCCTCACTGGTATAGGCGCTTGAAATATAGCCATCCAGATCCGCCTGCGTCATTTTGGCAAGGCTTTCTTTCAGCCGTGTCCCCAGGGTCGGGAAAATCTCATCAAAGGTTTTCTTGAGATTAGGGTCACGATAGGAAAGCAGCAGAATGTTTTCCTCATTGGACTGGAAGAAGACCGAATATACGCTGTTTTCAAAGCGCAGCGCTGGCAGCAGTGCCTGGTCCAGCGCCAGGTTGGTAAAGGCTTTCAGGGCAGCCGAGTACTCAATTCCCAGCTGATCCAGGCTCAGGAATTCCAGATTGTAGGAAACCGCCGTATCCAGCATGAAAGCGGTATTTCCGGTATTCCCGGCAATCGCCTCCCGGTAATCAACCGGTTCACCCATGGGACCGTAGGCAGAAAGGAAATCCTTGACCAGGGAATGCATGAGGTCAATGGCCTCCTGATCCCCCGCCACCAGCAGGGTGGCATTGTCGCAGTGGAGGACATAGCGAAGGGCATCCTTTGCCTTGGCCAGTTCTGCCGCCAGTGCCTCGTCATCCATCTCCACCAGTTTTTCCTCGTACGCCGTCAGGTTATACCCGCCGTAGAGGAGCGCATACGCCGTTTCCTCATCCGTCTGCCGCGTTGCCTCCTGAATCGCCAGCGAATACGGCGTTCCGTTTTTGTACGTATTCCGCCGGTCCATGGCCGCCTCGGAGAGCATGCTGCGGATATAGGGAATATCCTGCATGGAGGTATCCTCGACAACATCACGGATCAGTTCAATGGAGCTGGCTGCCAGATCCTTAAACGTGTTCCACTCGATCTGATAAACCGGACGCCACACATCTGTCTGCTTGTCCTTCTGCGTCGTCATGCTGAACCAGAGGTTGTTGGCCACCCGTTCGCTGTCCTGCGTCATGGTCGCCCGGTCCCGCTCATCGGTTTCAAGCCGGCAGGAAAGGAGATTAAATATCCGAAGAGGAAGGAGTGCCTCAATCGGGACGGCGGAGGCATCCAGAACCAGCATGTTCGTAATGTAATCCGTGTCCTCAAGCACCGAGGAAATCACCCGCAGGCCGCCGTCCTCTTCAATCTTCGCCTCTGCCCGGTTGATTTCTTCCGGCAGATTCTGCGGCGTGACCGCCGTCACCTGTTTCAGCATGGAGTTGTTGGAGGAGACGACCATCCAGTCATAAAAGTCCTCTGTTTTATCGATCAGCGCCGTGATTTCCTCCTCGGTCATGGCTGCTTTCATTTCATCCAGCTTCTGCCGGATTGCCTCCTCCTCCCGTTCCCGTCCGCCGGGATCCGTGGTGGAGATCAGCAACACCTTGCCGTAGGCATTTTCGTACGCTTTCCGGAATACATTGTCACAGATTTCCTCGGTTTCCAGCTTGGTCATGTTCATCATAACCTCATAGGTATTGAGGATATCCCGGGGATCCTCCCATTCATCCCAGTACTCAATGAGGCCGGAGGCAATGCTGAGACCATCACTGCCCTCACCAATCAGGGCATTGGTGTATCGGGCCGCATCCGCATAAACACGGACATCCGCCGGTGAAAATCCGTTCTTGTATGTATCCTCAAGCACCTCATCACAGATGCTCTTGAACGCCTCGCTCTGGGACTCCTCGATTCCCTTGGCGTAGAACAGAATGGAGAACCCTTTTTTGGTGCTGCTGGTCTCAACCGTCCAGCTGGCATCCGGGAACTGCTCGGCCATCCGGCGGTCCATCAGATGATCCGGCCAGGTGAGAATGCTCAGGGCCAGGGTCAGCGCATATTCCTCCGAGGCATCCAGGTTATCGACCGGGACCGCATAGTACATCACCGTCTCCGGTTCCGTATCCGCACTGGCCGGATACGTATATTTGGCAACAATATCCCCTGCTGCCGGGCGGTAGCTCTCCTCCTCCAGATGCATCTCTTTCCGTTCAAATCCGGCAAAGATCGTCTCATTGAGCATCTTCAGATACCGCTCAATGTTCATCTTTCCGTACAGCACGGTCAGCGAATTGGAGGGTGTATAATAGTTCTCATGGAACTGACACAGATCCTCAAAGGTCATCTCCGGAATTTTCTCCGGCAGTCCGCCCGACACCGAGCCGACACAGCTGCCCGGATACAGAAGGCGGTCCAGCTGAACGGTGGCCATCTGCTCATGCTCCTGGGCACCCAGCATTTCGGAATAGACGACCCCCTCCAGAGTCAGCGGGCTGTCCCTGTCCTCCAGTTCATACCGGTATGCCTCCCGCATCATGACGCGCTCATCCTTGACGAGCAGCGGATGGAAGACGCCGTTCAGGATCACGTCCATATCCATGATCAGCTGATCCTCCGAAAGGGAGGAGGCCTGATACGCCGTATAGGTTGTGGCCGTATAGGCGTTCAGATACGTCGTATACGTTCCGTACATCATGGACATGATCAAGTTCGGATCCGGATATTTCTCGGATCCGCTGAGGGAGGCATGCTCAAAGACATGTGGAATGCCCGTGTCCGTATAAACCGGCGTGCGGAACCCGATGCTGAAGCAGCGGTTGGTATCATCATTGGACACATAGCAAAGCTGTGCGCCGGTTGCCTCATGCTCAAAGATATACAGCGCGGCATGGACCAGTTCCAGCTCATCCACCGACTTCAGGCGAAAGCCGTTGGTTACCTCTCCCACCTCAAGATCCAGTTTTTCATAATCCGCAAGACCGCATGCAGCCATGCAGATCAGCAGCAATCCTATAAGCAATAAACGTTTCAACGGTTAATTTCCTCCAGATTCTGGCGGCAATTTGCCACTTCGTTCAGTCATCGTCTGTATATACGAAGCAAAAGCAGACCATGGCACATGTTTTTCCGGCGGCAGCGACAAAAAGTGCATTTCCTCTTTCAGCGTCGGATGGGTCAGGGTCAGGAACGTGCCCCAGAGGGCAATCTGTTCCCCGGGGCGCCCCTGTCCGTACCGGGCATCCCCCCAGATGGGAAAACCCGCATGACTCAGCTGAACCCGGATCTGGTGGCTTCTGCCCGTATACAGCCGGACGCGCACCAGTGTGCAATTGTCTCTGCTTTCAAGGGCCTGAAACGACAGTCTTGCCTCTTTCGCCCCCGGCGTTCCCGCCGGAACGACCCTTACCGTATTCTCAGCCGGATCTTTCAGCAGCCAGTCACATAGTTCCCCGGATTCCGGTCTGCCGCGCACCACCGCCAGATATTCCCGGTTCATGGTCTTGGCCTGAACCTGTTTTGACAGACGCTCGGCTGCCTTGCTGGTTCTGGCCAGGACCAGCAGTCCCCCTACCGGACGATCCAGACGGTGGACCAATCCCAGGTAGACGGCCCCCGGTTTATGGTACTTTTCGGCCACATACGCCTTCATGACACTGAACAGGTCCGGATCATGGGACGAATCTGCCTGTGTCGGCATGTTCGGCGGTTTCGCGACCACCAGGAGATGGTTGTCCTCATACACTACCCGGACCTTTGCCGCGAAATTCCGGTTCTCCTGTCCAGCGTCCGGACCTCCGGACCTGTCGCCGCGCGACAATGGTTCCTCTCTCATCCCAGCTGCCACCTGCCGCTGGTTCCGCAGGGCAGAACACCCCCGGCCGTGACCGGCAGACAAAGTTCATCCGCCGTCACCTGTCCGCCAAACCGCCGTACCGCCGTCATGTCCAGCATATTTCCCAGAACGGAGGCCTGAAAGCCGGTGGTATACCCGTTAATCAGGTAAAACAGCGGCGTCTCAGACAGTGCCCGCGAGCAGACCTCTGCCAACGGATACAGCTCATCCTCAAGCCGCCATACCTCACCGCCCGGTCCGCGGCCATAGGACGGGGGATCCATCAGGATTCCGTCATAGAAATGCCCCCGCCTTATTTCCCGTTCCACAAATTTCCGCGCATCCTCTATAATCCAGCGCGTCCCGGTTTCAGGGATGCCGCACAGTTCACGGTTCTCTTTTGCCCACTGCACCATTCCCTTTGCCGCGTCCACATGGCACACTGTGGCACCCGCACGGGCGCAGGCCATGGTGGCGCCGCCGGTATACCCGAACAGATTGAGCACGCTGACCGGCCGCCCCTCCGCAATTCGTCCGCGGATAAGGCCGGCCATCCAGTCCCAGTTGGCTCCCTGCTCCGGGAAAAGACCGGTATGCTTGAAACCGGTAGGACGGACATAAAACGACAGATCGCGGTAGCGGAGCGTCCAGCGTTCCGGAAGCGGCTTCATGAACTCCCAGTTTCCCCCGCCGCGCTCACTGCGGTGATACCACGCCTCCGCCTGTCCCCAGATCTCGGGCCGCCTGGCGGGCCAGATTGCCTGCGGGTCCGGCCGTCTCAGACACACCTGGCCCCAGCGCTCCAGCTTTTCGCCGCCGCCGCAGTCCAGCACCTCATAATCCGTCCATCCATCTGTTAAAAACATGCAGATCCTCCAAATGACATATTCCGGGCACGCCCGGAGCGATTGGCATTTTCTCAGAAAAACCGCGGCAGTGCCTCTTTCTGCTTTTCCATCATCCGTTCAAGGACATCCTCGGCATAAAGCAGGTCGATCCCGGTCAGGGCAGGATCAATTTCAAGGCCCTCACGGAGCGCATCCCGGTTTCCGGAAACCGCTGCCTCCGCATACAGCCGGTTGCAAAGGGAAATCTGTGCACACAGATCCTCCAGTTCCACCGGCAGCTGCGTTCCTATGCCGCGTACCTGACCCTTTTCAATCACCGCCGGCCCTTCCACAAACCGTCCAGCCGGCACCCCGCCGACCGCCCCGTCACAGGGCATCCCGAGATTGGGTACCCGGGCCGTTTTTTCCGGATTCCAGAGCGCGTTCAGGATTTCCACCGGCCGCACACTGGTCAGTCCGCTGGTCCTGATCTGTCCCCAGGCAGCAGAGCCTTTGGGGCTGAGCGGTCCGTGAACCGTCAGCAGTGCCAGATTCCGCTTCCTGAGCTCGTAGTCACCGGCACCCACGCCGGAATAGATCACGGTCCGTCTGGGACTCAGCGGCGTATCCGCCAGCAGTTCATACTGCATGCAGTGCTGCCCTGCCGGAATGGCATCATAAAAATCAATGTACTGGGCAGCCAACTCCTCGCGGCTGTCCTCCTGCATCTCCTTCATGCAGCGCGGAATCAGGGATTCCCCGCTCCGCAGATCGGTCAGCTCCGTCACCCACTGAAAGGCGCTGAGTCCGGCCGTCACCACCTGAAGGGATTCCTTTGGAATCTCCAGATACAGGGAAAGCTTTTCCCGGGTCATCTCACTGCTGCCCGAAAGCGCCAGTGTCGGAATGCCGTAAAATGTGGACATGGCATCCGCCATCCGGCCGCCCTGCATGCCGCCAAACCCGCTGTCGCAGAGAATCAGGCGAGCATCGTCACAGCTCTCCCGCATCTCCTCCGCCAGTTTGGCCATGAATTCCCCGACACGCAGTGTCTGCATCAGGCCGCCCAGACCGCCGTACAGCCGTACCTGCTTTCCCAGACCGACCTCATCCAGCATCTCATAGTCGCTGTTCCAGGCCGCCTCATCCAGAAAATCGGCGCATACGATGATCGCATCCGACCCGAAAACCGCCTTTTTCAGCTGTGTCGTATAGTAAAACCGTGCCTCTGTCCCGAAGCCTCTGGCCAGCGCCTGTGCCCCCCGGGCAGTCAGTTCCGCCATGTCCAGATCCGCTTCGACAAACCAGACCTCACAGGGGATCCGAAAACGGACAAAGAGGTCTTCCAAAATGGCGGGCGCAAAGTGATATGCGCCCGCCCCGGCAATGACAATTTTCCGGTAGTCCAAACCTGTCACGCTTTCCGAATCGACAGTTCTGCGTCAACACCGTTGATGTTCCACTGCTTGACCACACCATCTGCCAGCGTTTCCGTTTCCACGGAAAGGGCCAGAACGCCGCGGCGAATGGTCTCATCATAGACCCGGATGGCTGCCTTCAGGGTCTCATCCCCGGTCGCAACGCCCACGGTAATCCGGTCCGTCACCTCAAATCCGGCCTCTTTGCGCATGGTCTGAACCTTGGAGATGATCTCACGGGCAAAGCCCTCGGCGATCAGCTCATCCGTCAGGGTAGTATCAAGGGCAACGGTCACATCCCGCTCCGTGGCAACCACATAGCCCGGCTTCTTCATCGGCGATGTCAGCACATCGTCTTTCTCCAGGACAACCTCTGTCCCCTCCAGCTCAAAGCTAAGGTTCTTGCCCGCCTCAAAGGCCGCGACCACTTCATTGCCATCCAGTGTTCCCAGATGCTCGCCGATGGCCCGCAGAAGCTTGCCGTACTTTTTGCCCAGTGTCCGCATCTGCGGTTTCAGCTGATAGGTCATAAAGACCGTGGTATCATCCGTAAAGTCCACATCCTTGACGTTCAGTTCATCCTCCGCCAGGGCACAGAACGCCTCCGGCAGGGAACGGCCGCTGACAATCATCCTTGCCAGAGGCTGACGCACCTTGAGCCCGGACTCATTGCGGGCTGCGCGGCCCTGGGCCACCACATCCAGCAGATCGCTCATGTGCTGTTCCAGTTCCGGATCAATCCGGCTCTCATCGCAGACCGGGAAATCCGTCAGGTGGACGGAAATCGGTGCCTCGCTGTCCACGCTGCACACCAGGTTGCGGTACATGCTCTCCGCCATGAACGGCGTAAAGGGGGCCGTCAGGCGGGAAAGGGTTTCAAGGATATGATAAAGGGTTGCAAAGGCCGCTTCCTTGTCGCCGGCCATCCCTTTGCCCCAGAAACGCTCGCGGCTGCGGCGGACATACCAGTTGGAAAGATCATCCACATATTCCGCCATGGCGCGGCTCGCCTCGGTGATGCGGTAATTGGCCAGATGATCATCCACCGTCCGGACCAGGGTATTGAGCTTGGACAGTGCCCAGCGGTCCATCAGCGTCAGCTCCGCATTGGCCAGCGGATGCGCCTTGGGATCAAACTGATCGATGTCCGCATACAGGATGAAGAAGGCGTAGGTATTCCAGAGGGTTCCCATGTACTTGCGCTGGGTTTCCTCCACCGCCTTGGCATAGAAACGGTTGGGCAGCCACGGCGCGGCATTGTTGTAGAAGAACCAGCGGACGGCATCGGCGCCCTGCACATTGAGCACGCTCCAGGGATCCACCACGTTCCCCTTGTGCTTGCTCATCTTCTGGCCATCCTTGTCCTGCACATGGCCCATGACGATGCAGTTCTCAAAGGGATTGGTGTTAAACAGACAGGTCGAGATGGCCAGCAGCGTATAGAACCAGCCGCGGGTCTGGTCAATTGCCTCCGAGATGAAGTTGGCCGGGAACCGCTTCTCAAACTGTTCCTTGTTTTCAAACGGATAGTGCCACTGGGCAAAGGGCATGGAGCCGGAATCATACCAGCAGTCAATGACCTCTTTTTCGCGGATCATGTCCCCGCCGCAGTCCGGGCAGGTCAGCACCACCTGATCAATATACGGGCGATGCAGCTCAATATTCGGATCCACATTGTGACCAAGACGGCACAGTTCCTCGCGGCTGCCGATGACATGCACCTTTCCGCAGTCCTTGCAGACCCATACCGGCAACGGCGTGCCCCAGTAGCGCTCACGGGAGAGGCCCCAGTCGATGACATTCTCAAGGAAGTTGCCCATACGCCCTTCCTTGATGTTGTCCGGCATCCAGTTGACTTTCCGGTTATTGGCCATCAGGCTGTCGCGCACGGCCGTCATGCGGATAAACCAGCTGGAACGGGCATAGTAAATGAGCGGCGTATCGCAGCGCCAGCAGAACGGATAGTCATGGGCAAAGGGCAGCGCGGCGAACAGAAGGCCGCGGGATTCGAGATTGTCAAGAATCAGACGGTCGGCATCCTTGACAAAGACGCCCGGCCAGTCCGTCTCCTGCGTCATGCGGCCCTGTGCATCCACGAACATGATGAACGGAAGCCCGTTGGCCTTGCAGACCCGGTAGTCATCCTCACCGAAGGCCGGTGCGATATGGACAATGCCGGTGCCGTCTCCGGTAGTGACATAGTCATCGCTGACCACAAACCAGGCACGCTCATTCTTCTTCAGCACAGATTTGCCATAGTCAAAGAGGGGCTCATATTCCGTTCCCACCAGTTTGGAACCCGGCATCTCCTCCAGGATCTCAACCGGCGCGTCCTCTCCGAACACGGAGCCGATCAGGGCCTTGGCCATGATGTAGATGCGGCCATCCTCCGCCTTAAAGCGGGCGTAGGTCTCATTGGCGTTCACGCACAGGGCCAGGTTGGAGGGCAGCGTCCACGGCGTGGTCGTCCAGGCCAGCAGGTAGGTATTCTCCTCTCCCTTTACCGGGAAGCGGACAGTCGCGGAGGTCTCCTTGACATTTTTGTATCCCTGAGCCACCTCATGGCTTGACAGCGCCGTTCCGCAGCGCGGGCAGTACGGCACAATCTTGTGGCCCTTGTAAAGCAGTCCCTTTTCATGGATCTGCTTGAGAGACCACCATTCCGACTCGATATAGTTATCCTCATAGGTGATGTACGGGTGCTCCATGTCGGCCCAGAAACCGACGCGTTCACTCATCTCTTCCCATTCGGTCTTATATTTCCATACCGACTTCTTGCATTCCTTGATGAACGGTTCAATTCCGTAATTCTCAATCTGCGGCTTGCCATCCAGCCCCAGCTGCTTTTCCACCTCGAGTTCCACCGGCAGTCCGTGAGTATCCCATCCTGCCTTGCGCAGAACATCATAGCCCTTCATGGTCCGGTATCTGGGAATCACATCCTTGATGGAACGGGTCAGCACATGGCCGATATGCGGCTTGCCGTTGGCCGTTGGCGGTCCGTCATAGAACGTAAACGGTTCTGCGCCCTCCCGCAGTTTCATCATCTTGTGAAACACTTCGTTTTCCCGCCAGAACGCCAGAACTTCCTCCTCGCGTCCCGCGAAATTCATGTCTGTGGAAACCTTCTGATACATGCTGTTCCTCCTCTGTTTCCTAAAGAACGGACAGGCAGGCCTGCCGCTGCTTTGCCAAAAAGAAAAAACTTCCCCCAAAATGGGACGAAGTTTGATCGCGGTACCACCCAAATTGATGCCATAGCATCCACTCATTGCTGTAACGGAGCGGCTCCGTCCTTCCCTGACCTCTCCGGGCTCAGGAAGGCCGCTGAGCAGGTGATCCCGTTCTGCCATAGCCCGCCGGTTTCCACCCTCCCGGCTCTCTTTGGGGCACCCTGCAGACGCGTCCTGCCTCACTGCGTTTAAGACCGCCCTAGTTTAACCGGAATCCGGCCAAAAGTAAAGCCCTATTTTGACAGAAAAACACGCACCACAATCGGCTGAATTGAAAAGTTTACAGATACAAGTGGAGTCGTTGTATCTCTTAGGGCTGTCTCCAAAATAACTTGGACAAGTTCATAAAAATTTAAGGTAAAATTCAAGGTGTGTACGGGTTGAAAGTAGTGTTGACATGCCTAAGTAGTTATTATATAATAAGGGATTACGTAATACGTGTAATGTCTACGCTGTAGTGCAGAAAATTTGCAGTTGATATTGCCACTTCTGTGATATATAATGTGTACACAGGAGGTGACTAAAATGTCATATATTATCTACTTGAAAAAAGACGACAATCACGTGTACGCATACCAAGCGACTTCATACAGGGATCCAGTTACTCGTAAACCAAAATCAAAGCGGGTTTATATCGGTCGCGTAGATCCGATTACTCATGAATTTCTAAATCCAGAGGATAAAAAGAAATTACAGCCTTTAACTTCAACAGCGAAGAAAA
>Ga0256405_10009774_pt1 | contig 12968 bp, 19 predicted proteins | sample RumenRJG_02DNA_FD_189096 | JGI IMG/M metagenome (GOLD analysis project Ga0256405, IMG submission 189096) | Bovine rumen microbial communities from Lethbridge, Alberta, Canada - RJG_02 | ecosystem: Host-associated > Mammals > Digestive system > Stomach > Rumen | place: Canada: Alberta...
AAATAGTAGGGAATTTTAATAGCTTTAACTCTAGCTCAATCGTAGTAATAATACTACTAATAAACAAGTTTATATAGTAATAATACTATACTATAAATGTAGGTCTACTTTCCTTATAATATTGCTTACTGGAAATACCATAGCGTGAAAACTATCCAGTAAGATAGTAAAGACGCTGGTAACGTCCGTATTAAAGATTGTAGCAACCTACACTTTTAATTAAAAAACAAAGGAGAAAAGAAAATGGCGGAACAAGGTAAGCAACCCACCATCGAAGAATTACAGGCACAGCTAGTCGAACTCCAGGAAAAGCAGAAAGAAAACGATGTTAAAATAGAAGCATTGACTAGTGAGAAAAATAAACTCTCTGAAGATTTAAACAAAGCTAGAGAGTTGAACACTAAGTTGTTTCTTAAAATACCACAAGGAGAAAACTCAAACACTGATAATTCTACTGCTACTGAAGACGATAGTTTTGACAAACTTCTTGATGAAGCAATTGATAAATATGTTCTCAAAAAGAAGCAAGAAACAGTTTAATAAATTCTTAAAGGAGAAGAATAATGGCAACTAGAACAGATGCACAGTGGTCGGAGAGACTTGCTAATATTATGCCTGATAACTTTATGGATAACATTAGCGGTCAGTTTCTGATTAACAACGGAATTTTGAACACAATGATGAACCGTATTGGAATGACACTTATCCACAATGTAGATAAAATCAACAATCCTTTTGGAGATTTTACTAAAACAATTGTAGATTATGGAGATACCATACAGGAATACAAGGTTAAGGTAATCGACGGAAAGAAATTTACCGCAGATGAGTTTGGAGACGATAGTTCTACTTACGAACCTAATCCTTTTGCAGTTGAGAAGAACAAACCGATTGCACAGTACTCACAGTTGAACGACAAAGTAAAGTACAGACAGACAATTTTTGACAATCAGCTTAAACTGGCGTTTACTTCTGAGCAGAAGTTTGGAGACTTTGTAGCTGGAATGTATGGAGCAGTTCAGGAAAGCGACAATCTTGACAAATTTATTAAGTGGAAAAAGTTTATGTCTAACGAGGACATTTACGGTACTACTGATACAATCACTGCAACAGACAACACAGAATACTTTGCTAAGATGATACGCAAGATGAAAGACACAATTACTAAGTTTAGGTTCCCTTCAAAGAACTATAACAAAGCTGGAGATATGGTTGCTTCATCTGATGTTTCTATCATTATGAAAGCAGAGGATAAGAACAAAATTGATATGGATATTCTTGCTGGAGTTTACAACATGAATATGATGGAACTTCCTGCAAAGATTAGACTTGTAGATGATTTTGCTACTGTTTCTGTTACAGAAGGAGAGACAACTACAGATAAAGAAGTTGCTTGTATTATCGTAGATGACCGTTTCTTTAGCTACTTCCCCAGAACTCCTATGGCTGGAGCAGTTTACAACCCTGAAGATTTATATACAAATATGTTCCTTAATGTACAGGGAACTTATACGGCAGCTCTTTTCAGGAATGCAGAGATTGTTTACAAGGGAGCAATTGGAAGTTAAAGGAAATGTGGAATTATGAGTACAGAGATAATCTATACAATTATTCTGATACTTGCATCTTTATCTTCGGCTCTAATTATGCATTTTGTAGATAAGAATAAAGATGGAACTATAACTAAAGAAGAAATTGAACAGACTATTATAGAAGCACTTAAAAAGAAATAAATAGGCTCGGTAGGAGCCTTAATCCTACCACAAGATACTATGATACCTGTAACAGTTACGTTTTATGGCGATGTAGGTTTTGATAGAAGCTATAATCATGTTATAGACTTTTCTAATGAAACCGAAAGAGAGAATTATTTTAGTCCTAAAACATTAAAGAGTATTCAAGATTGTGCTTATAATAAGCCAATGAATTCACTACAAATAAAATGTCCTTATGAGGAAGCTCTTAATTTTACATATTGTAAATTTATTATAGGTTCAAGTCCAAATTCTAGAAAAATAATTTATGCTTGGGTAGATGATGTAGTTCTTATTACCGACCAGAAAGATGAAACTAATAATTTTGTTCCTATTCTTCAGATTAATATTTCAATAGACCCGTGGCAAACTTTTCTTTTTAATTTTAGATTAGGAGAGAGTTTTGTAGCAAGAGAACACGTAGATAGATTTAAAGCAAACAGTGACGGCACAAGAGGTTGGTGTTTACCTAATACATCTGATAGAAGTTCTAATGGTGTAGAAATAAGAAGCAATAGTCTTGTAACTTTTAGACAAACTAAAACATATATAAGAGGGACTCATCCTTATATGGAAAGTTTTAGTTCTAGAGTTTATTGGCTTTGTGTTCAATGTGTTATTTCTAATGCTATGAAAGTTTATTTAATACCTGCTTTATCTAAACCTATAAGAGTTAATGTTGGTTCTGATGCTGTTAGTACAACAGTATTAGATAATATTGTTGATGATACTATTTTAACAGTATATAATATAGACCCACAGACAGTTGCAAGTTGTTTTTATATACCTTTTGATATTGGCGTATTTAATGCTCATAATCCTACATCTTTTCAGGATGATACTTATGATTTTGTTTCATTTGTAAGTGAATTTAGTACCACTACTAAGAATAGTCTTTTCTGTTTACAATTAGTTATAGCACGTGATATAGATAATTTTCCATATATTATTAATATAGATAAGCAATTTACAACCAACGTTCCTTTATCTGTTCCTTCCAATCAAGATGGTTATTCTATTAATCATGAACCACAGTTGTTTAAATCTCCTTATAAAACAGTTTCTGTTATAGATGAAAATGGTATTAAAAGAGGAGATTTACCAGATATTTGTGCTAATATTAATAATGGATTTTTAGGAGTTAAACTTCAACTACTTATAGATAGTGTTGATGTAAGACTTAGGATTAAACCTTTAATTGATATTAAAACAGATAATACATTTTGGATTGAATATACATTAACACAGGTAGAAGTTATAAGAAATAATTGGCTTTCTTATCTTTTACAGGAAAGAGAAACAACAAGAGAGATGATACAGTCACAGATAAATCAACAGGCTATTGCTACTGCTATTGGAGGTGTTAGTAGTGCAGTTGGACAAGGTGGACAACAGGCTATGTCTATAGGTAAAGCTGGTGTTGGTCAATCAGAACTAGGTGGATTTGGTGCTGGTGCTACTGTTGGTTTGGGTGTTGGTGCAATACAAACAGTTGGTGGATATATTGCTAATAAACATTTTGCATTTGAACAACAGGATATTAGAGAAAAAGCAATTAAACGTAAAGCAAATAATATTATACAGTCTGGAACATTTAAATCTTTAGTAGGTGAGTTGGAAATAGTTATAACTTCATGTGATGAAACAACTTTAGATATTAAAGCAAAAGAGTTCCATAAGTATGGATATTCAGTGTTCTTTTATGAAACACCTAATCTTAAGTCACGCAAATATTTCAACTTTATAGCAACCAATTTAGTAAAAATAGAAGGTAATCTTAATAACAATGTAAAGATGGCACTTGCAGAAATATTTAATAATGGGGTAACAATTTGGCATGGAGATTACATAAACGAACTAATAGGAATAGGAGATTATTCTAAAGAAAACATAGAAAGGAGTTTGCTATGACAGAAATACAGGTAAAACCACCTAAAGAAACAGGTTATACAAAAATTCTTAGAGCCCAAGTAAGACCTTTACGTAAAGCTCTAAGAGCCTATTATAAAAATATAGCTATTGGAATGTTTGAATGGAAAGGATTTAATGAAACAATCCCTATAAGATATCCTGAAAGATGGCTTTATGAAAACGGTTGTTGTGTTTATTGCGAGCCAGATGGAATGGATGGAGTTTTACTCCCAGTTGCACTTACAAACATAAACAAAAATTTGTATGGTGAGCCAGCAGAATGGAGAGCAGTAGGAATTGGAGAATACGCAGGAAAAATAAACTCTAAAACACTTGATGATACCAATTCTGTTCTTATTCGTAATGACCAACTCTATGAAAATTCTGCTAATTATGTAAACTATATGATTGAGCAGATGATTAATGTTGAACTTACAATGAGAATGAACATAAATGCTAATAAAATGCCTTTTATGTTTAGAGGAAATCAGAATACTGCTCTTCAGAATAAGAATACATTTATAGATATTTATGAATGTGAGCCAGTAATTTTCAAAGAAGCATTTGCTAAAGATGAATTTGAAATACTCAACAACCAGGTTCCATTTATAGCTCCTGAATTAACGAAAATTTATGATATCTATGGATATCGCATTTTAAGTTATCTTGGAGTAAAATCTATTCCAATTGAGAAAAATGAGAGATTGCTTGTTGATGAAATTGGAGCTAATAATGAAGAGAAAGAATATGTTAGAGCTGCTAGACTTGACCAAAGAGAAATTTCAACAACACAGTTAAAAAGAGTGTTTAATTTAGATGTTTCAGTAAAATACAAGGAGGTAAAATTAGATGGCATCTTTGAAATGTTCAGAGCACAACAGAATGGAGGAGAAAGTAACAACCCTCCAAAGGGAAATGAAGGAAATTAAAAAGAGAATTGAAATTCTAACATTTCTTTTATTCGTTGTGATAGCAGAGATACCAATAACGGTGGTTATATGAGTATAGAAAGAGAACTAAATTGTGCAGAAAAATTAGACCCACCTTGGTATACAGAATTTCTATATAGACTTCAAGAACAGGAAGGAATGGAAGATTTAGGTATAGCAGGAGTAAAATGGGATGAAAGTTTAACTTATCTGTATGATTATAAAGACGAAATTATAGAAAGATTTAACGAATATTTTGCACTTTATGAAATAGGACAAGAAACACCACAGCGTTTCCAATTTATGTGTAATCGTCATTATAATGTTAAAAAGAAAGTGTGGAACCATAGAATTGAATTATATATTAATAATATTACTACACAGATTGGACGTTTAAACAAGACTGTTAAAACTTCTGATATACTTAGAGCTATAACTGGAAAAGATACCGAAGCTAGAAGTGGTAGCGATATTGTTACTGGAACTCATGGCAACATTCAGAATTATAATACAAGCAAAGAAAGTAAAGAATATGATACTCCTGTAACACAGATTTCAAGTCTTAACGATGGATACCTTTCTGGTGGAAGTGGAGAAGAAAATAAAACAGATGTTAGTGGAACTAATACAATAAATGATACTACTACAACTACAAGAGATGGAGAAGTAACAACTAAAAGAGATGAAAATATAGGAGAAGATACTGTTATTGAATATAGTTTCCAGGATAAACCTATAATGGAACTTATAGAAGATAACATAAACGTATGGAACGACGTCGTGCAGTCAATTATAAATGACTGTAAGGAACTGTTCATAAATGTAATGGCGAGGATATAAATGCCGAACGACGACACAATACCAACAATTTCAGAAATTAAAGGAAACACTATACTTCAGCTGTTGACAAATGTTTATGATACTCTTAAAAAAGCAATATTTAAAAAACAGAATAAATTGATTGCTGGAGATAATATAGTTATAGATGAAGCTACTAATACTATTTCAGCTATTGAGGGAGGAACTCCTGTTCTTGATAATTACTATACTAAACCTCAAACAGACGTTCTACTTGCTGAAAAAGCTAACGTAGAAGATGTATATGATAAAACAGATGTAGATAATCTTCTTGATGAAAAAGAAAATATAATTTCTGCTGGAAATAATATAACAATTATTACAGGAGCAGATAATAAAAAGACTATTAAACTTAGCGATAATGTTAATAGAGAAGGAACAACAAATCTTGTAGGTAATACAAATATAACAGGAAATATTACAGTTACAGGAAATATTACGCAGAACGGACAATCTTATGAAACTCATGCAGAAAAAATCTATACAAAAGATGACTACATAGTTACTAGAGAAGGAGCTGTTGGTGGACTTGCTAGTGGAGATTATAGTGGTTTAGAAGTTGAAAAATATAACGGTGTTGATAATTGTCGTCTTGTAGTTGATAATGAAGGTGTTGCCAGAGTTGGAGATACAGGTGACGAACAAGCACTTATGACTAGAGATGATGCTTTTAATCTTAATAATGGCGCTATTCTTAAATGGGATGGAACTAATTATAGAGCGATTACAGAAAGTAGTGTTGGAAGTGACACTAAACCTATTAAAAGTGTTGGTGGTGTATTAACACCTGTTTCTAATGATTTAGCATTGGCTAATTGGACAAATGTTACTAATGAACTATCAAGAATACAAACAGCTCATGAGATAGTATTTCAAGCAGTTGAAAATAATACATTCTTACATAGTATGTTAATTCCTGGCTCACGTTCCTCCGCTTATGTTGGATTATCAGCAGGTGGAAACTATCTAAATGTTCTAATTCAAACAACAGGTATAACAACAATATCTTCAGAAGGTACATGGACACAGTTATCAGTATATGTAAGATAAACGGTTTAGGTGGGAGAAATCCCACCATTAAACTTTTTTAAATTTTCTTTTTAATTTATAAAAGAAATAACTAAAATGTTCATCCCACAAGTAACAAAACAACAGATATAGACCTATTAAACAAAGTGTTATAATACCAGCAATTATACTATAAAGTTCAATAGCATCAATAAACAATATTGTTTCCATTATAGCATCTCACATATTGTTTTATAGAGTTGTGTTATTTTCATAATATCTAACTCTTGTATGTGATAAGTTTCAAATATTATTGTGTTTTCAGGTACTAAAGGTGGTATTTCAAACGGTGGTACAATTTGTTTTGTTCTAGCATAAAAATTGCAGATTTTGTTATTTTTATCATCATAAACTATTCCTTCAAATTTCATATTTTCACTCTCTCCAATCATCGTAAATTTCTATAACATATTCATTAGTTAAATAAGCACGTGTAATAATAATACCATTTTCTAATCCTATATCATCCAGAATATTAACAATTTCTAAAATAATAGATAAATCATTAATTATATAGTAATAATATTCACCATCTTTATCATAATTAATTTTAATTCCGATTTTATTTTCAATAGCTTTAGCATATTTTTCGATATGGTTGTGATATCCTGTATTAGTGACAATAAATTTTGTCATATTTTTAAACCCTCCAAATTGGCATCATTAACCAACTTTTTGAACAGTTTTAGATGTTCGTTTGTTAATCTGCCTTGGGCAATTATCCCGTTTGTTTTTATGTCGGTTATTGTAAATAGATAATAAATTTTCTTATCTTCTCTTACAAATTTAGCAATCGACATTACCTTTCTTCCATCTTCGCCTAAATGTTCGGCTCCAACATAACCTATAAAATCCATGTTATCACACACTTTGCATTAATTCAAATATGTATTGTTTGATTGTTATGTTTTCAAACTTTAACATATTTGCTTCATAAGCTTTTAGAATTACTGCCATTGGGTAGTAGTTCTTGCTTAATATTATTTCATCATCCTTTGTTTCATACCTTAAAGCGTAAGTTTGTAATTCTGGGTTATAATCAAAACTACAATAAATACCGTCATCATCTAACCATATTCCAATCATAGTTTCCATATATTTAATATTACATTCATTTTTAGCTTTAACTCCTCTTTTCTTTATGAAGGCATAATCATCGTGCCAAGCTATATTGTCAATAGCAAATTTACTAAATGATGTTCCTTCAATAAGTTGTCCGAATTTTGTTTTCTTTTTCAACTCTTTAAATGCTTCATTCTCATAATTTTCAACCACAATAAGACCATCTTTAAATTTCTTAAATCTTTTAGCAAATGGTGTTATATGCCAGAAACTGAAATAAGGATTAACGAAACTTGTCTTGTTAGCCAGAAAGAATACTCTTACATCTTTTCTTCCATCTTCTCCAGTTCTTAACCTATTAACTGTTTCATATAAACCAAGGAATAAATTAACTTCATCCTTAAGATATGCAGATGTTCTTGTTTCTTCTTCCAGAAATTCATCGAATATTATTTTATCTACTTTGGGGAATGATTGAGATTTTAAACGACGGGCAGTAGATAATCCTACAAAAATTACCTTAGCCATACCATCAATATAAAGTGTATTTCCTTCTATATAATAGTCTAATTCTTTGGGTAAATATCCTTCATTAATCAAATCCATAACAAATTTGTTACCGTTGTCTGCTAAGAGAGATTTTATATCTTCTACATAACGTCTTACCCAAATAGTTTGGTTAGGGCTAGTACAAGCCCATAATTTGAAATTAAACGTTTTACCAGTTCCTCTAGCACCTAGTGTAAAATTAAATAGTCCGTTGTGTGATAATAATTCTGTTCTATTATACCATATTTCAGGCTTCTGCGAGTTCATATACTGAATACTCCTTAATCTTGAATGTTGTGGGTACTAGAACACAACCACCTTTAACCATCTTCTTCATCATCTTTCCATCGAATTTAGCACCAATCTTAAAGTCTGACCATTTAACTTTTTCCTTTACTTCTACTGGCATACCAGCACACTTAATTTCGATGATGTTATTATTGATATCTCCATGGATATAAGTTTTAGCTCTAAGATACTTTCCTTTTTCAAAGTCTCCTTCGCATTTCCAAGCACCGAGTTCTGTTGGATGTATCTTAATATCTTTAACTTCTCCTACAATATGAATGCTATCAGTATCTGCATAAACGAAATTATCATAATTGGCTTGTGCAGCTCTTATAGTTATATTTCTTGCATTAGCGGTAACAAAAGCCGCATAAGGAACGTATATTGGGTCGTTTACAGTTTCCATAGAAACAAATCTTAAAACTCCATCTTCATCCAAATATGGTAATTTGTTTATTCTATTAGGTCTCATACCTGTTTTTCCGTATGGAGAATTCATATATCTTTTAGATAGATATCTTAAAGCTTTATTTCCATGAATATCTGCATCAATTTTATTAGCCATATGGAAGTCTATGTAATCAGCCAGTAGTCCTACCTTTTTCTCAAATGATAGATAAAATGGGTCTTTAATATAATCTACATCGTAATGCTCTAAGAATAACTCATAATCTACATTAGTAAGACAAAGTTCAACTTCTCCTTGACTATCTGTTAGATATTCTGTTTCATCAAAGCGGAAATTATTTTTAATTTGAATGGTTGGTAAATATCCTTCCTTTAATCTGAAGCTTGTTTTAAATCTTATAATGTAAAGTTCCCAATCAAATGGTTCTCTAGCTACTGGAACTCCGTATGGTAATTCGCAGAATTTCATAACATAAGGATAAAGAGAATTAACATCATAAACCTTAACTCCAAATAATTCTTTATTTTGATATTTAGGATTACAGTATGTCCATCCGCCTTTATAACTATCTCTTATCCAAGCGTCTAATCTTTTGCTTAATTTAGGCATATAGTGACGCCATTTAGCAAACCCACCAAGAGTTTTCTTAACATCGCTAAAAGCATCCGCTGATAATGTTAGTGATTTATGCCCTTTTTCCCATTCTTTATGAATAGCGTTAGCAACTATTCTACTATCCTGTAAACAATATTCTATTTCATCTGGAGTTGGAATATAATCTTTAGGAATGTATCTATCAAAATATGGTGGAGCTTTTTTATCTGGAAAATTATAAAGTTTAGCTAAACTCTTAACTGATTGACCAGGGAATTTTTTAAGACTATCCCATATTTTAACAGAATGACCTGTATCTAAATCGTTAATTTGAATTTGATACCAATTGTTCATTTCATCTACTACACAATCGTAGTCTAATTCATATCTATAACCGTGACTAGATAGATGACTTAAAATAAAACTACCATCAAAAGCTAAATTGTGGAAAAATACAATATCACATTTTAATTCTTTAATCTTATCTAGAAATCCCTCTATATCAAAACCGTAGAACTCTTGTGTTAAATCGGAACTTACAAGCGACCATAGATAAACTCTAACTTCTCCGTCTTTTTCAAGGTTGGGGATAGTTGTAGTTTCAAAATCAGCCGCCCATATTGTTTTTGTAGCTATATTTTCAGCCACCCCTTCTTCTAATTCTGTTGTGTTCTCATACTCATATATAGGATATTTTTCTCTATTACTATGATGTTGTAATCTCCCTAAAATCATCCTATACGTTCTCTCTTTCTTTTAATTTCTTCTCTAGCTCTTTCTAAACTTTTAGGAGCGAACTCTTTAAATGTACCACTAGAAACAAATTCATCATAAGACATATAATTTACGCCAGAAGCTCCGAGTGATTGTTTAACTTGTGCTTCTATGCTTTCTAGAAATTCCATAACTTTTCCTACATTTACAGCTTTTTCTGACTTCTCTAAATTTATACCGTATTCTCTATATTTAAAAGTCTTTTGAAAATTCTTTCTATCGTTTCTATAAATGTTTTCTAAAATATTTTTAGGAGCAATACTCATAAGATATGCAATATATCTATTATAATATTGGTCTACGTGTCCTGTTAAAGTTTCTCCTTCGCTGTAACGTACGTAATCAGTGTTTGCTATAAACTGATAAGACCTTGAAAAATGATATGTAAAAAAGTCGCTGAAATTTTCTTCATCAAAATCTCTATTAATATAGGTATTCTCAATATAATTCTTAAATTTATCTTCTGACATAAAGTTTATATTGGTAATACCAGAACCTTCTTTAATTTTATTTATCTGTTCTCTGTTCATTTGAACATTATAAATTTTTTCTCCAGAAGGTGCATAAATTCCAACTTTGTAGTATCCTTTCTTTGAACTATGACTTTCTTTAAAAAGGAATTTTCCAACATTAGTTTCAAATTCTGCAAATACTTTATCTTTTCTTGTAAAACTATAACCACGTATTCTTGCCATGGTATCAAAATAAAAATATAATTAAAAGGTTTAAGGGTTAGATAACCCTAATTGTATAAATTGACTTTTCTTCAAAAGGCAAAATCATACATTGAACGACCGTTCTCAAGCTTTGTAAGAATGAGCTTTGTAGGAACGGGCAGTTCAAGAACGTTTGTTCCAGTTGCTTTAAGCAGTGCTTCAAATCCCTTTACAATTCTCTTTGAATGTGTCGCAGTTCTGAAGACTTTGTTGTCCATCTCAAACATGAAGTGTACTGACTTCTCGTTGTTCTGGTTGTATTTCTCAAGGTCTTTAGAAACCATAAAGACAAATGCCTTAATGTCAATCTCTTTATCAAGGATATCTTCCATCTTTATGTAGTTGTCCTTTGCTTCCAAGAGTTCATCGGGACACGGAATTTCGTTTACAAGCTTTGCCATTGAAAATTTGCTTTCTTTTGCCATTTCAATTACTCCTTTGTTTCGTTTTCTTTAAAAAGTTTGGTAACATCATTTTCATCGTCACTAAGTCTAGGGTCTTTAAAATTCCTTAGAATGTAACGCATCGTTTGACTATCTGTTTCAAAATTATATGCTTCTTTTATTTTGTTGAATTTCTCTAGATATCTTCTGTTGAGCACTGTTTGAACTCTAGTTCCTGGCTCTCTTATCAGCACTTTTTCGTACCTCCTTTTCGTATAATTTCTTTCCATAATCTCTTTCCTGTATTATGAAAAAATATTGTTTATGTTCGTCTAACTTTTTCTTATCATAATACATATTAATCCTCCTTATAATAGAATGTTTAGTTATTTGGTAGGGGATGAGACATAAAGGACGCCTAGCAGGTGGGGGAATAACCCATAACCAAAGACCCCCACCCCTTTATTTTTACTACCAAATTTTAACCCACCCTATTATAATTATAGATATAATATATCATAATAATATCAGTTTGATTTTTCGCGTATTACGTGTAGTTTATTTTCAACTCTAATATTTGAGCTTTAAATCAAATGTTTAAGTTCATACTTAAATGTTTGACTATTAGCTCAAATAAAAGAGTATTTTATAACAATTAGTTTGTTACTAATGTTATAAAAATAAGTTAAAAGGTTTGGTTGATTGTTTGCTTAGTTGAACAACCAACAATCGCCCTGTATCGGACAAAGAACAACGCGACCGTTGACGTTTACCCCAACGCGGTATCCATCTTTGCCCTGTATCGTTCCCTCAAACATTGTCTTGTTTCCATCAATAACCGCAATTGCTGTTACTGACACGTCGCATACATCGGTGTAGTTGTCGGTATCCTTTGCGATTGCCTGGAACAAATCAACAAAGCCATCCTTAACTTCCTTAGTTGCTCTCACGATGTTCTTAGGTGTCTGTTTGCTCATTGTCTTTGCCAGTGTTTCTGTATCCATTCCTGCCAGTTTCAGACTATCAATAAGCCCGATGTCGTAAATCGGAACGTTTACGTCGAACTTTGACAACGCATCGATTTCTTTCTGGTTTGCTTCTCTTACAGTTCTAACGAATGCCTGTTTTCCTGCCATTGTTTTCTTGTCTCCTTGTTTGGTTGTTTGAAATGGTTTGTTTAAGTTGTTTATTCGTCATAGTTTGCAACGTCTACCTTAAACTGCAAGTGTGACTGATTGCGTAGATAGATAGAGATTGCACCGCGACCATTACCGAACACATAGATAGTAACGCTAAAGATGGTTTCTATCTCAATGTGATAATCCCAATCACAAGTGATAAGGTGTAACCTGCCATCGTTACAATCTACCTTTAGATAGTTCTTAGGTGTGTAAAAGTGGTGTATCTCATTACACAACCCGTCTATCGTGTTCATTACATCCTTAGATGTTGCTTTGCCTTTTTCATTGTACGTAACGTATGTTACGTTGATTTTTGTTTCATTCATAGTTGACATATTTTGTCGCTCCTGTAGTATTTTTCAACTACAAGGTATGTCACGATGTACTAGTATATAATAACCATCGTTTCCACTGGAACTATTAATGATATGATTAACACCCTTAAGTTGAGTATGGGGGAGTATAACACTGTTAAGTCATTCCCTACTGTTT
>Ga0256405_10009775_pt1 | contig 12966 bp, 5 predicted proteins | sample RumenRJG_02DNA_FD_189096 | JGI IMG/M metagenome (GOLD analysis project Ga0256405, IMG submission 189096) | Bovine rumen microbial communities from Lethbridge, Alberta, Canada - RJG_02 | ecosystem: Host-associated > Mammals > Digestive system > Stomach > Rumen | place: Canada: Alberta | collected...
TTGAGGAAGAACACCCGGACATCGTGGTGAACTTTGCCGCAGAGAGCCATGTGGACCGGTCCATTGAGAACCCGTCGATCTTTCTGGAGACCAACATCATCGGAACCTCGGTCCTGATGGATGCCTGCCGGAAATACGGCATCGAGCGCTATCACCAGGTCTCGACGGACGAGGTCTACGGAGATCTGCCCCTGGACCGGCCGGATCTGTTCTTCACCGAGGAGACGCCGATTCACACCTCATCCCCTTACAGCAGCAGCAAGGCCTCGGCGGACCTGCTGGTGCTGGCCTATCACCGGACCTATGGCCTGCCGGTCAGCATCTCCCGCTGCTCCAACAATTACGGACCCTACCACTTCCCGGAGAAGCTTATTCCGCTCATGATCATCAACGCCCTTCACGATCAGCCGCTTCCGGTATACGGGGCAGGACTGAACGTCCGCGACTGGCTCTATGTGGAGGATCACTGCAAGGCCATCGATCTGGTGATCCACGACGGACGGGTCGGAGAGGTGTACAACATCGGCGGACACAACGAGATGCAGAACATTGAGATTGTACGGCTGATCTGTGACCGGCTGCACAAGCCAGAGAGCCTGATCACCTATGTGACGGACCGGAAGGGCCACGATCTGCGCTACGCCATCGACCCGACCAAGATCCACAACGAACTGGGCTGGCTCCCGGAGACGAAGTTTGCCGACGGAATTGAGAAGACCATCGACTGGTACCTGAAGCACGAGGACTGGTGGCAGCCCATCGTCACCGGCGAGTATCAGACCTACTACGAGAGAATGTACGGAAATCGGTAAGACAGCAGCCGGAGCGGGAGCGAAGGCCCTGAATAGGAAAAGAGAAAACGAGAGCGCATCCGCGAAGAGAAGGCGGATGCGCTCTCGTTTTATAGTGCTTAACGGAATTGATTGCTCAGGGAAGTATGTATATCTCCCCGCCAGAGGCGGTGAGATATACAGGCACTATATTTTACGAACGAGCAAAAAAGCCAAAACAATCAATCAATCGGTGAAGATCTGGGAAATAAACAGCGTGCCGTTGGATTCATAGATCCCGATCGCGGTCTGGGAGAAGCCACCCAGCACGATGTTCGCCTTGTGGGTCGGAGAAGCGAGCCAGGTTTCAACAATGATGTCCACCGTGGCCAGCTCCTTGGTGACCTGGATGAGGTTTTCACCGGCGACGGTATAATCCACCGTGACGGCAGTCACGGCGGCGCTGCCGTCCGGACGGGTATGACCGAAGGAAGAAGCGCTCTCCTTCGCGCGGACATCGGCGGTGCCCTGAAGCTGGGCGTCATATCCGAGAACACCGAGACCGTTGGCGCTGCGATAATCGTTGATCCGCTGATAGATCTGACCGGCAAGGCCGGCGGGAACCGCAGAGGCGGCACGGACACTTGTCTGGGCCGCAGTTGTGGCAGTGGCAGCGGCGGCCTGCTGATTCTGAGCTGCCTGCGGAGATACGACCGAACCGTCCGGCATCACGATGACGGCCGTGGAGTCGACACTGTTCTCAGATTTGGTGACAACATTGTTCGAAGCGCCGTCAGACAGGATCGTTCCCGCGCCACCGGCGAGAACCGTGGCGGTCTGAGACACAGCGCCCTGGATCACAGCAGAATTGTCCTGCTGGATGGTGCCGCCGACAATGACCACCGTCTGGTCGGCAAAGGCCAAGACCGGCAACAGAGAGATGCAAAGAAGCAGGCAGAGCAGCGCAATCAATGAAGTCCGTTTCAATTTCATAAGGGAAACCTCTTTTCTGAAGATCATGACGCCGTGCGGGGAACTCTCTCCGGAGCGGCACCGACACATGCGTAATCGGCCGCAATTCCTTGCGACACCCGTAGTGTACCATAGAGAAATCAAAATGTCAACAAAATAGTTACGAATTAGAGACAAAGCCGGGGACGTGTTGATCCAGCCATGAGAGATAAGGAGGCGGAAGCGTCAGATCCGGCCGGTCTTTGATCATCCGTCCGAGCCGGGAAGTTTGGGCGTCCGCGGTTTCCAGCATGGCGGGGATCTCGGCCATCAGGGAGAGGCAGCGGTCTGCGCCGTCGGTGTCTCCGGACTGAAGATACAGGTCACGGGCATAGCGCAGCAGGTCAAAATAATCCAGATATTCTGCCAGACTGTACCGGGAGAGACGGATCGCTTCCTGTTTGTGGCTGCACATTCCGGACAGATTCCCGGCTAAAAAATCGACGTCTGCCTTCGCGTCATGTGCAAGGGCAACGCTCCGGTTCAGACGAAGAATCCGGTCCGCGAGGGGACCGAGATCCGCTTCCGGAGCAGTGGAAAGGAGATCGACCATTGCGGCGGTGTATCCGGGATAGAGCCGAAGCGCGGCCGGGGAATGTCCAAGGTAAAAAAGGAGAGAGGCGGCGCCGAGCCAGACCGAAAGCAGCGCGGAAACGGCAAGCAGTCCGAGGGAAAAGCGGTGTCTGATTCCGGCCGCGGACCGCTTTCCGGCCTGCGGCTCGGCGTCCAGCGCGAGAAAGAGCAGCAGAGCAACGGAAACAAACTGCGTATCAAAATCCAGAAGGCAGTGCAGCAGCAGGACAGAGAGAAGCATCTTCCTGCAGAAACCGCCCTCCCGGGAGCCAAGAGAACGCCGGAGCGCCCAGAGAAACAGCCCGGCCGGGACCCAGCCGATATCCAGAAGAAGCTGAAGAAACTCATTATGCACATGCTGGACGGAGTAGACCCCGGTCTGGAAAGAACCCTGCAGGCAGCGATATCCTGTGTAGCCGAGACCAAGCGGATGCCGGAGAATCACCGGAACGGCATCCCAGGCGTAGAGAAGCCGGCCGACAAACTCCGATGCGGTAAAGGAGGTGGTCAGAAATCGTCCGATGCTTTCACGGCTGCCGGTGAGAAGGGCGTAAAGGATACTGCCGAGAAGCGCCGGAACGATGATAAGCAGAACGTTCAGACGGGCTTTCCCGGACTTTTCCTTGAATAAGAAAACGAGGAAAACGGCCAGCAGAAGGAAAAAGACGATCCGGCTTCCGGAGAGAATGATCCCGAATGTGAGAAAGATCAGCCAGGGAAGCCGCCCAAAACGAAGCGGGGGACCAAAGAGCACCAGGACGAGAGCGAAAAGAAGGTAGATCGCATATGTGTTCGGATACTGGAAAAACCCGGCCTGCCGCCCGGTGACAAGAAGCCAGTCTTTGAAGAACGGAAGCCGGCTCAGCAGAAAAGAGAGCACCGCCATCGCGGATGCGGCATAGGGCAATCTCCGCAGCAGCCCCATACGCTGCTCCGTTGCATACTGTTCCAGAAGCAGGACAAAGAGCGGCAGCGGGAGAAACTGTACCGCGCCGATCAGCGCCATGCCGCGGTCCGTTCCCCAGAAGATTCCACCCAGGTGGAAGAGCACAATGGAGGCGGCCGCGAGAAAAGGAGCACTATGGGTGGAGCAGAGAAGCCCCCGGCGGAGCAGCAGGAGAAGGAGAAGAAGCAGAATGACGCTGACCGCGGCAGAAGCCCAGGAAAAAAAGCACCCGAACAGAAACGGGCAGAGCAGAAGGAGCCATTCCAGGGCGATAAAGATCTTATTCGACAATCGTGATCCGTCAAGTGAAGCAAAGTCTGTCTTTGAGCTGCTTCTCAATGTTGTTTTGGAGGGTTTCTTCTTCATAATGGCTTCTCTCCTTTGCCGTAACGGAGGAATCGAAGAAAGCAGTTCTCATGGGAGATCATCACGCAAAGCAGGATGATGATCCGTCTGTATCGGGCATGGCCGGGTTCACGTTCCTTAAGACCGCAAACAAACAGGAGCGCCGAAGCGCTCCTGTTCTATGCGTTGGGTAGAAAGAAGTGAAAGCAGATCAGCCGGCCATGGCGAAGTCGACTTCTTCCTGCGCATTCTTCAGCGCGGTGTCGATGTCGGTGCCGTTGATGATGTTGGTGATGGCGTTGCCCATGCTGGTACGCACGGTGTAGTGGAAGTCATTCTGCTCAATTACGGGAACATAGGCGCCCATGTTGACGATCTCGTTGTAGATCGCCTGACCGTTGAAGTACTCAACCGGGGCAAGGTAAGCATCCGAGCTGCCGGCAGAGATGCAGGTCGTGATCACACCGCCGTTGAGCAGAGCACCGTCATAGGTCTCCATGGCGCCCTCGCCGCCGCCGAAGGTGTAGGCGAGGAAGGCCTTGGCCAGTTCAACGTTCTTGCAGTTGCCGGTGATGTAGAGAGAGGAGCCGCCGTTGGCCGCGTAGCCCTGCTGCTCGCCGGTCAGAGTCGGGATGGTAGTGATGGCCCACTTGCCGCTGTTGTCCGCAACCTGGCGGATGGTCGGAATGATCCAGTTGCCGTTCATGACACCCGCAACCTGATCGCCCTGGATGGTCTGGTCGGTGTACTCGGACCAGGAGTTGGCGAGGATAATGGTGCCGTCCTTGGCGCCCTGAACAATGACCTCAACGATCTTCTTCAGGGTCTCATTGCCGGCGATATTTGCCTTGCCGTCCTTAAACTGGGATTCGCCCTCGGCCTGCAGCATCATGTACGGCAGATCGTCACCGGAGTGATCCATGGAGAGCATGGCCTTGCCGGTCTTTTCCTTGACTTCACGGGCAATCTCGAGCCAGCGGTCCCAGGTGATCGCGGTCACGTCGTCCAGTGTGTAGCCGCACTGCTCGAGCAGATCGGTACGATAGGCAAAGATCGCGGTGCCGTTGTCCACGGGAAAACCATAGTGCACACCGTCGACGGTGCTGTAGCTGATCTTCTCTGCGCCGAAGTCGGACCAGTCGATCTCGACATCATCAATGCTGACCCAGGCATCGGGATAATCGCGCACGTAGCGCTGAATGTAGTGATCCTGGAACAGGACGATGTCCGGCAGGGTGCTCAGATCGCCGGAGGACGCGGCCAGGGTCACGGCCTGCTCCACATCAGAGGAGCCGGACTGCTGGACAATCTCAAGTTTGAAGTCAGGATTGACCTTCTGATAGGCAGCCTCGGCGGCCTTCAGAGCGGGAATGTTGAAATTGGCGTCCCAGGCGTAAACGCTCAGGGTGCCGCCTTCCGGCGCGGATGCCGCTTCCTCGGCGGGTGCGGCTTCCTCAGCGGGCGCGGCTTCCTCGGCCGGGGTGGCCTCTGCCGCAGGCGCCTCCGTGGCGGCCGGCGCCTCCGTGGCCGTGGGCGTCGAGGAACTGCCGCAGGCGGTCAGCAGCGCGAGGCTCATAGCCAGTACGAGAAGAATCGCGAGTGTCTTCTTCATTTCTGTTTCCTCCATAATATAATAATGTTACGGACGGCGGACCGGAAACGATGGAGAGTGTTCCGGACACAACCGTTCCCGTTTATCATACCATGCTTTCGCCCGTGAAGCAAGCTTTTCTCATTCTCTTTCTTTTTGAAATATTCTTAATTGTTTCTTAATTTTTTTCTAAATGCAATATTTTTGAAAATTAATTGTTGCATTTTGTCACCGTTTGTGCTATCATGCCGATTGATAAGATAGCCTTGCAGCGGGCGGAGTATCTCCAACCGTCAGGGGCCAAAGTTTCAGGAGGAACAAGTTATGAAGACGAATCGTTTCATAAGTCTGTTGCTTTGCGTGGTTATGATCATGTCTCTGTTTACAGGCTTGGCAGGTTCGGCCTCGGCGGATGATGTCATCGTCCATGAGGTTCAGTCCGGCGAGATCATGCTGAAGATCTGTGAAAAGCATGGTCTGAACTATTATGCCTGCAAAAACGCGATCATGCAGCTCAATGGCTTTACCAGTGAAGCACAGCTGGGAAAGCTGAGCGTCGGGCAGAAGATCAAGCTGCCGGCCTCAGACGCGCTCGCGGGCTCGGTCTCGACCACGTCCGCCGTGGTTACGTCCACGACGATCGGCGGTACGACCATGACCACCACGACCAGCTATGTCGGCACGACGGCGACGGGCGGCAATATCGCCTACTACCTCACGGCCTACACCGTGCAGGCGGGTGATACGCTGGCCGGCATCTGCAACAAGCTGGGATCCAACTATTACTATTATTCTCCGGTCATTCTGGGAATTAACTCCCTGACCAATGCCAACTATATCCGTCCGGGCCAGGTTCTGCTGATCCCGACGTCCACTCCCGGCGGAGCCGGCTACGCGGTTGTCGCGCATCAGGTGCAGCCCGGTGAGACGACCACGTCGATCTGCAACCGTTACGGCGTCAGCTATCAGGCGATGCGCCAGCTGGTCAACGGCCTGAACCGCCGCGACAACATGGATAAGATCTACGCCGGTCAGACCGTGTATGTGCCCACAACGAACGCGGGCGCTGCTGCGACGACCAATGTCAGCACCGGAACCACTACCACCACGACAGGCGGTACCACAGCCGCGGCTTCTTCCGGCTACACCATCACCTTTGTCAGCGGCGGCGCCTTCGCTTCCGTGAACGGTCAGGACTATGTGACTTCCGCTCCGGCCGGTTCCGAGGTCTCCGTCTGGAGCACAACCAAAGCCGGCTATGTCGTCAAGAGCATGGATGTCGTCCGTCTGGACACGGGCGCTCCGGTTCCCACCGACTACAACTACTTCACGATGCCGAATTCAAACATCGCTGTCGATGTTGCCTATGAAAAAGGCCTGAGCATTACCAAGGCAAAGGCGCAGGGCGGTTCCTTTGAGACGCTGGTCGGCGGCTTCCTCTCCGATGCGGCATTCCAGGGTGATATGGTTACGGTTCTGGCTTATCCGAACCAGTTCTATTCCGTCACCAAGGTCAGCTACCAGAAGGCCGACGGCACGGTCAGCCCGGTCGACGTAAAGCAGGATTCCTCCGGAAACTACAGCTTCACCATGCCGAGCTACCCGGTCAAGCTCTCGGTGAGCTTTGCCCCGACCCAGTATCACAGCCTCTCCTACTCCAGCATCATCGGCCAGGGCAAGGTGGGCTTCTACATCGGCGACACGCAGGTCACAAAGGCCGAGCAGGGTCAGACCGTTGCCATCAAGTTTACGCCGGATGCAAACTGGGCCTTCAACGCCTCCGACTTTGAGAACAGCCTTGATGCCCATATCTCCAACCGGGCCAGCATGGGCAGCTTCAAGAAGGTCGATGAAAACACCTATTCCTTTGTGATGGGTACCCAGGACATCAACGTCAGCGGTGTCCAGTTCATCAACCGCAGCACCTATACCGTCACCGGCAGCGTGTGGGCAGACATGACCGGCGCAACAAACGGTTATGTGACTTTCAACGTCGTGGACCAGGCCACCGGCAACATCTCCTACGGCAGCACCCAGGCCAAGTTTGGCGATACGGTTCAGGTTATCTATAACCCCGGCGCAAACCACCTCCCCGATACCCAGTATGCCAAGGACAACTCCAAGGGCGCCGGCAACGCGCTGCTCTCCTGGACCTCTGACAGCACCTTCACCATGCCGGACAGCAACGCCACGGTGAATGCCCGCTTTGTCACGAACGGTGAGACCTTCTATCCCACCGGCATCGGTGTGACCGTTGTTCCCTGGGCCGGCGGTACCGTCAAGTGCATCTCGGACGGCGCCATGGTCTCGGCGGCAGCCCCCGGCAAGGTCGTCACGGTGAAGATCGAACCGAAGGTCAACTATGACCTGAGCGTGGCAAAGATCGCCGGCGGCGTCAAGACCTATGCCGTGACCCTGAACGGCAAACTGGTCGGCGAAGCTCCCGCGGCCAGCAGCTTTACCCAGGTTAGCCCGACCGATCCGTACACCTACACCTTCGTCAAGAGCGCGGGCTACGACACCATCAATGTGGCCTTTGCCTCCGCCTATGACGGTGTGAACGCGACCTTCACCCAGGTCACCGAGGGCGGCGACCCCGTGGTGCAGAGCATCAAGGGCTTCTCCATCAACGGCAACGCTGTTGCGGGCGACGTCCAGGTGGTCTCCGGCGATACGCTGAGCTTCACGGTGGAAGTTCTGGAGGGGTATGAGATTCTCCGTGTCCGCAAGTTCATCTGGAATAAGTCGACTTCCGCAGAAATTGCCGGCACGACGGCCTTCATCCCGGGCGGTACGGATAACTCCTTCAGCTATACGGTCACCAAGGATGATATCAGCGTTGCCAAGAGTGTTACCTCCGACAACGGTCAGATTGTCTTTGAGATCACCTGCCGCAAGAACCCCGAGAACTATTATGTCGTGAAGTACACGCGTCCCGTCGTTGACGGCGCGACCCCGGTCTTTGAAGGAACGACGAATCCGGTCGTCTATACCCTCAGTGCAACAAAGATCTCGGATGCTTCTGTCATTTCCGCGGCCGCCTCGACAGATATCGCGGGAATCTCCGGAAATCTGGTTGCAGAGAATGATGTGATGGTCAACTTCGTAATTGATATGAAGAATTCTACCATTACAGACCCGATGACCGGCCAGACCCAGTACTATACCTTTGACAAACTGTTGGTAAACGGCGAGGAGTGGGCCGACATCGATACCAGCTCCACGCCCGGCAAAGCGATCGCCTCCTTCATCCTCCCGGTGGATGCACCGGACGGCATTGTCACAACGGAAGTTGTCCTCAAACAGTTCAAGACTGTGGATGCCAAACCTATCAAATTGAAGGCTCCCTTCAAGATTGGCAGTGCGACGGTTCCTCTCCAGGATGGTGTGTATGATTATTACAACGTTCTGGTTCCGGAAGACGAAGTCAACTTGACCGCCACCACAGATCCAGCCGGCGCAACCGTCACCTTCCTGGTCAACGGTGCTGTTCCCGAAGATCTGACCAAGGTTAAACTGCTCACCGGACAGAACACCATTGTTGTCAAGCTGAGCAACGCCGATCCTGACTACAAGGATACCACTTACACCATTACCGTCAACCACGGCAGCAATCCTACCGTGTTGGACAAGCTCACCGTCTGGGGCAAGGAAGTCTCCCCGAACGTCAGCCTGCATCCCTCCGAGCTTCCCATTTATGAGGTGCTGCTGGATATGAATGACATGACGACGCCTCCCACGCCCTATAAGGTTGAGCTCGCTGTTCCGGATTCGACTGCTCCGGTTGAACACGAGTTTGTAAAGGCCACTTGGGAACTGAACGGCAAGCTGATTTATATCGATCAAAATGCAGATAAACAGGAAGTCGGCAACAAATCCGGTACTAATCCTGAGGCGAACGTTCTGAAAGTCGGCGCCAACACCCTCAAAATCACGGTGGAATCAAAAGTGAAAAGCACGGGCCTTGCCCTGGCGCCCACCACCTATGTGGTCAACATCAACTTCAGGCCGAAGGCCTCCGCTTTAGCACTCCTGACAATTACCGGTGTCAATGCCGACGGCGACATCTACAAAGCCGGCCAGACCCAGTATGAAGTGACGGCTACCAAGAATCCCTTTGATCTTACGGTTAACACAGCAGTGACCGGCCAGAAGTTCGACTACAAGATCAATGATCACGACTGGGTGAAAGACCAGACCTCCGGCACGATTAACAATCTCTCGTGGGATAACACGCTGCCAGGCACATCCAATACCCTGCTGATCCGTACGAAAGCGGACTACTGTGAAGAGACCATCTACACCATCTCGGCGAAGCCCGATTTCATCACACCCGCCGCGCTGGAGATTTATCTGAAAGACAACGCGACCGGCGGTACGATGATTCCGTTCTCCTACAACACGGCCTACTACAACACCATCAACTCTGTGGCAGAATTCGAAATCGAAATTCCCACAACGGCCTCAGTCAAGGTAGCCGTCAACGGTGTCGAGATGGCCACTACCGGAACACCGCCTACGATTACCATGAAGGTCGATATCGGACAGAAGGTCACCCACTGGAACGTCGGCAGCAACACGGTCACGATCACAGTTCGGGACGTCAATGACAAGGATACGGTCTACACCGTGTATGTCAACTACCAGGCTACCCCGATCCCCTTCAAGACCGTAACGATCTCCCGCAACGGCGGCACAGCGCAGAACTGGCCCAGCACCTATATGAACGTCTCGAAGGCGGCCGCCGACAAGGACACCTATGCCGCCACAACGGATGTCGCCGGCGCAACGATCACCTACGAGCTGGACGGCGCAACCGCTACCTTCCCGATTGACTGGGGTACCCAGACCGTCGGTACGCACTATGTGGATATCACCGTCTCTAAGACCGGATATACCAGCAATACATACCACATCCAGGTCAATGTGACGGAATAATCCGAATCAGATGCGTTAAAAACCCAAAAGCAAATAAACAGACAACAGGAACGCTCCGGCGTTCCTGTTGTCTGTTTAATAAAAAAACCACTCGCGAAGCGAGTGGTTCAGGAGGGCTTAAGCAATCCGGTGGACATCATAGAAGGAGCAGCGCAGCGTGCTGGCCTGCGGGGCCGTTTCATCAGCGCTTCGGTTCTGCCATGAGGAATAATCCGTCAAGCAGGGTGATCAGGCTTGCCGCCAAGGGAAGGAACGCGCCGCCGCCATCGAAAGCGGTGAGGTTCATCAGAACATGGGCAAGAAGCGGAATCATCACGGAGCGTGTCTTCCAGACGACAGCCCCGGCCCACATGGAGAAACAGAATGCGCAGCCGGCCTGCAGGAGCACCGCGGGAACCGCCATGCCGGAACGCAGATTGAACAGATGCATCGCCGCAAACAGAACAGAGACCAGCACGATGGAAAACCGGGGCCTGAGCGCCGTTCGTTCAAGCAGCAGTTCCTGCAGCAGGAAGAAGCGGTAAAACAGTTCTTCCGCAACCGCGCCGATGACCCAGGCAAGCGTCCGGGCCATTTCATAATCGGCGGCAGAGACAAACCCGGCAGAGAGAAGATTTGAAACCGGCAGCAGAAGCACCGGCGTCAGGATCAGAATCTGCTGCTTTGTCTTTGTTTTCATCTTTCCGGTCAATAGATTCCCAGACTGCTCCAGGCGGACAGATCGAAAATGTCCTGCCCTTTGAGCGCAAACCATCGATCCGGCAGAAAGGTGTTGCCATTGTTGTCCCAGGGATCGCTGATATCCGTATAGAAGATATGGTGCTCTTCTGCATTTTTGGGCTCGTCAGTGATTGCTTTCCCGGTAAAGGGGTTTACGGGGTTATTCAGCAGACCGTCGAGCGCCAGGACCGGAGTATCCGCGTTGGTCATAAACCGGTCGTCAACATGGAAGCCTTTGCTGCCAAAATCCTTGACCATAAGCAGCGGATTGTAGCTCATGACATCCTGCGGATGGTGCCAGGTGTTTCCGACCCACTCGCCGAAGATCATATCCTCGAACTGGGCCATGCCGTGGCCGTGATCCGCGACCAGGATAATGCGTGTGTTGTCATACACTCCCTGTTCCCGAAGATAGTCGAACCAGCGCCCGAGCTGCAGGAATGCCGCCATGTTGCACTGGTAATGCTTCATGGTGTAGGGGATATCCACCTGCATGGTCCTTCCGTCAAAGGTGAAGCGGTCTTCATGTTCTGCGTCATAAACGGTGTTGTCCACATAGAGCGCCGGCTCATATTCCGGTTCCTTCAGCAGCATGACGTCGTGAGCGGTTCCGTTGTTGATGGCCAGATAGGTGTTCTGCCTGCCGTCGGATACTACGGTGATTTCAGGCAGAGCACAGAGCACAGAATAGCAATTCATGAAACTTTCATCCAAGCCATGGGAAACAGACCGATCGGAGATAAACTGGGTATGATGCAGCATGCTGTCCAGATCCTGCGCATTGAAGTACTGCCCTCTCTGGTAGAGACTGGACTGGATCACCAGAGGGGAAATCTTCATGATGCTGTAGCAGAAGAAATTGCGGTTCCAGATCTTTTTTCTGCTCGCGATCAGTTCGGTCTGGTCTGTGAACTGTCCGTTTTCCGTGTTATAGGCTTTGATGCCGTCATAGCCTTCGAAGATGGAGAGATCGGGGATTTCCGTATAGCCGGCATAGGGCGGATGGCAGACGGTCACCTCATATCCCGCTTCGCTGAAGAGAACAGGCAAAACCTTTAACGCCTCGTTGTGCTTCTTGGCCAGAGGTTCCGACGATCTTTTGTTGAGTTCCTCGGGCGTATACTCATATCCGCCGAATAAACCCGGTGAACCGGTGTTGGTGGTGCATCCGTAGGAGAGCGTGTTGGGATACCAGGTGAAGCCGTCAAACTGCTGCCTGAGCTCAGGATTCTCCTGGAAGAGATATGGAACATAGCTGTTGATGCCGCGGTCCAGCATGAAAACGATGACATTCTTCCCGTTCCTGCTTAGGGTGAAAGAGGCTTTTGTGCCGTTTTCCTGTTTCACCAGATTCTTGATCTGCGGGAGCTCGGAACGGATCCCGGCAATGTTGTACACGGACATGCCGGCAACCGTGAGAATGAGAACGGGCAGGGCCGCCTGCACAATCCTTTTCTTTTTTCGCCAAAGGGCCAGTACCACGGCTCCGCACAGAGCGAGAACCGCGAGGTTAATGAGGCATTCTTTCAGAGAATAGTGAAAGGCGATATCATACTGCAGCATCGGGGACAGGTTCCCCAGATCTGTCCCGAAGAACATGTAATCCACAACGGCCCAGACGGCCATGAGGCAGATTGCGGCTTCCATGATCTGCCTTGCCCGGTTTCCGGCGAGATAGTAAAACAGCATGAACCACAAAAGAAAAGTTCCGGCAGCGAGCAGAAAAGCGCTGAGCACATAACGGAGCGGAGAATGATATTCCGTCAGGACGACGAACTCGGCCGGAGAGGCATTTATCACCGAAGAGGGGATCAGCGCCCCGGTCAGAACGGCGAGAAAGAGGCAGCCGAACAGAAAGACGGGGGAGAATTTCGACCTTGTTTCTTCCGACCAAAGCTCCCGGCTCATCCCGCGCTTTCTACGGATCAGGTACCGAAGCGCGGGAAGCTGGAACAGCATGCCGAGCAGAAGGACAAGGAGACTGCCGAAACTCCGGGTTTTGTTCACCAGAAGGGCATAGGTGAGAAGAGCAAGACCCAGAGCGGACATCAGGGAGCCGGCGACCGCCTCGC
>Ga0256405_10009776_pt1 | contig 12966 bp, 9 predicted proteins | sample RumenRJG_02DNA_FD_189096 | JGI IMG/M metagenome (GOLD analysis project Ga0256405, IMG submission 189096) | Bovine rumen microbial communities from Lethbridge, Alberta, Canada - RJG_02 | ecosystem: Host-associated > Mammals > Digestive system > Stomach > Rumen | place: Canada: Alberta | collected...
TGCAAATGCACCGTATTTGATGAAAACGGAAAATACCTGGGCAAGGCGTACCGGGACTATCCCGTCCGCAGGAAGGTGACGGGGCATGAGATCGACGTATCGACCATCATGGACGGCGTGCTGGCGGTCATTCGGGAGATGGCGGACCAGCACCCGGACATCGGCGGCATCGGCATCACGTCCTTCGGGGAGACCTTCGTCATGACCGACGGGGACGGGAAGCCGCTGCACAACGCCATGCTGTACACCGACCCCCGGGGCGGGGACGAGGTGAAGCGGCTGTCCGAGAAGCTGGGCGAAATGCACATCGCCGAGGTCACCGGCCTGCGCCCCCACGAGATGTACAGCCTGCCGAAGCTGATGTGGATGAAGGGCAACAGGCCGGAGGTCTATGCCCAGGCCAAGCACATCTTCCTGATGGAGGACTATGTGGTCTACCACCTGACCGGCGTCGCGCAAATCGACTACTCGCTGGCGACGCGCATCATGGCGCTGGACATCAAAAACCTCTGTTGGAGTCAGGAGATGTTCGACGCGGCGGGCATCGACGTGAGTCTGATGTCCAAGCCCGTGCCGACGGGAACGCCTGCGGGCCATCTGACCGCCAGGGCAGCGGAGGCCGTGGGCCTGCCGGAGGGCGTGACCATCGTATCCATCAGCCACGACCAGGTGGCGGCGGCGGTGGGCGCGGGGGCCTTCGACGGCGACGTGGCTGTGGACGGCGCGGGCACGGTGGAGTGCCTGACCCCAGTTTACGACGAAATGCCCGACATCGTGGAGATGTACAAGGGTTACTTCTCCGTGGTGCCCTACGTCATCCCCGGGAAATACGTCGCCTACGCCTTTTCCTACACCGGCGGCGCGCTGATCGACTGGTGCGTCAGCGGCTTCGCCAGGGACGAGAAGAAGGTCGCCCAGGCGCAGGGCATCTCCGTCAACGAGCTGCTGGAGGCCCGCTACCGCCAGGAGCACGGCGACGCGCCCACGGGGCTGCTGGTGCTGCCCCACTTCGCCGGGGCCGCCACCCCCTACATGGACACCGGGTCCCGCGGCGCGATCCTGGGGCTGACCACCGACACCGGCCTGCCGCAGCTGTACCGCGGCTGCATGGAGGGCGTGGCCTACGAGATGGCGCTGAACGCCCGGGCGCTGAAGTCCTCCGGGGTCCACTACAAAAAGCTCCACGCCACCGGCGGCGGGGCGCGGTCCGCGGAGTGGATGCAGATGAAGGCCGACATGCTCGACGTGCCCATCGTGGCCCTGCGCACCGCCGACGCCGGCACCGTGGGCAGCGCCATGCTCACCGGCGTGGCCATCGGGGTGTTCAAGAATCTGGAGGACGCCGCTGCGCACATGGTGGAGCCCATCCACACCTACGAACCCCGCCCCGAGATGCACGCGCAATACATGAAGCTGTACGAAAAGTACGAGAAGGTCTACGCCGCGGTCAGGCCGCTGGTGTGACCGCAGCGCAAAGGCTCCGCCCGATCGAACGGGCGGAGCCTTTGTTATGGTATCACGTTTTATGCCTTGGACTTGATATACTCGTCGATGGCGGCGGCGGCGTTCTTGCCCGCGCCCATGGCGAGGATGACGGTGGCCGCGCCGGTGACAGCGTCGCCGCCGGCGTAGACGCCCTCGCGGCTGGTCAGGCCGTCCTCACCCTGGGTGACGATGCAGCCGTGCTTGTTGGCCTCGAGGCCGGGGGTGGTGGAGCGGATCAGCGGGTTGGGGGAGGTGCCGATGGCCATGATCATGGTATCGATGTCCAGCACGAACTCGCTGCCCTCCTTGACGATGGGGCGGCGGCGTCCGGAGGCGTCGGGCTCGCCCAGCTCCATCTCCACGCACTTCATGCCGCAGACCTCTCCGTTGCGGGGATCGCGGGGATCGTCGGGATTGTTGAAGCCCAGCACCTCGACGGGGTTGGTGAGGGTCTTGAAGATGATGCCCTCCTCCTGAGCGTGCTCGACCTCCTCGGCACGGGCGGGGAGCTCGTTCATGGAGCGGCGATAGACGATGTAGACCTCGTCCGCGCCCAGGCGCTTGGCGCAGCGCGCGGCGTCCATGGCCACGTTGCCGCCGCCGACCACGGCGACCTTCTTGCCGTGGCGGATGGGGGTCTTGCTGCCGTCGCGGTAGGCCTTCATCAGGTTGATGCGGGTCAGGAACTCATTGGCGGAATAGACGCCCTTGAGGGACTCGCCGGGGATGTTCATGAACCGGGGCAGGCCCGCGCCGGAGCCGATGAACACGGCCTCGTTGCCCATCTCGAACAGCTCGTCGATGGTCAGCACCTTGCCGATGACCATGTCGGTCTCGATGTCCACGCCCATGGCCTTGAGGTTGTCGACCTCCTTGTTGACGATGGCCTTGGGCAGACGGAACTCGGGGATGCCGTAGGACAGCACGCCGCCGGCGACGTGCAGGGCCTCGTACACGGTGACCTTGTAGCCCATCCTGGCCAGGTCGCCCGCGCAGGTCAGGCCCGCGGGGCCGGCGCCGATGACGGCGACCTTGTGGCCGTTGGAGGCGGGCACGGCGGGCTTTTCGGTGGCGTGCTCGCGGTGCCAGTCGGCCACGAAGCGCTCCAGGCGGCCGATGCCCACGGGCTCGCCCTTGATGCCGCGGACGCACTTGGATTCGCACTGGGTCTCCTGGGGACACACGCGGCCGCACACGGCGGGCAGGGAGGAGGAGCGGTTGATGACCTCGAACGCGCCCTCGATGTCCTCGTTGGCCAGCTTGGCGATGAATTCGGGAATGTCGATCTGAACGGGGCACTTGCTGACGCAGGGCTTGTTTTTGCAGTGCAGGCAGCGGCGGGCCTCGTTGATGGCCATATCATAGGTGTAACCGGTGGCGACCTCCTCGAACACCTTGTTGCGGTAGTTCGGGTCCAGGGACGGCATCGGGCACTTGGTCAGACTCATATTCTTCTCAGCCATTTTATTTGACCTCCTTGTTCATGAGGTTGCAGAACTCATCCCGCTTGTGCTGCTCGAAATCGCGGTACATCGCGCCGCGCTTCATGGCCTCGTCGAAGTCCACCAGATGGCCGTCGAAGTCGGGGCCGTCCACGCAGGCGAACTTGGTCTCGCCGCCCACGGTCAGACGGCAGCCGCCGCACATGCCCGTGCCGTCGATCATGATGGGGTTCATGGAGATCACGGTGGGGATGTCGTACTTCTTGGTCAGCTGACAGACGAATTTCATCATGATCACGGGACCGATGGCGATGACCTCGTCATACTTTTCGCCGGACTTGATCAGCTCCTCCAGGGCGTTGGTGACCAGGCCCTTGGTGCCGTAGGTGCCGTCGTCGGTCATCATGCAGACCTTGGAAGAGCAGGCGTTGAACTCGTCCTCCAGGATGACCAGGTCCTTGCAGCGGAAGCCCACGATGGAGTGCACCTCGCAGCCGTTGGCGTGGAGCGCCTGGGCCACGGGCAGCGCGATGGCGCAGCCCACGCCGCCGCCCACCACGGCCACCTTTTTAAAGCCCTCCACCTCGGAGGGACGGCCCAGCGGGCCCACGAAATCGGGCAGATAGTCGCCCTCACCCAGCGCGTTCAGCTCCATGGTGGTGCCGCCCACGATCTGGAAGATGATGTCCACGGTGCCGGCCTCGCGGTCATAGCCCGCGATGGTCAGCGGGATGCGCTCGCCGTCCTCGCTGGCGCGCAGAATGATGAACTGTCCGGCCTTGGCCTTGCGGGCCACCAGAGGCGCCTCGATGACCATCCTGGTGACGGTCGGATTCAGGGGCTGCTTCTTGACGATTTTAAACATGCTTTCCCTCTTCTCTTTAGGTTTGCGCGGCCGCCAGCCACGCGCCGATCCCACGCCTCCACCGAGCCGCAGAATTTCCATTCCGTATCATACCACATTGACAGGTTAAAATCAATCATTTGTGGGGGCAATTAATGTAGTTTTTGGGGGAGGGACGGGATGACGTGGCGCGCCGCAGAGATGTGGATTCGTGGGAAAGGGAAAAGGCAACAGGGAAAAGGGGAACGGAACGGCCGCTGCCGCGCACGATACAGGGGCGGCCAATGGCCGCCCGCCATCTGCCGAAACAATACGGTTTTCATGGCGGGCGGCGCATCGCCGCCCCTGCGTGTCCAGGCTATTTCTAATCCCTAATCCCCGGGCACAGAACCGCCTCGCGGGAAACGTTCAATTCAGGTCCTCCGGGAGAATGCCGCGCTCGAAGCGCATGTCCTTACCGGCGTCCTCCTTGAGGTCGTTCCAGATGAGCATGTCCGCGTCGTCGATGGCGAAGGTGGCGTCGCCGTCCTCGTATTCGGTCCTCCAGTCGGACGTCTCGCCGTTCTCGGCATAGGTGACGGTGGCCTTGACGCCGGGCACGTAGGTGACGAGGCGCTTCTGCGCGTCGTCATAGGCGCAGCCGTAATCCCACTGGGTCTCCTCCGCGGCGCTGTTCGCCCAGGCGATGTGGACGTGGAAGGTGCCGTCGGGCTGGGTGATGACGTCGATGGTGCAGCGACCCGCGCCCCAGCGGCCCGCGAAGGCCTGGGCCTCCTCGTTGGCCAGCGCCTCGGCGTGGTCCAGCGGGATCAGCTGATAGCGCTTGCAGATGCCCTCCTGGTCGTTCCAGATCAGATGGCCCCAGTCGTCGAACTCGAAGGAGTCGGTGAGGTTCTCGACGACCACCTCGGACGCCAGCTCGCCGGTGGCTTCGTCCACATACTCGTAGGACCGGGTGCCGCCCTCACAGACGAGGGAGAAGGTCTCCGGGTCGTAGCGGCAGGCGGCATAGGTCCAGACCATGGCGGTCTCGCCGCCGTCCTCGGTCTGGCTGGCGGAGCAGTGGAACGCCCCGTCCTCAAACCAGATCTCCACCGCCGCGTTGTCGTCCACCCAGGTGTTTGAGAAGTTCTCGATCACCGACGGGTCCGGGGCGTCGCCCTCGCACAAGGCACAGGCGCACAGCATGAGCGCCATCACGATACAAAGCAGCTTACGCATATCGCATTCCTCCGTCAGGCCATCGGCTCATAGGTCACGGCGGCGTCCTCCGCGGTGTATAGCTCAAACAGGGCCTCGCCTTCCGCCTCGGCGACGGGCGCGTCGTCCTGGAAGTACAGCGGCTCCTCGCTGTCCTGCTCGGGATAGTGGTGGGGGCCGTAGTAGTCCGCATGGGTCACCGGCTTCAGCGCGCCGTCCTCCACGTGGAAGACCTCGATGTGGCGCTCGCCGGAGAGGCGGGAGAAGTGGGTCAGGGTCTTCTCGTCCAAATTGGCGTAGAAGATGTCTCCCCCGCCGCCGCCGACCTCCAGCACGTTCTTGGCCTCGCCGTCGGCGTAGACGTACACCGCGGCCCTGTCCGCGTCGGTGATGAAGTCGTCCTCGGTGGTGGAGATGATGAGCACCGGCACGCCGTCGCCGTTTAAGTCGATGAAGGCGTGATAGGGGTATTCGGCGAGGATGCGCTCATCGGTCAGCACGGCCATGTACCAGTCGGAGTCCGCGCCCTCCGCGACCTCCGCGAGGGCGGCAAACGGCACGGTCAGCAGGCAGACCAGCGCCACGATCAGCGCAAGGGCTCTGTTCAGGGTCTTGTTCATGGGTCATTCCTCCTTTTTTCAGCGGGGCAGTCCGATGATGGACGCGGCGATCCAGCCCTGGCAGGTCTTGCCCTTGTAGGTAAACTCGATCATGGCGTAGTTGCGGCCCTTGCCGGAATGGTACTTGGACGCCTTGATCAGCGTGGCGGCGGTGCCGCTGGGCAGGGAATAGCTGGCCTTCTTGCCGTCGATGTAGTCCCACTTCTTCCAGACGCCCGCGTTGCCGGAGGTGCCGGTGTCGATGATGACGGTGTCGCCCACCTCGATGGAGCGGCTGGTTCGGCCCATGTCGGCCTCCACGGCGTCGGTGACCCCGGGGATCTCTTCGTCCAGCGGGGCGGCCATGACCTCCTGGGGCGCGGGCGCCTCTCCGCCCAGCTCCATAAAGACCTCCTCCACCGGGCCCTCCAGCGCCTCCACCGGGGCGGTCTCCACATACGCGCCGCTGTCCTCCGCCAGGGCTCCGGCCATGCCGAAGGCCCCGCCGGTCATGGTCATGGCGGCCAGGGTCACGCCCGCGACGATCTCACGGATGCCGCCGCCGTTCACGTCCTCCATCTCCTCGAGGCTCAGCTCGCGGATGTCCTCCGGGCGGTTGCTCTTATCGTTGTTCATGGGGATTACCTCCTTTGGCAGTTCGATGTCAATCCCGGCTTCTGCGGACAGTATATCAGGGGAACCGTCACAGAAGCGTCACACGCAAACGGGAAGACCGCTCACTGTCGGACGGAAGACCGCGGACAAAGGTCCCCTCTTACGGCATGTACACGCGGCGCAGCTCGATCACGCGGCCACTCTGGAGGGTCAGGGTGGTGTTGTAGCGGTTGAAGCTGTCGTTTTCGGAGGTCTGGATGGCGCTGAGCATGCCGTCGTAATCGGTGGTGACGGGGTCGGATTCGACGTCCCAGTCGTCGTAGTACGTGGCGGCGGGGTCCACCGGCAGGGAGGTCACGCCCAGCTCGGTGTAGGTGGCCAGATCGTCGTCCAGATTCACCCGGTAGGCGTCGCCGTCCTCGGTCTTTGCAAAGGCGCAGCCGTCCTCGGCGTCGATGCCGCCGTTGACCACCACCAGGTCGTCCCAGATCTCCATAGTCTTAACGGGGATCTCCTGTCCTTCCACCACCACGGTGTCGCCCTCGGCCAGACCCTCGATCTCGGAGGCGTCGTAGGTGTCCATGGAATAGATATGTACCGCGTTCATGAATATGCCGGAGGCCAGGCCCGCGACGTCGCCCCGGTCAAAGGCCGCGGCATATTCGCCATCGGGCAGGTTATAGACGTTCAGCTCCACCGGCAGCGGGGCGACGTAGCGGGGCTCCGCGGTCCCGGCGGCGCTGAAGGTGACGGTGTTGCTCAGCCACTTGAAGCCGGTGGTCTCGTCCACGGCCATGGCGGCGAAGTTCAGGTTGCCGTCGCCCCAGTCGCGGGCCACGGTGAAGCTGCCGGAGGCGCTGTTGCCCACGTTGGCCTTCAGCTCCTGGCCGTCCAGCACCATCACCAGGTTGTCCTCGCCGAAGTTCGCGCCCTTGCCGTAGGTCAGCAGCAGCGCGTTGAACATGCACTTCTGCGTGCCCATGTTGGTCAGGGACCAGGTGTAGGTGGTGACGTCGCTGTCGGTGACGGCGTCGGCGGCGGGATTGACGGTCAGCGCCAGGTTCACCGGAGACATGGCGTTGGACACCTTCATGCCGATGGGGTCCTGCGCCACCCAGGCGCTCAGCAGGGCGTCCACGTCGGCGGGGCGCACGCGGCCCTGCTGGAAGGTCATGCCGTGGTCCGCGTCGAAGGCGGCGAAGGCGTTGTCCAGCTTCTGGCCGTAGATGCCGTCGAAGCTGCCGGTGTTGTAGCCCAGCACGCTCAAAATCTGCTGGAGGGCGCGGACGTTCTCGCCGCGGCTGCCGCGCTCGACGACATTGCCCGCCTCGACGGTCTCCGTCTGCACGTAGCCGCAGTCCTTGCACACGCGGCGGCGCTCGCCGGGCTCGGTGCGGGTCAGGGCCTTCACGGTCTCCCACGGGCCGAAGTCGTGGGCCAGCCGCTTCTGGGTCTGGGGCCAGGCGATGCCGTCAGTGTTCAGGCCCTGGTCGGCCTGGAACTTCACCAGCGCCTTCTCGGTGCCGCCGCCGAAGATGCCGTCCGCGCCGCCGGCGTTCAGATAGCCCTGCTCCACCAGCAGCTGCTGGAGCCTGTAGACGTGCTCGCCCCGCTCGCCGCGGCGAATGGTGCCCTCGGGGTCGTAGCTCACCGCTTTCTCGGTGTAGCCGCAGACCTGGCAGACCTGCGCCCGCATGCCGGCGGAGTGGTCGGTGGCCTCCTGGATGATCTGATAGGCGAAGGTGTGGGGCAGGGTCTCGATGGCCTTGGTCTCCTGGGTGCCGCAGTTGACGCAGGTGTGGATGCGCTGGCCCGGCACGGAGCAGGTGGCCGGGCGCACCACGGTCCACGCGCCGAATTCATGGTCGGCGTAGAAGCGCTCGGTCTCGGTCTGGCCGCAGTTGCGGCAGGTGCGGGTGCGGGTGCCCTGGCGGGTACAGGTGGCCGACTTGGTCACCTTCCACTTGCCATAGCTGTGGCCCGTCTTGCTGATGTGCGACTGCTCCACGTCGCCGCAGATGGAGCACTCCCGCTGCTTGAGGCCCCTGGAGGTGCAGGTGGCCTCCTCCACCACGTACCACTTGCCCCACTTGTGGGAGCAGATGTCCGGGGTGATCTCGTAGGTCAGGTACTTCTCCTGAACCCAGCCGTATTTCGTCTCGTAGAAGCCGTTTTCGTAGTCGCCCACCTGGAGGTCGTGGCCCACGTGCAGCTTGATGGTCACCCGGGAGTGGGTGTCCGGCTCCTCGTAGGCCTTGCAGTTTTTGTAGACGTACATCGTCTCCGCCAGGGCGGGCGCGCTCAGCGCCAGCACAAGCACCAGCGCAAACAGCGCCGCAATCGCTTTCTTCATGTCGACCTTCTCCTTCCTTTGAGGCAGTTCATGTCTGACGGTATGTTGGGATTGGTATCTATTCAGTTCTGCCGGGGTAAATTGGGATTTAGGGAGTAGGCAGTAGGGAGTAGGGAGTAGGGAGTAGGGGAGAACGGCAAATGAACGGCGTTCTAAAGAAATGAAGTAACTGTTCAGTCGTTGACTCCTTCCGACCCGCTTCGCGGGCCACCTCCCTCAAAGAGGGAGGCTTTTGGGGCCCCGTCCAGGCTCCCTCTCCGAGGGAGCTGGCAGCCGCAGGCTGACTGAGGGAGTCATTCCTGGGTGACTGAATCGTTACGAAAAACGTTAAGCATCCCCAGAGCCTACCGAAAACACGGGGTTTTCAATAGAAGTCAGGGGCTGTGCCGTAACTCCCCCTACTCCCTACTGCCTACTCCCTACTCCCTGGATCGCCTCGGCCAGCCGGTCCAGGCCCTCGCGGAGGGTGGCGCGGGGGCAGGCCAGGACGATGCGCTGGAACTGTTCGCCCTCGGGGCCGAAGATATCGCCGTCGTCGAGCCAGAGGCGGGCTTTGTTGGCCACCAGGTCGTGGAGGTCCCTGGAGGCAAGGCCCAGGGCGGAGCAGTCCAGCCAGGCCAGGTAGGTGCCCTCGGGCTCCACCAGCTTAAGCATCGGGAGGCGCTCCCGGAGGTAATCCCGCAGGAAGGCCACGTTGCCACTGAGGTAGTCCTTCAGGGCGTCCAGCCAGTCGTCGCCCTCCCGGTAGGCGGCCTTGCAGGCGGCCAGGCCCACGTTGTTGAGGCCCGACCAGCCGGTGCGCTCGATCTCGGCCTGGACCGCCTTGCGCATAGCCTCGTCGGGAATGAACAGGTTGGACACCTGGAGGCCCGCTAAGTTGAAGGTCTTGCTGGGGGCGGTGCACAGCACCGTGCGCTCCCGAAGCTCCGGCACCGCCGCGATGAAGGGGGTGTGGGGATGGTCCGGCCAGGTGAAGTCGCAGTGGATCTCGTCGGACACCACCGCGACGCCGTGCCGGCGGCAGATGTCCCCCACCCGCCGAAGCTCCTCCACGGTCCACACGCGGCCCACGGGGTTGTGGGGGCTGCACAGTATGTACATTTTGACATTGTGCGCTTCGACGGCGCGCTCGAAGCCGTCGAAGTCCATGGCGTAGCGCCCGTTTACATAATTCAGCGGGCTGTACACCAGGCGGCGGCCGTTCTTCTCCACCATCTGGTAGAAGGGGCGGTACACCGGCGGCTGGATGAGCACCGCGTCGCCGGGTTCGGTCAGCGCCCGCACCGCCATGGACAGGGCGAACACCACGCCGGGGGTGTAGACCACCCAATCCTGCTCCGGCGTCCAGCCGAAGCGGCGGGTGAACCAGCCGGTCACCGCGTCGTAGTAGTCCCGCTTCACGCCGGTGTAGCCGAAGATGCCGTGGTCCACCGCGCGCCGCGCCGCCGCCACCACCTGAGGCGGGGCCGCGAAGTCCATGTCCGCCACCCACATGGGCAGCGCGTCCGCCGGCAGGCCGAACTCCTCGGCAAAGTCGTATTTGATGGAGTCCGTGTCCCGCCGGTCAATGATCCGGTCAAAGTCGTAGGTTGGCATGTTGTTCACTCCTATAACGGAATTGCGATGGGGCAAATGTACGGCAGAGGGCGGTTCAGGGGATCGGATGGAGGCGCGGAGAATGCGCACCAGCATCACCGCCCATTCCTGCTCCCTGTTCCCTGTTCCCTGTTCCCTGTTTTCTGTTCCCTGCTCCCTGTTCCCTAACCCTTCGCCTTCCCCTTCGCGCTGATGAAGCGCTTGAAGGCGGGGAAGCGGCGGCGGAGGGTCCTGACGATGAACCGGGCCAGCTCCGCGGCGGCGATGCCGATGGCCGCGCCGGCGATGATGTCGGTGGGATAGTGGACGCCCACGTAGATGCGGGACAGCGTGATGAGGGTCGCCAGCACCAGCGCCGGGACGCCGTAGCGCTTCTTCATGGTCCTGAACAGCGCCCAGGCGCAGGCGAAGGAATTGCAGGCGTGGCCCGAGGGGAAGGAGAAGTCCTTCTGTTGCTCGATCATCAGCTCCAGCTCCTCGATGAGCACATAGGGGCGGATGCGGGCCACCAGGTTCTTCAGCATCAGGTTCACCACGATCAGGCCGATGACCATGGCGATCGCGCTGGTCACGCCGGGGCGGCGGGTCTTGCGGAGGTTCAGCAGCAAAAGCGTCAGCACGATCCAGAAGAGGCCCTTGTCCCCCAGGTGGGTGATGAAGATCATGATGTTGTCCAGTATGCCGCCCCGGAGGTTGTTCTGTATCCAGAGCAGTATCGCCTTGTCAAAGTTGAATATCGCGTCCATGTGTTATCTCCTGTCGTATTTCGTATAGTACCCCATGGCCTCCTCGGCGGAGCAGACCCCGCCGGTGGCGCTGGCGTCGCTCAGCGAGGACGCGGCGGCGGCGATGCCCAGGTCGATGGCCTGCTCGATGCTCCAGCCCCGTTCCGCGCCCAGCAGCACACCGGCGCAGAAGGCGTCCCCCGCGCCCACGGAGCCCACGATGCTCTCCGCGGGCAGGATCAGGCTGCCGCGCCGGATGTACGCGCCGGTCTCGTCCATGCCGAAGCCGCCCTCGGGCGCGTGGATCACCGCCCAGCGGGACACGCCCAGCGCCTTCATGGCCTTGAGCGCCCCGGGCAGGTTCTCCCGAATCAGGCCGCCGTCGGCGTCCCTGAGGGAGATGCCCGTGGTCTGCTCGGCCTCGTACTCGTTGATGACGCAGTAGTCGGTGTATTTGAGCGCCGGGGTCACGATCCGCTTGAAGCGGTCCCCCGCCTCGCTCACCACGTCGATGGACGTGCGCAGCCCGTGGGCCTGGGCCGCGTGGAGCAGCCGCGCCATCTTCGTACCGTACTCGTCATCCGGCTGGTCGAGGGCGTCCAGCAGCAGGATGTAGCCGATGTGGAAGATGTCCGCGCGCACGCTGTCCCAGCGGATGTCCGCCTCCGTGAAGCGGGCGCTGGCGCCCAGATAGGTAAAGAAGGTGCGCTGCTTGTTGTGCACGTCCGCCATCACGTGGGTGAAGGCGGTCATGCCCTCCCGCAGCACGTTGGCGGTGTCGATGTTGGGATGCTCGCCGAAGGTCTTGAGGATCAGGTCGCCCTCGGCGTCCGTGCCGATCCTGCCCAGCGCCTGCACCGGCAGCGCCGGGTCCAGCTTTGCCAGGTCCACCGCCACGTTGCACACCGCGCCGCCCGTGGACTGGGTAATGCCGTCCTTGATGTGCACCAGCTCGCCCTGGTTCGGCCAGCCCGCCACGGGATAGGTGGTGTCCACGATCATGTTTCCCGCCACGCATATGCCCTTGCGCATGTATATCACCTCTTTGCAGTTTTTGCCTGCGTATAGTGTACCATAACTCGCCGCCAAACTCAACTTTAATTTGAAGGATGGGCGGGGATGTGGTATACTTTTGGGCGACAGTATACGCGGCTGCCTTGAATCGAGGCAAGCGGAGAATTGAGCAGATTGAGAATGGAAAATGAAGAATGGAGAATGGAGAATGGCGGTGCAAATCCTGCGGATTTGTTTGATTTAATGGAACTGCCGGTAAATGGCAAAGCCGCGTTTCCGATGCGCGGGGGAACGACCTCTCAGTCACCGACTCCGTCGGCGACAGCTCCCCTGGAAGGGGAGCCAAGGCTGACGCGCTGCCCTTCCTCTCGGCTCCCCTTTCAGGGGAGCTGTCAGCCGTCAGGCTGACTGAGAGGTCGTCCCCCGTCACTCCGATATTATTCAATCGGCCGCACGACTGTCCCGACACCCTACCCGTTCAATCAAAGAAATCCGCAAGGATTTCCACATTCATTCTCCATTCTCCATTCACCCATGACATTTACATAAAAACGGAGGCCATTATGGAATTTGAGCTGCAGCGCCTGCATCCTTCCATGCTGGAGCGGTATGAGATCGCGGACAGGCGTCCCGGGCACGTCAATGTGATCGAATTCGGCATGAGCGAGGCCATGCTGGGGACGGTGAACCGGCTGCTGGACGACGCGCCGTGCGGGCCGGGGGTGGTCTGCGTGGAGGCGGAGGAAACGGGGCTCGCCCGGCGCCTGGAGGAACAGGGCGGGCTGTACACGCTGGTCATTCGCGGCTACGAGGGCGACGACCCGGTGCGCCGGGAGCAGGTGATCCAGCGGGTCGTTCGCGCCTGCGAGGCGCGGGAGGCGGAATCCCTGGCCGGGGAAGCGGGGCTTGAATGCGGCTTCGTGGACGATTCCGACGCGGCCCGGGCGCTGGCGGCGCGGTTTGTGGAACAACGCGCGGCGGCGGGGCTCGAGGCGATGCCGCTGTTTTACCTCGGCCAAAACGCCCTGGCCGACAGCCTGGCCTTCCGCAGCGAGCCCGACGAGGCGGCGCGGCTGTGCCGGGAGATGAACTA
>Ga0256405_10009777_pt1 | contig 12964 bp, 12 predicted proteins | sample RumenRJG_02DNA_FD_189096 | JGI IMG/M metagenome (GOLD analysis project Ga0256405, IMG submission 189096) | Bovine rumen microbial communities from Lethbridge, Alberta, Canada - RJG_02 | ecosystem: Host-associated > Mammals > Digestive system > Stomach > Rumen | place: Canada: Alberta...
TTTCCCAATTCTGAAAAATTAAGTTTTATGAATAAATAATAAACTTCATTCTGACAGTCCTGGCACCAGTAATAATGAAGGCCAGCATAATAACAGTGACAGGATCATAATATTCAAGATAACTTAAACAAAAGAGCATTAATAATACCTTATTAATATATTGTTAAGAGCTCTATTAATGGCTCACTTCATTAATAAGCCGTCAATATGCCAATTAATATGATCACATTTACTTTAATATTTATCAGTTTTAAAGGTTATAAAAATGAAGTATCCTCTAGCTTTATGTGACTTGTTATGATTTAAATATCCTGAAAAGCTGCTTAAAGAAGATCCCTTATTCAATCTTTGATTTCCAAACAAACCGATATATAAGCCTTTTATATAAGCAAGTGGCAAAATGTAGAGACAAATTTATACCATCACTGGCAACATTTGCCACAATAGGACATTATTAAATAATTTTCAGTAACAACTAATCTTAATATCCAGTTTCCAGTCTTTTTTTCCTGATTAGAGCTTTTATTAATAGATAAGCAGCACTTTGTTATTAATTAACAGCTTATACTGCGATCAAAATTCAAATTATTTACTTATTATTCAGTACGTTAATCTTTTTCTAACAAGCAACATTAATATAAAACACATAGATAACAACAGGATGGCAAAAAAGTGGCAGTTTTTTGCCACTTCAAAAAATTTTTTCCTCTAAATTCAAATATCAATTTTTTTGATAAATTTTTCTAACTATTTTCTTCTTATTTTTCAACAAATAAATAATTATTTTAAATTCTCTTAAAATTTTGGCACGCATATAGCATATATAAAAATAACTTTAAGAGTGTTGCCATCTTTGGAGAGAAAAGAGACAACTTAGAGCCTCTTAAAGACATAAACGCCGAAAAGGCATTTTAGGGGAGAAAAGAAAATGGCTCTATTTATTCAAACAAATACTTCTGCCATCAATGGCCAGAAAAACTTAACACACGCTAACAAAGCTCTTGATACAACCTATCAGAGATTATCATCAGGTCTTCGCATTAACACTGCAAAAGACGATGCAGCAGGTTTACAGATTTCAAACCGCTTAACCTCACAGATTAACGGTTTAAAGCAGGGTAACCGTAATGCAAACGATGGTATCGCTCTGTGCCAGACCATGGAAGGTGCGTTAGAAGAAACCACCAATATGCTGCAGCGTATCAGAACATTAGCTATCCAGTCAGCTAACGGTACTAACACCACCGTTGACCGCAGGTCAATTCAGGATGAAATTACCGCTCTGTCATTGGAAATTACCAGAATTGCATGTAAGACAACCTTTGCTGGTCGTACAGTATTAAACGGTGTACCTGCACCTAACTCAATGCTGGATGCTAAAGGTAAGTGTACCTTCCAGATTGGTGCTTACGCTTTTGATACTCTTTCAGTATCTGTTTCAACTGGTTTCACACTGTCAGGTCTGTGCACATTAGCTAAGGCACTTGGTAACGGTGATCCAAAAGAGTTATCAACTGAAACCACACACTCTGCTAACAAAACTGGCGGTATTATTAAGACCGGAAATGGTTATGAGTTCTCTTGTGCAACTCAGGATGCAGCACAGTTTACAATCGCAGCTGTAGACGCCCTGATTAACGCAGTAGATACCAAACGTGCCGAGTTCGGTGCTCTGGAAAACCGTATGGAATCAACCATCCGTAACCAGGAAACCACCGGTGAGAACGTATCTGACGCAAGATCACGTATCCGTGATGCTGACTACGCTGAGGAAGCATCTAAGCTGTCTGCTCAGAACATTATTCAGCAGGCTTCAACCACTGTATTAACACAGGCTAACTCAAGACCTCAGATCGCATTAAGCCTCTTAGGCGGTTAGTAATCTAAAATCCTTTACCTCCCCAAGAAGTACCTGGGAAACCAGGTACTTTAGGGGGTAGATTTAAAAGGCCTAAGGATGTATTACAATTTGAAAAGACTGTATGGTTTTGAGCACAAAAAAAGTAGCTTAAAGCTACTCTTTTGTATTGGTGAAAAGTGATTATAAAAAATCAGGCGTACACAGAAATACCCATAGCCTGTGAAATTGCCTCACGTTTATCCTGATTTAAAACAGAACTGTAAGCCTGAATAGAATTAGGTACCTTGGTATCCTGCATATATTCTACAGAAGCTTCCTGATAAGCCATTTCATTGCCGCGAACATCAGCCTTTGGAACCACTTCTACAGCGCTCTTATAGCTTGCCTGTGCGGTATTAGCTCCCTGTTTGCTGTTCTCATCAGATCTGTTGGTCTGCTCGTCAATTCTCTGACGGTTAACCTGACTCTGTATAACCTGAAGATTATAAGTAGAGTCCTGTAAACTTGATACTGACATAATCTTTCCGTATTTTAATAAGTTATATAATATCTGCAATTTTACTTCTCAAAAAAAGTAAAACTGCGCCGTTATCATATTAATTTTAGTAAAAAAATGACCCTGAACCATAGGCTGGGATCTCATTTTTTTAACCTTAGTATTAGCTCGTTGAAAAGACAAAGATTAATTATTTCTGCTCGTTTACCTTTTTCCAGGTAACCTCGTTTCTTACATACAGAGGTAATGCATTCTCAGGATCTACAACCTCTCCTGTTGTAAATTTTAGAAGACCTTCTTTTAAAAGATACTGTGCACCAGGAAAATCTGAGAATTTTTCAAAATCTTTATTAAGACCTGCATTTTTAAGAACTTCAACACCAGAACCACCGAAGATCACATCAACAGAATCAGAAGTTAATTCCTTAATTTTTAAAAGTGCATCCTCTGGTTTTAAAACGCGCTCTTCATCAAGTAAGGATAAAATGCCATTCTCATTTTTATAAACAGCAAGATATACTTCTCCCATACGGGCATCAATGCTTGAAACCACGTACTGAGCGCTTCTGTGTTCAAAGCTCTCTAAGGCAAGAGCTTTAAGTGAGGTAACAAGGGCAACTTTAAGATTTAATCCTAAAGCAAGACCCTGAGCAGTTGAAGCTGCTATTCTGACACCGGTAAAAGATCCTGGACCTACCCCCAGGACAATACCGTCAAGGTCATCTTTGGTAATTGAGTTCTCTTTTAAAAGAGCATCAATTAAAGGCAGGATAAGTTCTGCGTGTTTCTGTGGAGTAAGCTCTTCTTTAAAAGAAACATTATCTTCATTTAAAAGAGCAACTGAAAGGCATTCAGTTGATGTTTCCAAAGCTAAAAGTTTCATAGAGATCTCCACAAAAATATGATGTGAGTATTTTTGTACAATCAGGCTTTAAAATCAAGTCCTTATAAAAGCTTAAAATATGCTTGAGACTAAATATATATGCCAGGATGCAATTATATGAGATTAAAATTTAATGGATCTATAATAATAGAACGTGGTAATACATTTCTGAGGTTTATATGAAGCTTGCACTTATCGGCTCTGGCAGAATTATTCTTGATGCGCTTTATGCTTTAAAGGCAGTAGATTCTGTTGAAGTTAAAGCATTATATGTGCGTGAGCACAGCCTTGATAAAGGAATCGAATTAGCAAAAGAATACAATATACCACAGGACATGGTCTTTACCGATTATGAAGCTCTGCTTGATAATGCCGATATCGATGCTGTTTATATAGGTCTTGTAAACTCAGCACACTATGAATACTCAAAAATCGCGCTTGAGCATGGCAAAAACGTGATTGTTGAAAAACCGTTTACCGACAATTACTCCAAAGCCAAAGATCTTTATAACCTTGCAAAAGAAAAAGAGCTGATGATCTTTGAAGCAGTCACCATCCTGCATACAGAAGTATTTTCAAAACTCAAAGAGTCAATCTTAAAAATTGGCAGTATCAGAATTGTAAACGCAAACTACTCTCAGTACTCCTCTGCTTATGACAGCTATTTAGAAGGCAGTATTCCACATGCCTTTGACAAGGCTCATTTAGGTGGCTGTATGAGAGATATCAATATTTACAATCTGCATTACACCATCGCGCTCTTTGGTATGCCAAAGAAGGCAAACTATATAGCCAACCGAGGCTTTAACGGAATCGATACCTCTGGTGTACTTGTTCTATCCTATGAGAGCTTTATCTGTGTTTTAACCGGAGCTAAAGATTCAGACAGCGAATGCTTTTTCTCTATTCAGGGTGAAAAAGGCACCTTAAGAATAGATGGAAAACCTAACGTTGCTTCAAATCTTAAGATTAAAGTCATTGACGATAAAAAAGGCACTCAAAGAGATAAAGCAGGAGCCAGTGTAAGAGCAGCAGTTGAAACTGAATTTATCCCTAAGGATAAACACCATCGCATGTGTGATGAGTTCAAGGCCTTTGCCTTAATGATAGACAGTAAAGATTATGAGAAGGCTGACTATTTTATGAAGGAAACCTTAGACGTAATGATGGTGATTGATATGATTAAGGATGATTTATAACTACTGTGTGTTGTCATTTACCTCAATGACATCAGCATCAATCACATCGCTGTCAGAAAATTTAAATGAAGAATTATGATTATCAGCGTGTACATTCACATCATATTTGTCATCAAGACTTTCTTCAAATGGAATTGACTCATGAACATAGCCAGGAGCTTCATGTTCATTTACAAATTCATCTTTTACATCATCACAAATTCTGTTTAAGGACATAAGTTTCTTATCATGACTTAAAAATGACTGAAGCTCTTGAAGATTTGAACACAAACTCATATCTGGAAGTGATTTTTTGAACATGCCAGAATATCTTGCAGATACAATTCTTGGATCACAGATGATGAGACCTCCTCTGTCATTCTCATGACGGATAAGCCTGCCAACCCCCTGTCTTAACTCAATAATCGCTTCAGGAACAGCAATAGACATAAAGCTGCTTTTTTTATTCTGTTTGTTATTATTATCAGCATCAAAATACATGCAGCGGGCATTGAAAATAGGATCTGTCGGAGTTTCAAAAGGAAGCTTGTCAATAATTAAAAGCGATAAGGCAGAACCTGGCACATCTACACCGGCCCAGAAAGATGAAGTAGCAATCAGAACAGCCCTGCCGTCTTCCTTAAAACGTTTAAGCATTTCTGAGTTTGAGAGGTTTCCGTACTGAGAATATATCTTGCGACGGTTTCTAAACAGTCTTGATATAGCACTGCGAGCAGCACTGATTGCTGTTTTTGAAGTGGTTAAAAAGAATATCCCCCCTTCTACACTTTCAAGAACATCTCTTAATGAAGTAACAATACCGTCAATACGTCTTTCATCTGCTGTTGACGGAAAATCCCCTGACATATAGACACCAGCCTGATAAGGGTAATTAAAGGAGCTTTTAACCTCCATACATGAAGTATCATTAGGAGCACCGATATCAGTTAAAAACTTGTTGAAGTTCTTTGCCACCATCAAGGTTGCAGAAGTCATCAGAACTCCTAAGGAATTTAACTGACACTTATCAAGATAATCACCAAAGAGCTCACTTATCTCAAGAGGAGTTAAACTTAAGGCAAAGTTCTTTCTTGAGACCTCACCTGTTGCCACATATTTGCCAAAACCAGGATTCTTCTGTCTGTCATCAAGATCAATGTTCATGATCCTGACAATCACATCAGCCTTTTCATGCACATATTCCTGAAGATTTGAAAGATAGTCCTCAGCACAGTCAATATTAGACTTAATAAATGCCTCATACTCTTTTAAGGTCTTGTAAAGGTTACCGACAACAGCGCGGAAGTTTTCATCTGGGAATTTGTATTTAAAGTACGGATCTTTACTGTTTGGGTCATAGTCATGATACTTGTAGAAAAGTAAATTTCGTTTATTGATCTCCCCCTTTTCTTTTTCAGACATATACTCAAAAACTTCCTTATAGGCCTTATCAAGAAGCTCCACACGTTTTTCAAAAGGCTTCTTTGGAATGGATGTTTCACGGGATAGATACTTTAAATCCTCTTTAAACTTGCGCATATCATTTGATCCGATCCTTAAGGACATATGCTCTCGACCTATGGCTGGCATCTCATGGGCCTCATCAAAGATAATGGCCCTGTATTTTGGCAGCAGTATTGGTGGAGACATCGGATCAAAAGGATCATCAAAGCCAAGTGTTGAGAAAAAGAGTGAATGGTTAACTACAAGAACCTTGACTTCAAGAGCTCTGGCTCTGGCTTGAAATGGGAAACAGCTGTCATAAAATTTGCATTTTCTACCAATGCAGGTATCAGAGGCTCTGGTAACTTTATGCACCACTTCCTCTGAAAAGGTGGAATTAACCTCTGCAAAGCTTGGGTTTGGCGAATTCATGGCAATTTCATAATTGCTCATTTCAATCAGCAGATCGAGCTTTCTTAAGGTATTATCATTAAAGATCTGATGAAGAGTATGCCGATCATCATTAAGCATCTCCTCATCGGTAAGTTCCTTTTCATCCACAATAAAGGCAAGTTCTGTCTGAGATAGTGATCTTTTTACGGATTCGTATTTCTCAAGACACAGATAATTGCTAAAGCCCTTTAAGGCCATATAGTCTGGAGGAAGATTAAGCATCGAAAAGACATCCTCAAGATCTTTATTAACCAGCTGATCCTGCAGTGCCTTTGAGGCTGTGGAGATGACTATTTTTTTTCTTGAGAGCAGAGCTGGAACCAGATAAGCATAGGTCTTGCCGGTACCGGTACCGGCTTCACTTACCAGGATATTGCTCTCTTTAAGACAGCTCTGCCAGGCTTTAGCCATGTCAAGCTGTCCCTGTCTGAATTTAAAGTAAGGCAAATTAGCAGAAAAATATCCATTCTCTCCTAAATAGTTTTCTACATCCTCGTCAATTTCAGGAGTATGCACAGGATAGAAAATGTTTTTATCTGCCACTCATAGATCCTTTAATCAATTGCGTAGGTTACTGATACGTATGACTCTACGACCTGCTTTTCAGGAGCGTATACTTCAGGTGCAGCACTGTCTGAGGCCATGGCATTCATGGCAACAGGCTGAGCCTTGTAATTAGCACGAGGTGCAGCGTTACCGGAGAAGCGTAAAGAACAAACTTTCTTGAGGTCTACATCAAAACCCTTAGAAAGACGGCTGGCCTTATCCTGAGCATCCTTCATGGCAAGCTCATCTGCCTTCTTCTTAACTTCGGTGACATCAGAGAGCTCATAATAAACGCCGTTAACCTCGCTTACCTTTGAATCAACAGCAGCCTGAGTGATCTTCTCAATAAGAGTAAAATCCTTTACCTTTACAGTAACGGCACGAACTGCCTCATAGCCTGTGAACTTTCTTGGCTCGTCCTTGACATACTCATATCTTGGCATAATTGAAATACTGTCTGATATGATATCCTCATTATCTACACCAAAGCCTCTTACGCCGCGTACAAAAGCAGATACCTGTTTTTCAACCTTATCCTTTGCTTCTTTTGAATTCATATCTGATGCTGTAGCAGAAAAGCTTAAAACAGCAGTATCTGGCATAACTTCAATCTTGCCATAACCGTTAGCCTCTAAAATTCCAGACTCCTGGCAGTCAGCATCAGCAAAAGCATTTGAACAGAGAACTAAAACAGACGAAGCAACAAATAAAGATAAAACATTCCTTTTCATAATCTACTCCTTATTAAATGAACGAAGGCCAGAAAATACGATTCCTGGCCTTCTATTATTCAATATAATCCTTAGATTAGAATTATTTCTTGTGAAGCTGACGTGAGGCTTCAGCCTGAGCAATTACGTTGTCTAAGGTGGTGTGCTCATCAGATGCAGCCTCAACAGCAGCACCAACAGCACCTTCTAAAATTGGAGCGTCAGCAATCTTAACACGTGACTTTAATGGCTCCTCAAGCATTGAGATTGCAGCCTGTGAGCTGATTACACCAGAACCTAAGTCACATACAACCACAACGCCGTCACCCTGATCAACTTTCTTGATGGCATCAATAATGTGCTTTGGATCAGTACCTAACTTACCTTCTGCATTACCGCCTGCTGCAAGAATTGGGAACTTCTGACCATCTCTGTAGGTGATCTTCTCAACCATATCACAAATACCTTCAGCAACCTTAACGCTGTGAGATACAACAACGATACCAATCATTTATGAAACTCCTATTACCAGTTCAATATATCTATATTTTACGCAAAAAATTCTGCATAAAAGCTGATCTGTCTTCAAATTTTCAGATCTGTATTTGTTTTTTCTAATATCTACCTTATATCATACTTTCAAATAACAGTACAAATAATTTTTATCATTTCAGTGGTATTTTCTGACTACCGAAATAACAGGTCCTACAATTACGACCACAGAGTTTTCCGTAATCTCAACCTCAGGATATTCTCTGTTTCTTGGGACAAGTTTGGGTTTGGGTTTTAATCTTAACTCTTTAATGGTGTACTCCCCGTCTACACAGGCTACTACCACATCGCCGTTTTCTGGTTTTACAGAGGAATCAACAAGAACAAAATCCCCTGGCATGATACCAGCTTCAATCATGGATTCACCAGAGACTCTGTAGATGTAAGTTGACGATGGTGAGTTTACCAGAAACTCATTTACATCAAGATTACCATCAATATAACCGCCATTTGGAGCTGGAAAACCAGCCTGAATGGATTCAAGTGCCACGGGCAGTTCCACATGAGTGTTTGCCTCTGGGACAAGACCGTAGGAAGTTACTTCATCTGCCATTTTTTAATCCTTCTTAAGTATTTTCATTATAGCAGTAAAAAACCTGCCTAAGGCAGGTTAAACGGTATCATCTATTCTGTGTCTTCTGTTGTCGCTGTTATCGACAGTATCATTCTTTGTTTGCTCCTGATAGAGATTTTCATCCTCCGTGTATTCATATTCAGGATCAGAGCTGTCTTCAAGTCTGTATTTTTCCTCTCGTGATAAGGCGGCACGTGAAGGCTCAGATGCTGATGTTTTAGCAACTCTTCTTCTGTAGATAAGATCAGATGGTCTTAAAGTTGGACGCGCAATTGCGGCATATACGAATTCCTGACTCATATAAACCTCCTTTATACTATCCTCTTATCTATTTATCGGAAAAATAAGATATTATCTTAATCAAGCTGATAATTATTGTTAGCTTTACCATTAGCTTAAAGATTACGCATTAAGACTCAATCTGTGATAAAATAGATTCATAATTAACACCTTATTTCTTTTTTTTATCAAACAATTGAGAGTTAAAAATGGCAGAAGAGACCTTATTTACCAAGATTATCAACGGCACTATTCCATCAAAGACCATTTATCATGATGATCTTGTAACCGCATTCTTAGATATTGCACCAAAGGCTGAACACCATATCTTGATTGTTACCAACAAGCCGATACCTTCAGTTGCACACGTTGAACCAGAAGATGAGCAGGCATTAGGCCATCTTTTTATCGTTGCAAGAAAGATTGCCACCGATCTTGGTGTAAATGAGTCAGGTTATCGTCTTATCGTTAATGTTGGTAAAGACGGATGCCAGGAAGTACCTCACATTCATATGCATCTTTTAGCCGGCGGTTATTTAGGCGGTTTTGGCTTCCCACATGACAAGATTTAACAGACTATGTTAGAAACTAAAAATATTTTAAAAAAAGCATCACTTTCTCTTATTGCAGCAGCACTGTTTGCTTTAAACGGCTGCTCTTCAGATTATTTTGACAGCTCTATCGGCCCTGACGGTAAAAAAATACAGTTTGACAATAATCTGAAACCTACAAAGAGTGCTCCACAGAAAAAGCAGCCTTCAAAGCAGGCTCCAAAGGTGGAAGCAAAGCAGAGTGATACTGCTAAGGCACCATCAGTTACTGATACTGAAGGTGTAGTTAATGCCGCTTTAGCCGCAGCAGGTGAAGGACAGGTAAAACCACCTATGGCTTTAAACGACAAACAGCCAAAGCCATATGTTCCTGATGAGCAGGATATAGCACAGGTTAATTCAGCAGCTGCTGAGGTTGTCCCTTCAGTTGAGGTTATCAACGAGAGCCTTGAGAACAGCGTAAACAGTCTTAGTGTGCAGGAGAGCAAGTGTCAGGCTTTATCAAAGGCTGAGGAAGTTGCATATAAGATTGCCGTATCCCAGGCTCCAAGACTGAAGAATGAAACAGGTCCTGTATATATTGCAAGAACTGTTGTACCTGATGAGTACACTGGCTGCGTATCTGATATCTCTCCTGTAATTGACAGAGCTTTTTCACAGAACGGCATTTTAACAGTTGAAGGTGCAGGAGTTAATGTATCAGCTCAGAACGCAGGTTCAGCCACCTTAATTCCTTCTCTTATCAAAGCCTGCAAACAGAGCGGTATCCCTCTTTTAAATGTGTCTGTGGTTAGAAGTATCGGCGTTAAGACTGTAATTACCATACGCAACATTCGTGTCAAGGATGGTATTACCCTGGCGCAGAACACCACACAGCTTTAATCTGTAAGGACAGCTCTGGCTGTCCTTTGTTTTCAATCAGAATTCTAATTTAATAAAGTGATTCAGTTAAGTGATGTAACCATCATGCGTGGCAGCAAGTACCTTTTAGAAAAGGCCTCTGCCAGCATTTTTCCAGGTCAGAAAGTAGGTATTATCGGCCGTAACGGCTGCGGTAAATCCACCTTGTTTGCCGCCATTAAGGGAGAAGTCGCTCCTGAGATTGGCTCAATCTCCATCCCAAGAGGATTTAAGATTTCATCTGTATCTCAGAAGACTCCATCTCTTGAGATCTCCGCTTTAGAGTATGTAAAACTTGGAGATAAGGATTTAAACGAACTTTTAGAACAGAAAAAGCGTGCCTATGAGGCAAATGACGGTGAAAAGATTGCTTTAATTGAAGATAAATTAGGTATCGCCGGGGCCTGGACCATCGATTCTCGTGCCAGAATTCTGCTTCACGGCTTAGGTTTTTCTGAAGATGAGATGGACAGAGCTGTCTGTCAGTTCTCTGGCGGCTGGAGAATGAGATTAAACCTTGCACAGGCTCTTATCTACCGTTCTGATGTTCTGCTGCTTGACGAGCCTACCAACCACCTTGATCTTGACACCATCATCTTCCTTGAGAATTATCTTAAGAACTATGAAGGTACGATTATGTGTATTTCTCATGATCGTGACTTTTTAGATACCTTCTGTTCTCATATTCTGCACTTTGAATCAAACCGCCTCATGATGTATACAGGCAACTATTCAGACTATGAAAGATTAAGAGCCGAACGCATCAGGAATGAAAGAGCAAACCGCAAGCGTGAAGAGGCAGCCCTTGCTCATATGCAGGCTTTCGTAGATCGCTTCAGATTTAAAGCTTCAAAGGCAAAACAGGCTCAGAGTATGTTAAAGGCAATTGACAGACTCAAGCTTACAGCAGTTACAGCTGAAGATTCTCCATATCATATTTCTTTTACCAACCCAGAAAGAACTGTGGATATTCTTGCCGATCTTAAGGAATTAAATGCAGGCTACTCAGAAAACGAAGTCATTTTAAAGAATATAAACCTGATGTTGACCCGCGGTGACAGAATTGGTCTTTTAGGCCGCAACGGTCAGGGTAAGTCTACACTTATCAAAACCCTCTGCTCTGTCATTCCACCAGTATCTGGCACTTTCACTCTTGGCAAGAACATTAAGATTGGCTACTTTGCCCAGCATGAGCTTGACTCTCTGTCAGGTCAGATGACTGCCATCGATCATTTAAGAGCAGTAGATCCAAATGCCAAGGAAAAGGATTTAAGAACCTTTTTAGGAGCTTTCTCATTTAGTGGCGATAAGGCAACTGCGACCGTTGAGACCATGTCAGGCGGTGAGCAGGCTCGTCTTGCCCTTGCCATTATTGCCTATCAGAAACCAAATCTGCTTTTACTTGATGAGCCTACCAACCATCTTGATCTTGATATGCGTGAAGCTTTATCCCTTGCCTTATCAAGCTATGACGGCGCGCTCATTCTCGTATCCCATGACCGCCATCTGTTAGAGGCTATTGCTGAAAAACTCTGGCTTATTGACAATGGCAGAGTATCTGAATTTGATGGTGATCTTAACGATTACCAGGAATTCTTAAATAAACAGAATCGTGAGTATAAAGAAAAGCTAAGTGAGCAGAAACAGGCTTTAGCTGTCACCAAATCAGCTAAAGCTCAGGCCCAGCAGTACAAGACCAAAGAGATGAAGCGACAGGAAGCTTTAAAACGAGAAGCCCTGCGTCCATTAAAAAAGGAAATTGAAAGTCTTGATAAAAAGATGGAAAGTCTTAAAAAGGATTTAGCCGCCATCGACGAAGAGCTCTCAGATCCAACCTTGTATGAAAGAGCACCTCAAAGAGTTGATGAGCTTTCAATTACCAGAGCTTCAAAAACTCAGGAGCTTGAAGAAACTGAAATGCTGTGGCTTGAAAAATCTGAAGAATACGAAGCTGCAATAAACGCTTAAATAAAAGGTGCCAGATTAAGGCACCTTTTCAGATCTTACGATACTGTTGTGTTTTATTTACCAGAACACTTTTACAATTTGCTTTATCAGTATTTAAAGGCTGGAATTAAAGCACCACCTTCAGAAAGCTTTAAAACCTCAGCTGCGCCTTTAGTGTGATAAGCCTTTAAAATGGTCTTGAACTCTTCTCTGTCTTTACATTGTGTTCTTGCAACGAGCACCTTAACAAATGGAGTTGAGAGATCATCTGGTGAAAGCTTCTCTCTTATTACCGCATCCTTATTGGCAATAAAGCCGTTTTCAAAAGCATAGTTGCCGTTTACAAAAGCTGCAGTACATTCATCAAGAGTAAACACGGTCTTAGATGGATTTACCTTTTTAAAGTTTAAAGATAATCTGTTCTTAGTAATGTCACTTACATCAGGGATCTGACCTTTTTGTGCGTTAGTCTTAATAATTCCCTCTGCTTCTAACACCAGAAGAGATCTGCCAGCATTACTTGGATCTGATGGAATAACGATGGTGTCTCCTTCCTTTAACTCAGAGATAGACTTAATCTTTTTAGAGTAC
>Ga0256405_10009780_pt1 | contig 12962 bp, 17 predicted proteins | sample RumenRJG_02DNA_FD_189096 | JGI IMG/M metagenome (GOLD analysis project Ga0256405, IMG submission 189096) | Bovine rumen microbial communities from Lethbridge, Alberta, Canada - RJG_02 | ecosystem: Host-associated > Mammals > Digestive system > Stomach > Rumen | place: Canada: Alberta...
TATTTCCATTTATTATAAGTGCCTTATTGATTACAATACCAGAGTTTAATGAACTGTCATTAGAAGTATACTTATAATCCCTATCCAAATCAACAGTACCATTCGAATTTTGAATTAGTGCATTTAATTCCGTGAAAGTACCTGGAACATCACCCACAATATCTTTTGAATCAATTTCATTCCCCATAACTGACGTATCATTTTCTTGTGCGCTTACTGACGATATCGACAATAAGATAAATAAGAATAATGTAATGAAAATAATCTTTCTTTTTTGCATATTCGTTTTCACCTCCCTTTAAATTTTAGACTAAATTAAAAGAAAACCAAAAAATAGCCTTAATAATATATTGTATTAAGTAATATTTATAATATTATATGAATAAAAAAAAATTAAATTAAAAAAAAATATAAAAATTATTCATATTATAAAATTTTAGCATAAAATCTGAACATTTTTTAAGGATTGCAATCCCCGCATGGAGTATATCCACTTGAAACAGCACTGTCATGTGAAGAGAAATAGACCCTGTTCGAATCCTGAATCTGACTTATCAAATAGCAGTCTGACCTGTGGAACCTTTTGCTTTCTGCGTTTCCAATCAACGCCACATCAGATGAATTTGAATCATCACTGGAATTGACCGGAATATAATTTTTGGAATTGGATGAAGAATTGTTCATGAAATCATTTATAAAATCAGAATCTATTTTCCTATTTGAATTTGAATCAGGAAAAATTCCTTCATTGAGCTGCGGAAAGAATGTGAAAGCCAGATTTATAACGACTAAAACCAAAACAGCGAAAATGACAAATGAAATTATCCTGTTTCTTTTTGATGAACTTTTTTTCTTCATTGTTTTGGGAGAAGTAACCTTTACTCCGCATCTTGGGCAAACGTCATCATTTTCATCTACCTTTGCACCGCACATTCTGCAATATCTGATATCCATAATATAGTATATTTAAATTCAATGAATAAAATAATTTAGGTAAATCATCAGTTGCATAGTGATAATAGTTTTTGTCAAATTGGCACCTCTTGTGTTTCTATTTTCCCCACATGTGATATTGACAGTTATTTTCATGATGCCATTTCGTTCAGCTGAAGCATTCCATTTCCCGTCCCATCAGTTTTTACTTTCTGGGGATTTTTAGTGCCTTTTGCATCGACTATCGTTATGTATACCACCTGATTTGCAAGCGGATTTCCACCATCATCAGACAATGCAATGGATATGTAATCGCCGTCATAGATAGCATCATTGCTGTTTAGTGTTATTTGTGATGCAATCAGTTCATTTGATCGGGAAAGGACAAACATTATTCACCCTACAAGAATCAGTGCAAGGATTACAAGCAGCATTGAAATTATCGTTTTGTTTTCCATGCATTCACCAGAAATATTTTTGTCATATGCATTATAACACTTTCCAAACGGAAGCGGAAAAACATTTAAGCAAATGAAAAACAGACCACATAATTCAACATATAATAGTATGAACAATACAAATAATTAACTAAAACTTTAACTAAAATGAAATATGATGAAAAATTAGAGATTATGATTTATTAAATACACATGTGAAAAATAAAAAAAGTAAAATATTAATAATAATAGTAGGAATACCTGCTCATGCTACCAACATATGCCACATAGGTAATGATGAAGAATGAAACAACAACCATGACGACTGAAATGGCTATGATGATTGCCCCATGCTTTTTTACATCAGGATTGTCTCGGGTAAGGAGATATATTCCAAAAATGATTCCGACAATATGAAAGAGAAATGCACAAATATATCCCAAAACAATAGCTGTTTTATGTGAATCCTGATTGAGGGAAGCTCCACAGCTTGTGCAGACAGTATTTCCCAAAGGCACCAGTGCTCCGCATTTTCCACAAAATACTCCTGCATTCACATTTTGCTGAGTGCCTGGCTGACCGCCCACATCGTCCACTCTGGTTCCGCACTTGGCACAAAACTTTGATTCATCATTCAACTGATTTCCGCAGTTACTGCAAAACTTAACCATGAATTATTCCTCATCAGATGATGTCAAGTCGATTCCACAACTTGGACAGAACTTATCACTGCCTGAAACTGTTGAACCGCAGCTTTTGCATGTATTAGCCTGTGCAGTTTCCTCTGCAGGAATTGCGCTTCCACAATCCGGACAGAACTTATCTCTTTCAGAAATCTCGTGGCCACAGGTTTTACAGAAAGTGGTTTTTCCAGCAGATTTTGCTTCAGGAACTGCATTTCCACATCCAGGACAGAATTTTGATTCTCTGAACAGTCCGTGTCCGCAATTTTCACAGAATGAATCAAAATTATTAGCAGTTGAAGAAACGTTAGATGCTGTCTTTGAGTTAAGATTGATTGTTACTATATCCTCGGATGCGACGAGATAATATATTATTGCTGCAGGGAAAAAGAAAATTATCAAAACAATTAATAACCCCATGCTGTATGATTTTTTCTTCAATATGGCCGTGCCGTTGAAATTGGACTGAAAACTGTAGCCCTGTGAAAGATACATCTGTATCTGCTGATTGAATTCATCTTCACTATTAACATCAATATTATAATTAAGTCCCAATTTATAACCTCCAATAATGAATTTTAACACATATTAATTATACTTTAAATATTAAATCTAATATAGATATCGATTTAAAAAAAAAATATGGTGACGGTTAATCAATCTAAAACTTCACTTCTACCTTTTCAATCAAAACATCATTGCTTACAGGATACTTATGATATGTAGCGCCTTCTTCTCCGTCATCCCATTGACTCCATTTCCATTGGCCACTATTATACATATATCCTCTTGACTGATAAGAGCTTTTATCCAGCATCTGTCCGTTTTTATAAACCCATATACCTAAACCGCCAACAGTAGTTCCTCTCCATTTCATGGCTTCAACCTTATACTCACCGACAGTTTTGCTTACCCTCTGGTCATATGCATTCAGCTCCAGAGTCACACTTCCTCCAGAGGATGAAGAGGATGATGATGAACCGCCGGAGTTTACAGGAGTGGTTTTAGCTTCGTTCATCTGCATATTTTGTGAAATGCTATTTGAAGCATATTTATCGTTTCCAGAGAATGATACCGTGACATTGTATGTTCCGGGAGTCAGCCCATTCATCTGCAATTTTCCTTTTCCAGACCCGTCAGTCGTAACCTTTTGCGGATTTTTAACGCCATTAGAATCAACGATTATAATGTCTACAACTGCATTTGCTATTGGAACACCGTTTGACGTTGATAATGATACCTCAAAGTTATCACCATCATTCAATGAAGCAGCAGATGTTACGGCCAAATTTACATTTTCCTTAAAAGGATTGAACATTACAAATGCCATTGCAATCATTGCAACGATTATTATAAGCAAAACAATTATGATCTTGTCATTTTCCATTTTTTGCAATCCTCCAACTTTAGATATTTATTTATATATTTTTCAACATATATTAAGATGTATTAATCTTATGTCAATAATGGGGGAGAAATAATGGCCAAATTTTGCGGAAAATGCGGAAACAAGTTAAAAAATGAAAATGCTAAATTCTGTGATAAATGCGGAAGCAAAATTTCAAATGCAACAAGAAGCACAAACACCACTGTCAACACACCCATAAACAATGCTCCAATTTATAAAGAAAAAAGCATGCCTCTTGCTTTAATATTGTCATTTCTCCTTCCAGGAATAGGAATAGTATATGCCGGAGACGTTGCCAAAGGCCTAGCAGTGTTTATTGGTCTGGTTGTTATTAACTTTTTATTAAATACATTGTTAAAATCACCGATAACGCCCATACTGAGCATTGCTTTAATAATCTGTTCACTGTACCTCACATATGAAGAAGTCAATGCTGTCAATGAAAAAAATAGAAAATTGATGAGAAATCAATTTTAAAAAAAAAGTTGAATATTAGTCATCTAACTTTTTGAAGCTATTACACATTTAATAGGTCCATATGGAGGAACCTCTATTCTTAAATCCAATACCTTTAAAAGCAATTCAATACCTTTTCTTTGACCTGGAATAAACCTATATGTTGTTTCAGGAATGAAAATGTATCCCCCAACCATAATGTGTGACAATAGTTTCAATATGAAATCTACCTTGAAATAATCACTTTTTTCAATTATGCTTCGGTTTAGATTGATGATAACATAATCGAATTCCCCTTCAACATTTGATACGTCTTCAATACCTATCTGAAATATGTCAACGTCATAAATCGTTTGATCTGTTATGAGAATCCCTTTTCCATACTTCTGTGCTGCGTCAATGAGAAGCTGAAGCTTTTTAATCATCACACTATTATTAAATTTATTGTGATTGTCCAATTCTCCACTTAAAACCAAATCAAAGGCATTTCTTTCAACACTTCTTAAAAATTTAATGTCATTTCTTAAGACACTTTCCTTTTTATGGGTTAAAAATACAAGTCCGCAGCTTGTGTCTACATTTTCAGTTTTCATATAAAATTTCTCTTCTTCAATCAAATCTTCAAAGACAATTTCATGAAAACTTTTTAGCTTAGGGCCTATTTTATTTATTGGAGCGGATTTTGCAAGGATATCCTTTGGAACTATGAACCTCTTGAATGCGCCATAGGACTTTAATCTGTAAGGACTCATTCTCCTTTTTAGGAAAAGTTCAGTCTTTAAATAGGATTCCAGACTTGAATCTGTTTCATGTTGGCCTGAAACCTTTTCAAAGAATTCAGAGTCTATATGACCTCCCATTACGGAACAATTTACTTCTATCAGAACCGGGCCTTTATCATCAATCATGAATTCCCCATGAACCGGACCATATTTGATTCCCACTGCATCACAGACATCATATGCGTAGTCAATCAATTCGGCCTCGCCTACATCCAATTCATTAACACTTTCAACGGTATCATATACAAATGCACCGTCTGAAGTTCTTATTTTATGGTACTTCCATATGGTCGTTACCCTGTGAAGTCCATCACATGAAACAGTGTTTACGATATATTCCTCACCATCTATGCGTTCCTGAACCAGAATACGGTCATTTAAATTTCCGAAGAAATTTTTCTCTAAAAAGAAGTCAGCAATTTGACCTGCCATTTCCTGTCTGTCTGAACAGATTCTTATGTTTGCTGAATCTGCAGAGTATATTGGCTTCAATACAACTTCACCCAATGATTCACTGTCATAAAATTCCATGGCTTCCTCAACTGATGTGACTACCTTTCCCCTAATATATCTCAATCCTTTTTCAGCAATCCTGTTATGCATTTCATGCCTTAATGTCATTGCATCCAAGTTTTCAATAGGATTACATAACAAATTTAAGTCATTTGCCAATTTGGTTGATAAAAATACACCCCGTTCGCTTCCAGATAAAACAAGCTTTGGATTTACTTTTTTAACTATTTCAAGAGTTTTTTCATAGGTATCCTGTTCATAGATAATATCAAAAGATGCGTCAACTCTTTCATATTCCATTTCCATCTTTTTATTATATTCTTCCACATCCAAAGTATCTGGCTTTAATTCCAAAACAATAGGCTTAAAACCAAAATTAATTACATCCCATACATAATTGGTTCCTGTAGATATGCAATCAACGATAACAATTTTTCTCATAAAAACTCACCCAATATTTAATTATGGATTTGGATTTAAATACGCATAATGAATAAATATTTTACTATTTAATATATTTTATAAAATATTTAAATTTTAATTAAAAAAAGAGTTATAGTGAAAGGACACTATTACATTATCTTATTTCTCTTTTTAAATTTGGCAGAATACTTTTGTGAAAACATGATGAGAGTATGTGGATTAACATCCGCATATTTTCTGTGATACAAACTGTGGCAGCTATGACACATTACAACACCATTGTCCTGACTGAAATATATGGGATTTGTATTGCTGCACTTGATTATGTGATGAGGTTCAAGTTTTTCACTTGAACCGCAAATGATACATTCCTTATGATTTGACAAAAGATCTCTTGCCCAGGACTGCAGTTTCCAGTACTTCTGTGATGACTGTATCTTCAATTCAATCATTAACACACCCCCAATCAGTTATCCAAATACTCAAGATCAATTCCGGCATCAGCATATTCAAACACCATTGGAGTGTTTTTGCAGGTGACGGAGATTACTCCACAGTATTCTGCAAAATTATCTTCCGTCAATCTTGCAAAGAGATTGTTTGAAATGTCTCTTGGAAGCTTGCGAGGGATTTTTGAAGGAATCCTTCGTGGCTTTTTGTGACGGTTAATGAAATCTTCACTCAGAATAAACTCCATCAACAGGAATTCTTCGTTTGTTTCCATTTCAAATGAATTTGATTCAGTGACTAAATCTAAAAAGTTTAAGGTTTGTGTAAATGACGGATTTACACAGACTTGGTTTTGACAATTTGGACAGTTTTCCATAAATATCCCTCCCACCTATAAGAAAAATAAGTTTATAAACATAATGCAACTCAACAAGTAACTAATCATAAATAAAAATTGCTTAATGGAAAATCACTCCTTAAAAAAGGATTTAATCAAAAAAGATTAAATCATCAATCATTTCATCAGCTATCATAGACAAAAACTGGTTTTCATCTATCTTTTCAAAATGGGGTCTTTTAGAGAAACTGGTTGTTCCTACAGTGATGTCGTCACCGTGGATTTTAATTCCAATGTCGGTTACCTCACCAAGGCCCTTATCACAGGTAGTGATGGTTGTTCTTGTGGAACCGGTCTCTATTTCAAAGGTAATGCAATCTTCATTGCTTTGCTTTTCAATGACATGAATTAATCTGACATAGATGCCGTTGTCATTAATTTTTCTTGATACAAAATCAAAAAACTCATCATTCATTTCGCTGAATGAGTATTTTTCATCTGCAAGGCCAAGGAGGGTTGGCATTTCATCAGATGCGTTTAGCTCTTCAACGTAGAATGGGAATTCGTCGCTCACAGTTACAGTATGTATTATGGTTTTTTTCACATTAATCTTCATATTTCTCCTCTTTTTAGATAATGGTTAACTTTATTCAACAACAGGAATACTAATATTCACATGTAAATTGTCAAATACGGATGGTTATAACCTCCTTTTAAAAATAACATTCAAAAGCAGTTTACAATTAGGAAAAATACAATCGGATTAGAACACTGTGTACCCAGTGACTTTTACAAATGCTATCATATTTATCAACTCCCCATATATAAGTTATGATAAATTCGTATACAGTCAGTTTTCAAATGGTGTGATTATTTTTAAGCTAATACTTAATATTATATATTAACTAATATATAAATATTTCTATTTTCATATTACTTTTTTAAAAAAAATATAAAAAAAATTAAAAATTAAATCATCAAAAAATATTAAACTTACAAAAAACATAAGAAAATACATGATTGGAAATGATTGGGATTTAGCTTTAAAAGAAGAATTTGAAAGTGATTATTTCAAAAGGATAAAAGAATTTACCGATGAGGAATATGCAACAAGAACGATTTATCCACCAAAAGAAGATGTCTTTAATGCATTTAAATTTACTCCACTAAAAAATGTAAAGGTAGTGATTCTAGGCCAGGACCCATATCATGAAGAGGGTCAGGCACACGGCCTTGCATTCTCAACTCCTGAAGGCAGACCAATACCAAGATCACTTAAAAATATTTTTAAGGAAATAGAAAACGAATACGGCTATCGTATTCCTGAATCAGGATGTCTTGAATCCTGGGCTCATCAGGGAGTTTTTCTCCTGAATACTGTACTGACCGTTCGTGAAAGTGAAGCAAATTCCCACAGTAATTGCGGCTGGCAAACATTTACAGACCATGTAATCAAAATATTAAATGAACAGACACAACCAATAGTATTTCTGTTGTGGGGAAAGCAGGCCGAAAAGAAAAAGGAATTTCTAAACAATCCAAATCATCTGGTTTTAATCACATCACATCCCTCACCTTTCTCAGCAAGACGAGGATTTTTCGAATCAAATCATTTTAAACTGGCAAATAAATTTTTAAATGAAAATGATTTAAAAGAAATAGACTGGAAACTTTAATATAAGAGATTTTCCTGAACCAATTCATCAACATATGTAGTATCATCCTTAAGTGATTCGATATGATGAATTACATTAAGTTTCAAATCTTCAAGCTTTATTCTACCATCTATGTTTCTAAAGTCAATCAGGAAGTCAAATTCATAGACTAATTCATTTGAATGATTGAAAACCTGCCAGTTTTGGCCTTTAATATGAATTAAATGAACCGACCATTTGTCCATCAAATCATAAATCCTGGATGATACCTCATCCACATCAAAATCAATGTAGTATATTTCTTTTTTAGTCATTTCTCTATATATTAATGTTAAAAAAGCCGATATCCATTATCCAAAAGCAACTATGAAATTTGCAGGATATCTACTCCAATCATCAAATGTTATTGAAGTTAACTTAAATTAAAAAAATAGAATATGGTTTAATTAATTATGAATTAATAAAACATCCTTATTGGATTTCCTCAATACCTTTTCAGCTACACTTCCAATGAAGAATTTATGCAAACCTGATTTACCGGATGCTGAAATAATAATTAAATCCACATCTTCATCCTCAGCAATTTTAACAATAGTGTCTGCAGGAACACCGACAACAACCATTTTTGTGACATTTACATGTCCATCAAAACGTTTTGCCATATTATCTACATTTTCATACGCTTCTTTTAAAAACTCCTCATTAAGACTTTCTATATTTTTTTTACGCTGAAATGGTGTTGTAGCCTCTAATTTACTTGCAACAGACAAAACTATAATTTCTCCATCATCGGAAAGTGCCTTGATTGCTCTTTCAACTTCATGTTCGGAAAATTCAGACCCATCGGTAGGTAATAATATTTTATCAAACATTACAAAAAACTCCTTTAATATAGTATTAGATTTACTTACATTTATATTATTTCTTTGAATTTTGACATCTCTTCCAAAATATAGTTTAAATTTTGAGAATCTGTGATATTTTCATCACCTATAAATTTGATTTGATTTTCCAATTCCCTTAATCGGAATTTGAACCTGAATATGATGTCAATCATTTCACTAAACAGCTCTATGTCATTGACCCTATACAATAGATTTTCAATTTCATTCAATGTATCCAATATGTTCTTTTCAAATGTAATGTTGCCATCAAATTCCATTTCACATGCAATTATGTGGTCATATATTCCCTGACAGTCTATTTCCATTGAATCTGATTTGATTGGATTAATTTCACTGCTTTTCATTTAGATGAAAACTCCCTAATTATATAAATGATTTATATTCATCAAATTAAAAATAGTTTTTGCAATCAGTCAAAAATCAGGATGTTATTGTAGTTTTTGAAGTTTTTATATTCGCTGCAGATGATATAGTGACCGGATTCCAGATTGATATCCAATGCAGCAGTACCATTTTCATCAGTAAATCTTGTATAATTGACCCCATTTATGAAAAATCTGACTTCCTGATTGGTCTTAACAGGAATTCCATCATGCAATACCTGAATACGATAACTGGTGGTATTTTCGTGACTAAAGATAAGATCATTGGAGTTGAAAGTATATCTATCTCTATTAAGAAGTTTATTTAAATAATCCTTCGGACCTGAATCAGAACTATCAGCACAGCAGTCAAATCCTGAATATGCGAAACTGACTTCAAGGCTTAAAAAAAGAATAATTAAAAAAATAAGAATTTTTTTCATAAAAATCAGTATTTAATGCGAATGAAAGGAATGAAAATAATTGCAAAAAGCAATACCAAAATTGGATTGGCTGTTTGTTTTAAACTTAAATCTGAATTATTAACAGAACCAACTGCTTTGATTACTCCGCCATCAAATATATCAGTACCATTTGATGAATTGGTATTTTCTCCTTCAACATACATATCCATGGTTGAATTCATAATAGTCTGTGAACCAACTCCTGCCGTGAATTCATAGGTTTTACCTGCGATTGTAGGAACGCAAACCAGTGTCAACAAATCATCTTCACCAGGATATAATGTATCTATAAACCATGTGCTGTTGTCATACTCAACAGGAAAAATCAACAGATTCAAACCCTGAGGCAACGGATACAATATTGATAAATTATGATATGTGTCCTGACCAACATTCTTTACATGAAGATATACTTCAACGACATCATCTTTATGAACTACTGAAGGTTCATAACTTTGATTGAATTGAAGATTATAGTTCTCATTTGCATTATTATCTGAAACAATAGTCTTATTATCCGCAGCATTGATACTAGAGACTAAAAATAATGTTAAAATAATCAAAATCAGTAAACCAAAAATACCTTTACTGTTCATAATAATGCCTTTTTTTCATTAATTCGAATGGTATATCTGTTTTTCATCATATATAAAATACATCATATCAACAACTATTTTAAAAAATAAACCGACAAAAAAATCTATTCGATACAAAAATTAAAATTAATGTTCTTCTCTTTAAAAAGAAAAATATCAATTGAAAAGAGGTTTTGATTAAAAATAAATACAATTATTCCAAATTTAAAGAATTAAAAGATTTTCAAAAAATATCACGAGTCAAAAAATCTATTGTAGAATGAATAAATTTTAATAAAATTAAAATAAAATAAATTAATTTACATTATAGTATATTATTTATAAACATGTGAATAAAAAATAACATATTTTAAAAACACCAAAAAAATCTATCATATTCATTAATTTTAAATAAAATTCTAATCAAAAATAATATTAATGGCATTTCAGTTAATATCAACAATTCTTATAGCAATAGCACTTGCAATGGACGCATTCAGTGTATCACTTACAAAAGGATTTATTCAAAAACACTTAAAAACAAACCAAATATTTTATTACGGAATATTTTTTGGATTCTTTCAATTTATGATGCCTATATTAGGCTTTTATTTTGGAGCATTGATAAACGAATTCATTGCATCAATCGCATCAATTATAGGATTCATTCTCCTTTTGGCCATCGGATTGAATATGATTAGGGAAAGCCTTCAGAATGATGAGGATGAACTTACAGACAACTTCAGCTTTGGTGAAGTGACCCTGCTTGCAATCGCAACAAGCATCGATGCATTTGCAGTTGGACTTACCTATGCGCTTTTAAATGAATCAATTTTACTTCCTTCAATAATTATCGGTATAGTAGCATTTCTATTTTCAATAGCAGGAGTATTTTTAGGTAAAAAAATAGGAAATTATTTCGGCGGACGCTTCCAGATTCTTGGTGGTGTTATATTAATTCTGATTGGTATAAAAATTCTTCTTGGATTTTAAAAAAAAGTATTGGAAAACTTACGCATGTAAGTTTTCACCAAATCTCTTAATGAACAGTTTTGCCCAGATATAGCCTACAGTTCCTCCAACAAAACATCCTGTAACCACACCTGCATAGATTCCAACCAATCCCCATCCGAAGATAAAGCAGAAAATGTATGCAAATACAGTTTCTAAAATCAATGATCTAAGCAAAGTAATGATTAAGGAATATACACCTTTACCCACACCCTGGAAAACCATTGATGACATTATACCATGTGGAATTGCAAGAACAAACAGGCTAAGCACTGATATTGCCGTTGCGATTTGAGGAGCCAGTTCCGCACTTGCTGAAGTGTATGAAAACATTGCAGCAATCTGTGATGAGAAAATAAACATTATTGCTCCCAGCGCAATAGATAAAATAAAACCTAATTTTATGGAATAGCTGTGTCCAGTCTTAAGGTTTTCATAGTTACGTGCACCATATGCAACACCAGACACGGTCAGTTCAGCAGTTCCAATACCTATTAAAGGTATCATAGCCATTTGAACAATCCTCATTGAAGCTGTATAAACAGCAACAGCGGTTGTGCCTGCAACAGTAACAAGCATTCCATTGATAATAATTGCCAATGCTGAAAATATAATGTTTTCAAGTGTTGATGGAATAGCTACCTGCAGTTCATCAATTATCATTTTTCCTTGGTAATTAAAGTTTTTAGGAGATAAATCCAAATACAAATCATTTTTACCCCAAATCCAATAGGACATTACAATACAGGACAATGTAGCTGAAATTACGGTTGCCCATGCTGCTCCATTAATTCCCATGTTCAATACATAGATGAATATAGGATCCAAAATAATATTCATTACTGCTGTCACTGCAATTGCAATTGTTGCTCTTCTCATGTCTCCTTCTGATCTAAATATTGCTGAAGCCACACCGGAGTATACAAAAATAATCAATGCTCCAAAAATAATATAACCGTAATTTAAAGCGTAATCTATAGTGCTGCCTGCACCCATAAGTTCCAATAGCTGTCTCATGAATACCATCATCAGCACTGTAAATATTAATGATACTACAATACATAAAACTATTGCATGCAAACCCGCATTGTTAGCCTGATCATAATCCTTTGCTCCAATATAACGTGCAATCAATGAGTTTGCACCCGCACCTATACCGTTTCCCAAACCAACCAAAACCATGAATAATGGAGTGATAAATCCGATAGCTGCAAGAGCATCAGCTCCAAGTCCTGCAACCCAGATACTATCTGCAATATTATATAACATGATTAAAAGCATGGAAATCATCATAGGAATACTTAATTTAATAATAGCATTTTTTGGATCTCCCGTAATCATTTCAATATTTTTATTTTTTTCACTCATTTTTTATCAAACCTTTCTTCATTTAATGATGTCATTTTAATAGCTAAATTTTTTAATATAATCTGTAAATTTACCTTTTCCTGTTGATTTTCAAAAAGAATATCTTCAAACTCCTTCAGGATATCCTTTGATTTGTTAAAAGTCATTTCGCCCTTTTCAGTCATTGAAATAATATTTTGTCTTCTGTTGTTTTCATCAAT
>Ga0256405_10009781_pt1 | contig 12962 bp, 15 predicted proteins | sample RumenRJG_02DNA_FD_189096 | JGI IMG/M metagenome (GOLD analysis project Ga0256405, IMG submission 189096) | Bovine rumen microbial communities from Lethbridge, Alberta, Canada - RJG_02 | ecosystem: Host-associated > Mammals > Digestive system > Stomach > Rumen | place: Canada: Alberta...
TGTTCTTTTGTCCTAAATCATATTTTGTTAGAATTAACAAGTATATTTTAGTCGTTTTCAGCTATTCTTTTTTCAATGTTCAATTTCATCTTCCGACATTAAAAACGATTGAGTATTCTCAATCCTTTTCATTAGCGATTATTTAAAAATCCTAATCCCTAAGGTCGGGGAATAAACGGCAGACTCAAAAGTCTTTTTTAGGGGCCGTTTTTAAAACGGAAGCTTGATGCATTCCGTACTTTTAATATTACAACTTTAATTTTTTTTGTCAACCCATGTTTTCAAAAATTTTTATTTTTTCTTTACAAATCTTAATTATATGTTAGATTGGCATTATGATTGCGTTTTCAGGACTGAATTTTTTATAAATCTTAAAAATTTGTTCTCATTCATTTAGATGAAATATAAAAAAGCATGCCATGACAATAATGAAAAATAAATTATTTATATTCAATTTTTATTACTTTATTAGATGTTTCTTCAGCAGAGTACTCAACATGACAAAGTAGCTATTTCAATAAATACAAAAATTATAAACCAAGAGCAGACTTCAATTCACCTAATCCGACATTTTTCAAATATTCAAATATTTTGGCTTTTGTAACACTGTTTCCACAAACAGTTTTAACTATTTTTTGGGCATAAGGCATTTTGTTTAATACTTCTCCACCAAATTGATTATACGCAAAATCTAAAATAATCTGTCCAGCTTTAGGTAATGTTAACCCTTCTTCAGAATTTATAGCATCAAAAGTTTGTCCCATTGCGGTCAATGCATTTCCCGCAAGACCTACCTTTCCTGGTATTGCACCTACATTACCTGTTACATTATAGTAACTGTCTGACATTCCTTTATCTTTTGCTTTATAAGCTTCACTCAAACTATTTAGTTCACTTGTTAATCTATTAACTCTTTTTATCTCGTTGATAATGTTTGGAGTATCATAACTACCACCCAAAACATTACGTATTTCGCTAGGGAAATCACCCCATTTTTGAGCTAAATTATGATATTCTGCATACATTAAACCGTTCAACATTCCTGTAGAACTTGCATACTTCAGAACATTTTCTGCATTACGTAGTGCAGCCATTGCAGATTTACGACAAGCATTTAATTTTTGACTAATATTTTGCTGTTCTTGTGTTAAATGTTGAACAGGTGCATTTCCAATTTCAGTAACAGTAACTTTACCACTTGCCATATCGCCGGATGCTTTATATAATTTATCACCTTTTCGATAATTACCGTCTGCTGTTTTTGTATAAAAACTACTATACATTGTATGCTCTACTGATATTGTAAACGGAAGAACTATACCTGATGAATTTTCTGTATTTTGAGATGCATTAGATGCTGCAACAGCAGAACTTACTGCCTGTTTTATTAATGATAATGCATTATCACCCTTTCCTTTATTAATAGAAGCTAGTACCTGACTTTGTATTGCTGATTTTTTATCTGCAGGTAGGGAATTATATGCAGCTTTTTCTTCCGGAGATAATTGTCCTAAGGCAGTTTCTATTGCTTGTGAAGCACTTTTTGATATAGCAGATTTATATTGACTTACAGCTTCTTCTGCAGAAACCATATCATCTGCTACCCCGCCATTTCTGCCTGTCAAGGTTACTATGGTTTTACCTACTATCAATTCTCCTTTTTTGTTGCAATTACCTAATTCGATATTTCTCTGTTTTATTTCTTCTGCTCTAGCTTGGATTTGTTTCTTTGATGGCTTTTTAACACCTTCTGCTTCTAATTCTTTTTTTGCATAAAAAGTCCAATCTTCATTATTTTGTGCAGCTACATCAACTTTATCTTCGTCTGCATTTTTTATTGCTTCATCTAATGGTGCTATTTTATTATTTAACTCATTTATTTCTGCATTTAAATCATCAAGTTCTTTTTTTGCATCAGCAGCTTCTTGTTTTTCTATCTGTGTTTCTTTTAACTGTTTTAAATTTCGTTCTTGTGTTATTCTTAACTGTTCCTGCCTTGCTTCTTCTATTTTTGTATTTATTGCTGAACGTTTTTGTACAATTAATTCAAGTTGATGATTATATTCGGATGCAGCATCGTCATCATTTTTTATTTTTGTTCCATCCGATTTGGTAAATGATATTATTTTTCCATTTTTTCTTTTTATTGATTGTTCTATTTTTGCAGCATCTTCATCTAATTGTCTTAACTCACCTTCTGCGGCAGAAAGATTCTCGCTTGCAGCTGCATATAAATTATCATAATCGGCAGCTTCTTCATATTCTTGTTGTTGGATAAACTGATTTGTTGCACAAGGATCTAATTTTTGGGTTAATGAACCTAATTGTGCTTGATAACCTTGCAATTCTGCCTTTGCATTTTTATATTCGTCTGTTCCAAATCTTAATTGTATTCCTGCCATATAATTCACCCTTTTTTATTATAATTTTTAGTACATTATTTATCGGCAGAATTGGTTAAATAGTTTAATACTCATATTATATCATATCGTATTATATTGGGGATTATAACAGTGTTTCAGCCATTTTAAAACGTGTTTTACAAATCGTTACAATATCATCACCAACCTTTATGGCAAAATTTCTTAGATATATTATATATGAATTTATATACAAAAATTTATTTCTACTATAGCAAGCTTTACCGACTTTCTTCTTGTTAAGAAAGCCGTGTATTATTTAGGTTGAAATGTATTATTGTCAATTGCGAGCGATAGCGTGGCAATCCATTTTTTTGTCTTGGATTATTGGCGGTTCATAGTGCTACTATTCGCTTTTGTTTTGCTTAATCAAAACAAGTAAGCTCATTGGCACTATTCACAGGGACGTGTTTCGTTCACTCTGTTCACTTCACACTTGCCAAAATCCGCTGTCTTGGATTATCTTTCTCTCCGACAAGTGTTCATCTCACTTTCCGTTACTTATGACATTAGAGCGTTTACACAAATTTTATTTTTTGATAATTTGTATATATGAGCGATTACAAAACAGATTTAGACAATGGAATAAACCTTATATATGACGGTAATTTCCAAGATGGAATTGATTTAATTAACAAATCACTAAAAATAAAATCAGATTGGAATATTCCGTATTTTTACAGAGGAGTTGCTAATCAGGCACTGGAAAATTGGGATGAAGCAATTCTTGATTATACAAAAGCAATTAAATATGACAACAAAATGACTGATGCGTATTATAATATTGCAAACATTCTACTCTCCAGAAAAGATATTGAAAATCCTGATATTAATCAGGCAATTAAAAATTTAGAAAAAGCTCTTGATTTAGATAACAAATTTGTTGATGCACTGTTTGCTATGGCGGCAGCTCAAAAAAAACTTGGAAATTATCATGAAGCATTAAAATATCTAAATAAATTACTTGAAATTGAACCTGATGCAATAAACGCAAAAGCATTAAAAAAGCTGCTATTACAGAAATATATTGTCTAATTAAAAATGAATTATTTAACAAACTTTATTACAATATATTAAGATTTAAATAAATTACTCGCAAAAAAATTTTTTACAGGATTTGTATAAACGCTTAATACATTAATAAGGAGTTATAAAATGTCAATTACACCTATATCATCTGCTGCAACAAATCCTAATTTGCAAGTTTTAAATGAACAAATTTACGGATATAAGCATGGTATAAGACCTTTAGTTTTACAAACCGAAAGCATGAAAGATAAAGATGTTATTGAAAAAAGACTGCAACGAGATAATTTGAATTATCACTTAATGCCTGCACCGGGTGGGAAAAATTTAAACGTATTTTTTGGAGATAAAGCATGCGTTGATGTAATAAAGAGTTTTAATAATCAACCACTAAATGAAATGACACCTGAAAAAGATTTTATGCTTGGTGTTCTGTTAGGTTACGATAAAACAAAACAGTGCGAAAGATATTTGAAACTTAAAGAAAAAGAACAACAAAAACAGGGTTTAAATTTAGTTGCCTAGAAACTAATATTATTTATATATATTATATATGAAGAATTTAAAAACTTACCTTTTACGAACAAAAGGTAAGTTTTTAGTAATTATAATTCATGCCTGCCTTCAATAGCACGAGCAAGCGTGATTTCATCTGCATATTCAAGTTCTGTTCCAACAGGTAATCCAAATGCTATTCTTGAAACTTTTATTCCAAATGGTTTTACAAGTTTTGTTAGATATAAACTCGTAGCTTCACCCTCAACAGATTGATTAAGTGCAAGTATAAGTTCTTTTACATTTTCATCGGTTAATCGTTTAAGCAATTCTCTTATACGTATATCATCTGCTCCTATTCCGTCAATAGGAGATATTAAACCTTGTAAAACATGATACAATCCCTTGTATTCATTAGTTTTTTCTATTGCAATTAAATCTTTTGTTTCAGCAACAACACAAATTGTACTTTTATCCCTCGATTGAGAAGAACAAATTTCACAAGGATTTGTTGTTGATAAATTATAACAAATTTCACAAGCTTTAGTTTGCTGTTTTGCTTCTACAAGAGTTTTTGCAAATTTTTCAACCTCACTAACAGGCATTTTTAACAAATAAAAAGCCATTCTTTGAGCTGACTTAGGCCCTACTGACGGAAATTTTTGAAATTGTTCAATTAAAGCCGATATTGATTTAGGATAAATCATTAGCAAATACCGGGAATACTTATACCACCTGTAATAGCTCTCATTTTAGCTTCCATTTCTTGTGTAGCTTTTTCAGTAGCTTGTAAAATAGCAGTTGATATAACATCTTCAAGCATTTCTATAGTATCGTCATCAACACTTTCCGGCTTTTCAGGGTTTATTGCTTCTTTTGATATTTTTATTGATTTAAAATTACCTTTACCGTTGCATTTTACAACAACTCCGCCTGATACACCTTCAAATTCCGCTTCTGCAAGTTCATCTTGTGTTTCTTTCAATTTTTTTTGAATAGACTGTGCTTTTTGCATCATCTGCATCATTTGTCCCATATTCATTGTTATATCTCCTCTTTCATAAATATTGATATTGTGTACAAAATATTATACAATAAAATTATGGAAATGAAAACATATTTATCCAATAGTTTCAAAAACGGACATCTCATGCGTTGGACATTTATGCCGTTAAATGTTTTCATTTCTCCAATGAATTTTTACTCCAAACAAGGACAGGACTACAAATTTAAAAAAATGGTAATTCAGGCCTGTGAAGAATGGGAAAAAGCAAGTTTCGGCAAGGTTCAATTTGTACTTGTTGATAATTTATTAAATTCTAATATAAATGTTGTTTGGAGAAGAATTGACAGAAAATCATTAGGACACTGTCAATTTAACTATGATAACAATAATCGTTTGTACGGTGCAGAAGTTTCTATAGGTATATCAGACGGTGCCGTAAGTCAAAAATATATGGCAGACGGAGAAGTTTATCATACTATTTTACACGAATTCGGACATGCATTGGGCTTAGGACACAGCCCTTATGATACGGATATTATGTTTACACCACACAAATATGGTGTTGTAAATCTGTCTGAACGTGATAGAACTTCTTTGAAATGGCTATATAAATTAAATCAGGGTACAACTGTTAACGATATGATAACTCAATATAAATTCGGTTCACAAAATCCTGATGAAATTATAACAAAGGTTATAATGCAAGATAATCCAAGTGAATTTGAACAGGTTAAAAATTCATTAGGATTTCAAGGTAATAGAAATTTGCTGGAAGAACAAACTAACATAGGTGATTTAAAAAAATATAATTTACAATTACAAAATATAGAATTGTCAGATAACGTAAAACGATATTTAGGAAAACCTTTTCAAAAGAAAGATAACTAAGATTTTTATACTCTTATACAAAAGAATAATTGACTATTTCTAATTTGATGTATAATAGAATAGTTGAATGTAAAAAATACGATTTATTCGTAAGGATTATATATATGGGTATTCAGGAATGGTTTGATAAAAGAAAAGAAGCTCAAATAGAGCGTCGTTCTACAGAAGCCAAAGTTGAAAATATAACATTTCCCGGTTTATGGACAAAGTGCATACACTGCGGAGCACAAATAACTAATAAAGATTTAGAAGAAAATTTAATGGTATGTCCGGAATGTGATTATCATTTCAGGATAGGTGCAAAAGAAAGAATTGCTCAACTATTTGATAAAGATAGTTTTGTTGAAATGTTTACGGATATTTTACCAACAGATCCTTTAGATTTTATAGATACAGAATCATATAAACATCGTTTGAAATCTGCAAAGGAAAAAACTGATTTAAATGAAGCAGTTATAACAGGTATCGGAAAAATCGAGGGCTATGAAGTTGCATCTGCCATTATGGATTTTGGCTTTATGGGCGGTTCAATGGGCAGCGTTGTAGGAGAAAAAGTTGCTCTTATAATGGAAAAAGCCATTGAGAAAAACCTGCCAATGCTTGCAATAACCTCATCAGGAGGAGCAAGAATGCAGGAAAGTGCATTAAGTCTTATGCAAATGGCTAAGACATCTTGTGCATGTGCAAAAATGGATGATGCAAAAGTTTTATATATATGCCTTTTGACAGAGCCGACTTATGGTGGTGTTACCGCAAGTTTTGGTACATTAGGCGATATTATTATTGCAGAACAAGGTGCAAGAATTGGCTTTGCAGGCAGACGTGTTATTGAGCAAACTATTCATCAAAAACTCCCATCAGGTTTCCAAACTGCAGAATATTTAATGAAATTCGGTCAGGTCGATATTATCTTAAAAAGAAAAGATTTAAGAGAAAATTTATCAAAAATATTCTCTATGCACGGATATACCACTGTTGAAGTTGAACAATAAAAAGGCATAAATATGTTTGAATTTGAAAAACCTATGATTGAAATTGATAAAAAAATACAGGAATTAAAAAAAATAAGTTCGGAGTCTGGAATGGATTTAAATAAGGAAATAGAAAAATTTGAACATGAAGCGGAAGATTATAAAAAAGAAATTTATGAAAATCTTAAGCCGTCAGAAAAACTTCAAATTGCACGTCATGCTAACAGACCAAATTTTTTAGACTACGTAAATTTAATGTGTGATGATTTTATAGAACTTCACGGTGATAGAGAAGGCATGGATGATAGAGCTATTATTGGAGGTATTTGTAAAATAGGGAATTTTAATGCTGTTATTGTCGGAACACAAAAGGGCTCATCAACCAAAGAAAATCTTGAATACAATTTCGGAATGCCACAACCTCAAGGTTACAGAAAAGCTATGAGATTATTCAGGCATGCAGACAAATTTAATTTACCGATAATTACACTTATTGATACACCGGGAGCATATCCGGGTATTACGGCAGAAGAAACAGGACAAGGAATTGCAATTGCTCAAAACTTAAGAGATATGGCTAAATTAAATGTTCCTGTAATTGCGGTTATAACAGGTGAGGGCTGTAGCGGTGGAGCTTTGGGATTAGCCGTTGCAAATGACGTTAAAATGTTAGAATATTCATATTATACGGTTATTTCTCCTGAGGGTTGTGCATCTATTCTATTTAGAGATGCAACTCAATCATCAGCTGCAGCTGATGCTTTACGTATCACTGCAGGAGATTTATTGGAATTAGGTATTATTGATGAATGCGTTAAAGAACCGTTAGGAGGAGCACATAATAATAAAGAAGAAATGGCAAAAATACTTAAAAAATCCATCATTTCTACTCTTAAAAAATTATCAAAATGTACTCCTGAGAAATTAAGAAAACAAAGATACAGTAAATATCGCAAAATGGGTTGTTTTTTACATGAATAATTATTTTGAACTGAGAATAAAAATTAACCCTGATATAACAGATATTGTTACTGACATGTTTTTTGATGTTTTTGATTGTGAAGGTATAGTAACAACAGAAGAATCTTACAAAGATTTAGAAATGACAAACTCTACCGAAGGTACTTTACGTATATTTATAAAAGGTGATAGTCGTCCTGATTTTAAAAATATTATTCAAGAACAAAAAGATATTTTAAAATCACGTGGTTTGACTGATGAAGAATTGGGTTCATGGGAATATTCTATCGAAGAAAAAGAAAATCAGGATTGGTCTGAAAAATGGAAAGAGAAATGGACTGTAACACATGCAACCGATAAGGTTACGATTGTTCCGTCTTGGCTTGAATATACTCCAAAATTAGAAGAAGAAATTATAATAAACATTGATCCCGGATGTGCTTTTGGAACAGGAACACATCAAACTACACAATTGTGCATGAGGGCTTTGGAAAAATATTTCAAACAAGGTATGTCTATGGCTGATATAGGTACGGGTTCAGGTATTTTAGCCATTATGGCAAAAAAGATGGGTGCAAGTAATATTTACGGATGTGATATTGAAGATGATGTTATAGAAACTGCAAGAAAAAATGCAAATATAAACGGTTTAAATAAATTGCAACCATTTAACGAAAATACTGATTTTCAGGTAAATACTGCAGATAATATTACGGAACAGTTTGATTTTGTATGTGCAAATATTTTACATAATGTACTAGCAGAAATCATGCCTGATTTAAAACGTATTATGAAAGATAGTGCTTATTTATCATTAAGCGGTATTTTAGATGAAAAAAGACAGATTGTACTTGATGCAGTAATGAAAAACAATTTAAAAGTTGTTGATGAAATACATCAAAATCAGTGGGTTTCTTTTGTTGTGATAAAGGATAATTAATTTATATGACATTAATAAATATACTGTTATTAATAGGATTTGTCATAATATTTTTTATTTTTTCAAAACATTTATATAAACTTTTGAAAAATATCATAGATACTGTTTTTCCTAATGAATATAAATATTATAAAGGCAGAGAAAAAACAGCTCTGTATACCTTTTCTAGTTTTGAAATGAATATTGGCTCAATACTTAATAATAAAGTTGTACCAAACCCTTTTTACAAAAGAAGATGCTATTTTAACGGTTTTTATGTAAAAGTTTATGTATATCAAAACAGTGTAATTATAAGATTTTTTAATAGTGCATTATTGATAAGAAACTTTTCGGATATTAAACTTTCAAAAACACGTTTTAAAAAATTTTTAACAGTCAATACACATACTGATTGCGAAAATATTAATTTAGTAATAAAAAATAAAGATTATGAATATATGAAAAAATATTTAGGAGAAAATGATGGATAAAACGTCAATAATAATACCTGCAAGATATGCTTCAACAAGATTGGAAGGTAAACCTTTGATTAAAGTAAACGGAAAAAGCATAATTGAATGGGTTTATACAAGAGCAAAGTGTGTTAAATCAGCAGATGAAGTAATTGTTGCAACTGATGATAAAAGAATATTTGATGAAGTCAAAAGTTTTGGCGGTGATGTTGAAATGACATCTGTTAACCATAAATGCGGAAGCGACAGAATAAAAGAGGTAGCATCAAGACATGACGATTTTAAATTTATAATAAATCTTCAAGGTGATGAACCGACTATAAAACCGGAAAATATAGAACTTGTTATTAATGGTGTAAAAGATAGTAATGCAGATATTTCAACATTAATATATCCGATTGAAGATGAACATGACATTGAAAATCCTAATTTAGTTAAATGTGTAATTGACAACAATGGCTATGCAATGTACTTTTCACGCTCAAAAATTCCGTTTGAACGCCATGACAATCCTGCTCCTTTTTACGGACATATAGGTATATACGGATATACAAGAGAGGCATTATTTAACATGACAGAAGCATCACAAACAACTTGTGAAATAGCAGAAAGTTTGGAACAATTAAGAGCATTGCAAATGGGAATGAAAATAAAAACATCAATTGTAACAGATAAGCCAATAGGTATTGACACAAAAGAAGACCTTGAAAAATTTAAAATGATTATGGGCAATAATAAGTTATAATGACAATTTTTAAATTTATTTTTAAAATATCACTTGCATTTATTTTATGATTAGATTAAGATGTATTTAGAAAAATAAATTTATATTACATGAATTAATTTATTAATTTTAAGATTTAAATAGCAGAAGAAAAATAAGGAAGAACAGATGGCAGAGAATGCAGAAACTCAATTAGAAAACGATGACCAACGTCAACGTATATTAGTAGCCGATGATGAAGCGAGTATAAGAAGAATATTAGAAACCAGATTAAAAATGGTTGGTTATGATGTAGTTGTAGCAGAAGACGGAGAAGAAGCTATAAGTGCATTTAATAAAACAAATCCTGACTTAGTAGTATTAGACGTAATGATGCCTAAAGTTGACGGATACGGTGTAACAAGAGAAATCAGAAGAACATCAGATGTGCCTATAATTATTTTAACAGCTTTAGGTGATGTATCAGAAAGAATAACAGGTCTTGAATTAGGTGCAGATGACTATGTAATTAAGCCATTCAGCCCTAAAGAATTGGAAGCAAGAGTAAAGGCAGTTCTTAGAAGAACAAACAACCATGAATCAGTAGGAACTACAACAGGTAAAGCAACAAAGAACGTTATAACAACAGGTAATATTAAAATTGATACAGCAAGACGCCAAGTATTCCGTAAGAATGAAAGAATTCGCCTTACAGGCATGGAATTCAGTTTGTTGGAATTATTAGTAAACAATTCCGGTCAAGCATATTCAAGAAACGAAATATTACAACACGTATGGGCATATCCGCCTGATCATCGTATTGATACAAGAGTTGTTGACGTACATATTTCAAGATTACGTTCAAAATTGGAAACAGATCCTGCAAACCCCGAATTGATTTTAACAGCTCGTGGAATAGGATACATGTTCCAAAGAATTAATTAACAGAATTTTTAAAATGTGGCGGATGTCGTCAAGTGGTTAAGACCTCGGATTGTGGTTCCGATATACATGGGTTCGAATCCCATTATCCGCCCCATTTTTCAAAAAAGACCTCATTTGAGGTCTTTTTGCTTATAAATCAATGTTTTCAAGGGTTCGTTCTTTTTATGAAGTGTTGTACATTTATCTAAGATTATCGGCACAATGCTTATTGTCACTAAAATTATGTAGGTTAGTATCCCATTTGAAGTATCAAAAAATAAGAATCTATATTATTTTGCGTTATAGCCACCATCTGCACTAACAATAGCACCTGTCATAAATGGTACTTCATCACTTGCAAGAAAAGCAATGGTTTTAGCAATTTCAATAGGTTTTCCCATGCGTTGCATTGGGTGCATACTTTTTAATGAAGTATCATCATAATTTCCTGCATCACGTGCTGCTTGTAATATTTCAGTATCACATGCACCAGGTGCAACTGCATTAACACGAATATTTTTATCTGCATATTCTACTGCAACTGCCTTTGTTAAACCTACTACTGCGTGTTTTGTTGCCCCATATTGAGCAGCATAAGGAATACCATTTAATCCTGCTATAGATGCTAAATTTACTATATTGCCACCACCTGTTTTTAAATAATAACGGATTGCATATTTCATACCGTAATATACACCCATAACATTTGTTTCAATCATAGAACGGAAATTTTCTGTTGAACAATCTGCAAATAACTTGTTTTCTCCTGCTATTCCTGCATTATTAACAATGCAGTCCATTTTTCCATAATCTTTTATAACAGTATCAATTACATTTTTTACTGCCTCTTCATCAGTTACATCTAACTGATAAAAGGTTGCTTTAATATTCATTTCTTTAAGTTCTTTTTCAAATTGTAATCCACGTTCTTTGTTACGGGAAGTAAAAGCGATATTCCAACCTCTTTGTCCTAAAACTATTGCAGTTTGTTTTCCTATTCCTGTTGTCCCACCAGTTATCAATACAGTTTTACTCATAAGACCTCCTTTATTTACATTTATCCCTTTACATTTACCTCATCATTGTATTATTATCTTAAACTGATAAGGAATATTCAAGTAATTAGAAAAAACTAATATAGTAAGAATATTATAACTATTGAATTATATAAGGGTTTTAATATGAGAAAATCTAAAAATAAATTAGTAAAAATTTCTTTATGTCCGATAAACTACTTAACAAATGTATTAGGTGGCAGGTGGAAATTGCATGTACTCTGTATTTTAAATAATGGAGGAACGGTTAGATTTGGGCAAATAAAAAAGAAAATAGGCAAAGTTTCAAATGTTATGTTATCTCAAACCCTTAAAGAACTTGAAAGAGATGGAATCGTTATAAGACATCAATATAACGAAGTTCCTCCACATGTGGATTATACTTTAACTCAAAAAGGCAAAGACGTACTTTCTGCTTTATATCTGTTAGGTGATTGGGCAGAAAAATACATGCAAGAAGAAAATATCACCCCTAAATGTGAAGAGTGTTTATCGGATATGAATAAAAATTAAAATCACTTTTAAAAAACTTTGCGTAAAGTTTTTCAAAGTTAATATTAGAAAATTTTAAAATTTAAGCACACCACTTCTCTATGTCAGATATAACCTCTGTTTCGTGCAGGCACATTTGTGCAAATTCGGCATAATTGGGTTCGTGCCTTGTCCCAATACTTGCCCCATTTTTCAAAAATAAGCACCCTTTATGGGTGCATTTTTATTAGGAACGATAAGTGGTTTCAGGGTTAGAACTTACCTAGTAAAGTATCCTAATCGTTGTAATAATCCTAAAACTAATATGAATAAGAAAAATAAAAAGCATAAACATGAACTTATAAAACCTATTAACCAAATGATATTATAGGTTTTATTTTACAATATATAATTTGATTTTATTTTATGCTTACAAATAAGTTTAAACCAAATTTATTTTTTAACTTAGTAAAATTCATATTTATCATTAAGCTGATTTTAACTGTATTTTTATTTCATATCCAAGTCCGTCAAATTATTGTTGCTACCACTTTCTTGAAGTATGGAGTACTCTTAATACATATATAGTATTTTCTCTTACTTGGTATGGAACTATATACGGATATTTTGATATAACTAATTCTCTGGTCC
>Ga0256405_10009782_pt1 | contig 12962 bp, 14 predicted proteins | sample RumenRJG_02DNA_FD_189096 | JGI IMG/M metagenome (GOLD analysis project Ga0256405, IMG submission 189096) | Bovine rumen microbial communities from Lethbridge, Alberta, Canada - RJG_02 | ecosystem: Host-associated > Mammals > Digestive system > Stomach > Rumen | place: Canada: Alberta...
CATTTGCACTAACATCTCCATCCACATTATCTACTGCGGTAAATCCTGGGTCAACGAATTCTTTGCCAAGAGTCCAATTAAGCTCGTCGCCACCCTTTAATTTGATTTCTGGAGGTGTCTTATCAACGACTTTGATGTTAACGCTAATTGTTTTTTCATTGCCGTCATAGGAAGCAGAGTAAGCTATCCTATACTCGCCAATTTTATTAAGGTCAGCTTCTCCCGTAGTTGTTACATCTATAGGAGTTTTGTCATTATATAGTGCGCTGATCTTAGGCAGCTCAGCAGATCCATGTGCAACCTCAATAGTTGAGTTGTTACCAATTGACTTTCCGTCTTCTGTTACAAAGGAAATCTTGTTCCCTAGAAGGAAGACTAGAAGTATGGCAACAAGAACTATTACAGTAATACAAGCTATGATTATTACTAGTCTTTTTTTACTTTTATTAGTCATTATTTTTACCTCTTTTCGCCTCATTAGTATACCATATTTTACAGTTCTTTTCCACTCATAGTCAATAAATGTTATAAATGCACAATGAAAGATAATGGAAAATGTGGTATTATATAGGACAGAGTGCGTATTTTTGTGGACACTTTAATTAAGTATGATAGAAAGGAAGCAAACTATGAGCATCACTGGCGCAGGCTTTATGGCCTTTTTTATAATATCAGTGATTACTTATTACATTATCCCTGTCAAATACAGATGGGGCTGGCTTATAGTACTCAGCTTTGCATATATATTCTCTGTAAGTTACTTCGGAGGACTTTTCGTTGTATTCACTTCCTTTACTACATATTTATCTGCAAGGTTAATGGATAAAAGCGAGAACCACAAGAAGGCATTTCTGATTTGTGGGATGGTATTAGCATTTGCAGTACTTATTATTCTGAAATATGTACTTGGAATGGAGGTCTTCAATCATGATGTGACCTTCATGGGAGAGACATATCCTTATAAATTCTTCATGGGTACTTTCATCGTGCCAGCTGGTCTGTCTTACTATACACTTCAGGTTGTATCATATATGCTTGATGTGTATTGGGGTAAGATTGAAGCAGAGAAGAATTATTTCAAGATACTATTATTCACATCATATTTTCCACAGATGGTTCAGGGACCTATTAGCAAATATTCAGAGTTGGCTCCAGAATTATTCAAGGAGCACAGACTCGATTGGATTAATATTAAGCACGGCTCACAGTTAATGCTCTGGGGCTTATTCAAGAAGCTGGTTGTTGCTGACAGGGCAGGAACTTATGTGGCACAGATATTCACTAACAACCCTGATGTACCACATGGTGTAACTGTGTGGATTGGTTTTATCGCATATGGAATTCAGCTGTACTTAGATTTCAGCGGAGGAATAGATATTATCCGCGGTGCCTCTCAATGCTTCGGAATTAGGATGAAGGATAACTTCAGACAACCGTATTTCTCATTGTCACTTGGAGAGTTCTGGCGTAGATGGCATATCTCTCTTGGTCAGTGGATGAAGGATTATATCTTCTACCCTATATCAATTTCTAAATGGATGGGTAAGACCAAGAAAGGTCTTAAGAAGGTAATGTCCAGAAAAAGAGCCAACAGAGTTGGTATGGCAATTGCGGACATTATTGTATTTATCCTTGTTGGTGTGTGGCACGGACTAGGAACGAACTATTTGGCATGGGGTCTTTATAACGGTATTATTCTTGCCATATCTGCAATTCTTGTTGACGAATATGCAGCATGGAAGAAGGGGCTTCATATCAATGACAAATCAACTGGATATAAAGTGTTCTCATTGATTAGAACACTATTCATAATAACTGTAGGTTGGGTCTTCGATTGTACTACATCCATGAAGGATGCATTTGTTATGCTTTATAACAGTATTCGATTCGACCTTACAAGCTTCGAGTGCCTCGAATTGCAGCATTGGGATTGGTTCATATTGCCAATTGGAATTGGTCTGGCACTTCTTGTTGATATACTACATGAGAAGAACATTTCCGTTCGAGAGAAATTAGATGGCAAGAGTTATTGGCTGCAGGTACTTGTATGGGTGGCTTTAATTCAGGCCATAGCTGTGTTTGTATCTGTATCATTTGCGGGAGGATTTATGTATGCGAACTTTTAGACGAATCCTTGGCTTTATAATAGCATTTGCAATATCAGTAGGAATATTCTCTTTCCTATTAACGCCTCCGTCAGGAATTAGGGTGCTTCTTAATCAGGCGAAGGAAGGAAACTATGATACTCTAATAATGGGTGAATCCCATGCTGAGTGTGGCTATAATCCATATATTATTACTGATGGAATAGGCCATGAGACAGTTAGTGTTGCAAGACGTATAACGCCTATTAACAACATATACTATATCCTTCGTGAGGCAAATGTTGATGATAAGTATAAGACTGTCATATTAGATATTGACCCTTACTATTGGAGACTTGACCAGACGAGAGATTCGGGGCAGGATATGAATCTTATGCCTTATATTACAGGAGCTAAGCGATGGGAATACTTTAAGAATGTAATATGGCCGGACAGGTTTGTTAAATTATTCTGTGATTATCAGTTGACATGGGAAAACATACAGAAGATTCCTAACTGTGTTCGCGCGAAAATTGACAAGGATTATATAGAGAACAATGATGCTGCAATGAATGCAGTTAATAGATATCTTAAGTCTGATACAGCGTTTGATTATGAGGGAAGAGGTTTCCTTCGTGGAGTGAATAGAGCCCCTGACTTAGGATGGGAAGACTGGGAATTCAAGAATGATGTTGAGCAGTCTAACATTGATAGTCTTGAGCAGATTAAGGCTTATTGTGATGAGCATGGTATCAAGCTTATATGCGTACAGTCGGCGCTGATTCCATCCAGACTGAAGACGCAGAACATGGGCGATGTTCATGACTACTTTACGAATATGCTAGGCGCCAGAGGAATTGAATTTTATGACTTTAACTATGGCAAATGGGAGTACCTCCATAGAACAGATGATGACTATGTTGACTTGGATGGTCATATGATGGGAGAGATTGCCGACAGACAATCCCGACTTCTGGTTGATGTTCTTAAGAGCGACAACCCACAGCAGTACTTCTATAATAGTTATGATGAGGTGCTAGCGAACTTGAATTAATTGTAATAGCGATAAGGTAATAAGAATACCCTTAGGCATTGGTGCTTCTTTGCTTAATATATAATCACTAATATATACTAAGCTTGAATCAAGATGCCTAGGGGTATTCTATTACCTTGTTGCCATTACAGTTTAATCCTTATGAAATGATTATTACGGAGTAAGTGGGTGGTTTATGGTCTGTGGCACGTAGTATTAACCAAGCGCAAGTGTGCTGAGAATGTGAGATTACGGAGTAAATGGGTGAATTATAGTATTTGCCACGTAGTAATATCCTTGTACTGGCACGCTGAGAACATGGGATTACGGAGTAAATGGGTGAATTATAGAATTTGCCACGTAGTAATATCCTTGTGGTGGTACGCTGAGAACATGGGATTACGGAGTAAATGGAATAAACATAGTCTTTGCTCCGTAGATCACGTCGGCTAAATCAGAATTCTTGACATCGAATTACGGAGTAATCTAAGAAAATATATCATTTGGTACGTAAATCATGTATCGTATTGTCTAATTCATACCAACGTACTACGGAGTAAATGATTAAAATATGCTAGTAGGTCCGTAAACCCTGCTGGACGCATCTTCAATCACTCGATAATCTTCACAACGCAAACATGTAGAAAACTATAGCGAACAATGAATGACATTATTAAAGGTCGATTCATTACATTTTGAAGTCGATTCACTACGAAAAAACGGCCGTTTACTACATAAGGATTTATTAAGTCAATTAATGTTCGAAATACTAAATAGAGAGGTATATGATTTGTGAAGGAGAACAGTAGATATGAACATTGATCTTAATACTGCAATTAGAAATGATAATATAAAATCTCTGAATAACAATCAGGGAGTTTTGAATAATAAAAACAATGTTATTGATGGGAAGACACTTAATCTAAGTGGGAATATTCTAGATGAGAAGAAGGCTCAAGCTAAAAAGGAAGCTATGAAGCTAATTCGTGATGCTTTTGAAGGAGATCAAAAGATAAGCGATTCCTTTAATGAAAAGAAAAGACATCTAGAAGAGCTTATTCAAAGCAAAGGAGAAGCTGATAAGGTATTAAAAGATATTGAAAGTGAAAGAAAGGCGCTTCGAGAAGAGTATGGACTTTCTGAGAATAGCCAGGAGGAACAGGAGCTTAAATTATTAGAAAAAGAATTTAGATCAGGGCTTCCTGGAAGCGAAATTTCTCTATCGTACGAGGAGAAAAAACATTAGACGAAATAAAACAGAGAGGCCTTACGGAATATCAGAGCAGATCTATGGAAATGCTTGATTATGAGAAAAATTATATTGTTAAATCCTATTCAAATACTTTTGAAATTCAGGATGAGAATCGTTCCTTGGGTATGATGGAACGGGAAATGCTTAAGAACACCTCAATGATAGATGCACAGAAGCAGGCTAAAAAGGCGGAAGAGGAATTAAATGAGCAAGTGGTAAGCATTGTCGTAGATGAAGCGAAGGATAATATAGATTCTGAGGTTGAGGAGAAGAAAGAGGAAGCTGAAAAAGCAACTTCAAACGTTGTAGAAGCACAACAAGAAGTAAAAGAAATGATGTCGAAGATGAATATACTTGATGAGGATATCAAAGGTATTACTGTTGATGATAATAGGTGATGTGTCGGGAGGAATATAAGTATGAATGGTATTAACCCAGTTGGAATTGATAAGAGGGAAAAGGAGACCAAAGAGTCATCAGAAGTTTCAAAGGGAATTTTAGTCCCATTCATTACAATATTTTGACGATTTATTACATCTCTATTATGAAGCAAAATAATAATTCCGAAATAAATAATATAAGCAAAGGAATGCACAGATAATCAAGGATGACGTATCCTGATTTCTGTGCTTTTTATTTGTTTAAGATAATATTTTCACAAGGAACAAGTAGGTACGACTATTTTGGTTAAAGGGGGAAGGCATATGAGAATAGCAAGTAGTCAAATTGATATGAGTTCAAGTAGGTATTACTCACAGATGGGGATTAAGTCAGGTAGAAACAATATAAGCAATAAGACTTTCATGGGAGTTGCTTCGTCCGCTTACGGAAATGTATCATCAAACGCTAAAACATCTGGCGTAGATACAAACCAAAAAGAATCAGGAAAACCTAATAACTTTTCATATAGTGTGTTGGGTTCAGTACTTCAACGTCTTATGAGTGGTGGCGTTTTCAGTACAGGTAGTGGATATATGCAGCAGCTTCTTACATATCAGGAGAGCGAATCCACGTCGTTTTCGGCAAAGGGAACAGCTATAACAGATGACGGAAGAGAAATAGACTTCGGAATTAGTATTTCCATGTCAAGACAGTTTATGCAACACATGAGCATTCAGATTCCTGCGATGCAGAATGCTCTATTTGATCCTCTTGTTATAAATGTTGGAACAGACTCTGCGAAAGTATCGAATCAAAAGTTCAAATTTGATTTGGATTCTGATGGAAAAGAAGACAGTATATCTATGCCAACGAGAGGCTCGGCATTTCTTGCGCTTGATAAAAATGAAGATGGAAAAATAAATGACGGAAACGAATTGTTTGGAACAAAATCTGGTGATGGTTTTAAGGATTTACGAGAATATGATAGTGATGGTAATGGTTGGATAGATGAGAACGATGAAGTATTTAGCAAGTTAAAGGTCTGGTATAAGGATGAAAGTGGAAAAGATGTACTTGTTAATCTTAAGGAAGCCGATGTTGGTGCAATATTTCTTGGAGAACAGGATAGCGAATTTACTCTTGCTAACGGAATGGGTAATGTAGATGCAGTAATTAGATCATCTGGAATATTTCTACATGAATCAGGAACAGTAGGAACAATTCAGCACGTGGATCTTGCAATGAGTGACGAGAGTGAGTCGCTTAGTGAGAATGATGAAAATGCGTATGGAGCTCTTATGGTAGATCTAAACAATAATTCATCTTCTAATAGGGCATTAAATGCTCGCGCCAAGAGAGCCGAGAGGGAGGCTATAAGAGCCAGGAAGGCTGCCAGAAAGAAAATAATGGAAGAACAAATTGAGAAGCATCGCACGGAGAGAAAAGAATTGCAGGAAGAGTATAACAATAGGCTTCTTGAAAGTCATAGAAAGTATATGGAGGCAAATTCACTGTAAAGGCGGACTTACCACTCACATCAAAAAATCAACCATTCACATCAATAAACTTCCAAAGTATAGTATGATATACGATATATTATTAAAGTATACTTTTTTGGGAGAATGTTATGCGAATTGCAATATGTGATGATGAAGTAAAAATATGTGAAATGCTCATTGGTAAGGTTAAGAAATTCTTTCCGGATGTTGAGACTATATCTTATACATCCGGAAAAGAACTTCTTGATGAAAAAGCCTTTCCGGACATTCTGCTTCTTGATATCAAGATGCCAGACATAAGCGGAATAGAAGCTGCGAAGGAACTTCGTAATCGTAACTTTTATAATATAATAATATTTATTACGGGAGAAGAAGAGGAGGTCTTTAATACTTTTGATGTTCAACCCTTTCATTTCTTAGTTAAGCCAGTAGAGGACAATAAGCTTAAGAGCGTTCTTGATAATGCTATCAGGGAACTATCTCGTCGAAAGAATACTCCAATCGATAAAAACAATTATATCAATATTCAATCAGGCACGTCTCACATTCGTGTCGATCTATCATCGCTAATATATGCGGAAGTATATAATCGCAAAACAATCCTTCATATGAAAAAAGAGAATATAGAATACTATGGTCAACTGTCTGCCCTAGAGAGGCTTGTGGGCGAAGACTTCTTTCGAATACACAGGTCGTATCTCGTCAACATGAGGTATGTAGCACGATATGACAGGACAACCCTTAGAATGATTAATGGAGATGAGCTTTCCATTTCAAGAAGGTTATATGATGATTTTCTAAATGCGTATATGGAATACAGTCGTAGGGGGATAGGCAAATGAGTATGGATGAAATGTGGGCAGTTGCAAACACAATATCAGTTGTCGTCGGGCTTCTAATTAGTGGAGTTTTAGTGGCGAGATTCTATACCCCGTTTGTAGTAAAAAGGATGTCAGCCATTATACTAGGGACAGTATTCTTCGCCACTATGTCGGTTCTATATGTCATGCCGCTATCAATGCCTGGAGATGTGGCATATATAATAGGGGTTGTAATATTATGTACCGTGTCCGTTTTATTGGACAGACGAAATGTCCCACAGAAGATATTCCTATCAGTAACGGTATATATGTTTTGTTGGATATCAGATGCGGTATCATCTCTTCCATGGACGTTAATCAGCAACTTTACATATTTACAAGAAGAGAGTGACTTGAATAAGCAGTTTGTACTTTTTATTGTTGCTTTGGTTTTACTCCTGCTCATTGAAAATGTTATTTTGTTCCTGGAAATGTTTATCTTCGGGAAAATATACAAGAGAAAAGGAGAGCAAATGCAGTGGCGTGAGCTTTCGCTTATAGTATCACCCTATGTTGCAATTATTATTGGATATTGGATTTGTTCTTTCCTGTCAGATGCATATGCGAAGGCACTTGGTGAGTACATAAGAAGTAGTTACCCAGTCTATGATGTGGTGCGTGCTATTTTTGGAATTGTTGCATTTCTTGCATCCATTACTGTTGTGTACTCTTATCAGGAGATTAAGAGACAGGAGGAGGAAGCAATGCAGAATGCTCTTGTATCTAAGCAGATGGAGGAATTATCGGAGCATGTGCATTCTATGGAAAATGTATATTCTGACATTAGAGGTATAAGGCATGATGTTAACAATCATATTATGATACTTGGTAATCTGCTTGAACAGTCTGAAAACGACAAAGCTATTGAATATCTTAATGAATGGCAGAATGGATTTCCCAATCTTAAGATAAGTGCCAAAACAGGTAACCCGGTTACTGATATTGTAATCTCTGAGAAGATGCGAGAGGCTGAGGATGCAGGGGTAGAGTTTATATCGCATTTTCATTATCCTGAAAGCGCTAAGGTCGAATCAATAGATATAGGAATTATATTAAGTAATGCTTTGTCAAATGCTATTCGAGCAGTGGCGTGCAGCGATAACCCGAAGATAGAAGTTAGTGCATGGACGAACAATAACGCATATCTTATACAAGTAAAAAACACATATGCAGGAAAGCTAGTCTATGACTCCCAGACGAATCTTCCAATTACTACAAAAAGTGACACAAAAAGACATGGCTTTGGCATTCTTAATATGAGAAGAATTACAGAGAAATACTATGGAACAATTAAGCTCGAGCAAGACAATGATTTAGTGATTCTTACAGCAATGCTAATGCTGCCCGAGTAATTATATACCATTCACATCAATATCAGTACTGTTCACTACATACGCCTTTTCATAGTGGGATTTAGGGGCGATAATAAGAGTACAAGAGGATACCTTTTGTGAGGAAACGGAGTTCCACTATATAACAAGGAGGTTAAAGTATGAGTTGGATGGACAGTAATTCTCTGTTCGGTAACACGAGCGGACTAGCAGGAATGCTAGGTGACTATAGCGCCATACGAAGTGGTAGCTATGGCAAGTTAATGAAATCTTATTACGGAGAACAAAGCTCTTCCATATCAAGAGGAAGTAGTTCTTCTAAGTCTAAGAATGTGCTTGACGAGGTTCTTGAGGAAAGGCGTAATCCGAAGGAATCGAAGGAAGTAAGTGCGGCTAATTCTAAGTTGTCTACGTCAGTATCAACATTTAAAAATGCCCTTGGAACATTACAAAGCGAGAATACGTATAAAGATACGGAGAACGGTCTTGACGCAAGAAGCAAGGTAGAAAATGCTCTTAAGTCCTATGTTAGTGCTTATAACGATGCGGTTACAACTGCCAAGAAGTCAACGAATATGAATATGACTTCTAATGTGGCGGGAGCCATGGGAGCCACAAAGGAGAGTGTGGAGGCACTAGGTGAGCTTGGCATAACTATGAACCATGATGGTACATTAGCATTTGACGCAAAGAAGTTTAAGACCATAGAGCTTGATACGGTTAAGAATGCCTTTGACGGAAATGCTGCTTTAAGCTACGGCTCGAAGATTGCAAGCAGGCTTAACAGGATAGCTGATAGTGCAACTAGTTCTGGGAAAATTGATTCGAGTAGTACAACTGTTGCAACAGTTTCGAATTCAAAGAGTCTTATGGAAAGTATAGAAAGTCTCAAGGGGACTGATTTATATACTACAAAGAATACCAATGGTGATGAAGTATTTAACAGAGATGGAGTAAAGACCGAGCTTGGTAAGTTCATAGAGTTCTATAATAAAACAATTGAAGCGGCCAAGAAAAGCGGTGTATCAGGTGTTAATTCTAATCTTACGACACTTCTTCAGAAGACGGCTCAGTATACGAAATCCTTAGCCGAAGTAGGAATTACAGTTGGAAGTGAGGGAAAGCTTTCTCTTAATAAGTCTGTGTTCGATAATGCAGAGGATGACAAGATTAAGACCAACCTGACAAGCTATGCATCCGCAATAGAGACAAATGCAAGACTTGTTAACTATTACTCGACGACACAGAATAATTCAACAAGTGGCTATTCGGCTACAGGCTCTTATACAAATACATCGGATATTGTGTCGCAGTTATATGGGCAGATATAGAGAGGAGGAATTGCAATGAGTTTAGAGATAAATGGATATAATTCAAATGTAAATAAATACTATGACATTTCAAAAGTCAATAATACGAAGGAAGAGGTTAAGCCTGAAAATGTTAATACAGCAAGTAAGAAAGATGCTGACACAGCAGTAGTTTATGAGAAGTCAGCTAATGTATCATCTAATAAGGCAACCTATGAGATAAACAAAAAGTCTTCAAAAGACAGAGCTGCCATAGTGGAGCAGATGAAGAAAGCAGAAGCTGACAACAGACAGTCTCTTATCAATATGGTAAGGGAAATGATGAATACTCAGACAGACAAGCAAAAGACAGCTGATGGCTTTTCTGCCTTTGGCGGTACAGTAACAGAGGAAGCTAGAAGAAAGGCGCAGGAATCTATTTCAGAAGATGGTTACTGGGGTGTTAAGCAGACTTCTCAGAGACTTTTTGATTTCGCAAGTGCCCTTGCTGGCGATGATGTTGAGAAAATGAAGAAGATGCAGGAAGCTATGAATAAAGGCATTAACCAGGCAGCTGAAAAGCTAGGTGGTCTTCCATCGATTAGTCAACAGACACAGGAAACTGCAAACAATCTTTTCGAAGAATATTATAAGTCTAAAGAGTAGGATATGTTTGATTATAATATAGAAGTAATATAATGAAGATAAAATACACGCAAAATATCGCGTGTATTTTTGCTTTCGGGGTCTTAGGGCACTCCCTAAATTCACTCGCCATAGGCTAGTGGCGGAAAGCAACTTGGAACGAATAATCGTGTGCATAGTTGCGTATCCTGTTACGAAATTATTGTAAGTTGAAGGCTCAGATTGCTAGAATTCCTAATTGTGAGAAAAAGGGCTGAAAGCCTTGTGATACCGTCGTTTTTGGCTTTCCGAGAATTCCGGAAAAGAGGCCGGACAACATTTTTATACATATCTTGTTTTTATTACATTCTCACTTTTGAGAACCAATGTAAGAATTGGCTTAAACGCTGGGCTTGAGAGGGTTTTGGCGCGATTTTTGTCTCTTTTTTGGGAATTGAATTTATAAGAGGCATTAGCCCCTCTGTCAACGATAAATCACGATATGTAGGATTTGTAAACTCGTAGTTTCAACAATAAGATTTACAAATTCGAATGAGTGATACAATCTTGGTGAGGGGTACGCGAAGGTTGAGAAGCGATATTAGAATAATAAGAAATATATTAAATGGTTTTTGCAAATATTAATTGCGAAAGCCATTTTTTTATTGTCGAAAATTTTTTCTGCAAAAAGTACGGAAATCACCTCTATTTAGATACTACATAAATGTAAGGGTAATAACTAAGAAAGGAGGTGAGATAGATGACTTTTGATGAAAAAGTGGAATTCTTTGGGAAGCACCCTTTTATCCCCACTATATTAGTTGGACATCCAAAGACTATTAAAAGTTTTGTGTCAGACTATATGCTTTTATCGGAGAAATCAAAGTCAACAGCATATCGACTTGTAAAAGAACTTAAGGAAGACGGATTGGGCTTAGTAGACTTTGATGATGGAAAGATCTCGATGCGTGAAAAAGAATACTGGGAGTTTATTTCAGAATTCTTTTTTATTGTTGGGGGATATGAATTGTTAGAGAAATATGGAGAGGAGAGATTAGAAAATGGCAGGTTCTATTGATGTCCCAATTTGGGAGAAGTATTCTATATCCATTCAAGAAGCAGCAAAATATTTTGGCGTGGGGGAGAAAAGGATTCGTTTTATTATTTCGCAGAATAGAAATGCAGACTTTATATTAGAGATTGGAACGCATGTGAAAATAAAGCGAGAACTTTTTGCTAAGTATTTGAATGAAGCTACTGTTGTATAGAATGGAATTTATAAAGAATAAATATTAGGTGTAAACCTAGAGAGAAAGCCACATTTATGGTATAGTTTATATATCATATCGTGGCTTTTTTCATAAGTTTGTTATGAAAGGAGACAACAATGAGTGAGAAAAGAAGAGATAAAAAGAATCGAATTCTTCGCAATGGAGAAAGCCAACGAAAAGATGGAAGATATATGTATAAATACAATGGTGAAAATGGTTACTCGAAGTACCTTTATAGCTGGAGACTAGATGTGCATGATGCCATGCCTAACGGAAAGAAGCCGGAGTTATCACTACGCGAAAAGGAAAAGATTTTACATAAAAACCTGATGACTGGATTGGCGTTAAATGGTGATAATATTACAGTATTAGAACTAGTTCAAAAGTACCTTTCTCTTAAGACTGGTGTTCGTCATAATACAGCATCGAATTACAAGTTTGTAGTTAACATAATAAAGAAAGAACCATTTGGGAACGTGCCTATAAGAAGAGTGAAGCAGTCAGATGCTAAAGCATGGTTTATTAAGCTTCAAAAGGATGGAAGAGGTTATAGTACTATTCACACTATAAGAGGAGTAATTAGACCTGCATTTGAGTTGGCGGTAAATGATGATTTGCTAATTAAGAATCCATTTCAGTTTCCGCTTTCTTCTGTCGTTATAAACGATAGTGTGACGCGAGAGGCTGTATCGCCCGAAGATATGGAGGGGTTCCTCAACTTTGTGAGAAATGATAATCATTTCAGTAGGTACTATGAAGGGATGTATATACTTTTTCACACGGGTCTAAGGATATCCGAATTTGTTGGATTAACGATAAAGGATATTGACTTTAAGGAAAAGAAGATACATGTAAATCATCAATTGCAAAGAAAGAGAAACATGGAATACATCATCGAAGATACTAAAACTTCCTGTGGTACTCGTGACGTGCCAATGACAAAAGAAGTGGCAGATTGCTTTAGAAAGATTATTGCTAATCGTAAGAAATGTCATGTTGAGCCAATGATAGATGGATATGTGGGCTTTTTATATCTTGATAAGAATGACAAGCCTATGGTAGCACTTCATTGGGAAAAATATTTTGCACATGTGATCAAGAAATACAATAAGCTTAATAAAGTGCAAATCCCTAAGATTACACCACATATGTGTCGTCACACATTTTGCTCAAATATGGCAAAGGCAGGAATGAACCCTAAGACATTGCAATATATAATGGGTCATGCTGATATCAGTGTTACGATGAATACATATACGCATGTATCTGGAGATGATGCCTTGAAAGAAATGGAAAGATTGTGTGTTGCGAATATGTAGTTGATTGAATGTAAATTTA
>Ga0256405_10009783_pt1 | contig 12959 bp, 13 predicted proteins | sample RumenRJG_02DNA_FD_189096 | JGI IMG/M metagenome (GOLD analysis project Ga0256405, IMG submission 189096) | Bovine rumen microbial communities from Lethbridge, Alberta, Canada - RJG_02 | ecosystem: Host-associated > Mammals > Digestive system > Stomach > Rumen | place: Canada: Alberta...
CTTTATTATCGATGAGGCTTGGAAACTCTTGATGAATCCGATCGCCGCCAACCGTCTGATGGCATCAATCCGCTTGTTGAGAGCATTTTCAACATCAACTTGCATCGCGACTCAAAATCTCACGGATATCCTTGCCTATGAGGGAGGAAAATACGGTCTCGCAGTCTTGAATAACTGTGCTACCAAGATTTTCATGACCATGAAAGAAAAAGATGCGCAGATCGTTCAAGACATGATCGACCTTTCGGACAGTGAAGCCAGCAATGTTACAAAGTTCAGAGCAGGACAGGGTTTGCTTCTGGCCGGTGAAACAAGAATGTATCTGATGATGACTCCAACCGAAACAGAGAAACTGCTGACCTTTACCGATAAAGAGACTCTTGAAAGATATGTCGGCATCAAGAAACAGAAAGAGGAACAGGAACGACTGCAGGAACTGTACCCAGATGCAGAAGATCTTGACGATCTGTTTGATGTATCTGAAAGTTCTCAGGAGGCATGGTACTTATGATAGAAAACTATGAAGAGTATGAGGACTTTGTAAAGCACGTCACCAGAACCGCTCCGCTTCTTAAAACCGAACAGTTGAGAATCATGATCTCCCGCTATTTTGGTCAGACCATGGAATCTATAGATGAAGTCCTGTTCGCGCTGCAAAGAAATCAAGCCATACTGATGTCATCCGATGGCTGGACAATGACCGTCGGTGAGTATATCAAGCTGACCGGAGATAGATTTCTCAGAAGAAGAAACAACTATGAAGCCTATGGAGAGACGACGGACGAGTACAACCGTCTGATCGGCATGGATGACAAATGCAGCGATGTGAACAGACCCCTGTCTAAAGCCTTGTGGCTGGTTGCAGACATGATGCCGGATTCGATTGACTTTGCAATCTGCGAATCACCGTGGGTCGTTGCTTTTGCGACTCCTCCATATACTGCGGAAGAAAGTCCAAACGGAAAGGAAATACCATCTCTTCTCTATGAAATAACCTATATTGCCAAAGGCTATGAATCGACGAGGACGGAACTCCTGAGAGTTCTTCCAAAGATCCAGTCGAACCACGCAAAAGACGGAATCAGAAGAATCTGTATTCTTGATGATCCGGAATATGCGTTCAGGGTCCCTTACATCGGCTTTAGCCATATTGTTACTATGGATCCGACAAGCCCCAGACACTATAGGGTCATTGAGACGCGAAAGAAAGATATCCGATGGAAGGACGACCCGTATCATGACTAGAATTCTTGAAAAGACATTCGCCAACAGATCGGACATCACGAAAGATAATTTGATGAAAGCCGTTGATGAAATCTTGGAAAAGCTCGAAAGAGATGTCGATCCCAATGATACAAAAGTCCGCCTCATGCGAAACTTATCGCTGTTGGATGATTTGGAGAACAGCTTCCTTTATCTTTATCTTCAACTATGCAATGCCAAACAGGAAAGATTGCATGATCTTCCGACCTCAAGAAGAGAGGTGCCAGACGAAAGTCTTGCCTCTCTCCCCTGCGAGGTTTTCTTTTCGGAAAAATACAAGGCTTTGCTGATTGACACTCCGGTAAATCTTGGAAGCAACAGGAACTATGCCAATAAGATGCAGGAGCATATTCTCAAAACGCTGGTTGCAACAGCTGTGGAAAAGTTCAAGGAAGATAACGATTTCGACCTTGCGTTTTCAATTAAAAAACCATTCTCCTTCTGCCTTTACAGAAGGTGTCTGGAGAAGCAATCCAGTTCGGTTGTTCCCGACATCGACAACATAGATTCCAGGAACATCATCAACACGATCGTTTCTGAACTGTCTCTTGATGACTCCTATTCATCTCTGATCTGCAACGTCAATTCCATCGAATACGTTGGCTGCAAAGAAGAACGGGGATCGTCAATTTTGATCGTTGAAGAAAGTAAAAGAAATGCTTTAGAAAAGGAATTTCTTTCAAAAAATCGATCCCTTTCTTTTTTGAGAAACCGTTAATTTGTTGCTTTTGTACACATTGAGTCACATTTTTGCGGTTTTTCACGCTTGAAAGGACGATAAACAAAGGCTTTTTTGAATGTTAAACCGTCCATATTCTATTTCTTTCGCTCACTAGACCCGAAGGGTCTATAAAGATTCATCAATTCAACGATTCACTTAATCTCAGTGGTTTGCCAGTCTATCGAGTCGTCTCAACGAATCGATAGACCGAAGATGATAGAGATCACTTGTGATCGATATCATCGAAGCCCGAACGGAACGGTTCCTGCTTCAGCAGGAACGGTGAAGGGAGTGGTGGCGTTCAAAGTTTATCTACAAGAAAGGAGGACCATGAGCGAGAATCCGAAAAGGGTATATAAAACGAAGAGAAGTATTATGAGAGGCACCACCCTTGATGCTTTGAGGTTCCTGTATTATTACGGCCCATGCTATAAAGACGACTTCATCAAAACGTTAGGCAAACGGGGAAGCGAGAGTTTCGACCGCTTGACGAAGAAAATCTTAGAGGAGAGGAAAACAGAGGGGTTTGTTTTCCGCGAGATAGAGGCAGATGGTAAAAAGCGGCAAGCGGGTCAGACAGCGACGATAGTCGCCTTGTCGCCAGCCGGCATCGCTTTCTATAAGGATCATGAGAAACCTGGTATTGATCGAATCGATGCTGGAGAGAAGCCTCCATTCAACACTACAAAAGTCTCAAAACTTCTCTGGCCTCATCTGACAGCGGCAAAAGTGGCATCCATGTATCTTCGCGCCGGCGTCCGCTGCTTTTGCTTCGAAAAGCCTTCTCTGGGTTACCTCCTATACAATCTCTCGCCAAGAAGGATCGGATTAGATGCGCAGCCTTTTGATCCTCTCTACGGAGATCCACAATTCGAAACGCTCTCTGTCGATAAGAAAATGGAAGCTCTCAGAAGGTTCATGAAAGAAGGCGCATATTACTCAAAAAAGGAAGTGATGGAGTTTTTCACTCTTCACGGGGAAAATTACACGGACTCCATAAAGTCGATCAACTGGAACGGTATCTTTCTTTCAGGCACAACCTTGCTTGTAAACTTTGTCCTACGTTACGGCGACAATAAAAGAATGTATTTGCCGTCTGAAGAAACCTCAAGACTTCTCGAAAAGCTTGAAGCTAACTGCAAAACCGCGACAAACATTTACCGTACAATATTTGAAATTGACGATGTCCCTGATGGTTACAAGCATAAAGCTGCCGCCGTGACGATCGGAATCGGGTCTTCCCACACTTATTCAGAGGCGATGGGCAACAAAAACGGCATCATCCGGAAAAACAACGACATGTCAAAAATGGAGAGCGACGCCAGACAATACGATATTCTCGATTGTACCTGCAAGAACTTCGACCGGATCTATTCCATCAGTGATTCAGATCTGGGGATTCAGATGCTCGACTATATTACAACCTATTCTCTGGAAGACTACCGCAAAGAAGAGCTTGCCCTATTTAGCGAAGATCCAAGGTTTTCTCTCAGCAGGGGCATCAGCCTCTTCCCGGCAAACTACACTCCAAACAGAGTCCGAGCAATCTATTTGCCGGTTTATGATATAAAGTTGCTCAAAAGAATTGCTGACGACGCCAAAGATCATAATTACCCTGTCATGATTGCTGCAAAAAGGGAGATGATGGATACCATCTCACACTGTGTACACATCGAAGGTATGAAAACCGGTGACAAGACAAACCCAGTAAAGTCGGGGCTGTTCTTTGTTGAACTTAAGGAAACCGAAAACAGCATCTCATTGGACACATTCATAAACGAGGACTCCGGCGTTTTTAAGATCTACACGCAAAGAGGGCGGATCAAAGGAAAATCCATGATCTATGTATATCTTTCGGAAAAACATGGAATTGAGCTTAAAACAGAAGGCGAATACACAAAACTCGCAAAGCTCTGTATGGGCCAGCCATCAACCGCTGACAACAGTCCGATGACAGATTCCGAGATTCTCTGCCGCTTCTATAACAAGGTAGCCAAATCAACTCCGGAAGACGTCCTCAAACCTTATTTCGAGAAAATCGAAAAAAAGAACTCGTGCGACATACAAGTCTCTCCTATTGAAAAAGAAAGCAAAAAGGAGAGAAGACATAATTATCTGAAACAGGTCAAAACAAATCTGACAATTTCCGACAACAGTCGCTTTAAAGAGGTTAGCAATTCCCTGAACATTTCTTCTGCGTCTTTAGCAAGACAGATAATTGTTGCAGCTCTGGATGCAGCGCGGGATATTGCTGATTCTCAGGAGACAGATATCGGCGAAGCAATGCAGATTGTACTTTCAAAAATGCACTAAAAACGACATCTTGATGTTATTATGAAAGCATGAACGAAACCGATACAAAGCCTAAGCGCAAAAGGAAAGCAAAACCATACAGCGAGTGGACAAAAGAATCCTATGATAAGTTCCGTGACTATCAGGTTCAATATTATAAAGAGCACTACCGGACTTTTGCGATAAAACTATCCAAAGACAAGGATGGTGAGGTTGTGGAGTACCTGGAGAATCTGGATAATATCTCCGGTTTTGTAAGGGATGCGGTCAAAAAACAGATCGCCAAAGATAAACGTAAAAAACAAAAGGAATCAAAGCAATGATGCGATGATTCCTTTCCTCAAGGATCTCCGTGAACTGTTCGTGGTGACAAAAGCCCTGTAATATCCCACATCTCTATTTGCTATTCATATAATCAAATACATCCTTAACAAGTTTCCTGTCTCTGCCCATTGTCTTTGCAGAAAGAGGAAACTTTTTCTTTTTATAGAATGCCTTCAGTCTGACAGAGTCATAGTTGGTCTTATAGTCTTCATCAAACCTAAACGCGTCCGCCAGCATTATCCCCAGCCGTGTCAGACGAAGGATGTGCGGATCTTCAGAATGTAAGCCGACCGGATCGGTATCGATCAGGAGGTGCTTCTTATTTAAGAAGATTCTTTCGTTTTTGTTCTTGTAGATCGAATAATAGGCGAGCTTGTTTTTGTTCGCTGCTGTCGATCCGGGGATCTGATGGATCAGACCCGCTTCCATGAGATCTGAGAAGTATCTGTATAACGTTCTTTTGGACATATTAAAAAGACTTTCTGCCTCATAGCGGTAGATCCTCCCCTGAAGAAGAAGGACATAGAAAAGGCAGAGCTCATTGAAGATCTTTGAAGAATAATCCTTCTGTTTGCGGTTTTCAATTAAGACCGTTGCCATCAGAAAAATTATATCAGCGATTACAAAAACGGACTACAGTATGGCACAGATAAAATGACTGTTTTAGTATGATGAACATGCAATCAAATAGTAAAAGGAGCTAAATGAAAGACAACAACATACTCATTCTTGCCATGGGCGCAAGGAATATCCATATCACCAAAAACATCACATCAATCATTTTTGACGAGAGCTTTGATACATCTGAGATTAAAAGCGTCAAGGTTGATGATGATAATCCAGCCTATTGTGTGAAAAACAACTGCCTGATCAACCGAAAGACAGGAACAGTCGAACTTCTCTGGAATGGTTTTGGGATCCCGGAAGATGAAGGAATTGAGGAGATCGGCGATTATGCATTTTTCAGTCTTTCCTTTGATTATTCAAAGAAACTGACTGTTAAGATCCCGGAAGGGATCGCACGTATCGGCGCCCATGCCTTCTCAAATCCGCAGGTCTCAAACGTCATTCTTCCTTTTTCTTCAAAAGAGTTCGGATACAGGGCGTTTGCCGGATCTTCCTTAAAACAGATCTTTATTCCTGAGAACGTTGAACAGATTGGGATCGGCGCTTTCCATAACTGTCAGTTGGAGAAGATCAATGTATCTGAAGAAAACAGGTTCTATTATTCAGAGAACAACTGCCTGATCGAAAAGGAAACAGGAAGACTTATGGCATGTATAAATGACCCAGTCATTCCGGAAGGGGTGAGGATCATAGAACAGCTGGCTCTTGCAGGGCTCATCAATACCCGCTCCGTTTATCTTCCTTCTTCCCTGGAAGAAATTCGAATGAGTGAAGATCTTCCGAAGCTCCTTCAGTTCCCTGTATCAGTTGAGGAAAACGAATATGGAAATGAAACAAAGATCGTCAGTGCAAGGTTCTATGTAATAAAGGGATCCTATGGAGAAGAGTACTGTATCGCAAATAATCTGCCCTATATAACCATTTTCAGAAAGGAAAACAATGACAATGAAATTCGATAGAAGAACATGTCTGATACAGACAAACGAAACAGATGAAGAATACGCAAGGATCAAGGATGAATATAAATATGAATCCCTGATCTATGATCTGCTTGAGTATTTCCTTAAGGATATCGATCTTGATGAGAAGCGGTACAAACGGTTAAATGAGGAACTGCTTCTGATCAGACTGTCCGGATCGTTCAAGGCCTTATACATTTCATACCTTTTGGCTTCAAAGATCCGGAAAGACGGAAGAGCTTATTGTCTTAACAGCATCAATAACAATCTGTTGGTTAATTATTTTTTATGCATTTCAAAGATCAATCCTTTTGAAACGCAGTTTCCATATGAACTTCCTTACGAGCCTGTATTAGGTATTCCTGAAGATCCAAAGAAGTTGATGATCCGGATCTGGGTTCCTACAGGTTACCGACAGAGACTTGTCGATTATCTGTTTGAAACCTTTAAAGAAAACTTTGCGTTGTTCCATTATCTGAACCACTATAACGACAGAACTTGGATTTTGGAAGGCTCATATGTAATGATTCCCAAAACTGACGATCCAAAAAAATATGGTGATTATTACGATGACGGAACAATCAACGGATTTAAAGAAATCTATAAGGATAACAGCCTCGATGTGGTTCGGATCAGCCTGCTTGAAAGTGAAAGGATTAATATACGTTGCGAAGGAAGAGCTTATCTTGACGATTACGATCCATCTGAGGCCTTTGATTTACTGGTTGATTCCTGTCTGGCCGAGAGCAATGATCACTTCATCAACAGAGACGGAAGCCCGTATATGGACTATGGCCTGAACTTCTGGAATTTCTGCCTTTCCGTCTGCGCGCCGCACAATTCAACCAGGACCGGTCTAGGAACAGTGCTTCTGAAATGCAGGGAAGATGTATGGAAGATGCTGGAAAGATGTGATCTAAGCAAAGAAGAAAGATATGCCTTTTATAAAGACATCTGCAGACATCATGATTCAGCTGATGACAGACTTGAAAAAGCCATCAGGGAGGCCTATCCGTATGACTGCGACACAATCATGGGCGATATTTCCAATATCGTGTATCTCCATCCGATCGGCGCCAGCATTGAAGATGTATGTGATGAAACTAAGATCGCATGGATCAGGAAAAAGAAAGGATCAGAATGAACAAGGAAAACATAGAGAAGCATTTCAGTCCGATGGCCTGGCTGGACGAGGAGATTGCAAGAAATCTAGCATCACCCGGAAGAAACGAAAGATCAGACAGATATTATGCTGTATTGCAGACAATAAAAGATAAACAAAGCAAGGGAGAGATACCAAGCGATGAAGACTATCTTGCGCTTGGAGGAATCAGAAAAAACAGGACGCATTGTCAGAATGTCGAATACGGATACTACATGGCAAACATTCATTATGATCTGTTCAATTTCGATCCTTCTGATAAGGATTCTCTTGAAGATAGAATTTTGTATTTTATCGAACATCAAGATCTTGATAAATACGCAAAAGACAACTTTTTCTTAAATTTCCCGGCCGATTTTAGTTACTATCTTTCTCATTTATACAAAATTGATATATCAGGCCATGACAATAACGGAGTATTGGATAAAAGCAGGGAAGATAAATTGAGCTGTTTATACGATGCGTTCTGTATGCGAAGACTTGTCGACATGATTGAAAGATACGGCACGGATAAGGAGAAGCTTATTCTTAAAAGACTGTTTGACATGATATAGACATCAAAAAAGAGAATCAATGAAATAGGAAAACAAGATTCCGTTAAGAAGAAAGAAAGGGGGTGCAAAAGGTGAAGAACTTTCCGATTGACTGGGTCATTGACCAGGATCTGCCCGGCATTAAGAAATACAAGACTTATACCGGCTATGTGATCGACTGCCCGTTCTGCGGCAACACCAAACACAAGTTTGATGTAAATTTGGGTAAAAACGTTGCACGGTGCAACGCATGCGGCAGGGGATTCAATTCCCTGCAACTGCATTCCGCACTGTGCGAAGTTGATGGTCCTGCTGCTTATGATGATCTGTGGAAACGATACAAGGGGCTCAGCAGTAAGATGAAGATCAAAATCGAAGCTCCTGCAAGCTCGTATAAGGAAGAGGAGATAACGCCACTCTGGATCCGTTCTGCGATCTACAGAAAGTGGCTTGAAACTCTGCCATTATCATCTGAGCACAGGGTCGCCTTATACAGGCGCGGGCTAGACGATCAAACGATCGGGAAACTGTCATATAAAGATGTCCCTGAAGAGGATTCAGATATATCTGACGTAATTTCTGCCGTTTGTGCAGAAAACAAAGATATAAGGGCCTACTTCAGAAAACATGACGTCAGAATTGCCGGTTTTTACGATCTGAAGGCTGCAAAACCAATGGCTGTTGCCAGAAAGTCAGGCATTCTGATTCCTATCATAATCAAAAATCCGCATCGATCTGATGATGCCATCAACGGCAGAATCTTTGAAGATGAGGATCTGATTTCAGGATTTCAGATCCGCTATGATCAAGGCGACAAGCGCTATACGTACTATACGTCGCTTGAAAAAGAAACAGGCTGCGGATTTGCCGGTTACGAGAGCATTCATTTCAGGTTACCTGATTCCACGTTCGATCCGGAGAGCGATCTGTTTGAACGGCCTGTTCTTAAGCGGGTTGTTTTGACGGAAGGCTGTCTGAAAGCGGATGTGGCATCTGCGCTATCTGATGACTGGCCGTTTATTGCCGTTCTTGGCGTAAACAACCAGAGGATGCTTGAGGACGCGTTTAAATTGCTGAAGCGCAAGTATCAGACCGAAGAAATAATCCTGGCATTTGATCAGGATTACGAAGACAACAAAAATGTCGAAAAGGCTCTGATGGACGCTAAACAGAAGATCCTGGATGCCGGTTTGAGTGTCTACGATTGCCAATGGCATGACGAGTACGAAAAATACGGCATCAAAGGAATTGATGACTTATTGCTTTTCAACAAAAACAGGAGGGACAAAAAGCGAAAAGAACGGGCTGTCATTCAACAGTTTCCCTTGATTGCATCTGGTATCTAGGGGTGCGGCTTCTCTCATCTTGAAAAAGGCGCTTATCTCGATAAATAAATGGCTGAGGACCAACTCTGTTTATGATATCAATTCTTTTTTCATTTAAGATGAAGTTGTATTTTTGAAGTGCAGAGCAATTATGAGCCATATCTTTGTCAAACAGACAACAGTAAAAATAACTATTTGTTAATCTTGCAATAAAATAGAATTATAGGCAGCAGATATAGGAAAACACAATGAACTTAAGTAAATCAAAGTACACAACGACCTGGCAATGTCCGAAGGCTCTCTGGATGAAGAAGTATAAACCGGAAGAGCTTTTGATTGATGAAAATATCAAGGCAAGGATGGCCGCCGGCAATGAAGTCGGCGATCTGGCTATGTCTTTATTCGGTGACTACATCGATGTCACAGAGTATAAGGATGATAAGATCGATCTGAATCGGATGATCGAAAAAACAAATGAAGAGATGAAGAAGGGAACACAGAACATCTGTGAAGCCTCTTTCCTGTATAACGGCCTATACTGTGCAGTCGATATCCTAAGAAAAGAAGAAGACGGCTATTCCATCTATGAAGTCAAAAGTTCGACCCATGATGACAAGGATGTCTACTTTGCCGATATTGCCTATCAGAAATATGTCCTTGAACATTGCGGAATCAGTGTCATAAACACTTATCTTGTTGTCATCAATAACGAGTATGTCTATGACGGGACTCTTAAAGTCAATGAGCTGTTCAGGATCACGGATGTAAAGGAAGGAGTCGAAGATCAATATCTCAATGTTGAGATGAACCTAAAGACTGCGAAAAAGATCCTTCAGTCAGATACAGAACCGGATATCGATCTGGATCTTCACTGCAACAAGCCATACCGCTGCGGCTTCTGGAAGTACTGCTCCAGAAATCTTTCTAATCCGTCTGTCTTTAATCTTTACAGGATTAAATTCAAAGATGCCATCAGTTTCTACAAGGAAGGCATCACATCCTATGATCAGCTGGAAGCCGATTCAAGAATAAAGAACCTTACCCAATTAAAGCAGATCGACTATGAACTGCATGATAAAGGAATATATACCGATAAGGCAGTCATTAGTGAATTCCTTGATCAATGTACCTATCCTTTATATTTCCTGGATTTTGAAACGGAACAGCCCGTCATTCCAAAATACATCGGTACAAAGCCTTATCAGCAGATCCCGTTTCAGTATTCACTCCACTATATAGAGAAAGAGGGAGGGGAGCTCAAACACAAGGAGTTCTTAGGCATCTCCGGGCAGGATCCAAGAAGAGCGTTGGCAGAACAGTTATGTGAAGATATTCCATATGATGTCTGCACAATGGCTTATAACAAGATGTTTGAATGCGGAAGGATCAAAGAGCTGGCAAAAAGCTTTCCGGATCTGGCCGATCATCTTCTGAACATTGAAAGAAACATCATTGACTTATTGGATCCGTTCAGACAGGGCGGCTACTATTGCAAAGCAATGGGTGGCTCCTTCTCCATCAAAAGCGTATTGCCGGCAATGTTTCCCAATGATCCGGAACTTGACTATCATAACCTTGAAGGGGTGCATAACGGCGGAGAAGCAATGTCGGTCTATCCGAAGATCCAGTATATGGACGAAGACGAGCAAAAGATTGCAAGACACAATCTGCTGAAGTATTGTGAACTGGATACATACGCGATGGTGAAAGTGTGGAGAGCGCTGAGAGGTGAATAGGTATGGCTAAAGAGGGGAAAAAGATAACTGATTTTTGTGATTATGTAAATACTCTGGATAATACACCTTATGATGTTGATAAGGATTACGTTTATGGGAAATATCAGTTTTCTGATGAAGAAATCGACTATTACGATAAGATCGATTTAAAAATTAAAAACTACAGCAATAGCGAAAAGTTTAAAAATGAGATAAATAAAATTGCTTTGTGGAAAATAAACAGGTTTATTGATTTTAAAGATCCTGAAGAAGCAAAAAAAGAGCTTATCAAGCTAATTGATGAATATGATAAACCAGATCATGGCAATCTTAAGAAGGAAATAGAAGAAATTGCTGAGACTAAAGGAAAGCTCAATCTACCCAAGAATAACGTTTATTGCGTTTTAAATGATTATTTGGATAGGGGAAAAGTCAAAGGCATACGCCTTGCAATGCTAAGCACCATTCTTAGATTTTACATGCCAGAGGTATTCCCGATAATTGATGTAAGAGCATACAGAAGCTCATGGGCTTTATATTATAAAAAGAATCCTAATGAGTATGAGAAGTATTACGGGAAGAATGAAGCTGATAAATTGAAACCTAGACCAATAACCGAGAGCAACAGGGTACAGGAATATTGCAGATATATTCAAAGATGTCAGACACTTATTAGTATGATTGACAATCCTAAAATTAAGACAATGGAAGACATTGATAAATACTTATACGGAATTGATGATAAAGGCAACTGGAATATTGACTCGAGTCTTATTCGATAACATAATCTATCTTTTTATTTCTTCTCAAACAAACACATTGTTTTGTCTTCTATAGTCAGATAGTGATGGCGAGTCTTGAAGGGAACAACAATCTTCTTTACAACGTCTTTTTTTATATGCGTTCCTTGTTTATGGGCATGATGTTCAATCCTTGAGACAATTGCCCAACCACTTCTTCGCACATCACAGCATACATGTCCGTTATCTTTGGGTATGCAGCCATGATTGTTTTAACATCATCGATCATCAGCCCGGCAACCATGTTGTCTCTGCTTTTTAGGAGCAGGACATTGCCTCCGATCTGAACACTCTTTCCTTTCCTGTCGGCTGTAAGAGAAGGAAGCAGGTTCAGGATCCCCTGATCGGCGTTAATGAAGATGCCATATCCTTTCGCTTCCAGTTCCGGGTTGATCCAGCTGGCTTTTTCAACAAGCCCACGGACCTCCTGTTTCATGAACGAATTTACATCTTCCTTTTTCTTTGGATATTTTTTTAATCTCCAGCAGAGCTTCTCGTATCCACCTTCAATGACAAGGGAATATCTATTGTCTTCTATTTGCATAATCTACCACCTTACCAACTAATGTTACCATCAATGTTCCAGATAATTCCTGGCTGGCCATTCTTGCAGACATTAAACTCTTCCTTTTTGTTGTTGATCCAGGCTGTAAGCTTCCTGCCGGCGGTGTTGGCGGCGTTGCATACCGTCTTTGACTTGCAGCCAAATTTTTCTGCAATCTCGCTGCCATAGCCCTGCATATACAGGTTTCCGTTCTTGTCGAATACTGTATAGTAGTTTCTTGCTGCTTTCTTTGGTTCTTGCTTGCCAAACAGCACCTTGGTTCCTCTGTAGTCGAATCCAGGAACGATTCTGGAATAGTCGTCGTCCCATTCCTGGACCTGCTGCTTGATGTCCTCCATGGAACACATGCGTTTCTTTTTTTGTTCGGATCCATAAGTCTTTACGACCAGATATCTGGCGTATGGATTCCCTTTGGTTAATTCGATTTTATAAATTCCGTCTTTTGTAACGTTATCAAACATGGTTTTTACCTTCCTTTCAGATTTGCCCTTTCCGAAACGTAGGTGTTTCAAACCATTTGTGTTTATTCTTTGTTTATCTGATCTGTTTCATCATCAATAGGCAAGGAGACCCCATCCTCTATAGGGCGGGGAGGAATTGCCATCCTCCTTTCTTCTTCTTAATATGCAAGTCAGCAATTTTTACTGATTTGTTATTCTCCAGAACCACTCTT
>Ga0256405_10009784_pt1 | contig 12959 bp, 4 predicted proteins | sample RumenRJG_02DNA_FD_189096 | JGI IMG/M metagenome (GOLD analysis project Ga0256405, IMG submission 189096) | Bovine rumen microbial communities from Lethbridge, Alberta, Canada - RJG_02 | ecosystem: Host-associated > Mammals > Digestive system > Stomach > Rumen | place: Canada: Alberta | collected...
CCCACATCCATTGTACCATTGTATTTAAAGATATTTCCATCCTTAATCCAAGTTACATTATTGGAATGTCCTATATATTCAAACTCAGTAGAATTGAAAATCTCTTCAACAGTAACATTGTTCAAACTGATACTACCAGTGTTGTTGACAGTAATGTTAAACGCAACAGTATCATTTACAAGAAGGAAATCAGTCGAATTCATACTGACTTTCTCAACAGTCATGTTAGCATTCAATGGAATTACTCTGAATACTGTTTTATTTTCTATAGCAGTATAATATGTACTTTCCTTATAAATCGCTTGAACTGTGTAATTTCCCTCTTTCAAAGACTTGAGAATTAAACTTGTACTACCGTAAATGTCTGTTTTATTTATTTTATCATAAGTGACATTGGATATGACGGTTTCATTTTCATCGAAAACAATTATTCTAATTACCTGATTGTTTTCAAATGGATATTGATATATATCTTCACCACTATGACTGTTTTCAGGACCAATTACAGGAGTTATGTCTTCGTTAGGTGTTGTTTTATTTATCTCATTTCCGTTAATATCATAAAATGGATATGTAATGTTGTTTACGACAATATCACAGTTACTATTATAAATGGCATTTGCAATGTTGTCTCCACCCTTATGATAAACAATGAGTTTAATGTTTTCACCCACATAAATTGTTGGAATGTATGTGGAGTTATAACAAGAACAATTACAGGTACCTTCACTGCAATTTCCTGAACAGCTACAATTACATGTACAATCTTCAGTTTCTGCACGAAGAGTATTAATCATCTCTACATTTAACTTATTGATTGAACTTGTACGCATAACACCTAAAACATCATTAAGATTTGTTGATGTTGCATGTGTTTTATTTGTACAGTGACAATTACAATTGCAAGTGCCAGGTATGGTTCCATTAGCACGACTGCCTAACGTATCGGCATCAATTATCAACAAGTAAGATTTAGCCTGATTGTCATAAAGCACAGAATCATGAAGATACAGTGAGGAAGGCATCAGTCCGTTAAAATCATCCAAATAAATTGCAGAACCGTTGGTTGCAGTATTGTAACTGAAATTACCTTGAATATCTGTATTTTCAGAACCTGAAATATGGAATGCACCACCTTCACCTCTCTTTCTGGAGATATCACCTGTCGCATGATTGCTATAAAATGTTGAATTTTTTACAACCATATTATCAGCCATCATAACTGCGGCAAAACCACCGTTTTCAGCGGTATTGTTGAATGCATATATTTTATCCATATATAAATTTTCACCGTTAGTTAATACTCCACCACCACTATTTGTAGCATGGTTTGATGAAATATTGTTTTGAGTGAAATTGGTATTCGCTCCATCAACAAATATTGCTCCACCTGAATCACCCGCATTATTGAATGTTATTATATTGTTTGTAAATAGACTATTACCACCTTCAATTGCAATAGCACCACCATACTCTGCATTATTGTATGAAATGTTGTTGTTGTCAAATGTACAATCATCACCATCAACATACATAGCACCACCGAACATGGCAGAATTCTCTTCAATTATGGAATTTTTAACAGTGTTGTTATGACCACCCATGGTAGTTGAACCACCGAAGTATTCAGCAGTATTGTTTTTGGATGTAACATTATCGAAAAGGTTGTTGTCTCCTTCTACAAAGACAGCACCACCACTGTAACCCGCTTTACAATTTGAAAGTTCAACGTTTGTGAAATTACAATCATTACCCACAACATGTAAACCTCCACCGCTTGTTTCAGCTGTGTTGTTGTCCAGTATACAATTATATACTGTTACATTATTACCTCCGACAAAGGAAGAACCTCCTCTATCTGCAACGTTATTTGTAGAATTAACATTATCAAATAATGCATTATCACCAATCACATAAATAGCTCCACCTTCCTCGGAAGCACGGTTGTTTGACACACTGACATTTATTACCTTACAGTTGTCACCTCCACCGATGTTCAATGCTCCACCTCTGATTTCTGCGGTGTTGTTGTCCAGGTTACAGTTCTGAACAGTCACATTTGAACCTCTGATGAATGTGGATCCACCACGATAAGCGGTGTTGTTGTTTGAGTGAACATTGTCAACTAAGACATTGTCACCGACAATATCAAATCCACCACCTAAACCGGTGTTATCAGTGCCATTGTAGATAGCCTTGTTATTGTTTAACTCACCGTTTCTAACGGTAATGTCAGTACCGTTGATGAATGCGGATCCTCCACGTTGAGCGGTGTTGTTGTCTGCAATGATACCGTTAATCTTTGTACCGTTGGACAGGATGTAGAGACCTCCTCCCATGGTACCTGCCTTGTTATTGGATACACTAACATCATTAACTGTACAGTTGTCACCTGCAATGTTCAATCCACCACCCCTAAGGGTTGCAGTGTTGTTGTCCAGGTTACAGTTTTCAATCAATGTGTTGTCACCCCTAATGAATGTTGACCCACCACGGTAAGCGGTGTTGTTGTTGGAGTGTGTATTAATAATGTGGCAGTCATTACCTGCAATGTCCAATGCTCCTCCGAGACCGGTTGAGTTAGGATTGCTTTCGTTGAAGTTAGCCTTGTTGTTGTTGAACTCGGAGTTCTGAATCAGTACACCAGTACCGTTAACGAAAGCTCCTCCACCACGTTCAGCGTTGTTGTTATCAGCAGTGATATTTGTGAACTGAGCTCCATCGGAGACTACGTAAATACCACCACCCATAAGGCCTGCGTGGTTGTTGTTGACTTCAACGTTTGTAATAGTACAGTTTTCACATTCAGCGATGTTCAATCCTCCACCCCTAAGGGTAGCGTTGTTACCGTCAAACTTAGAATCTTCAACACGGGTGTTGTTACCACGAATGAAAGTTGATCCTCCACGATGAGCACTGTTGTTAAGTGAAGTAACGTTTGTAACAGTACATCCGTTACCTAAAATGTCCAATGCTCCACCGAGACCGGAGGTATCTTTTTGACTTTCGTTGTAGATAGCCCTGTTGTTACTTAAGGTACAGTTGTCGATGATTACATTGTTACCTTTGATGTATGCTCCACCACCGTTTTTACCGGTGTTGTTGTCTGCAGTAACATTTCTGAATAATGTACCGTCAGCGACCACATAGATACCTCCACCGAGACCAGAATCTTCCTCATCACTGTCAAACGCATTGTTATTGGATACGTCAACATTGATTATTTGACATCCTGAACCTGCAATGTTCAATCCACCACCCCTAAGAGTAGCGTTGTTGTTGTCAAATTCAGAATCCATGACCAGAGTGTTGTCACCCCTGATGAATGTTGATCCTCCATGGTAAGCGGTATTGTTGTCTGATGTGACATTGAAAACATGACAGTCGTTACCTACAATATCTAATGCACCTCCAAGACCTGAGTTAGGATCACCATCTGTGTGAATTGCCTTATTGTTGCTTAAGGTACAATTCTGGATTAAGGTGTTATCCCCTTCAATGTATGAGGAACCTCCTCTTGCAGCAGTGTTGTTTACTGAAGTCACGTTTTCGAATAAAGCGCCGTTTGCAATAAGACAAATAGCTCCACCTTCAGTGCCCGCATGGTTATCGGAGATATTGGAATTTGTGAATGTACTTGGTGTGTCGGTGGTGTTGATGTACAATCCTCCACCTTCATGGATAGCGCTATTGTTTTCAATAATACAGTTATCCACAGCAACTGTTTTAATAATATATAAATCAATTGCTCCACCTCTGTCCGCAGTGTTGTTGTAACACTCACAGTCAACAATGTCAACATGGTCTATATGGTACATGTGAAGAGCACCACCTTGCGCCCTTTCATCTGAACGTGAACCAAATGCGGAGTTGTTGACAAAGGTAGTATTTATATACCTAAGTGACGGTTCGCCCATTATATTCATGTTAATTGTAACGTCAATTCCACCACCATTACCGTTAGTAGCTACATTATCATATAATTCGCAATCTTCTGTATTGAATGCTCCTCTTAATGCACCACCATAACTACCTTTATTTGCAATAAAGGAACTGTTGTATACATTGACCTCACTATTACAGGACCACATGGCTCCACCACCATTAGGAACCCTTCTACCATCGTCTCCACCATTTGACTCGGCGGTATTGTTGATGAATAGTGAATCATAAACATTCCATCCGTAACCGTCAATCTTTACTGCTCCACCACCAATATTGGCGGTGTTATTGATGAAAGTAGCATTTCTTATGGAACCATAATTACTATTTTGGGAAACGTAAATGGCTCCACCACCGTCGGAACCAAAATCGTCATTGTCATTTTGACCATTAGCACGATTATTAGTGAAGTTTGAATCGACGATGTTGAAATTGTTACATCCCCCACCAATTAAAATAGCACCACCCTTATCTGCTGCGACACCATTGATGAATGAAATATGTTTCATATTTACATCACTAATGCCTCCGACAACATTGAATATTCTGGATTTGCCTTCAGCATCTAAAACAGTGCTATTAACACCTATGATTGTCAGTGGCTTATCAATCACCATATTACGGGATATGTCATTGTAATATACATCATCCACAAGATACAGTGTTTCACCAGGACTTGCAGCATCAATTGCAGCCTGAATGCCTGAAAAGTTGCCTGAAACTAAAGTGTATAAATTACCATCTTTCTCGAGTTTTTTATCACCATAATATGAATATGCATTATAGGTGTACTCGCCAAGAGGAATGTCTGAATAGTCACATCTGATTTGACCGTTTCCATCGGTATTTGCAGTATAATTTTTAACCAATGCACCAGTATTTTTATCATAAATCTCTACGGTAACAGGTACGTTGACTACATCACTGACCGGAGGAACGTCAGAAGGACTGTATGAATTACCATCCCAGTAACTTAAATTCTCAGATTTGATAGTACCGGATACGGTGTCCCTATAATCAGTGCTTAAAGTTACAACTAAAGCTGAATTTTCACCAACAACATTCAAATCGTTTTGCTGTTTGAATCTGCTGTTTGAAATAGTGCTGTTATCTCCAATTAGGTAAACGGATTGACCTGCATTTTCAGCAGAGTTTTCTATAAAATCACAATCATTGATTGTGACGTTATTTATACCCCAATTGTCACTACATATGGCTCCACCATTATTGGTAGCGGTGTTGTTTTCAAATTCACAATCGGAAATTGTTATGTTTTTACATTCACCGGTAATGTGTATTGCACCACCGTTTTCAGCACTACCGTTTACAAATTTAATGTTTTCCAGATCTACATTATTAATGCCTTGATTAATATTAAATATTCTGGATTTTCCACCAGCATTTAAAACGGTTCCGTCAGTACCTATAATTGTAATTGCCTTATTAATGACAATGTTGTTGTTCAGGTCGTTGGTATATTCAATTCCTTTAAGATAAATGACATCTCCAGGAGATGCAGAGTTAATTGTATTTTGAATATCTGAAAATTTATTGCCTTCAACGACATTATACAGATAACCTTCTTTAACAATTTCAGAATCTCCATCCATATATTTAGCCCTATATTTATAATCTATATTGCTAATGTCAGAGTAATCATATGTCCATAAACCGGCATCATTAGTCACACCAGAGATAGGACCTATAACCACATCACCATTTTCATCAAGAATTTCTAAGCTAACCGTTTGATTAGCCAAACTAACCCTGGTTCCTTGAGACAAGTCTATAGGAATTTTGGATGTTCCATCCCAGTAACTTAGATTATCTTTAACAATTGTACCATAAATAACATTGCCCAAATCAGCGGTTAAGTTTAATGTTAAAGTCTGAGACTGTTTTTTAACATTCAAATCGCAAGTTCCCTTGAAACTTGAATTTGAAATGATACTATTACTGGCTGTTTGTGAAGAAAAATAAACTGCCTCACCATTTGAAGCAGAATTATCCATAAACATGCAACCATTAATTTTTAAATCAGCTACATTATAGTCACTAAATATGGCTCCACCATTATTTGTAGCGGTATTGTCATTGAAATCACAATTGTTTATTGTAATGTTTTGACAACCATTAGGAACATTTATAGCTCCACCATTTTGCGCATTACCGTTTATAAATGTTATATTTTCAAGATTAACATTTCTTACAGGATTATAATTATAAGTTCCAAGGCTTATTGCCCTTGATTTATTTTCTGCATCCAAAACAGCACCGTCAGTACCAATAATAGTAATAGGTTTATTGATAACAATATTGCTATTCATATTGTTGGTATAAGTGATTCCTTTAAGGTAAAGAACATCACCTGGAGATGCCGCATTAATTGCATCTTGAATATCCTGGAAAGTGTTACCTTGAACAATATTATATAAAGTACCAGTTTTTTCTATTTTAGAGTCTCCATCCATATAATATGCATCATATGTATAGTCCCCAACTGGAATATCACTGTAATCCTTTGAAAATTGACCGTTTTGATCTGTTTTACCGGTATAATTTCTAATTAATGTACCGGAGTTATAAATTTCCAAATTGACTGTTTCATTAGCTAAAGGATTTTTACCATCACTTGCACCCTCGACATTACCTACAACAACATTATTTAAACTGTTGCTGAGTGTAACTGTCAAGATTGATTGTTGATTAGTAACATCTAACTCCTTAGTTCCGCCTAAATCACAATTTGTTACTTTACCATTACCACCGTCTGCAGCATAAATCGCTGTTCCTGTAGTAGCGGTGTTGTCTTTGAAAATACAGTCACTCATCTCTGAATCATAACTTTCATCACCAATGTATATAGCTCCACCTTGATTTGTAGCGGAGTTATCTGTGAAATTACAGTTTGTAATGATAGCATTATCATGACTCAAATGTATTGCACCAGCTTGAGTTGCTGAATTGCTGTCAAATTCACAATTTGACACAGTCAAGTCATTTCTAGTACCATGAATGGCACCACCAAGATTTGCTTGATTGTTTTTGAATATGGAATTAATAATTTGGGTATTTCCTGCAGAACCTACAATATCAATCGCTCCACCATTACCAGCATTTATTGCTGCATTATCAGTGAAATTACAGTTTTCAATAGTGTTGCTTTCACCTGAAAGGGTGAGAGCTCCACCATATTGACCTTGGTTGCCCTCGAAATTACAGTTGGCAATTTGAGAATTGCCACCAATTATATTTAATGCTCCTCTAGTATTATAACCAGTTTCAACATTATTTGTGAAATTACATCCGTCAATTGTTGCTGTTCCATAACTAAATACAGCACCATTTGCACCACAAACGTGATTACTTACAGTTGTATTAGTAATTTTTGTGTCCCCACCACTGTAAATTGCAAAACCTGAATTATCTGTAATATCACAATTTGTAATTGTAGTCTCACCGCCACTGTTAATAGCAGCACCTGAATTACCTGTAATATCACAATTTGTAATTGTAGTCTTATTGCCACTGTTAATAGCGGCACCTGAATTACCTGTAATATCACAATTTGTAATTGTAGTCTCACCGCCACTGTTAATAGCAGCACCTGAATTATCTGTAATCTTACAATTTATAAATTGATTGTTTGAACCTTGCAGATAAACAGCTGCAGTGCCTGAACTCCATTTTGCAACATTATTTGTAATGTTACAATTTTCAATCACATTATTTGAAGCGGCTGCAGTACCATGGATTGCCTGACCAAGGTTTCCTTGACAACTGCTAAAGTCACAGTTTGAAATCTTATTGCCAGAACCGTTAATTTCAATTGCAGAACCAATATCACTTCCATCAGCACTTACGAATTTAATATTGTTTAAAGTAATGCCTGAACCAGACAATTGGAAAATTCTAGCACCATTTCCATTCAATGTGGAAAAACCACTAGGATCATCAATACTTCCACCGCTAATAATTACATTATTTTTAGCGATATCAATAACATTATTTTGCCATAATGCCCAATTGGAAGTCAAGTCCACTTTTCCCAAATAAACAGTATCCCCATCACTTACATCATTTGCAAAAAATGATTTAAGATCATCAAATGAAGAACCTGTAAATTCCCGTGTCTCAGTTAGGATTTCATCATCGTTAGTTACACCTAATTTACCTACATCGCCATCACTCGACAGCGTATCTGATATTTCATCGTTTGTGTTAATCAATGTTGTATCATTCATTGCCGAATCTTGCGATGCACTAACTACTCCCACTAAAGATACGAACAAGAATAATATCAAAATAAGCAAAATAGATTTTTCTATTTTTGTATTGATATTATCTCCTCCTTTATGAATACAATTTTTTACTTACCCATATAATAAACTAAATTTATTATACCAATTCAATCATAAAATATGATTAAATCATAAAAGAATAATAATAATAATTATTCGATTTTTCTGTACAGATAATCATTGGAAAAAACTAATCCTAATGATTTAAAACTATTTTTGTACAATCAAACAAAAATCATCCATTCCCTTACAAGATATATGTTAGTTATAAAAGTATATAAATGTTATAATGTTATACATATATTCGTCATAATTATTTGACATGTTGCTAAAAAAAACATTCATAAAAATAGTTAAATTGAAAAAAACTTAAAATAATCATTTTTCAAGTTAAACATAAACAAAATTAAAATCAAAATTAATAAAAAAAAATAAAAAAATATTAACTTTTGGACTTTATGGATTATTAAACAAACTCCAAATAATCCGATTCCAAATTGAACACCCAAATCCGATAAAAAATCCTCTGAAAATAATGTATGTAAAATTGATTTACATCACATTATTTCACGGGCAAGCACATCATCAAAGACATACCAAATCCCACCTTCAGCAATAACCAACTCCCTTAAATCATGAATGGAATCAGCCTCAATGACATAGCCGAACTCACGATAGCAGTACCTGCCCCCTGAAATGTCAACCCTGAAAATTCCGGTGCTGTTGTCCAGATAGTTGACCTTCAGCTCCAATGTGAGAAGTTCCTCAAAAAAGTGAAGAACCTCCCTCAATTTCAAATCCCTGACATTCGATAAATCCAAAATGCCGTAATCAATTTCTTCAAGTGTCTCGACACTTAAAAACTCCTCAATCTCCTGTGAATATTCAATCCAATAAAAATTCATTCAAACCTCTAAATCAATGCCATCCATAACATGCACAAGTTAAGAAGCAATGTAAAGTAAGTGCTCCTCCTATTGTCTCCCATTAGAATTGCATACATGATAATTGCAACTGACAGTAGGACAATAAAAAGAAAAACCCCACCTACGACACTATTGATCATATATCATCCCCTCCATAATCTTTATGACAAACTGATTCAAGGGATTGTCCAGGGATATGAATTCCCTATTTGCCTTCAGAGATCCGAATTCAGCAAAGTATGGAGTGTGTCCGCAGCCTCCATCGATTGTTGCTCCGAATATCACTTCACTTCCCTTTACCTTAATTCCAAAATCGGCAAACTCAAAGACAAGCACCTTATCCAATTCATCGGTTCTGAACTTCCTTTTGCATCTGCCATATTCCAGACAGAATACGCCAACACCATCAATTTCATCGGCGCTTGCATGAACCAGACGAATGTATATTCCGTCCCCATCGGCTTTTTTGCTTAAGAATTCAAAGAATTCATCATTCATCTCATCAAATGAATATTTCTCATCCGCCTCACCTGCATAGGTTGGCATGTAATTGTTGGATGTGAGTTCATCCACATAGAAATGAAATTCCTCATTTCCAGCTACAGAGTTTTCAACAGTCTTTTTAATATCGATATTGCAATTTCTCTTTATTTCCATTTTTATTCCTCTAAATGATGATAGTTTTAAAAGTCTAAATGATACATGTTATGGTAAAAGTTCCTTATGTAGAAAAAGGGCATGCCAGTTTCCAGATAGCTCCAAACGATTACCATAACCGCATGCAATGCTATTACAAGCAATACATTAAACATCAATAACCCAAACAAATACAGATAGTATTCAAACAGGTCCATAGGATAACCTCCTATCGGCAATCATAAATATGCCTAGCCTTGGTGAAATTTGATAGAATAGGCTAAGCAGGTCAATAATCTTAAAAGAACACTGCACCCCAATATGCAGTCTGTTTTACTTGTGGTGTCATTTTTATCAGCCTCCATTAAAAGAGTTCGTATAGAGTCTAATTTGATAATTCGATATAATGGCGTGGTTTAACTTATATCAATAATTCAAAGTGCATAATAACTTTAGTTTGTTATCATATATAAAGATTTTGAAAATTTAAAAAAAAGTAGTTTTAGGAGAATCTACAATTCTCCCCTTTCGCGCCTTTCATCCAATAGCTTAAGACCCAGGTCACCCAGCTTGTACTTTTGGATTTTACCACTGGTTGTAAGCGGGAACTCATCAACGAAGAACACATATTTAGGCACCTTATACCTTGCAATGGAACCGATGCAGAAATCACGGATGTCCGCTTCGGTGACATCATCAAAGCCTTCCTCCTTGATGATGAATGCACCGACGATTTCACCGTATTTCTCATCAGGTATTCCTGCAACCTGAACATCCTGAACGCAATCGTTAGTGAACAGGAATTCCTCAATTTCACGTGGATAGATGTTTTCCCCACCACGGATGATCATGTCCTTGATACGGCCGACAATTGAGTAGTATCCGTCTTCGTCAACTGTTGCAAGGTCTCCGGAGTGTAGCCATCCGTCAGGTTCAATGGTTTCGGCAGTCTTTTCAGGCATGTTGTAATATCCTTTCATGACGTTGAAGCCTCTGCACATGATTTCCCCTTTCTCGCCAGGTCCTAATTCCTCACCGGTTTCAGGATCAACGATTTTAACCTCAATATTCGGGAACTTACGTCCGACAGTGTTGATTTTCTTCTCGAATGAATCCTTTGCATTTGTCTGTGTAAAACCCGGTGCGGCTTCGGTAAGTCCATATACGCTGGTTATTCCTTTCATGTTCATCTTTTCAATAGCATCCTTCATGGTTTCAACAGGACAGGTTGAACCGGCCATGATTCCTGTACGAAGTGAGCTCATGTCGAACATGTCAAACATCGGATGGTTCATCATGCCTATAAACATTGTAGGCACACCATAGATTGAAGTACATTTCTCCTTTTGGATTGATGATATTGCTAAAAGAGGGTCATATTCCTCTAATACCACCATGGTTGATCCGTGAGTGATTACTGCCATTACACCAAGCACTGTACCGAAACAATGGAATAATGGTACCTGGAGAAGCAGTCTGTCTTCTGGAGTGTAATACATGTTTTCCCCAATGTAGTATCCGTCGTTTACGATGTTACGTGATGTTAGCATTACTCCCTTAGGGAATCCTTCTGTACCTGAGGTGTACTGCATGTTTATAACATCATATTGTGAAACTGAATCCTTGATTTTCTGGTATTCCTCTTCATCGTAGTTCATACCAAGCAATAAAAGTTCATTGGTGTTGTACATTCCACGGTGCTTTTCCTGACCGACGTGGAAGATGAACTTCAATTCTGGGAATTTTTCGGCAACAAGATGGCCACGTGCACAGCTTTTAAGTTCAGGCACAAGCTCATTTATAATGTCAAAGTAGCTTGTATCCCTAAATCCGTCTGTCATTGCCAGTGCCTTCATGTCTGACTGTTTTAATACATATTCGAGTTCATGTGACTGGTATGCTGTGTTTACGGTCACTATTGTTGCACCTATTTTTGCTGTTGCAAACATGTAAGTCAACCATTCAGGGACGTTTTTAGCCCAAATACCTACATGGTCCCCTTTTTCAATTCCAATAGCTAGCATTCCTTTTGCCAGATTGTCAACTCTTTCGTCAAATTCCTTGTATGTAAATCTTAAGTTTCTGTCTGGATAAACAATAAATTCATGATCAGGCTGTTTTTCAACCATTGATTCAAAAAACTTGCCTAATGGTAATTCTGTAAATAATTCGCTCATATTTTCACCTCATTTTTAATAAAATAACTAAACCAAAATACAAATCATTAATGCAATTCCAATTGCAATGTTTTTAAGTTGAAATCCAAACTAGCTGTGAAATACCTGTCGATTTTCGGCTTGAAAGTTATTTTATCCATTTTAACAATCCTCTTAGTATGGTGTGTATAATACGGCGAGTATTTTAGCCTTATCTTTGCCGCTTGCGTGAAGATGGTGCGGTACAACTGAGTCATAAAAGATTGTGTCGCCTTCACCTATTGTAAATGAGTCTTTTCCATAGATGACTTCTATTTCTCCTTCTAATACATAGATGAACTCTTCTCCTTCGTGGGAGGATAATTCCTTTTCCCCTTCCTCATAGTCAATGTCGATTATGAATGGGTCTATGTTTCTGTCTATTTTACCTGCACCTAATGAGTGGAATTCAAGGTTGGTTGCATTGGTAACGTCTTCTCTTCCGGAAAAGAATAATGAGTTTTGGGTTTTTCCGCCACGGGTGACGACCGGTCCAAGTTCTGGAGTGTCATCTAAAAATGTTCCTAAGCGCACACCTAACGCCCTTGCCATTTTTGTTAATGGTGTGAGGGACGGAATGACTTCACCGTCTTCCATAGCTTGTAAAACTTCAAGTTTTACTCCGCTTCTTTCAGCAAGTTCTTCTATAGACATGTCCTGTCTAGCTCTAATATCCTTGATTTTTTGTGCAAAATCTTCGTTTGTCATATTTTTTCACTTCTTTTGGATTTTTACTTAAAAACTTTAAGCATATAAAATTATATTCACGATTCTATTTAAACATATTCTTTAAATAGCCAATTTCACACTAAAAACCATCAATCCAAGATAATTGAACCACCCCATCCTATAGAGGATGGGGATTCCTGAATTATTTTCACTTAATAAGGTTAATTTAAGTATTTTATCAGGCTATCCCCGTTGAACCAGCGGTTTAGAATATTAATTGCTGCGTTTAT
>Ga0256405_10009785_pt1 | contig 12959 bp, 11 predicted proteins | sample RumenRJG_02DNA_FD_189096 | JGI IMG/M metagenome (GOLD analysis project Ga0256405, IMG submission 189096) | Bovine rumen microbial communities from Lethbridge, Alberta, Canada - RJG_02 | ecosystem: Host-associated > Mammals > Digestive system > Stomach > Rumen | place: Canada: Alberta...
AATTTGCGAAGCACGGCAGCCTTCAGGGCACGAGCCTTGTGGTTGTGGGTGTTGCTGATGAGACATCGTTCCACTTCGTCGAGAGCGTCTTCGTAGCGTTGCTCAGCCATACTGATACAAGCAGCTTCATAATAGCCAGCATCAGCCCAGGCTTTGTTCCACGTCGATTTCCAGAACCAGTTGTAAGCCTCTTCATTCTTTCCTTGCAGTTTCAGACAAAGTGCGAGGTAGAAGAGAGGCTCGCCGTCGTAGGGGTTCGGATTGCGTTTCTGCAGCACCTTTACCGCTGTGCGGAGATATGTCTCTGCTTTGTCGAAACGTCCGCGGCGCAGATACCACAGACCCATCTGGCTATTGCACCGGTAGTCGCGTGGATCTCTTCGCAGAGCTTCTTCGTAGTAGTCGAGGGCCGACCATGTGGCGTGTCGGTACTGTTCCAGGTGCAGACCGGTCAGATAGAGCTGGTCAACGGTCTTTGTGTCCTCAGGGGGCAGAGCTGCTTCAGCAGGGTCGGGGATAGGACGGATGTCGTCGGGTTCGGCTTCCCAAGTCAGATTGCCGACTGTCAGAATCAGGTCGCTCAGAGCCGCTCCTTTCACATCGACAGTCTCGTCAAGGATATTCTCCGGCGACAATGTCAGCACATTATTATAATATATTTCACCGTTTCGGTTGCGAAGCACAATCCGCACTTCTTTCTTCGAGGTGGCTTGAACCATGAAGCGGACACCCTTGCCGGCTGCGCTTTCTATGTTCAGGAAAAAGTCCTTCGAAGCCTGTTTCACCACACCCAGTTCGCGGTAAGGCATGAAGTACTGGGTAAACTGCTTTTCCTCGTAAGGCATGAGCCATGTGAAGTCAGGCTGGTTCTCCGTGTACACTCCAGCCATCAGTTCGATGTAGGGGCGGAAACCTTTATTAAGTGAAGAGTTAAGAGTTAAGAGTGAAGAATCATCAGCTTCATCAGTCAGATTTCTGTCCCATGCGCGTCCGAAGTCGCCGTTGCCCCATGTCCATTGCTTCTTGCCAGGACTGAGATGATGGCTTGCCACGTGGAGCATACCTCCGTGGGTGTCGTTCTCGTAGCCGCCTTCGAAGTTGTATTTGGAGTTTACCGCCATGTAGCTGGTCGGCACTTTGATGTTCTTGTAGTTCGATATGTCCACTCCAGCCGAGTAGTCCATCTTGTAGTATGTGCCTGTGGCAATAGGGAAAGACGAAACGGCACGCTTACCGTGGTCAAACACCGCATTCACATCGGGTGGAAACACACTCTGGTATGCGTCGTTCACCTCAACTGCGGGGTTTGCCCACCACAGGAAAGTCTGAGGCAGATTGGTGCGGTTCGACACACGCCCCTTGATTTCCAGATAGGCACAGCCTGGACGCAGCGTAAATCCCGCCATTCCCTTCTGGTGGAACATCCTTTCCATCTCGTTCACCCATACAGTTACGCTGCCGTCCTCATTCTCCTCAATGGTGCTGTCCACAGTCATGTAGGTCGACGGACGGTGGTGCTGAGGCCAGTTGAATTCAATACCTCCGCTGATCCACGGACCGAGCAAACCTACGAGGGCAGGTTTGATTACATGGTTGTAGTAGACGAAATGGCGCTGCTTCACCTTGTCGTAGGCCATCTGCACTCGTCCTCCCAGTTCCGGGAGAATCATCACCTTGATATATTCGTTTTCCAGATAAACAGCCTGCCATTCTTTATCGACCTTCTCGTCAGCCATGCTTTCTATCACCTGATAGGGATAGACCACTCCACTGGAACCCTGATACACTCTTTTCTCAAGAAAAATTGGATTCTTTTCCGGTGCTCCCACCTCGTATGTGGGAATAACCACCGTCTCTTTCCATGCTTTTACCATTGTTTTGATAGATATAATGATAGTTTCTGTGGCAAAGTTAGTCATTTATGGTGATTTATGGTGAATTATTACAACAATTTATATACCTTTGCACATAACAATTTTTTTAATTCATAATTGATAAGTCATAAGTCATAATTGAAAGTTGTCAATCGTCTTAACTTCTTAACTTCATAACTTCTTAACTCCTAATTAGGTAACTACTCCTCCCCATTACGGGGGAGGTTGGGAGGGGGTCTTCCCCTCCATTACGTGATGGGTAAGGGGTGTGTCTTTTTAATATGAACAAAGGATTTATATTTTTTATTTGCATAGTCAGCGCGATGGGAGGACTCCTCTTCGGCTATGACTGGGTGGTGATAGGCGGTGCCAAACCGTTCTATGAAGTCTATTTCGGCATAACCGACGATGCTGTGATGTCGGGACTTGCCATGACCACGGCTTTGATAGGATGCCTATTCGGAGCAATGACGGCTGGAGCTATGGCCGACAATTACGGACGCAAACGCCTGCTGACTCTTTCTGCCGTGCTGTTCACAGTCTCTGCCATTGCCACCGGACTGTTCAACGATTTCTGGATGTTCAATGTCGCTCGTTTTGTGGGCGGCATAGGCATAGGTGTCGCTTCAGCCCTCTCACCTATGTACATTGCCGAGATTGCACCAACCCGGATGCGTGGCAAACTCGTCACACTCAATCAGATGACCATCGTGCTCGGAATACTTGCCGCTCAGTTCGTCAATTTCCTGCTGGCAGAGGAAGTGCCGCATGACTTCACCAATGCCGATATACTCGCTTCGTGGAACGGACAGATGGGCTGGCGCTGGATGTTCTGGGCAGAGACCGTTCCGGCAGCTCTCTTCCTTGTTCTCTCGTCTGTGATTCCTGAGAGTCCCCGTTGGCAGATGATGAAAGGCATGAAGTATCAGGCAGAGCAGAACCTGCGGCTCGTGGGCGGTCTTGAGTATGCAAAAGAGGAAATAAGCAATATCGAAAAGAGTCTGAAGACAGAATCCAAGCATCGTCACTACGGATTGAAAGAACTCTTCTCCCACCGTTACTCCAAAGTGCTGCTCCTGGGACTCTTCATCGCAGTCTTCCAGCAGTGGTGCGGCACCAACGGCATTTTCAACTATGCAGAGGAAGTGTTCAAGTCGGCTGGCTTCGATGTCAACAACATGTTCTTCAATATCGTGCTCACAGGCATAGTCAACGTTGTGTTCACGTTTGTGGCAATCTTCAGTGTTGACCGTCTTGGACGCCGTTCCCTCATGCTCATCGGCTCTTGCGGGCTGGCAGTCATCTACCTCGTTCTCGGTTTCTGCTACCATTTCGCACTTCCAGGAGCCGTGATAGTGGCACTTGTACTTTCAGCCATAGCCTGCTACGCCATGTCGCTCGCACCCATCACCTGGGTACTCCTCTCAGAGATATTCCCCAACCACATCCGTGGTGTGGCAATGGCGACCTGCACCTTCGCCCTGTGGGTAGGCAGCAGCACCTTCACATTCCTTTTCCCCATCATCCACTCATGGCTGGGAGCAAGCGGACAGTTCTGGCTCTACGCCCTCATCTGCCTTGGCGGATTCATCTACTTCCGCCGCCGCTGCCCCGAAACCAAAGGCAAAAGCCTCGAACAACTCGAGAAAGAGCTTGTGAAGCATGAAGAGTGAAGAATCTTCGAAATTATAAATTATAAAAACCATCCGGAACCATCGTTATACGACATCGGTGCCATCACTTCACTCTTCACTTAGATTAGTCCCACGGCATTGTGTGAAAAAAGTTTCTGTGCTGAGAGATACTTTTTTGAAATATACTGATCTATATAGCACTTGTATGTAGAATATCACAATGGATTTGAATATGTTGGAGTTGTTCCAACAGTTTAAAAATATCCAACAACTTTCATTAGGTCTAAAGATAGATTTTTTTTATCTTTGCAAAAGTAATCAGCTAATAATCAATAATTATAATCAATACAGTATTATAACAAAGAAGTTTTTTATTCTCGTTTCTTTAATGATGCTTGCCGCTATAGGCTATGCTCAAGTACCTACAGTTCAGTTCATATTACAGCCAGACGGAACGTTTAAGACTTCCGACGGAAAAAACTCTGTAGCTTTTGACTGCAAGAGTATGACAACTGCTGACATAGGTCCTCGATTCCGAATGGCTGCAAGGCTCTGCACTAATGGTGAATGTTGTTACGAAGAAGGCTATGGCCTGACGATTCAGAACAACTTTGTCTATCCTGTTTCAAGTACAGAATGGGGATATAATGTAAACTTTGCGATTCAAATAGATGCTTATAAAAAGAAAATAAGAGTTATGGCTCCAGTTATAACCCATTTTGCAGCTATTGACAAAACAATGTATAATTGGTATTCTACTTCCGGTAAATCGGTTTCCTTTAAGAACGACGGCAGCAGAAAGCAGGAGTCTTTCAGTGTTGAGGAACTGATTAATAAAAATTTGAACGATATTCTTGCCGTTGTATATCAAGACCCTAATAATTAGTGGTATCTCAAGGACAGGGGCTTTGAGCCATTCTGAATATAAAAAGACCTGGATATAAGAATGGCAGAGAGACAAGAAGTCTTGTTCCGATAGATTCTGATTTATCTGGCAAAAGAACCAGAAACGTTTGCCCGGTTGGGTATTATCATTCAAAAACGAGGTCTTCGAGGGTGCAGAGGGATTTGCCCTTGGTGGTGGAGTGGAAAAGGAAATAGATGGCGTGTTTGCCGCTGAGGGCGGTGGCTGCGCCTAAATCTGCTGTGAGTTCGGTGGATTGTTTCGCCATATCGGATTTGAGGCCGATGGTGGCGAGCTTTTTCCCTCCTTGTGATGCCCAAGGGCGGTCGAGCCAAACGTCGATGGTGCCGTCGATGCCTTCGGGAATGAGGTTGAGACGAAGGGTGACGTTCTGATTAAACTTGTCGGCTTCGAAGAGGAAGTATTTGTAGCCGACGATGGAGCCGTCGGTGTTGTTGACTACGTGGTTGGTGTTGTTGCGCAGGTCGTAGGGTGCCTGGAACTTGTCGTCGGTGCCATAGCCTGATGCTACGTAGGAACCGTAGAAGGTGTTGTTGGGCCATTCGTGAGTGGCTGGCTTGGGACCTGTGTACCAGCAGGCGATGCCGGCAGAGTGGCGTTCGAGTGGATTGAGACCGTCGAGCGCAAAACCGCAGGAGTTGTATTCGCCTTCGCTGATTTCTACTTTACCGCCTTTGCCTTCTGTGACTTTTACGGTGATGGGTGCTACCATGGCCTGACGGGCGTATTCGTCGGTGCCTGTCTGGCGGTGGTAGAAGACGTACCACTGTCCGTTGATTTCGCAGATGCTGCCGTGGGTGTTGCCGTCGGGTGTGGCTGACGCTATGATGTTGCCTTGCTCATCGGTCTCGCGTGCGCGTCCGTCGATGATGGTGCCTCCGTAGGTGAAGGGACCGAGCGGGTTGTCGCTATAGGCGTAGGCGAGGGTATAGTTGGAGAGGGGCAGACCGAATTCGCCTTCCTCGGTGAAGCGGCTGTAGATGAATACGTATTTGTCCTTGATCTTGCGAATGGATGATGCTTCGAAGAAGCGGAACTGTCCTTCCTGATTGCGTCCGGAAATCATGTCTTCCACAATCTCTGTTCCCGGGAGAACGGTTGCCATAGTGGCGGGGTCGAACTCGGCTGCATAGGAGCACTCGAATCCCCAGTAGCCATAGACGCGTCCGTCATCGTCGACAAAGACGGCTGGGTCGAAACGGAGCACTCCGTCGGTGGCGAAGGGATTGTCCTTGCTCCAGTTGCTGACTTCGAAGGGTCCGTCGGGACGGTGGCTGCGTGCTACCATGCCGTTGCGCCCGCCTGCCTGGTTGTTGGGGAAGAGATAGTAGGTTTTTGTTCCGTCGGCTTCGGTAACCATAGTCACATCGGGAGCGAAGAGTACGTCGGCAAGGCTGTCCTTGTCGAGGAGGTCGCCGTTGGCGTTCTTGTTGACGCTGAAAATGATGCCGTCGTAGCGCCAGCGGTTAAGGCTGTCGACTGGTGCAGACCACACTACCTGGTCGCGTCCGCAATAGGCTGTGACGAGGTTGTCGTGTGAACCGTAGAGATAGACGCGGTACTTGCCGGGATTGTCCGGATCTTCGAATACGTATGGCTCGCCGTCGGGGATGTGTTCCCAGAGGGGCATGATGGGGTTGCCTACAGTGGTGAGTGCTATGGATTGCATTTCGTTCTTAGGTGTTGTGCATGACACAGCGAATGCTGCGATGTATGCTAATGGAGTCAGAAGTTTCATTTGGATGGCCGTGTCTGATTGTTATTGTAGAGATCAATGGCGCGTTTGACGGTGAGGTCGTTGCGGTTTATGAATCGGGTGTATTCCTCCATGTCGAAGAGATTATATACGATGGTGCCGTAGATGGCTTCTTCGAAGAGTTGCTGACTCTTGAGAATCTGGTTGTTGCGACGTGTGACGCCGTTCTGGTCGGCATAGCGGATGAATTGCTCAACGAGGTGCTGGCTACGGAGATAGCGTACGAGCTTGTCGGCGGTGTCGAAGCGCTCAAGTGTGGAGCGGTTGGCATCGGTGTAGTTGAAGCAGTACTCTGAAATGAGTCCTTTCTCTACGACTGAACTGAAGTAGGGGGTGATGTGGGTGGTGTCCTGCGCTACGAAGTAGTCGGGCATGATGCCTCCTCCTCCATAGACGATACGTCCCATCTTGGTCTTGTATTTCTCTCCGCTCTGACGGATGGAATCTTCGTTGAAGAATTCTCCGTGGTTGTAGCGGGTGAGGATGTCGAGGTCGTAGTTGTCGTAGGGTTTCTGAATGCAGCGTCCGGAGGGTGTGTAGTAGCGGGCTATGGTGAGATGGATGCATGAGCCGTCGCTGAACTCGATGGGCTGCTGCACGAGTCCCTTGCCGAAGGTGCGGCGACCTACGATGATGCCTCGGTCATTGTCCTGAATGGCTCCTGAGAAGATTTCTGCCGCACTGGCCGTGATTTCGTCGGTGAGGACGATGAGTGGTAGGGTCTTGTAGGCTCCGCTTCCGTCGCTGTAGTAGTCGGAACGCTTGGAGTGGAGTCCCTGGGTATAGACGATGAGTTGCTCGTCGGGCAGGAACTCGTTGACTATCTGGATGGCTGAACCGAGGTAGCCGCCACCGTTGCCGCGAAGGTCAACTACGAGTCCGTCGAAATTCTCTTCCTGGAGCTTGGCAAGCGACATGAGCAGTTCGGGATAGGTGGTCTCGCCGAAGCTCTTGATTTTGACGTAGCCGAGTGAGGGGGTTAGCATGTAGGTGGCGTCGATGCTGTGGATTGGTATGTCGCCACGGACGACGGTGAAGTTCTTCTTTTCTCCACGACGCATGATCTGAAGCTTGACTTTAGAGCCTTTGACTCCCTTGAGGCGGTGCATGGTCTCCTCGTTGGTTACGATTTTGCCCACGTAGGGCTGTCCGTCGACAGCGATGATGCGGTCGCCGGGGAGTATGCCGACTTTCTCGGATGGACCGCCCTTGATGACGTTGTTGACGTACACGGTGTCGTGCTTGATGGTGAACTGTACGCCAATGCCTGAGAACGAGCCTTTCAACTCTTCGTCTGCTGTCCGTGCGTCTTTGGACGAGATGTAGGAAGAGTGGGGGTCAAGCTCGGAGAGCATGGTGGGAATGGTTTTGTCGAGCAGATCGGATATGTTGACCGAATCGACATACTGCTCGTCTATGATGTGGAGCAGGTCGTTGATTTTGGTGCTCGATGCATTGATGATGTTGAGCCGGTTGCCATAGAAGAGGTTCGCCACGAAGGTGCCGATAAATATGCCTACAATCACGCTGATGGCGATAATCATGGGCATGAACCTGTATTTTGTGTTGTTAATCATTGTTGATGAGTTCAAGAGTTCAAGAGTTCAAAAGTTCAAGATACCGGTACGTACTGGACGTCGATGCCGGCGCGTCGAAGGAGTTCTACTCCGTCTTCGAGACGGTAGTGCTCGCTGTAGATGACTCGTTTGATTCCTGCCTGGATAATGAGCTTGGAACATTCAAGACATGGTGCGGCGGTGACGTAGAGGGTGGCTCCATCGCTGGAATTGCCTGAGCGTGCTATTTTGGTGATGGCGTTGGCTTCGGCATGGAGCACATAAGGATAGGTGGTGTTGGTCTCATCCTCGCAGATATTGGGGAATCCGCTTGGAGTGCCGTTGTAGCCGTCGGAGATAATCATCTTGTCCTTGACGATGAGTGCTCCTACCTGACGGCGTTTGCAGTATGAGTTCTCTGCCCATGTACGTGCCATGCGCAGGTATCTCTGATCTAATTTCTGTTGTTTCTCGTCTTGCATTTTTATATATTGGTTACGATGGTCTATATTCCCTTTACATTGGTGAGACGTATGTAGTTGGCATTGTCGGCTTTGAGCATGAGCACGTTGCTATCGCCCTTATACTCCTTGCATTTGAGCAGGATGTTGAACAGGTCGGTGCTTAGTGTTGAACTGTCGATGTTGGTGTAGGAATCGATGGTGCAGGAGAAGCTGCGATTCTTGCCGCTGGCGTTCCATGTGCCGGCGAAAGTGCTTCCGGGTGCCAGGATTCCATTGATCTTATTGGATACGAATACGAGTTCGTAGCTGTTGTCGTAGTTGTACAGTTCCTTGAGGTCTGTGCCGTTGAGCGAAGTACCTCTGATGCATGCTCCGGTGATTTTCCAGCTCTTGCCTCTGAAAATCTCATCGATGTCGTCTTCCTGACTGCACGATGTGGCAATGAAAGCAGGAAGGCATGCTACAATAAGAAATAATATGAATTGTAAGAATACTTTCATTTAGTTTTTGAGTTCTTGAGTTTTTGAGTTTATTCTTTTACGCTATTGGAAAGGGCTTCGGAGTTGTGGATAATGAATCCGCCGCGGCGGAGTTCGACAAGTTGTTGTTCCTGCCATCTGTTGAGGACGTCGGAGACGTTGATGCGGGGAGTGTCGATGGCTTCGGCAATGTGCGTCATTTTCACACGGAAGACCTTCTTGCCAGGATGCTTGAGTGTGTTGTTGGCGATGAATTGCATAACCCTGAGTTCGACGGTGTTGGGAATGGGCTGCTTCAGCTGTGCACGAGCGGTCTGTAGTTTGTTGCAAACGAGATTGAGAAGGTTGGTCTTGACAATCTCGTAATCGGATATGAGCATGTTGAGATGTCGCTTGTCGATGGAACAGGTGCTGCCTTCGGTGACGAATGTGTAGGAATGCTCGAATTTCTGATTCATGCCCCAGAGGTTCTGACATTCAAGCACGTAGGGTACGTCGTCGAAATACTCTGACACGAGCATGTTGTGGGTGGCATCGCGCCTGTCGCTGCACACTGACCCTCCCAGAACATAGATGATGCGGTCGCACCGTTCGCCCTGACTCACGATAGTGGATCCTTCGGGGTGTTTCTGGAAGTCGAAGTTCACCTTCTCCACTATGCGCATCAAGTCGCTTATGCCGAGTCCCATGAGCAGTGGCAACTCTTGCAGTTTTTCGAACATTGTAAACATAATTATCCGGTGTGGTTTTAGTTGTCAATAAGCCCTTCGGAATACCAAACGGCATTTTCACCATTAGGGGTTGAATAGATAAAGTATGCTTTTAAGTCTTTCTGCTTGCTGAGCAGTTCTTTTGCTTGTTCAAGTCCCATCACCATGAAGGCTGTGGCGTAGGCATCGGCTGTGGCGCAGTCCTTGGCAAGCACTGTGGCTGAGAGCAGCGAGTGCTCCACAGGGAAGCCCTTGCGGGGGTCGATGGTGTGGGCATAGCGTTTGTTGTTTTTGATGTAGAAGTTGCGGTAGTTGCCCGATGTGGCAAGTGAGATGTCGGTCACAGTCAGCACTTCCTGCAATTCGGGACCGTTGACGCTGAGTGAGTCGGGCTGTGGCTTGTTGACACCGATGCGCCAAGGTTCACCTTTAGGATTGACGCCTTTCACTCGTACTTCTCCACCGATTTCCACCATATAGTCTGTAACCCCTTCCTTTTCCAGGCAGAGTGCCACGGCATCCACTCCGTAGCCCTTGGCTATGGCGCTGCAGTCGAGCATGGTGCGTGGGTCTTGCTTGATGATCTGGGTGCCTTGGAGCGCCACTTGCTTGTAGCCGACGAACTGGAGCAGACTGTCAATCATGGCTGAATCGACATTCTCAGCGTTCTTGAATCCGAATCCCCATGCATTGACGAGTGGCGCACAGGTTATGTCGAACGCTCCGTCGGTGGTTTGGGAGACTTTCTCGGCAAGTGTGAACACAGCTCTGAACATGCTGTCGGTCTCGGTCGAAGTATTGTTGTTGATGGCTGTGATGACTGAGTTGGGATTGAAGGGCGAGAGCGACTGATCGACTTCATCGAGCGCGCCTTCTATGTTGGATTTCAAATCGTTGTTGCTGCAGTAGGTGACATGGTAGAAGGTGCCGAAAACAGCGCCCTCGTTCTGCCGGTATGTTGAGAGAGGGTTGGTGCAGCTGGTCAGGGCAATATATACTGTGCCTCCAATAAGAAGTATCAGCAATGGTATGTGCCACCACTTGAAAGGGTGGGGTGAATAGTCTTCACGAAGTTTGAAAAGTTTCATAATAGTATGGGGGAGTTAGGGGGTGGGTCTTTTTCCCCAATTGAGGTCGAAGATGAGGTTGAAAGTGCCTCCCCAGCAGGTGGAGTTGGTTGTGGTGCCGTAGCCCGGAATGTAGTAGGGCTTGGCGTAGTTGTTGGAAGTGGAACTGAGTTCCCGTTTATAGCGTACGGACCAACCCATGTGGAAGCTGCGCCATATCTTGACCTGAACTCCGAACACGATTTCCAGCCAGTGGCTGGTGGTGCTGATGCCCTTGACGTTGTAGGCTTCGCTGCCGCCCCAGATGTCGTCGGTCTGAGCCGGTCCTGAGATATCGAAATTGTAGAATGACAGACCGTAACGTGCACCGAGATAGAGGCGGTTGTCCTGGAACTTGTTCTTCAGCATATTCATGTCGAATCCAATCCTGAAGTAGGGCGCATGCGTTTCGTAGTGAATATCGGTGTTGCCGTCAGTCATGTCGCATTTACCAAGTCCTGCCTCAAAGATTGGGAAGTAGGTGTTCTTGAGATTCAGCCTAAGCGCACCTTCGATGCAGCCATAGTCGGAGAGGAAGTATTGTCCTAATCCCAGCACGTCGGCAGAAACGGTAAATCCTTGGAAGAATGTGAGTTTGGGTGTGTCTTCCTCTGTAGGGGGAACGTATTTTGACGGTTTTGTGTCATCGGTCGTAGTCGATGTCTCTTCCGTTGTTACTGCATCGTGTTCCTCCTGAGCGAACGATGCCACAGGTATGAGTAGCAGAAGCAGTAGGCATATCTTCATAGTGAAGATGCTTTCGCTTAATCCGTGTCGGTTTATATGGATTCTCATTCTGCTACTCCGTTGAAGAAGATGCTGATGTTCTCATCACCTTCGTAGTTTACTTTCTTGTTTATCACCTCTACATGGTCGATGGAAGCCGAATTGGATGACTCCACGGAGCTGATGGTGTGGAAACGGTAGGTGCCACATTCGGGCAGTTCCACGAACGGATAGCTCTTGTGGTGGATGTAGAGGGTGTCGCGACCTGAGATGGAGGCGTATTTGAATATCAAAGTGTCGGTGTCGTGGAAATAGCTCATCGGAATTTTCACGCTGCTCACTTTTGTTACCTTGTTTATCAGTATGGTGTCCTTGCGTGTCTCACTCACCGTCTCAGTATAGCCTTCCTCAATGAGCGATTCGTTGCGAGAGTCAAAAGTAATGCTGCTAAAACCAAGTTTTTTATATGTGTAAACCGTCTTAAAACCAGGAAGTAACGTTGTAACTGTTATAGTATCGGTATAAGTGACGGCTGTACCGTTGGAATCGTAGAATCCGTAGTTGCAAGTCACGGTACTATCCAACGGACAGTTGCTTGACGAGCAACCGCCCATGAGTAAAAACGCAAGAGCAACTGTGGCTATATATAAGTGCTTAAATCTCATCTGCCACCGAATACTTGTTACGTTCTCCAGAGTTGCGGATAATCATCTCGCCAAGGAATCCGGCAAGGAAAAGCATAGTGCCGAGTATCATCATGGTGAGTGCTATATAGAAATATGGAGAGTCGGTTACACGGATGTAGTCGTAACCTTTAGCCATGGCCCAGAGTTTGTAGCCTCCGACAAATGCGGAAGCGAAGAAACCGATGATAAACATCAGCGAACCGAAGCATCCGAACACATGCATGGGCTGTTTGCCGAATGCGGAGAGAAACCACAGCGACAATAAGTCCAGATAGCCATTGACAAAGCGGTTGAGGCCGAATTTGGTCTTACCGTATTTGCGAGCCTGGTGGTGTACGACCTTCTCACCGATTTTGGAGAAACCGGCATTCTTGGCAAGGTAGGGGATGTAGCGGTGCATCTCACCGTACACCTCTATGCTCTTCACTACATCCTGGCGGTAGGCTTTCAGTCCGCAGTTGAAGTCGTGGAGGTTCTTGATGCCGCTCACCTTGCGGGCTGTGGCATTGAACAGTTTGGTAGGAATGGTCTTCGACAGCGGATCGTAGCGTTTCTGCTTGTAGCCGCTTACCAGGTCGTAGCCGTCTTCCTTAATCATGCGGTAGAGTTCTGGAATCTCGTCAGGCGAATCCTGCAAGTCGGCATCCATGGTGATGACCACGTCGCCAGTGGCTTTGAGAAAACCGTGGTAGAGGGCAGGGCTTTTGCCTTGGTTGCGGCGGAAGCGTATGGCACGTACGGCAGAGTTGCCGCTTGCGAGTTTCTGTATCACACTCCAAGAGTCGTCCGTGCTGCCGTCATCTACGAAAATGATTTCGTAGCTAAAGCCGGCGGCATCAACCACACGCTTAATCCAATCGTGGAGTTCGGGGAGGGATTCCTGCTCGTTGTATAAAGGAATTACAATCGATAAATCCATATAATTTCATTTTTGTTATGGTAGGTTCTATAAATTATGTCGAGACGATTTTTGATTTTATGTAAGTGGACTTTTGTCAGCTTTTGAGAGCGCAATGCGAGCATTGTAACCGAAAAAGATGGCA
>Ga0256405_10009786_pt1 | contig 12955 bp, 7 predicted proteins | sample RumenRJG_02DNA_FD_189096 | JGI IMG/M metagenome (GOLD analysis project Ga0256405, IMG submission 189096) | Bovine rumen microbial communities from Lethbridge, Alberta, Canada - RJG_02 | ecosystem: Host-associated > Mammals > Digestive system > Stomach > Rumen | place: Canada: Alberta | collected...
AGAAGGTGGGCGGCCACGGCGGAATGGACTTTATAGAGGACTGCCGTTTGGTGTACTGCCTGCGTAATGGCCTGCCTCTCGATATCGACGTGTACGACCTCGCAGAGTGGTGCTGTCTGGCTGAGCTCGGCGCTCTGTCTATGGACAACGGCTGCGTACCTGTGACAGTTCCTGACTTCACTCGCGGACATTGGAATGACATCAAAGGCTACAGCCATGCTTTTGTTTCCGATGCCGACGATGCTGATTCCGAGAAGGAGGCAGAGGAATTCACAGCCAACCTTAAGCAGGGCGGTGAGAAGTTCCTGAAGAAATACTGGAAAGCCGAGAACAAAAAGGCCTCCAAGAGCAAGAAGAGAAAGTAAGCCGCAGTTGCCCGACGATTACGTGCGTTACCAATACAATTTAAGCCCCGTAAGCAGATTGAGCTTATGGGGCTTATTATTTGTATGACGGAAATGCTGCGTCTCACATGAGCCGGAACGGCAAGGTCAGGCGTTGAGAGAGCAATAATATCCGAGTTTATAGAGCTTGAACAGGGTCATCGACGGATTGTCCCCGCACAGATTACTGCGCATAGCCCTGCGGAATAACTTGTAGAAAGCACGGCAGGAAGCATCCATATTCCATTTCTTCAGTTTGTCAGCAGAGGCGCCGACATGTGTGAAGCGTTGTATGTCCGCCCCCAGAGAATGGAGGGTGCGCAGTGACTCTTCCGTCTTGTTGAGAAATACGTCGTTCGTGTCGAGGCCGTTATGGATGAGAGTGTTGTCGATGTGCGTGATGTGAATCCCCTCCTGCTTCAGCTGTAGTCCGAAGAGAGTATCCTCGAAACCGTAATTCCGACACCGTTCGTCAAAGCGGATGCGGGTGAATATGTCACGTTTTATCATGAAATTGAATGTCGACAGATGCAGATACTCATGCGCCTTGCGGTATCTCACAGAGCGGATGGATGTCGCCTCCTGTTCGTATCTGAACCTGAGCGAATAATCGGGCGAGGGCAGGGAAGTGACGGCCGCGATGCCGCCTACGACCACATCCTCTCCGTGCTTGGCCCACTGATAATACTTCTCAAGAAAGTCATCATGCGAGACAATCGCGTCGCAGTCTATAAACAGAAGATATTCTCCTGTGGCCTCACGGGCCATATTGTTGCGATGGCGAGCCCTGCCGGCATGCTTTTCCTCCGCGAAGAACCTGCAATGTCCTGCTTCGCATACATCCTTCACATGTTCTATTCCATGTCCTTTATCCGAGGCGTCGTCGCCTACAATTATCTCACAAGAGGCATTATGATGAACCCTGAGACTGTCGCACTGCGTCAGCAGCGCCTTTACCAGGGCAGAGCAGTCATAATTGTACACCGGGATTAATATTGAGATTATCGGGCGCGTGACCTGATTTGAAGAATTGTTTTCTGTCATGGTTTTAAATTTTAGAAGTTCGCTGCTGCAAATATACAAATTTCCAATAGCTGACGGCATCTTGCACCTATTTTCATCAGCAGATGCGCCGGGAAAATTCTGACGCGAACGGACTTGCTGTCCGTTGCGACAAGAATAAATTCTCATGCGGATGAGAAAAAATTCTCATGCGGATGAAAAATAATTCTCGTGGGACGAGAGCAAATTCTCGTGGGAGGAGAATAAATTCCCGTGGGAGAAAACGAAGTTCTCGTGGGGTGAGACGAAGCTTTGGCGGGAGCAGACGAAGCTCTCGTGAGACGAGAAATAATCCCCGTGGAAGAAGAAAAAATTCTACTCGCAGATAAAAAAATTTATCTCGTAGTAGACGACTCGTTATCTCGTAGATAAAAAAAATTATCTCGCAGTAGAATTTTCGCTTCTACGAGGCGCTGATTTTTACGTAGTTGCACGGGCTCCCGAAATGCATTCTGGTCGTCATTGGCGGCCCATGGAAACTACCTTTGTGCACGTAAACGATGAACATTCCCTTTCCCCGAATTCTCATTTCTGCACATTACATAAACCCTCCCACACAACTAAAAAACTACAAAGCACCTGAGGAAAACTACATTTGAGATGATTCTTCTCTTCTCAAATGTAATTTTGCCCCTCTGCGGGGCACTGGCTTTCAGGCTGTTGCCAAGCGAATTTCCGCACTCTCAGATGATGATTTCCAGCCTGCTTTGCATAAGATTCTTAGCAGTACACCTCTAAATCAATTGTCACAATGGGGCGTAACACCCTTGCACGGCAACTTATATTCCATTATGACGAATCCAGGGCATAGATAGCTCCGCCTGAGATAGAGCCATTTTGCCATTTTCCGCATTAGCGCTAACTTTGCGAGGGGTAAGAGACTGTGTTATTGCTCTGAAATATGTTGCTGATACCGGCGAGTACCGGTTTGTTACATTCTAAACTTTACAGAGATAATGATTAAGATCATTCTGTTTGACATGGGCGGCGTCGTCTTTGAGATAGATAAAGTAGAACCTTATAAACGCTTCGGTGCGCTCGGCATCAATCCCGACGATTATTGATCTGTACACGCAAAAGGGGTTCTTTCTTGATCTTGAAACGGGCAAAATAGACGCCGACGAATTCTGCCGGTTGCTCGCAAAGGTGGGAGGACGCGACGCCGTGTCATACGATGAGGCGCAATATTGCTGGTTGAGCTTTGTCAAAAACATACCGGAGAGAAATCTGAACTGCTTCACACGCCTGCGCCGGAAATATCACCTATGCCTGACAACAAATACCAACCCGTTTATCATGAAATTCATGCGCAGCGACCGCTTCAGCGGCGATAGGCATCCCATAACGGATTACTTCGACTCATTGTTCTGTAGCTACGAGATAAAGCACTGCAAACCAAGCGCCGACTATTTCAACTATGTGCTGAGAGCGGACAACATGAATGCAGATGAATGCTTGTTTGTCGACGACAGCATTAACAATATCAGGAGCGCAGAGTCATTGGGCATCCACGGTTTCCTCGTAGAGCCCGGGAAAGACTGGACTGTGGCTCTCGAAAAGAAGTTGGGCGAGGAGGCATAATACTCCGGCTGGGGCAGGATAGACTTGCATTCTATTTATTTCTTAGGCTTTTGAGACAGTGCCTGACAGGCAGCTGCGGACATTGCATTGCGACGATGCCGGGCCGAACTATGATTTAAGGTAAGTATTTAAGGGGCGATTAATACGGCCGGACGGTCTTTATCGTTTCCGGCCCGTACATTATTTTTATTAGAATGTAAGGGAAGAGACCCGGATGAGACCGGCGTGCAATGATCAGCAGAAGGAGTCTTTCCAACACGACTAAAATGTGCATTTTAACGGCAATAATGGTCAGAAATTCCCATCTGACAAAGTCCCGCTTCGTATAGATTCATTTAATATAGGATGAAGCCTTATTTACTTGGTATAAAAGCCAAATAAATTCGTATATTTGCATTACAACATATTGACATACCGAATTTATGAAACATACTAGACGGCACTTTCTCCTGTTTGCGTTGCTCTTTGCTGCGTGTCTGACAAGTTCGCAGGCGATGGCAGCTGAGCTCGCGTCTGACGGGAATGATGCCAAGACGGAACTGAACAAAGCTATTAAGGCCGTGAAAAGACTTGGAGCGTTTGAGGCTCGCTGGGAGGCGTCGGAATTTCAGGGTTCCGCGCAGACGGCTTCTTTCAGCGGGAACATATATGTGAGTTCTCCGCGCGTGTATCTGTCTACGTCCCAGCAGTCCATATGGTATGACGGGCATACGGAATGGAATCTGCGGACAGGCGCTTCGGAGGTATATGTCTCCACTCCCACGGCTGCCGAGGCGGCCAAGATCAATCCGCTTTCTTTTTTATCCATACCGCTCTCCAACTACAACGCACAGCCATTGAAACGCACCACGTTGCGCGGCGAGAGCACCATCAGCATCGACCTTACGGCCCGCGCCGGTGTGCGTACCGCCTGGAAGTACATCTATATCACTATTGATGCTTCTTCGCGCCTGCCGCTCTGTGTACGCTTCAGTCCGGACGGTCATCGCTGGACGCGCATCTCGCTCTATTCTCTCAGGGGCGGACGCAAGTTTCCCACCTCTTTATTTCAGTATCCGAGCAACAAATACCCTAATGTAGACGTTGTAGATCTTAGATAGAGAGTCGTAGGAAACAATCACATAGCCAATATTTACATTTACCAGAATAAGAAAACATGAATCAAAGACAATGCATAATAATAGGCTCCGGGCCTGCCGGATATACGGCGGGCATATACTGCCGCCGCGCGGGCATTGACACACTCCTGCTGTCGGGATACCTGAGCGGAGGACAGCTTACGGAGACGTCTACAATAGAGAATTTCCCCGGATTTCCTCAGGGCATCAACGGCACGGAGCTCATGGACAGAATGCGTGAGCAGGCCGTCGCTTTCGGACTGGAGATCAAGGACGCCACAGTAGAGTCAGTGGACTTTTCCTCCGCTGAGCCGGTGCTTCACCTTGACTCGAAGGAATGCGTTTCATGCAAGACATTGATCATAGCTACAGGCGCGCGTCCCCGCCACCTCGGCATTCCCGGCGAAGACAAGTTTGCCGGCCGCGGTGTAAGCTATTGTGCTACGTGCGACGGCTTCTTCTTCCGCAATCGCACTGTGGCTGTTGTCGGCGGCGGAGACACTGCGGCAGAAGAGGCATTGTATCTCTCCTCACTTGCGGCAAAGGTGTATATGATAGTCCGCAAGCCATATTTGCGGGCATCCGAGATAATGCGCAAGAGGGTGGAGGAGAAGCAAAACCTTGAAGTCCTGTTTTCCACTACGGTAGCAGAGGTCTGCGGAGAGAATAAGGTAGACTATCTGCGCATAAACACGCCGGAAGGGGAGAAGGAGCTGAAAGTCGACGGATTGTTCCCCGCAATAGGTCACGACCCTGCGTCCGGATTGTTCTCGCCGGCCATCAAGACGAACGAGAGCGGATATATCATAACAGGGCCTGGCTCCACGGCAACAAACATACCTAACGTTTTCGCTGCCGGAGATGTGGCTGATCCCCGCTATCGTCAGGCCGTAACGGCAGCTGCCACCGGCTGTATGGCGGCAATGGACGTAGAACACTATTTGATGAGTTAGCATTCTCAGCTTGTGTTCCCGCAATATCGAGTAACAAGAGATTTGACGTTAATATAAAAACTAATATAGAAATGGAAATGCAAAACAAGCCCCAGCCCGCAGAGGGTAAATTGGGCGTATTGGTAGTAGGGCTCGGTGCCGTAGCTACTACGTTTATCACAGGTGTTTTAATGATACGTCGCGGCTTGGGTAAGCCCATCGGCTCCATGACGCAGTATGACAAGATAAGGGTAGGGCACGGCAAAGACGCCAAATACCTGCATTACGGTGAAATAGTGCCGCTCGCTAAATTGGACGATCTGGTGTTCGGCTCATGGGATGCATATCCCGACAATGCTTTTCAGGCTGCGCTTACGGCGAGTGTACTCCGCGACAGGGACATCATGCCCGTGCGTGACGAACTGGAGAAGATTGTGCCGATGCGTGCTGCTTTTGATCATCGCTATGCTTCACGTATCGACGGCAAGAATATCATGCCCGACGGCACAACACGCGCCCAGATGGTAGAAAACCTGAGAAAGGATATCCGCGAGTTTAAGGAAAGAGAGCATTGCTGCCGCCTGGTAGTCATCTGGGCCGCAAGTACTGAGATTTATGTGCCTTACTACGAGCCGGTACACGGCAAGCTGGAGACCCTTGAGGCCGCCATCAAAGCCGATGACAAGGAGCATATCGCACCCTCCATGTGCTATGCTTACGCTGCGCTCAAGGAAGGCGCTCCTTTCATTATGGGCGCTCCCAACACGACGGTCGATATTCCTGCTATGTGGGAACTGGCCGATCAGGAGAAGCTGCCTATTGCCGGCAAGGACTTCAAGACCGGTCAAACCCTGATGAAGTCCGGCATCGCTCCTATTCTGCGTACACGCTGTCTGGGCCTTTCGGGCTGGTTCTCAACCAATATTCTTGGCAACAGGGACGGCTTGGTGCTCGACGAGCCTGCCAATTTCCGCACCAAGGAGGTGAGCAAGCTCTCCACGCTGGAATCCATTCTCGACGGGAACGATTATCCTGATCTGTACGGCAATTATTATCACAAGGTGCGTATCAATTATTATCCGCCCCGCGGTGACAACAAAGAGGGCTGGGATAACATTGACATCTTCGGATGGATGGGCTATCCCATGCAAATAAAGGTGAACTTCCTCTGCCGCGACTCTATTCTGGCAGCTCCGTTGTTGCTCGACCTCGTACTTCTCTCCGATTTGGCGCACAGAGCCGGACGCAGCGGAATACAGAGATTCCTGAGCTTCTTCCTCAAGAGCCCGATGCACGACTTTACCAAGAACGAAGTTCCTGTCAACGACCTGTTCAAGCAGTATACAATGCTCAAGGACACGCTCCGCGAAATGGGCGGCTACGATGTTGATGAGCTGATAGACTAAACAGCATTTCATAAGTCCCCTCCGCATCGGCCAGATATCGGTGGGGACTTTTTATAAATACTTTCTTGGAGCATTAAGTGGCCTGAGAATAACTGATAAGCCTGATGTCCAAAACAGCCCGTGCAATATGTTTATAAGAATGGTACACGCATTATGCAAGAAGAAGGAGACCTATATCCCTCTGCTTGCACTTTTCATTTTAACCCTGAATACTTTTGCAGCGCTGGCCGCGCCGGTTAACAGCCGCATTCAGCCGGTTGCCTCCGTAAGTGGAGTAGTGACCGATGCGAGCAGCCGTGAGCCGCTGGCATACGTCAACGTGTGGTACGAAGGCACAGGCGTCGGCACTATGACGGACAGTCTGGGCCGCTTTTCTGTCCCGTACCACAAGGGATGGACAAGGCTGTCGTTCTCATTGATCGGGTTCAAGAAGCAAAGCGTGACAATCTCCTCCCCGGTAAGCGGCCTTACCGTAAGAATGGAAATGGATGCGCTCCAGGTGAAGGGTGTGAGCGTCAAGGCCAAGCGCAAGAAATACAACCGCAAGAACAATCCCGCCGTCGACCTGATGCGCAAGGTCATCGCCCACAAGTCTCTCAGCGACCTTAAGACCAGTCACGATTACTTCAGCTATCGCAAATACGTGAAGCGCACGCTCTCATTCAACGAAGTGAGCGACAAAACCCTCTCTGACGCACATTTCAACGGCAAGCTGTCAATACTGAAAGACAGGGTCGAGACATGTCCCGAGACGGGAAAGCTTATCCTGCCCGTCTCTGTGGACGAAGTGGTGACCCGGCGCATCTACAGCAAGCCCTACGGCCTCGACAAGACCATCACCGAGGGGCGCAAGAGCACGGGCCTCAACGACTTCTTCACGACGGGCGACATCCTGACCACCATGCTTGAGGATGTATTCTCGGACATCGATATCTACAAGAACGCCGTCTATGTCCTGCAGAACCAGTTCGTGAGCCCCTTGTCTTCGGTGTCCGCCATCAGCTTCTACCGCTATTTCATAGCAGACACGGTGATGGTGGGCGATGACAAGTGTTACGAGGTGACATTCACTCCGGCCAACTCGCAGGACTTTGGATTCAGCGGCAGCCTGCTTATTCTGGCCGACAGCTCCTATCAGGTGAAGCGCGCGGAGCTGCACATCCCGCACAACAACGATGTAAACTTTGTTCAGGACATGATCGTGACGCAGGACTTCGCCACTCTGCCAGAGGGCGGGCACGTGCAGATAAACGACAACATGATTGTGGAAATAAATGTCGTGGGCTCTGTGACCAAGTTCAACGTCAAGCGCACCACGCATTACGACAACTTCACCTTCAATCCTATTCCGCGCAAGGAGTTCCGCTTCTCGGGACCGGAGAAGACGCTCGCCGACGCCAGCATGCGTAATGAGAACTGGTGGAACGAGGTTCGCCCCGTGCCGCTGAGTGAGAAGGAGCAGAGCATGGGCAAATTCCTCAAGGCGATGATGGACACCAAAGGTTTTAAGCCTCTGCTGTTCGTGGCTAAAGCCTTTATAGAGAATTTCGTCGAGACGTCCTCCAACCCGGATAAGCCTTCAAAGTTTGACTTCGGCCCTGTGAATACGGTTGTCTCTCACAATTTTGTCGACGGCCTGCGTTTCCGTCTGAGCGGACAGACTACGGCCAATCTCAGTCCCCACCTCTTTGCGCGCGGCTACGTAGCCTATGGTTGCAAGGACCAGAAGTTCAAAGGCCTTGGCTCGCTGACTTATTCCTTCAACCGTAAGGATTATCTGCCCCGCGAGTTCCCTGTCAACAATCTCAACTTTACTTACCAATACGACGACGCATCGCCTTCGGACCGCTTCATGCCGACGGACAAGGACAACGTGTTCACCTCTTTGAAGTGGAAGAGCGTATACCACATGCTCTATTCCCGCCGTTACTCCCTGTCCTACGATAAGGAATGGGGGCTCGGACTCCGCCTCACGGCCCAGATAGAGCATGAGACCCAGGAACCGACCGCCGACCTGATCTATCAGAAGCTCGGTAGCGGAGCAAGCACTCCGTCTCTGGACAACACGACCGACATGGTACGCAAGATGCGCACCACCGGCCTTACGCTCTCGCTGCAATACCAGCCGGGCGCTACCTATATCAACACGAAGCAGCGCCGCATCACCACTAATCACAATGCGCCTATCTTCTCCATCACGCATACGGCCGGACTCAAGGGATTCCTCGGCGGGGATTACAATTACAATATGACCGAGGCGCGCATCTACAAGCGTCTGATGCTGGCCTCGTGGGGACGCATCGATACGTACCTGAAAGGTGGAATAGAGTGGAACCGCGTCCCGTTCCCATTGCTCATTATGCCGGCGGCCAACCTGTCATACATAAAGGAGCGGGAGACGTTCGCGCTTGTGGACAACATGGAATTCCTCAACGACCGCTATGTCTCGCTCATGAGCGCATGGGATATGAACGGCAAACTGTTCAATCGCATCCCGTTGCTCAGAAAACTGAAATGGCGCGAGTACATCGGCGTCAACATGCTGTGGGGCAGCCTCTCTGACAAGAACAATCCATTCCTCTCCCAGAATGCCAGCGACAGCCGCCTCTTCTATTTCCCGGGCAGATACCTCTCCGACGGCTCATACCGCTGGCAGAGCCATGTGATGGACAAGAACAAGCCATACATCGAGTGGATAGTCGGAATACACAACATATTCAAGATAATCCACGTGGAATATGTGCATAGGGTCAACTATATTTACGCCGACACACACAAGTCCGGCTTCCGAATTATGATGAAGTTGTCCTTCTGATTTGCCATCACATGCCGCCCTCTGTTTGTCAGGGCGTCATGTATGAGAACACATCCAAATTAACCCTATTCAGCGGGCCGGGATTTATTCTAACGAAGATCCTGACCCGCTGGCGATATTTCAGGACTGGGAATACATTTGGCATATTAGCCTATATCGTTTTCTGATGTTCCCGTTTTATGCAATTGCTGCTGGGGAAAATAAATCATGGACCACCTTGTTTGAACGCCATTAGAATGGCCTTTGACTCTAAGTCAAATTATGACTCTTTACTTCTGTCTGAAAATCAGCGTTTGTGAGAGGAGCAAAATTACATTTGAGAAAGTTTTTCCTAAGTGCCTTGTAGCTTTTCTCAAGTGCTTTGTTGTTTTTATGATGTGCGGTAGTATTAATGGAATGAGCGGTAGTATTAATGGAATGTGCGGAAATATATATTCCTGAAAGGGGCATATTCTTCTTTTACGCGCTCAAAGGTAGTATCGTGAGGCCACCTCTGACGACCGGAAGGCATTTCCGGAATCTGTGTAAGTACGTAAAATCAGCTTCCCGTAGAAGCGAAAATTCTACTGCGAGATAAAATTTTTTATCTACGAGATAACGAGTCGTCTACTACGAGATAAATTTTTTTATCTCGTAGTAGAATTTTTCCTTCTCCCACGAGAACTTCGTCTACTCCCGCGAGAACTTCGTCTCGCCCCATGAAAACTTCGTCTCGTCTCGCGAGAACTTCGTCTACTCCAATGAGAACTTATTCTCGTCCGCATGAGAATTTATTTTCATCCGCATCAGAATTTTTTCTATTCGCAATAGGGCAGAGGTCATTCAGATTAGAGGTTGGATTCTGACTTGCACACGGGTAGGACCCTTAACAGAGCAATTATCGCGCATTACCATTAGTATATTCCCCCGGCGTCACAAACAACTTCGGGGATTTTCCTGTCTTTCACTCCGCGCATCGCCGGATAAACATCGGGCAATGATGTCACAGATAGCCCGTCTCTGCGTATTAATAAGAGAATATAAAAACCAATGGACGATGAGCAAAACCATTCTCTTAACCCTGACCACAACCGTGCTCTCTAAGCTACCGGCTCCTTCATACGAATCGGTTCTCAGAGCCGGGAGTTAGGAGGCACTACATATGGGCAATCTGTGGAGTTTTTCCGATTTTGCAGGGAAGGCGAATCTCAATATTAGCGAAAGCCTGGACTATTATAATGACAAGACTCATGATTATCTTTGCCATCCTGATACCGCTCATACTTGCCTCGCAGCTGGATATGCTCACCGCCATCACCGACCCCGGTAACTCCTACGATATGAATCTCAACAGATGGCAGAACAAGGTCAGCTTATATTTCAACCAATATGGCACATACGGCGGCTATATTTCTTATGAGAAATGGTGCGTCGGCTTGGATATGCCATATCATCACCGTTCCATGGATTATCAGCGGGGCGCCATCGACACTCTGATGCATGACAACCAGTTTTATCTGCTGACCTTCGTCAGGTATCGCTACGTGTCGACCGCGCACAAGAGCGATGTCAGCATTAAGGTAAAGCATGTATGTGAGCCGGTCAACCTGACTGATCGGGTGGCATACCGGGACGACCGCCAGCCGCTGGTCGTAATGGAAGGCAATCCGCAACTCAAAGGTACGTCACGGACGAACGCGGAAGCCGAGTATACTCTCAAATTCGGGAAACGTTCCGGTCAGATGCATGCCGGCGCAGTGTTCAATTACAAACACCGGGAAGAGGCGCAGTCTGTGACGTATGCTCCCGGGACCGGAATGTACGCCTACAAGCCTATGAATATCCGCGGAGCCTACGACTTCACGTTTAAATATGACATTTCCTCGCTTATTGGCGACAAGCGATGCTGGTCGTGGCAGATGAACGCAGATGCGGGCTACAGTCACCTTCTGGACCACACGATGCTCTCCGGCGAGACGAAAAGCCGCGTAAGCGCCGTGAACACTCTTGCCCTTCACGACAGAGTATACGTCCAGTACCACAAAAAAGCGCACAACGTCCGCGCCACGGCCGACATCATGTGGCGACACAGCGAAGGGCGCATGCGCGATTTCCGGACATTGAACGCTTGCGATTTCCGCTATGGTCTGTCTGCGCGCTACACTATTCCACGCCTCAACTTGACTGTAGCAGCGGACGGTAACATGTACAGCCGCCGCGGCTACGGAAGTCGAGATATGAACACCGATGATTTTGTGCTGAATACGTCCGTTTCGCAACCCTTCATGAAAGGGAAACTTATTGCCAGCATCGAGGCCTTTGATTTGCTGCACCAGATATCGTCTATCCAGTACTTGGTAACAGCGCAGGGGCGCACCGAGACATGGCATCGCTCTCTGCCGCATTATGTAATGGGACATCTGGTATACCATTTCAATATGAATCCCAAGAAGAAATAACGCGGACATGCGGGGCAGGCGGAGCTGCAATTTTTACAAGTGGAAAAAGGCTATTGTTTCGGATGGCGTATTTATGGCAGCAGAATAAGAAGGTATGGACTTGTGTATAATAGAACTTCTTTTATGCATGTCATGAGAACCGCCGTTCTAAGTGAGCAAACGGGATAAAATCCCCCTCATGCGACCAAGACAAAGGTGAGTTGCGAGTTCTTCTTCTAACTACCTAAGAAGATGCGTTTAAATAGGGGCAAAGTAAATTTTGTGTAAAGTAAGCATCTCTGGAAAGGAAGATTACTACTATGGCAAAAGTCAGCGACCAGCTTTTTCTGGTGTAGGGAAAGGCTTTTTCAAATTATTACTGTCAGGAAAACATAGTGCCTACTCTCTGATCCATTTTTGATGCGGATAATTAAAAGACGACAGTCGGCAAAGGGAGTAAAAATCAATGTACATAAGAAATCCAAAGTACCTGTACATTTTCTCAAGTGCCTTGTAGTATTTTTGATTTACGCGAGGCTTTATGGGGGCAAGCAAAAAAGAATGTTCCGGAGAATGGAATATTCATGTTTTACGCACTCAATGGTAGTTTCTTTCTGGCTGCTTCTGACGGTGAAAAGGCATTTCTTGAACCCGTATTAGTACTTTAGGATCAGCTTCCCACAAAAGGACAAATTCTACTGCGATATAATTTTTCCATTCTCCTAAAATTTTCGGACTGTAAATGTTGAAGATGCGCACTTTACTCGACATGTAATTTAAATCGGCGGAGCTGGAGAGTGACAAAATTCATAAGTTAGATTCTTGTTCCCGATTTAAGAAGCTACATGGATTTTATTAGCACATACAAATGTACCCAAAATAGCTGGAGCGCACGCGGGTTCTTTTAGCCTGATTTAAAAACAGCCAGCAGTGCCACAAAGCAGAATATGAATAACTATCCAAATATATTATGGAAATTTGTGCTAGTACAGTACAATAAAATTAATTATCTGGTATAACCAACGTTATGTTTAATGCAATTCCTAAAATCACACTTTTATTGCTATCTCCTTGATTCTCCTAATACAACAAAATACAATTTTCTAAATTGATAATATTGCTGTCCGGTAAAACTTTTGTTGAGAGGCAAAAATTAGGGCTGATTTCCACTTTCGGAAACCAACCCTTTTGCTATCTTTGTTTGAACAAAAAATAAAAGTATAGCTATGGGCAAAAGTACA
>Ga0256405_10009787_pt1 | contig 12955 bp, 17 predicted proteins | sample RumenRJG_02DNA_FD_189096 | JGI IMG/M metagenome (GOLD analysis project Ga0256405, IMG submission 189096) | Bovine rumen microbial communities from Lethbridge, Alberta, Canada - RJG_02 | ecosystem: Host-associated > Mammals > Digestive system > Stomach > Rumen | place: Canada: Alberta...
GAGCGCCTTTGCCACCCAACGCTGACTGGTTGCTCCCTCTAATTGCAGCCGCCTAATTTCCTTGTAAACATCCAATGTTGTTACCACCTTGTTTCGCCTCCGTACCATGGTGCTCCCATTAGAGCGGTTCGGCATGAGCGGCGTTTCCTATCAGTCCGCCAGCCTTGGCAGATGCACGATGCACCAGATGTATTACGGCGTGGCCGGAAAGACCTCCGTGGGCTTTTGCGGGACGAAGGGCGGCGGCATGGGCACCTCTCTGATCGGGCAGACCTGGGGCGATCCGAAGCCCGTCACCGATCCCACCGTCAAAATGATGATGGCCTATTACTACGCCCACTCTCTCGGCATCTTCACGGACAAGGCCCACGCCCTTGGCGTGGATGACATCTGGGATTCCGGTTATAGCCGGTACATGAACGCCTGGGTACAGGCCATCGTGTGGCGGTATAAGGACGGCTCCCTGGGTGATCCCGCCACTGCCTGCGCGGAGGAATTGATGTACGTCTGGAACTCGCTGAAGGGCGCGAGCTATAGCGGGCGCTGTGGAACAGACGTGGACGGAGGCAGCCAAACAGATCAAGGCTGTGGTGGAGAAGGTGGTGTTCCCGGCGCTGGATATGATCCTCGCCATCGCGTTCTTCGTCAAGCTTGGCGGCGCGTATTTTGATTTTCGCCAGCGAGGTCAATTTGAATGGACCGGCCCCGCCATCCTCTTTGCCTGCCTCATCTTCACCCTGACGGCTCCAAAATACATTTGGAGCATCATCGGCATCTAAAAAGCGTATCCCTTGAGAGCCGGGTCAGAAGTCTGATTCTGGAAGTGGGCTGGCGCGTGAGGATGGTCTTGCATAAAAGCTATTGCTTTGATATAATACTATCAAGAAATTGATACAAGGAGGGCTTTCTATGCAGATCAGACCATCCTCCGCTCTGCGGAATGAGTACACTCAAATTTCTGAGTTGGCAAAAGCATCCGGTGAGCCGATCTTCATTACAAACAAAGGTGAGGATGACGGTGTTTATATGAGCATGGCCGCATACGAGGAGCGGGAAAAAATGTTCCGCCACCGCGACAAGATCTATGCCGCGGAGATCAGCAGACTGAGCGGAGAGCCTGTCTGCACGCCGGAGGAGCTTGACGAAAGAATGGAGGAGTTGTTCCGTGCCTACGAAAAGTAAGCTGGTCTATCTTCCTCCCGCTCAACATGACTTTGAGGAGATCGTAAAGTATCATATTACAGAGGCAGGAACTCCCTATGCGCGGAAAATCTACGGTACAATGAAAACGGCCATAAACCGTCTGCGAGATTTCCCGCTGATGGGCCAGACACATCCGGACCCGATCCTCGCCGCAAACGGATACCGAAAACTGGTTTTGACAAAAACCTATGTGGCGGTCTACAAAATGATCGGCGACACCGTCTATATTTACGCCATTGTCAATGGCGCGACAGACTATCCCCGCCTTTTGAAGTGATCACTGTTTTGGGATGATGAATATGTCGACAGAAAACGAGTATTTAGCAAAGACGGAATCCTTGCAAAAAGAATTGGAGCCGGTGTGCCGGGTTATCACGGAAACTGTCAAAGCCGAGGCAATTTATCTCTTTGGCTCCCGTGCTTATGGTACGCCAACCGATGATAGTGACTACGATTTGTGCGTCATTATCACGGAAAAATCCATACGTCCGGTGGATGCGGTCAAGGCGATCCGCCGTGCGCTCCTGCCGCTGCAAACCATGTCTTTGGATATACTCGTATACCGTGCCGATACATTCTTCCGCCGTGCGCAAGGCGTGACCATGGAACGTAAAATCAAGCAGGATGGTATCCTCCTATACGAGAACTTCTCTCACAAATCATAATACCAATTATCGCGACAAGGCCGTCGCCCGAAAGGGCGGCGGCCTTGTCGCGTCCCCGGAGGTGAACGAAGATATTTATTTGGGATTTTGTCGCCGCGACAGTCCTGGATCAGCTCATGGACTGGGTCTATGGGCAGGCCATAGGCTTTCTCGGCAACTTCTTTGCCCTCATGGGCAATATGGGCGTGGAGCTGTTCGAACTGGAATGGGTCAGCGCCATCATTCTCTTTTTCTCCCGCCTTGCGTGGGCGCTGTTTACCGTCAGTGTGGTAGTCTGCGCCTTTGAGTGCGGTATCGAATACTCCGCCGGCAGGGGTAATTTGCAGCAGTGCGGGATGAATATCATCAAGGGCTTTCTGGCGGTGAGCCTGTTCACCGTTGTCCCCGTCCGGCTCTACGCCTTATCCGTGTCGCTGCAGGGTACCTTTTCCGCGGGGCTTACCGGCTATGGACGGAGCATTGGTGAGGTGGGACAGGACATCATAACGGAGCTCAGCGAGATCCAGACGCTCTCGGACGTGATAAACAGCTCTCACTTCGGTCTCGGCATACATCCTGAGCGCAGGTACTTCTTCCAGAGTCCAAGTGTCCGAGGTGACGGAATGTACTCAATGGAGTGGATTATTCCGACATTCAGAAAGTTCCTTCAGACGGCAGGTATATCCGGATACGGAGAGATCCGTCCCAGACTTTATGACCTACGGCATACATTTGCAACACATCGGCTGTACCAGTGGGTAAAGGAAGGAAAAGATATAAATGCCTGCCTTGCGTATTTAAGTGAGTATATGGGCCATTCAAATCTCGAGAGCACGGCATATTATATTCATCTTCTTCCAACGCTATATACCGACTTGCCAGAGCTGCACCTTGATAGTTCCTTTGAGATGGAGGCGGATTTATGCGACTGAAAGATGAGAAGTTCTATAAAACAGTGAGGGATTTCCTTGACATCTACTTGATCAGGCACAAAGGCTATAGTTTAAATACACAGAAATCGTATCGAGAGGCAATAAATCTCCTTCTCCTCTATTTCAAGATGGAGCGTGGGCTTGAATATGCCAATGTTGGATTCGAGGATATCACTTACTCAAATATAACCGGTTTTCTCGAATGGCTCTCAAAATCCAGAGGATGTTCTCCGGCAACGGTGAATCTGCGTTTGATGGCAATTCGTTCTTTCACAAAATATGCAGGAATCTTAGATTCTGGCAAAATCTATATGCAAGTCGAAGTCGGCAACATCTCTATTCGGAAAACTCCGGGAACAGTTGTGGAGTTTCTGACGGTACCAGCATTGGAAACTCTTTTTGAGCAACCCAACCGCTTCAAGACGAATGGATATCGTGATTTCTGTTTTATGCGGTTGATGTACGACACCGCAGCACGTTGTCAGGAACTGGTGGATGCAAAAATTCATGATTTGATCATTCGAAAAACTCATGCAACAATCTGCCTTGCTGGAAAGGGAAATAAACTGCGAATAGTCCCAATCTCCCCATCTGTGGTTGAATTGCTCAAAACTTATCTGGATAAAGCGCATCCGACCGAGCAGAGGCAGAGTGATGACTATCTTTTCTTTACAACGCATCATGGTTGTAAAAACAGAATGTCCACCGATGCTGTTAATCTATTTATGAAAAAATATGGTGAAACGGCAAGGCGGGCTTGCCCTGAAGTACCGGAACGAGTACATCCACACCAACTTAGGCATTCCCGTGCCATGCATCTGTATCGTGCCGGTATGCCTCTTGTCCTTCTCTCTGAGTTTCTGGGCCATGCCGACGTCAACACTACCCGAATCTATGCATGGGCCGATACTGAGATGAAGCGGCAGGCAATTCAAAAGGTATCCAAGGCCACAGCAGAAGATTCTATTGAACCAATATGGGCAAACGATGAGGAGATGATAAAGCGTCTTTATGGTTTGGCTTGATTTTACCACATTTTAACCGTGTTCATAATGCGATGACCAGCTATGATCTGGTCGCCGCAAATTTATTATCCGGAGGATTTAACATGAATTACAGCAGAAAAAACACTATCTCTCAACAAAAAAACGATGGCCAATCTTACTCCCTCGGGATAACTCAATCCTCGGGATTAGATCGCTTATCTGGATATCCAGATAAGCGATCCATGGCGGTGAGCGGGTTAAGGAGGAAAATCTCGGCGCTGTTCTCGATTGGTACAGTGCACAGCGATAAGAATGGGATGAAATGATGATGATGTGTCCGAAATGCGGAAAAGAAATGAGAAACGGATATCTGTTCAGCAGTAAGGATGGCGCGTTCAGCTTTGCAAACGAAGTGCCGAGTGCCTTGGAAAACGCCAAAAACACGGAGGAATTTGTAAAACTCACCGGGTTGAAGGTCGGCGGTCGCACCAGCGTGGAGGCCTGCTGCTGTGATGCGTGCAGAACGATCATGATTCAGTATTGAGAGGTGCAGTGAGAATGAAACTCTATTTTAGAAATGCCGTTGCTACGACGACAACTTTGATGATCCTTGCCCTGCTGGGCTTTATCGACTGGTCGGTTTGGGGACGCGCAGTTATTCAGTATTGGGGACGCAGAAGTGTGCTTCTGCTTGTTTTTGGACTTGTGGTCTGCTGCTTTGCGGCGGCGCGGGACGGGTTATATAAAACGATTCAGAATGCCATTGACGGAAGCTGTGCACCGGGGCTGTTCCCGCTGGTCAGCATTCCCACCATCGTCGGCTGTGTCGGTGCGCTGCTGATTATCATTGCCGCCATTGCCACGCCGATTGCCAAAACGCAGCACGCGCGCGAGATATGGTTCTATATGATGTCGGGCGGCGCTGTACTGAAAATCGTGACGATGGAGATCGCACGAATCATTCTCTGAAGGGAAAAGGCAGCACATTTTGACGGCGAGATTCCGCTGTTTTGAGAAAGGGTTCATGAGGATAAAATGAAAGATTTAATAGTAGATCGGCGCCACGTTTAAATCCTCGACCGTGTCAGGAAGCTCCCTTTTTCTTCGTACAGTTTTGAGCTTTCCTCTGCCTCCCCCCAGGCGTCACCACCGTCCAACGAAGGCGTTTCCTCTGCGGTCTCATCCACCGTGGGAAGGGTCTCTGACATCTCCGCCGATCCCTCCGCAGGGAGGACCGTATCCGGCGAATCCACGGAAAAGCTCCCGGTATCCGCGCCGGTTTCATCAGGCTGCGTTGTATCCACCAGAGTCTCTTCCGCCGGAACAGCTTCTTCACAGGTGACATTTACGATCTCCTCTTCGGGAATGTTTTTCTTTCTTGCCATAGTCATAAAATTTTGTAGCCGCGACATCATTTTTCTAGAGATATGAAGGGAGAATACTGACTGACTGTATTGAGCTCTCCTATATTGGTGTAAGATTGGTGTAAAATCAGTATTCTTGCATATTCTACATTTTGTAGAAGCGTTGCAGCGCAACGGTTTGACCGCTCCAAAACGCATTCCGTTAAATATCTAACGTTAATTCATTAACATTTTCAGACTTCCGTTTACAGCGCCGCTTTTTTATGTTAAAATGAGTTGATTCTTGACCTGCGGAGGTTTTTGATAATGAGAATGCGGAAAAAGAAGAATCTGGTTCCCCGAATGGAGCGCTGCGCCGCGCAGCTGATCCGGGACCCCTATGAGCACCGGGGCCACTGGCGGGATCTGATGCCCCAGGCCCGGGAGCTGCGGGTAGAGCTGGGCTGCGGCAAGGGCCGCTTCACCCACGGCACCGCCGCGGCGGAGCCGGATGTGCTGTTCATCGCCATTGAGATGGTGCCGGACGCCATGGTGGTGGCCATGGAACGGTGTGTGAACGACGGTCTCACCAATGTGTTTTTCGTGGACGCCAACGCCGACCAGCTCCCCCAGTTCTTCGCTCCCGGTGAGGTGGACCGGATCTACATCAACTTCTGCGATCCCTGGCCCAGCAAGCGCCATGCCAAGCGCCGCCTGACTCACGGCAACTTCCTGAAGCTGTACCGTCAGGTGCTGAAAATGGGCGGTCAGATCCACTTCAAGACTGACAACCAGCCCCTGTTCGAGTTCTCCGTGGAGGAGCTGCCCCAGTTTGGCTTTGAGCTGTCTGAGGTCACCCGGAATCTCCATGAAAACGGTCCTGTGGGCGTTATGACGGACTATGAGGCCAAGTTCCACGAGCTGGGCCAGCCCATCAACCGCTACGTGGGCACCATGGTGGACTGGGAAGAACCGGAAGTTCCGGAGGACGCGGAACCCGCTGAGGAAACTGTTGAGGAATAAGAACGGGAGGACGCGCCGATGGGCGCGTCCTTTTACTGTTTTCTGTAAAGACAGCCCTCTCCCCTATTTTTCAAAATCTACACGCAAAAAACCTCTTCGGTTTCCCGAAGAGGTTTTTATTTGAAGAACTGTGTAATTAAGCCTTCTTGGCGATCTCGATCAGCTGAGTGAATGCAGCGGGGTTGGAGATAGCCATCTCAGAGAGCATCTTGCGGTTGATCTCGATGCCGGCGACCTTCAGGCCGTGCATGAAGGTGGAGTAGTTCATGCCGTTCATCTTGCAGGCAGCGGAGATACGGGTGATCCACAGGCTGCGGAAGTCACGCTTCTTCAGCTTGCGGCCGGTGTAAGCGTAGGTCAGGGACTTCATGACGGCCTGGTTCGCCATCTTGAAGTGCTTGGACTTAGAACCCCAATAGCCCTTGGCCAGCTTCAGAACTTTATTTCTTCTCTTGCGCGTCATCATCGCGCCCTTGACTCTTGCCATTTGTAGTAGCCTCCTATTTCAAACGTCTCGTTACTTATTTGTAGGGGATCATCTTGCGGACAGCGTCCATGTTGGTGACGTCCGCATAACCGCCTGCGCGCAGACGACGAGTGCGCTTGGTGTCCTTCTTGGTGAGGATGTGGCTCTTGAAAGCCTTGGCGCGCTTGACCTTGCCGGTCTTGGTGAGATTGAAGCGCTTCTTGGCGCCGCTGTGAGTCTTCAGTTTCGGCATTGTAGTTGCTCCTTCCGTGTATTGAAATCTCTTGAAATTTACTTGCTCGTCTTGGGAGAGAGGAAGATGGACATCATACGGCCCTCCAGCTTGGCGCTCTTGTCCATGTTGGCCACCTCGGCGCACTGCTCAGCAAACTGGTTCAGCAGATCCCGGCCGATGTCCGTATGTGCCATTTCGCGGCCGCGGAAGCGGACGGAAACCTTCACCCGGTTGCCATCGGCAATGAACTTCTGGGCGTTCTTGAGCTTCGTGTTGAAGTCTCCCACGTCGATGCCCGGTGACATCCGGATCTCCTTGATCTCTACCACATGCTGATTCTTGCGGGCTTCCTTCTCCTTCTTGCTCTGCTCAAAGCGGAACTTTCCGTAGTTCATGAGCTTGCAGACGGGGGGGACGGCCTGGGGCGAGATCTTGACAAGATCCAAGCCCTGCTCATCCGCGATCTTCAGGGCCTCCTGGGAACTCATGATGCCCAGCTGCTGACCTTCAGCGCCGATGAGTCGGATCTCCTTGTCGAGAATGTCCTCATTCAGTTCATGCATTTGCTTAGCTATGGTCGAAGCACCTCCTTCTAAAAATCACAAAACGCGGATACCATTTTGGCATCCGCGCAACAACAAACCGCCCTGCGGCAGTCTGGTAACAACGCTGTTGACCTCTTTGCGTCATGCTGGAGGTGAGGCGGATGCGATCAGCCTTCTTTGTTTTGCCTTGATAGTATACCAAACCATTTCTGATCTGTCAACAGGAAAATCAAGAAATTTTTTCTTTTTTGTGAATAGTTTTCCCCGCGGCGGCAACACTATCTTCTGTACGCAGACCGTCCCCCCGTGGGGACAGGAAAGGAGGCACGTTCCATGCAGGAGAAAAACCGGGAGAGCAACCAGAAAAACGCTCAGAAGGAGCCCAACGAGCAGAAGAACCAGAAAAACGACCGCAAGTAAGCCGGCGGCCATCCCATACGCAAGCGGCCCGGAGTTTCCGGGCCGCTTTTCTTTTGATTTTCTCTGTGTTCATTAAACCAGTTTTCGTCAATGGGCGATTCAGCGAGGGATCCCGTCACGCGGCGGCTGCGTTCTTCGGCCGGCTCAGATGCCAGATCATGCCGATGGCAAAGCCGATGACCGCCGGGAGCAGCCAGCCCAGATTCTTGTCGAACAGCGGGAGATTGGCTGCGGCGAACTGAATGGGCGCGTCCAGATGGAGGGCCGTCTGCGCGGAACCCGGCAGGGTCTTCATAAAGTCGAACAAAGCGGCGATCCATGTGGGGATCATCACGGCGATGTACACAATGCGGTCATGCCCGAAAAATCTGCCGATAAACGCCAAGGTGATCAAGGCGATGGCAGGGGGATAGATCAACATGAGCACTGGGATGGAATAGTTGATAATGGCACTGAGGCCCACGTTGGAGACAGCGAAGGAAAAAGCCGTGAACAGAATGGCCCAACCCCGGTAGGAAAACTTTCCGCCGGTCATCTTGTCGAAGGTCTCTGCGCAGGCGGTGACCAGGCCGATTGAGGTTTTCAGGCAGGCGAAGGTAATGGTGACCGCCAGAATAAGCTGTCCCACGCCGCCCAAGTAATGCCCGGCGATCTGCGTCAGGGCCACGCCGCCGTTTTCAGACAGTTCAAACAGCCCTCTGGACTGAGCGCCCACCAGAATGGACACCACATAGATCAGTGCCATCAGCAGGCCCGTGAGGAGACCGGAGGAGAGCACGTCCTCCGCGATGGCGTCATCATTGGTCACGCCCATGCGGCGGATCACGTCAATCACCACGATGCCGAAGGCCAGACCGGCGATGGCGTCCATGGTGCCGTAGCCCTCGATCAGAGAGGGGAAAAATGCGTCGCTCTGATAGGCCGCCACCGGCTCCACGGCAGACGCGGCGGCACCGGGGGCCAGCAGCGCCGCGATCATCAGCACGGCAAAGAAGATCAGGAAAATAGGATTGATGATCTTGCCGATCCAGACGGTGATCTTGCCGGGGCGCAGAGAGAAAAACAGAACGAAGGCGAAAAACACGGCGGAGAAGATCAGCAGATACAGCCATTCCGCCCCGCTGTCCCCCAGCATGGGCGCGACGCCGGTGGTAAAGGACACCGTGGCGCATCTGGGGATGGCGAACAGCGGCCCGATGGTCAGATACAGCAGACAGGTGAAGAAGATGCCGTATCCCTTGCTCACCTTGCCAGCGAGGGTCTGTAAACCGTCGGAATGGGTGATGCCGATGGCGGCCACACCGAAAACGGGGATCCCCACCGCCGTAATGATAAAGCCGATCATGGCGGGAATGGCGTTCCGGCCCGCCATCTGTCCCAGATGGACCGGGAAGATCAGATTGCCCGCGCCGAAAAACATGCCGAACAGCGTCCCGGCCACCAAAAGCTTCTGCCGGATCGTCAGCTTCTTCGTTGTCATGGAACATCATCTCCTTTATGGGTCTTATCATATAGGAAACCCTTGCAAAAGAGAAACGCATGGTTATAATAGTTATATGACAAATCGTAATATATAGCTGAAGGAGGGAACCATGGACAGCAAAAAGCTGGAGATCCTGATGACGGCAGTGAACCTGGGCAGCTTTTCCAAGGCCTCCGAGGTGGTGGGCTACACCCAGTCCGGCCTGACCCACCTCATCAACGGTCTGGAGCGGGAGATCGGCATGACCCTTATCCGCCGGGACCACAGCGGCATTTCCCTGACAGAGAACGGTGAGGCTCTTCTGCCCGCCATCCGGGATTACCTCAGCGCCACGGCGAAGCTGGAAAACCAGATCGCCGCCATCACGCAGAAAAAGGCGGAGACCATCCGTGTGGCAGCCTACGCCAGCCTTGCCATGCACTGGATGCCGGAGATCCTGTACCGGTTCCGCCGGGTGTGCCCGGACACCGACGTGGATCTGCGGATGGTGGACCACGAATTGGAGCCCTTTGAGCTGCTGGAGGAAGGCCGCACCGATGTGATTTTTGCCGCAAGGCAAAGCTATGTCAACTGCGACTGGACACCGCTGTACAACGACATTATGTACGCCATCCTCCCGGAGGATTACCCCACCGGGGGACGGGACTCCTTCCCCATCGAGGAATTTGACGGAAAGGAATTTCTGATGCCCTACGGTCGGTTCGACATTGACGTGAACGCCGCCCTCAGTCCCAAGGGCGTCCGACCCCAGATCCGCCCCTGTCATGTGGACGATGAAACGGTGATCCGCATGGTCAGCAAGGGACTGGGCGTCTCCATGATGACGGAGATCATGATGCGCGGCAGGACGCAGGGCGTCCAGACGCTGCCGGTCACGCCGCGGGCAGGCCGGGAATTGGGCATGGGTATGCCTCTGCGGAAAAATATGCCGGAGGAAGTCCTCCGTCTGCGGGACTGCGTGCTGGATTTCATCCACGAACTGTGACCAACCGGCACTTCCCTGTTGTGATTCCATTCAAAATCAGCTATACTGAAATTCAAATTCTAAAAAAGGCGGTAGAGCCATGAATCTCTGCGACGAACTGACGATCCGGATGCTGCTGGAACGCCACGGCTTTCATTTTTCCAAATCCATGGGGCAAAACTTCCTCATCGACCCCCAGATCCCCGCTGACATTGCGGCAGCGTCTCAGGCAGACGAGACCTGTGGCGTGCTGGAGATCGGCCCGGGCATCGGCCCTTTGACGTCCGAACTGGCCCAGCGGGCCGGCAAGGTGGTCTCCATCGAACTGGACCGGGCGTTGCTGCCCATTCTGGCGGAGACCATGATCCCTTATTCTAATGTGGAGATTGTCCCCGGAGATGTGACCCGGCTGGATCTCAAGGCCCTGATCAGTGAAAAATTCGCCGGTCTGCGGCCCATCGTCTGCGCCAATCTGCCCTACAACATCACCACGCCCGTGCTGACCGCGCTGGTGGATATTCCCGCCATCGAGTCCGTCACCGTCCTGATCCAGAAGGAGGCCGCCCAGCGGCTCACCTCCGCCAAAGGCAGCGCCGACGGCGCGTTCCCCCTGCGGCTGCAATACGAAATGGAAACAGAATGTCTCTTTGACGTCCCCCCGGAGAAATTTCTGCCCGCCCCCAAGGTGACTTCCACCGTTCTGCGGTGCGTCCGCCGGAAGGAGCCGCCGGTGGCCGTCCGGGATGAGGCGTTTTTCTTCCGGGTCATCAAGGGAGCCTTCCTACTGCGGCGAAAAACCCTGTCCAATTCCCTGTCCGCTGCTCTGCCGGGGTGGGACAAGGCCGCCATTGCCGACGCCATCGCCGCCTGTGGCCTGCCTGCATCGGTCCGGGGAGAGGCGTTGACGTTAACGGAGTTCGCTGCCCTGACAGACGCGCTGGCGGAGCGGAAATAACCGCCGCCCTGCCGCAAAAAGTCACAAAAGGAACCGTCCTCTTTGCCGGAACTTGTCATCTTCATAACTTGCTTTTTCCCCTGCGTTCCAGTATCATACAGTTATCAACCATGATTACAAGGAGGTATCCCGATATGTCCACAAAGGCCTATTATCCCAGAGCCGAGATCGGTCCCGGCCAGGTGGGTTTTTCCAAGACCCGTTCCATCATCGAAGCTCCGTTCTACGGCAACAATGTCATCAAGGTCAACACCTTGAAGGAAGCCTATGAGCTGGCCAAAAATTCCCCCGGCACCGTGGTCACCGATATGCCCGTCTACCGGGGTGAGGAATTCGGTCTGGAACCGGACGCCAAGGTCCTGCTGTTCAACGACGGTTCCATCACCGGCCGCTACGCCCCCGCCCGCCGCATCACCGGCAAGCCCGGCGTGGACACCGCCGCCCTGGATAAGATCGTCATGGACGCCGTGTACGACACCCGCTGGAAGACCATGTATCACGCCGAGGTGTTCATCGGTCTGGACCCCGAGTTCATGGTGAAGGCCCATCTGCTGATCCCTGAGGGTGAGGAAAACCTCCTCTACAACTGGATGCTGAACTTCCAGTATATGTCCACGGAATATGTGAAGATGTACAAGAACTCCAAGCCCGTAGGCGACGGCAAGGAGCCTGACATCTACATCTTCTCCGATCCCCAGTGGACCGGCGCACCCGGTCAGGAAAAGGTCTGCGACCCCAAGTGCCTGTGCTACTTCAACACGGAGTCCAACTGCGCCGCCATTCTGGGTATGCGCTACTTCGGCGAGCACAAGAAGGGCACCCTGACCCTGGCCTGGGCCATCGCCAACCGCAATGGCTACGCCAGCTGCCACGGCGGTCAGAAGGAATACACCCTGGCGGACGGCCACAAGTTCGTCTCTGCCGTGTTCGGTCTGTCCGGCTCCGGCAAGTCCACCCTGACCCACGCCAAGCACGGCGGCAAGTATCCCTCCATCAAGGTGCTCCACGATGACGCCTTCATTATCAACTCCGATACCTGCGCCTCCATCGCTCTGGAGCCTACCTATTTCGACAAGACCGCCGACTATCCCGTGGATTCCCCGGACAACAAGTACCTGCTGACAGCGCAGAACTGCTCCGCCACGCTGGACGAGGACGGCAAGGTGGTGCTGGTCACTGAGGATATCCGCAATGGCAACGGTCGGGCCATCAAGTCCAAGCTCTGGTCCCCTAACCGGGTGGATAAGATCGAATCCCCCGTCAACGCTATTTTCTGGATCATGAAGGATCCCACCATCCCTCCCATCGTGAAGCTGAAGGGCGCGTCTCTGGCCTCTGTCATGGGCGCTACGCTGGCCACCAAGCGTTCCTCCGCCGAACGGCTGAAGGAGGGCGTGGACCCCAATGCTCTGGTGGTGGAACCTTACGCCAACCCCTTCCGCACCTACCCGCTGGTGAATGACTACGAGAAGTTCAAAAAGCTGGTGGCCGAGAAGAACGTGGCGTGCTACATCATCAACACCGGTGACTTCATGGGCAAAAAGGTCCAGAAGGAGGATACGCTGGGTATTCTGGAATCCGTAGTTGAGGGCCGTGCGGAATTCAAGCCCTGGGGCCCCTTCTCCGACATTGAGATCATGGAGTGGGACGGCTTCGTGCCCGACCTCACCGACAAGGGCTATGTCGCCCAGATGCAGGCCCGTATGCAGGACCGCCTGAACTACGTGGAGGGCCTGAAGGACGCTGAGGGTGGCTT
>Ga0256405_10009788_pt1 | contig 12952 bp, 12 predicted proteins | sample RumenRJG_02DNA_FD_189096 | JGI IMG/M metagenome (GOLD analysis project Ga0256405, IMG submission 189096) | Bovine rumen microbial communities from Lethbridge, Alberta, Canada - RJG_02 | ecosystem: Host-associated > Mammals > Digestive system > Stomach > Rumen | place: Canada: Alberta...
ATTATACCACAGAAAGTGGCCTGAGCCCAGTATTTTCAAGGGTTTTCAGCGTTTTTACAGTATTTTGTTTTTGACTGAAAAAGAAAAGCCCCGCACTTTTGTGCGAGACTTTGTCTACAGTCTGAGACCATCCACAAATGTGGATGGTCATTTTCATACTGGCAGAGGGCACGGGACTCGAACCCGCGGGGCTTGCGCCTTACCGCATTTCCAATGCGGCTCCTTAGCCACTCGGTCAACCCTCTAAAAAGGTATCAGTGCCTGACAATTAATCTATCACATCAGAAGATGTTTTGCAAGTGCTTTTTATTTGACTGACAAAGTGTTTTGTGGTAATTTTTTCTAAGCACGGAGAAACACCGGAATGGGACGCTCTGTGCGATACGTATATCTGAATAGTATTCAACGAGAGTAACAATGAAAAAAATACTTCTGATCTACAATCCGAATTCCGGAACCAGAAAATCGGCCCGCTACCTTTCACAGGTGCTGGAGATCTTCACAGAGCATGGGGCAACCACAACTGCTCTACCCACCCTTAAGCGCGGTGACGCCAAAGATTATGTGATGGAATACGGTCCTTCGCATGACGTGGTGGTAGCCATGGGAGGAGACGGCACATATAACGAGGTGGTCTCAGGACTAGTGGCCTCCGGCCTTACCATCCCACTGGGTTATATTCCTGCTGGCTCCACCAATGATTTTGCGGCTTCCATGGGTCTTTCAAAGGACGTCCCAAAGGCTGCAGAGGACATCTGTCTCGGCTCACCTGTGCCTGTGGACTGCGGTCTCTTCAATGACAGGACCTTTACATATGTGGCATGCTTTGGCGCTTTCGCCAAGGCATCATACGATACGCCTCAGGATGTAAAGAACATTCTGGGACATCTGGCCTACGTATTGAGTGGGGCTGCCACCATTGCAGACATACGCCCAATTCACGCGCGAGTCACTGTGGACGGCAAGGTCTATGAGGGAAATTACCTCTTCGGCGCAGTCTCAAACTCCACATCCATGGGCGGCATCCTAAAGCTCAAGCCCGAAGACGTGGACCTGTCGGACGGTCTGTTCTAGCTGATGCTTGTCAAGGCTTCACAGGACATCATCGAGATCGGCGACCTGGTAAGAGCTGTAGCCATGCAGGATTATGCATCCACTCCAATGCTGACCTTTATAGAGGGTAAACATTTCAGCTTCGAGATCCCCGAAGCTGTGGATTGGTCTCTGGACGGTGAGTACCAGAAAGGACTCCCTGAAGTCATCATCGAAAACAGATACAAAGCTATAAACCTGATCAAAAGATAAGACCCGCTTTCAAGCGGGTCTTTCCTGTTTACGCTTATTCTTCCTTTGGTCCTTCCTGATCTGTACGGATCACTTCGATCTGTTCGTCGGCCTTCGCCTTATTATTTTTTGCGCCCTTTCCTATCTTAAGTCTTCCCTTGGCGTGGGGCCCGAACTTTACGAAAAGCGCCACGATCACTATTACTATGATTATCTGGATAAGGTGATATCCGATCCACTCGCAGAGGTCAGTGAACCCCTCGCCGAAGCCTGCAAGGCCATCCTTGATGCTATCCCAGACTCTTCTGAAGAAGCCTCTGTCCTCGCCTACTCCCGGGGAATACTGCGACGCAGTCTCGACGTTGACTGTTACGGTGGAATAGTCGATCAAGCTGTCATATCTCTCAAGTTCATTGGAATACTGCTCCAGCTCGTACTCTGTCTGGGACAGCGCGTTCTCCAGCTCGATTATGTCGCTGAGGCTTCCGGCTTTCTGAAGGAGCTCCTCAAGCCTTGCGTGCTTGTTCCTCAGTGTCTCCAGATGGCTCTCTGCTTCGTAGTAAGCCTGGCCGATATCCTGGGTGTTCTGGCTCAGCTGGGTCACATGCATTCCATCGGATACGGAAGAGACGAACTCCTGATACTTGTCAGAGGGCACTCTAACGGTGAAGTTTCCACATTTATAACCTTCCTTTGCCCAATAGCTTCCGTTCTCCGTGTAGGATGACTCAAAATATCCGCCTACGCTCTCTACCATGGCGTTGAGATCCTTCATGGTCTGGTCGAAATCCATGGTCTCCACCCAGATATCCGCAGTGTATATCAGTTTCACCCTGGTTGGGTCCACTGTGGGCGGAAGTCCGGGTTGAATCGTTCCATAAGAAGCGTCAGCTTCCGAAGGTTCGTATGGTATGAATGCTTCGTCTGAAGTCGAGAAACCATTTGCGCTTTTGGCGTCCTCTACGGCGCTTTCCGCTGTTCCCACATTTCCCCCGCCATAATCGCGGCTCTCACTTCCGCCGCAGCCTGCCAGGGTCAAAGCAGAAATGATCATGAGGATCAACGCTATGCAAAATATCATTCTTTTTCGATTATTCATTTTTTCCTCCCTGAGGCGCCGCTTCCTACGGCGCCATGAAAATCTATATAAAAAACCGCCTTTTAACCTTTTGTCGTTAAAAAGCGGTCTTTCACTCATGTTCAGCTAAAATATTTTGCGCCCTTATTCTTCGATCACGATCTCGGGAGTCTGAGCGTTTGCGATATACTTGGTGCATGTACCTCCAAGTTCTGCGGTCACCATCTGTCCGAGCTCATCCAGGGCAGCCTCCATCTCGTCATGGCGGTCGGAGTTCACCTGCTCGATGATCATGAAGGCGTGGGTCACGTCCTCCTCCAGCATGGTGCGGACGGACTCTCTCCAGTTCCAACAGCGACAGATGGCTCCGGTGTTGTCCTTGTAGATGACCTCACCCTCAAGGGCGGGCTCGTCCTTGTCAGAGCCGTAGGTCACGAAGTACTCTCCTCCGTCAGCCACGGCCAGACGGATGTCGCCGTCGAAAGCGTCGATGTTCTCACCGCCTACCGGCATGCCGTACTTAAGGGATATTCCGTTATATATGTCCACCAGGGGGTTGATGCATCCGATCTCGTTTCCATTGGATACCCTCTTTAACAGGGCTTCGATGGAGCAGCGCACTCCCTTCTTGGTCTTGAACTTCTGGAAGGCTTCTCTCCAGGTCTTGACCACCGGATTATCCACCCAGACTTCAGCCTGGAAATACTTGGCGGCTTCCTTCTCGCACTGTCTGAGCCAGGGGGCGAACTTATCCTCTTCCTTTACGTGATTGTCGATGCCCTCCAGCACCAGGATGCCTATCTCGGCATTGGGAAAGAGTTCCAGAAACGGTTTTTCCATTACGAATTTTTTCATGATCGGTCTCCTAAAAATAAAAAACGTACCTTCTCATGTCTTCTAAGGCCTAACGACATGAGCGTGCGCTCGATTGCTTCTACCCGGCGGCAGTCTTATTCTTTCAACTGCCGAAATTATACAAAATCACTTTTTTACTGTCAAGAATCTTGATATAATAGGTGTACAAAAAATCAGCATGAGAGGAATTATCATGGATTATCTTTATTCGCTTCAACTTATAAGAGAGGGTGTCCCTGAGATCCTTAACACTATTCTTTTGGGGATCTCCGAGTTCATTACCTTCGGCGGCATCTTCATCGCAAGCTTCATCTACTGGTGCAGGAACAAGCGTTACGGCGCCTTTATTCTGGCCTCCTTCTCCGGAGGATACATGCTGAATCAGGTGTTCAAAAACACCGCCTGCATATTCAGGCCCTGGGTCAGCGACCCCAGACTCACACTGGCGGAGGCAGCCTCCTCCAGCGCCACCGGCTACTCCTTCCCCAGCGGCCACACTCTCTCAGCTACCGCCGTGTACGGTGGAACTGCGGTCTACGGCAAGAGCAACAAGGCACTAACCGTCATCATGGTCATCATGGTGATACTTACCGGCTTCGCCAGGAACTGGCTGGGGGCTCACACTCTCCTGGACGTTGGTTTCGCAGTAATGGAAGGCATATGCGTTCTCGCAATTAACCTTTATCTCATGAAGCTCATCGCAAGGCGCGATGAAGCTGAGGGAAGAGAAAGCGGTCTCGGAAGGATCAGACTCGTACTGGTCATACTGGGCGTGATCCTTGTGGTATGCTCCATGATCTACCTTGTAAATAAGGACTATCCCATGGATGTGGACGCTAACGGCAAGCTTCTGGCTGACCCCTACGAAATGCTGACCGACTGCTTCACAGGAGCCGGCATGTTCCTGGGCTTCCTCCTGGGCTGGGCCTTCGAGAAAGCCTTTGTGAATTTCAGAGTTGAGGGCACGAAAAAACAGCTGGCCCTGAGATTCCTTCTCGGATTCTTAAGTCTAGCTGTCATTTATCTCGCTGTGCTTCCATTGCTTCTCTCATCCCTTGACGAGCATACAGAGCACATCATCAAATATTTCGTAGTATTCTTCTACGCCACAGGGCTCTACCCCCTGTTCATCAAGCTGGTGCAGAACAGGCGCAAGGCCTGATCACATCCAGGGACTCCAGAACCTGGTGCCTCTGGACAGGTTGGACCAGATGGCCAGCCCCAGAAGTCCTGCGCAAAATATCATACTCAGAACATCCCACCTGGTAAATGGCCTTGCCATATACCAGGTCCTTTTTTTGTTCTTGCCGAAGCCTCTCAGCTGCATGGCGTTGGACACGGTCTCGATCTGGTCCATGCTGAGCATGATGAGTGGGATCAGTATGGTGGATGCGGCCTTGAGACGCTTGAGAAGGGAAACTTTTTTGCTCATCTCTACGCCTCTTGCCTGCTGAGCCTTGGATATGTCGTTGTACTCCTTCTGGATATCCGGAATGTATCTGAGAGCCAGGGCCACTGCGTAGGATATGGCATAGGGCACGCCGATCCTGTTCAGGGACGCTGCGAACTCACTGGGCTGAGTGGTGCACACGAACAGGAGCACGATGGGAATGGAGCTTAAATACTTGAGCACCAGGTTCAGATGGTACCAAAGCTGTTCCAGCGTCAGCACATGATCACCCCAGAGCTGGGCTATGACATGGCTGGTCCCGTAGAGTTCAACACCGTGTTCAGGGCTGAACAGGAATACCAGAAGGTTGTTCAGCACCATGAATACCAGGGTGAATCCCAGCATGAAGCTCACGTCTCTCAGCTTGATCTTGGACAGGGCAAAAAGTCCGAAGGCCAGGAAAGGCATTACGATGAGTATCCTGGTATCGTAGGTCATCATGGACGCGAAGGACCATAGAAGCAGGCACACCAGCTTCGTGGCCCCTGTCAGGTCGTGGATGGGCGACTTCCTTGAAATGTAGTTGAAGAGGTTACGCATGGCGTTCATACCTCCTCTCGTGATCAATGAAGTGTTCCACGAATCCTCTGGCTTCAGTGATGCCGCAGAGTTCAGCAAGGCCGTAAAGTGATGTTTCCTTCAGGCTTGCCCTGGATATGATATCTCTGTCTGTCAGGATGTTGGCTGCAGTGTCGCAGGCAATGATCCTTCCGTCGCTGAACACCACGGATCTCTCGGCGTATTCCAGCATGAGATGCATGTCGTGGGTGATCAGCACCACCGTCATTCCTCTTTCGTTTAAGCTCTTAAGGAATTCCATGATCTCTGTGTAGTGCCTGTAGTCCTGACCGGCTGTGGGCTCGTCCAGGATCATGATCTCAGGCTCCATGGCAAGGATTGATGCGATGGTCACCCTCTTTTTCTGGCCGTAGCTCAAGGCGCTTACGGGCCAGTTTCTGAAGGGCCACAGACCGCAGGTCTTGAGGGCCTCGTTGACCTTCTCGGTCACCTCTTCTTCCTGCAGACCTTTGTTCCTCAGTCCCATGGCCACCTCATCGAAGATCATGACCTTTGATATCATCTGGTTGGGATCCTGCATGATGTAGCCGATGTGATCCGCCCTTTCCTTTATAGACAGGTCTTTCAGATCTTGGCCATTTAGAAGAAGGCTTCCGGAATCACAGTTCTCGAAGCCGCAGATGACCTTGGAAAAGGTGGATTTGCCGGCTCCATTGGTGCCGACTATGGCCATCATCTCTCCTTTCATTAGATCCAGGTTGATGTCCTTCAAAGCCTGATGGTCTTCAGCCTGAGATCTGTCGCTTCTGTAGGTGAAGTTCAGATCTCTCACCTGAAGCACGGGCTCTGTGCGGAAGGGGGCTCCCGAGTCGGATCTTTTGCTGTACCAGTCTCTGACCCTCTGCTTGTCTTCTTCAGTCAGGTCCAGAGTATCCAGAGATGCCAGCTTCATTTCAGGTCTCAGCCGGACTCCGGCATACTTTAGTGCTGTTATGTACAGAGGCTCCCTTACGCCGGCCTTCCGGATCAGTTCTGTGGCGAGAAGCCGGTCCGGTGTGGTGTCTGCCACGATCCTTCCCTCTTCCATTAGGATGATCCTGTCCACCTTTCTCCAGAGCACGTCCTCTAAGCGATGTTCAGAGATGATTATGGTGTCGCCGGTCTTCCTGTGGATCTCATCGATGAGCTCAATGGCCTTCTTCCCTGTATCGGGATCCAGATTAGCCAGGGGTTCATCGAACAGGAGGATGTCACAGTCATTGATCATGACCCCGCCAAGGGACACTCTCTGCTTCTGACCTCCTGAAAGCTCCTGAGGAGAGTGGAGAAGGTGCGATCTGATATTCACCACATCTGCGATCTGATCTACCTTATGGTGAAGCTCAGGCTCCCCCACCACGTCATTTTCAAGGGCGAAGGCAAGATCCTCCGCTACGGTGAGACCGATGAACTGAGCGTCCTGGTCCTGAAGGACCGTGCCCACCTTCCGGGAAAGCTTGAATATGCTCATGTCCCAGGTCTCCTCGCCGTCCACCGTAAGGCTCCCCTGTTTCTCACCTTCGAAGGAGAAGGGTATGAGCCCGTTGATGCAGTGGATGAGAGTGGACTTGCCGCAGCCGGAGGGTCCGATGATCAGGACCTTCTGGCCCTTTTCTATCTCCAGATTAATATCGCGCAGGGTAGGTTCCACCTGCGCGTTATATTTGAAAGTAAAATCTTTGAATCTGATCATTACTCTTGTCTAAGACTGTCCTTCTTAGGTCTTGCTGCTGCATAGGCAACCAGAAGAATGGTTCCGATGATTGCAGTAGTCACGATGTTGGAAGCTCCTGCGACCAGTCCCTGAAGGAAGACCTTGTTGGCAGGCTCAGCATAGATGACGATGTCCAGTGCGGGTGCTACGATTCCCCAGGCGATAAGGTGTGCAATCAGCTGAGTTACGTTGAATCTTACGATCTTGCTTCCGCCGAATCCGCCATCGTTGGGGTTGAAGAGACCCTTGAAAAGTCCCAGCACGAATCCGAAGGCTGCGGATGCGATGACCCAGCTCCACCAGATGCCCCAGCCATAGCTGAAGTCTATTAAGGCGTGACCGATGAGACCGATGAGGCATCCTGCCAGAGGTCCGAAGGCTGCCGCAAAGAAAGCCAGCACGCCGTATTGAATATTGATTGTTACATTGGGGATCGGGCTCGGGATGGCGATGAATCTGCCGCAGACGAAGAAGAGTGCAGCTCCGATACCGATCGCAACGATCAGTTTAACAGCTTTGTTCATGAGTGATTCCTCTCTTTCTGAAATAAAAGAATAAAAATAACGGAAAGATTATACATCAGGCCCATATATTTTGTCAAAAAATAAGATGAAACAAAGACCGCAGCCTGAATGGATCAATGCTGCGGTCCTCTGACTGTTCCGATCATTTCGGAAAATTATTCTGTTATTGTCTGTCCTTCTTTCTCTGGAAGAACTTCACGCACTCCACGATGGGTATCATGAGGAATCCAAGACCGATGGCCACACCGTATTCCACCAAGCTCACGCTGGTGAACTCGAAGGCGTTGGCGAGTGCCGGGACTTCACAGACCACAGTGGTCAGGATCAGTGAGCCGAGAGCTGCTCCGATCAGAAGCCAGTTGTGGCTTCCAAGCTTGAAGATGCTCTGTCTCTGAGATCTCATATTTAAGGAGTGGAAGATCTCTGCCATGGAAAGGGTAAGGAAAGCCATGGTCGTTCCGTCGGCGGAATTGGTGATCTCCCAGGTTCCTGTCTGCATGAAGTGTCCGATGAAGTAAGAAACAAGGGTCAGGATAGTTACCAAAACACCTTGGTAGAAAATGTCGAAACCCATGCCGTTGGCAAATATTCCTGCCTTAGCATCTCTGGGTGCTCTTTCCATGATTCTGGGTTCTGCCTTTTCAGTGCCCAGTGCCAGTGCCGGAAAGCAGTCCGTTACCAGGTTGATCCACAGAAGGTGTACGGGCTTCAGAATTGTGAAGCCTATGATGGTAGCAAAGAATATGGCCAGTACCTCAGCCATGTTGGAACCCAGAAGGAACTGAATGGCTTTACGGATATTGTCGTATACTCTTCTTCCCTCTTCAACGGCATTTACGATGGTTGCGAAGTTGTCATCCGCAAGTACCATGTCTGCCACGTTCTTGGTAACGTCTGTTCCGGTGATGCCCATGCCTACGCCGATATCGGCGGACTTGATGGACGGAGCGTCGTTTACACCGTCACCGGTCATGGCCGTGACCTTACCGTCTTTTCTCCAAGCGTTTACGATCCTGGTCTTGTGTTCAGGCTGCACTCTGGCGTATACGGATATCTGCTTGAAGTTCTTCTCGAACTCCTCGTCATCCATATCGTTTAATTCCAGACCCGTAACGGCCCTGTCGCCGTCTCTTAAGATGCCCAGTTCTTTTGCGATAGCGCAGGCTGTATCGATGTGGTCGCCGGTGATCATGATGGGACGGATGCCTGCAGATCTGCACTCAACGATGGAGTCCTTGACCTCAGGTCTCACCGGGTCGATCATTCCTGTGAGTCCTACGAATACAAGATCATGTTCCAGATAATCTGACTCGAAGTATATGGGCATGTCTTCCCACATTCTTGCGGCGCAGGCCAGCACGCGGAGAGCACGCTCTGCCATGCTGTGGTTCTCGCGCTCGATGTACTGACGGTACTCGTCCGTCATGGGTACGATCTTCTCTCCCGCAAGGCGATGAGTGCAGCGATTGAGTATCACGTCCGGTGCGCCCTTAGTGAACTGAACGTACTGTCTGTCCGGAGTCCTTACCTTCTCTCCTGCTCCGGTATCCACCCAGTGAACAGTGGACATCATCTTTCTCATGGAGTCAAAGGGCGCCTCACCTACTCTGGGGTAGGCCTTCTTGATATCATTCTTGTTGATGCCGTGGGTGTTGAGCCATGCTACAAGAGCAGCCTCAGTAGGCTCACCTGTGACGTTCATATCGTCATCGTTTTCAGCGTCGCAGCAAAGAGCCATGGCTCTGGTCAGCATCTGCTCATCATCACCGAAATAGTCAACCACGGTCATTTTGTTCTGGGTGAGTGTACCGGTCTTGTCTGAACAGATTATCTGTGCGCATCCCAGGGTCTCCACGGCGGTGAGCTTACGGATTATGGCATTACGCCTGGACATGTTGGTCACGCCTATGGAAAGGACCACCGTGACCACGGCTGCAAGGCCTTCAGGTATAGCTGCTACCGCCAGGGATACGGCTATCATGAAAGACTCCAGCACCACGTCTATGTTGGCTCCGCCGGCCCTTAAGAGCTGGACCGCGAAGACTGCGATACATATCACTATTACAAGTTTGGTCAGGACCTTGGAAAGCTGAGCCATCTTGATCTGAAGAGGCGTCTGGCTGTCCTCTGCCAGAGTCAGAGCCTCGGCGATCTTGCCCATCTCGGTCTCCATGCCTGTGGCTGTGACCACTGCCCTTCCTCTTCCATAGGCGATAGTGGAGCCCATGTAAAGCATGTTCTTTCTGTCGCCCAGAAGGACGTCCTTCTGCGTCTCATTCAGCATTATAACGTCCGTCAGCTTGGACACAGGCACCGATTCTCCCGTAAGGGCGGATTCTTCTGCCTTAAGGCTTGCTGATTCAAGTATCCTGGCATCAGCAGGCACTGCATCTCCGGCTTCCAGCACCACGATGTCTCCCTTGACCAGATCCTCCGACGGGATCACCTGGATCCTGCCGTCACGGATGACCTTTGACTGAGCCTGGGACATTTGCTGCAGAGCTTCAATGGCCTTTTCAGCCTTGCTCTCCTGATATACACCAAGAACAGCATTGATGATGACTACTGCCAGAATGATGATGACATCCGCAAAAGATTCGCCCTCATACACTGCCAGCACTCCGGATACCAGAGCGGCCACCAGAAGTATGATGATCATCGGGTCCATCATCTGCTCGATGAATCGTCTTACAAGGGACTTACCCTTGGCTTCCGCCAGTTTGTTCTTGCCGTTTTCCTGAAGGCGCTTCTCAGCCTCTTCAGAGGAGAGGCCGTTCAAAGAGGTGCTGAGTTCCTCCATCACGCTCTCTTTTTCTCTAAGATAATATCTTTCTTCCATTCTTTTTCCTTTTCTGCCTCGCACAAAAAAAAGAGGCTCATTACGTATAGACTACCTATACATGAGTCTCGCACTTTAATGCAAGCCAGATCTAAAATCGAGATTGTTGACTTGCAACGTATATTACGCATGCTACTCCCCCATGGGACGGGGAAATGATAACACAGAAGGGACCAAAAGTCAACCTGCCAATAAGATCGAGATTGCTGACTTCCAACGTATGTATACGTGGGCCATCCCTCATAGAACGGAGAAATAATAACCCAGAGGGCCGAAAATGCTGATCTTGAAATATCAGCCTCTATTTAGGGCAGTAACTCTTTTATCTGCTTTCTACTGTATCTCTCCTGAAACACAAATAGCGAAAGAACATCAAATGCCAGTATCCCCATTGCGCAGAAAGAAAGTGTTATTGTAACACCAACCAAGTGTTTAAACACTAGTATAATTGCATCTAAACCCACACTAGAAACCAATGCTGATCCTAATATGACCAGACTCGCGTTTTTTAGTTGCTCTTTCTTTTTAATTAGTTTGCCCATGAGTAAGCAGTTGATCAATACACCCAAAATACTCAAAATAACCGCAAGTAATGATGGACTTAAACCTGACTTGATTAATGGGAAACAATAAAGAGTAGAATAATAGCTTATTTTCACTCCATTGTATCGTCTAATGATCTTATCAATCGAAGTCGCTGTTTGTTTCAAGTTGTTATTATCTGTCACCAGTAGACCGCTGACACATATGGACCTATGTATTTTCTGGGTTACATATTCCTCATTATTGACAGGGGAAACATTATAGCTAAATGCCGGCATGACAACGCTGTTATCTAAAGACGCACTTCCAAAAGACATTCTTAGTACAGTACCTTTCTCTAGTATTCCAACAACTTCAAACTGATAATTGGAGTACAGGTAATCGGCATTGAACACCTCACCCAGATAGTGAGTTGCCCCATAAACATATCCTAGCAGCACAGGTATAGTTCCACCATTCCATTCGAAGTCTGTTGGTTCCAGCAATCGTCCGGACGAAACACTGAGTTCAAAATAATCTTGAACTTTGCTCGATATTTGTGTTGCTTTGCAATACTCCGGGCTAATTTCCATAGCCTGGCTGTTAGAATTGATGAACTTACAGGTAGCCCCTTCTGCCTTAGGGCTATTAATTGGCTGGTAATTTATAACCATGTACTGGGTATTATCAATACTATCCAATTCATCCCATAAATGATCCAGCATATCTAGAGACTCCTCTCTATCAGGCAAGTTCAAAGGATTACTATCGAAAACCATGCGTAAATACAACTTATCATTGTCGTATCTCTGGGCATTTCTATCTACTATAACCAGTTTATACATGGTCAGTGATATTCCAATCAAAAGTATTGCAATAGATAGCAATAGCATGTAACTGAATAGTGGCTTTACCTTCGAATTCTTACTACGCTCCATATTGATTCCATCAACTTGATCAAGATACTCCGTAGTAGACTCGATGCACCATTAGCAGCCAAACCTCTTCAATGCATGGGGTACCGTTTGCCCTCACTGTGTATGTCCCCCAAACTCTACCCGAATCCCCTCTGGGGTTTGTCGCATTTCCAAGGAATGTCCTTGTGTAGTGATATGTTGGTTGAACAACTCCTCCTATTCTCTGAGCTGAGTATCCAATTGGATAATATAGGTGTGTGCTTGAATCCAAACCCTTTGATCCCCATGTATACCATTTAGGTTCATCATAACCCCTTCCTTCTCTTTCTTCCTTGGATAATGCATTTTTTGAAGTCAAATAGAGCTCCTGAGAAAAAGTGGGATCCTTCTTGGCTTCTTCCAAATTAATATCTTCTTGAGTGGAAACTACCTCAGATGGTATTATTTCATCTGCATATGTTATGCTGCTCATTAGCATAAAAGTGATCATCATTATTACCATTGTTAACAAAAGTCTATGTCTTTTCATCTCTTTTCTCTTTTCTAACAAAAGCTTTGTTTATTTAGTACGTAGCACTGCCCGTAATGACGTTTATCGATTCTATCAGATTCGAATTGTAGTAAACTTTGATGTTTACCTTGGCATGATATGTCCCATGACTTGTAAGAGCTTTCGATGTTTGTCCGGTGAATGAATTGCCGTTTCGGTACGCTGTCACTGTTTTTGTTCCAACAGATTCTCCACTGGCCTTGATATAATTGAATGTCATCACCACTTTGTTCGCATTGGATGAGCTCCATACGTCTACCTTGACTTTGCAGACCGCATTGTTTCCTGAAATCGCAAACTGGCTAATGACGCTGCTGACATCAACATATCTAAGCTCATTGCCTTTGCCGATATATTCCACTTTCTCCTCGGCAAAGGCAAAACTTGAGCTTATTAACAATGCAATCAATACGATACCGATCAATACTTGCTTTTTCATGATTATCTCCTCCTCTCTTTCTCATGTTTTTCGGCCCTCTGTATGTATTAACCCCGAATCCGGCAAAAAACGGACATGTTTTCTCAAAAAATATTAAAAAGGTTGATTGCAAAACTAACTTCAGGTCTGATCATTGCCCGGAGATTTTGCAAGACTAAATTCTGGTTTAATTTGTTTTCCCCGTATTTCTCTTTGTTTTTTCTATGTTTTGGTGTATAATTT
>Ga0256405_10009790_pt1 | contig 12948 bp, 8 predicted proteins | sample RumenRJG_02DNA_FD_189096 | JGI IMG/M metagenome (GOLD analysis project Ga0256405, IMG submission 189096) | Bovine rumen microbial communities from Lethbridge, Alberta, Canada - RJG_02 | ecosystem: Host-associated > Mammals > Digestive system > Stomach > Rumen | place: Canada: Alberta | collected...
TGACCGATTCGTTGTCCTTTAATTCAAGTAAATCCACTGCCGTTTTATACAAGACTTCCGTCTGATGCCGATTGACCTGATAAAAGGATGCAGGAGAAATACGGAACTTAAGATCAAAGAGCTGATCGACAATATACCCTTTTCCAAATAAAACGTTATTCTTGTTTCCGAGAATGGCAGAAGTTCTTTGATGGTTGATATTGTGAACGATCGTTTTTACTTCCGGGTTATAGTGTAAAATCTGTTTAACCAAAAGGTCCTTCTTTACAAGATTCATCGATCCCGTCACAAGAACCAGCATGACATCTCCGTCCTTGTTTGAACGGATCAGGGCATGACGCAGACAGCCTTTATTCAAACGCTCATCATAGATCGGGATGCGATTGGAAATGACAATACGTTTTAAAGAAGAATAAACTTTATTGATCAAAGGATCGCAGATCATGCACTTATCAATCGGCAGGATCATGTGGCTTTCCGGAATGTAATAGCCGCATATGATATGGTGCTTGTCATCGTAGCCGAAACTGACCTGCATTTTATTGCGGTAATGACTGCTCTCTTTGCATGGAATGATCTTTTCCACATGGCAAAAACATGAGAGCAAATCTTCAACTCTTCTTTGTTTCTCTTCAAGCTGTTTTTCATATGTCATCCCCTGGTATTGGCATCCACCGCAATAAGAGGATACAGGACATTTCTTCATTTTATTTTAATGTTAAAGCGCACACGCATTCCGTGTGAATCGTATAAGGAAACATATCGACCGGATGGATATCCGATACATCATAATCTTCTTTTAATAATTCGAGGTCTCTGGCTAAGGTTGCCGGATTGCAGGAAACATAGACGATATGCTTGATCTTGTTTTTGATTAAAGAGTCGATCAGATCTTTGGAGATCCCTTTTCTCGGCGGATCCAGTATGACGATGTCCTTGTCTTTCAGATAGACATCCATATCTTTGGATGCATCGGCTAAAATGAAATCGGCATTCTCAATATGATTGAGTTTTGCGTTGTCTCTGGCGTTATCCACTGCCTCCTTGACGATCTCCACGCCAGTCACTTTGGATGCATAACGGCTCAGATACAAGGAGATCGTACCGATGCCACAATACAGATCCAGAACTCTGCTGTCTGAATTCAAGTCCGCCAGTTCTTTGACTTTGGCGTAAAGTTTCAGCATCTGCTGATGGTTAACCTGATAGAAGGATTTTAAAGAAAGTTTGACTTTGATGCCGTCAAATTCGTCGTAGATATAATCTCTTCCATAGAGCAGCTTTTCTTCCTTGCCTAAAATGACGTTGGTCTTCCGGTCATTGAGATTTGCGATCACCGAAACGATATTGGGATACTTATCGACCATCATTTTTGTGACATCGCTTAAATCAACCGAAAAATCATTGACGATAAATCCAAGCATCACTTCATTGCTGCCCTTGCCGTGTTTGATCAGGATATGACGGATATACGGTTCCAATTTTGTATTTAAAATCAGTTTTTTCAGATCGGCAATCATTTCATTGGCGATCTTGGATTCAATCAGACAATCCTCAAATTCAACGATGTCGTTGGAGAATTTGCGGAAAAAACCCATCTTGTGATCGGCAACCGGGATCTGAACCTTATTGCGGTAATAGAAAGGATCATCGCATCCGATGATGTCATTGACCTTGTATCCCGGGAAGGTATTGACCAATACTTCCTTCTTTAAATCCAACTGGTAGGAATAATCGATGTGACGGTAATCGCAGCCGCCGCATTTATAAGCAATCGGACAATCAAGGTCTTTGCGATAAGGAGATCTGACGATCAGTTTGTCGATGATGCCGAAAGAGTAGTTTTTCTTTTCGGCGATGATCTTGACATCTGCCTCTTCCCCTTTGATCATGCCCTTGACAAAAACGACCAGCTTATCGGCTTTGGCGATTCCCTGGCCGTCAACGGACATATCAACGCATTTGCATCGAATGATCTGATTCTTCATAAATTAAAAAACTTCATGAAACCATGAAGTTTATTCACCAGTACTTTCTGTCGAAGTTTCGCCTTCCGTTTCTGTCTCGGTCGACTCACCTTCACTTGGTGTCAGGCCTTCCAGTTCGGCAGCCAGAGCCGGATCTTTCGGATGGGCTAGATCATCGATTCCGTAAGTTTCTTCCGCTGAATTCTTGTGAAGAAGCTTGTATTGACGTCCATCAGTTCCGATTGGCGATGCCTCAGCTGTCGTATAGACGTTGATCTGCAAGTCGTACATCTTCTTGGATTCCGTAGCCGTGAAATATTTTGAGATCGGAAGTTCACCATTGACTGCGTTATAGGCAGAAGTCAAAATGGAATCGACTTGTTCTTCCGATAAGCTATCAGCGGTATCGATGAAGATTCTCAACTGTCCCTGTTTCAATACGATCTCCAGATTTTCAACGGATGAAATCGCCGAAAGCTTTGTTTGAAGGTTGTTGATCTGTTCATCGGTAATTGTAGGATCCAGATCGTTGTCAAAACGGGAACCTTCTCTCGGTGTGCCTGTCTGCAAGGCAGAAACACCTAAGATTCCCAAAAAGATGCAGACCGGAATCGCTATAATGATCAGACCGACGATGAGGACCAAAGCCGATCTGGATAATCTCTTTTTCTCTTTCTTTGTGCTCATATAAAAATTCTCCGCTACTATTCTAGCATATATTATAACAGTTTCTCAAAATCGGCTTCGCTCAGCGTCGTTACGCCTAAAGCATTCGCCTTATCGAGCTTTGAACCGGCTTCCGTGCCATAGATGACATAGTCGGTCTTTTTGGAAACCGAACCGGAGACTTTTGCCCCGAGATTTTCAAGTAATGCCGTCGCCTCGTTTCTGGAATAGTGTTCCAATGTGCCGGTCAAAACAACGGTCTTGCCGGTAAATACCGATTCTTCCTTGGAAGAAGTGTCAATGTAATCCATATTGACGCCTAAAAGCTTTAACTGGGCAATCATTTCGCGATTGGAATCTTCATTGAAGAATTCCCTGATGTATTCCGCGGTGATCGGACCGATGTCATGGATATTGCTTAATTCTTCCTGTGATGCATTCATGAAGGCGTCCATATTCTTGAAATAGGCTGCCAGTATTTTGGCTGCCTTTTCCCCTACCTGACGTATGCCTAAGCCGTTGATCAGGCGCTCCAAGGAATTCTTTTTGGAATTCTCGATCGCTTCAATCAGATTGTCATAGGATTTTTCACCGAATTTTTCCATCTTCAGTATGTCGTCTTTTCGGTTGAATAATTTATAGATATCTTCAAAGCTGGTCAAAAGACCTTCATTCAAGAATGCCTCGACTCGTTTTTCACCTAAACCATCGATGTTCATTGCGTTGCGTTCCGTGAAATGCGCGATGGAGAAGACCAGTCTGGCCTTGCATTCACTGTTGACACAGTAATGGGCAGCCTCATCTTCAAAGCGGTAAAGTCTTCCGCCGCAGACCGGACAGATCTCAGGGAAGATGAATTTGACCTGAGAACCGTTTCTTTCTTCCTTGATCGAACGAACAACTTCCGGAATGATATCACCGGCTTTGCGGACGATGACTGTATCGCCGATGCGGATATCCTTATCGGAGATGTTGTCTTCATTGTGAAGCGTCGCAAAAGAAACCGTCGTGCCTGCGACCTTGACCGGTGTCAATTTGGCATTTGGCGTGCACTTGCCTGTACGTCCCACCGTGATAAAGATGTCTTCCACCTTGGTTCGGACTTCTTCTGCCGGGAACTTATAGGCGATGGCCCATTTCGGAATACGGGACGTAAAGCCAAGCTGTCTTTGCAACTCATAGGAATTGACCTTGATGACCATGCCGTCGATCTCATAAGGAAGATCATGGCGGATCTTTTGCGTATCATCGATGAATCGGATGACATCTTCGATATCGTTGAAAAGGCTTGTTGTCTCATTGACGATAAAACCCAGTTTTCTGGCATATTCCAGAGAACCGTAATGCGTATCGGAATTGACATCATCCGGTACATGATACCAGAAGCCATCCAGACCGCGGGATGCGCAGATCCTTGAATCCAGCTGCCGTATGGAGCCGGCTGCCGCATTTCGCGGATTGGCGAATTCTTCTTCCCCATTGGCAAGCCTTTCGCGGTTGACGCGATTGAAGGAAGATTTCGGCATATAGACTTCACCGCGGATGTCGTATCTTTGTTTGTAAGGAATCGACATCGGAATGGATTGGATGGTACGCACATTGGACGTCACATCTTCACCGGTGATGCCGTCACCTCTGGTCACTGCCTGTTTAAACAGACCGTCTTCATAGATCAAAGACATGGCCAGACCGTCGATCTTGTATTCAGCACAGAATTCCACCTTGCCATAGACATCGGTGATCTTCTTGGCCCAGTCTCTTAATTCGTCATACGAAAACACATCGCCCAAAGACAGCATCGGTCTTTCATGGGTGACTTTCTGAAATTCGCTTAAGATCTCATAGCCGACACGCTGGGTGACGGAGTTTGGATCATACATTTCCGGATGTTTTTCTTCCAGGTCCTGCAGTTCGCGGAACAGCATGTCATATTCGCTGTCCGGTACGGTCGGCTTATCCAGAGTATAGTATTCGTAACTGTAGCGTTTTAACAGATTACGCAGTTCTTTGATTCTTTCAATTTCATTCATAAGTCAATTATAGACCCAAAATAATGTGTTTTTATGCCTTTTCAATAGTATAATTTTAGATGTTAAACGTTTAAGTGATTTTAAGGAGGATTTAGTATCTATGTCACAAAAAACACTGGCTTTCGATACTCCGATCACCGAAAGAGTTCCTTGGGCTAAGGTATCTGAAAGCAGCGATATCCCTCTTCATCTGGAATATAGTGATTGTTCCATGTTTGAAGCGGTAGAAAAAATAGCAAAGAAATATCCGAATCAGGTCGCCTTTGACTTCATGGGCAGACCGACGACATACCGCAGGATGATCGAACAGATCGAACGCTGTGCCAAGGCTTTAAGAACGATCGGCGTCAGAGAAAACGACTGTGTCACGATCGCCATGCCAAACTGTCCGCAGGCAATCTACATGTTCTATGCCGTCAATCTGGTTGGTGCAATCGCCAATATGATTCACCCGCTGTCAGCAGAAAAAGAGATTGAGCATTACCTCAATGTCTCCAATTCCGTTACAGCCATCACACTTGACCAGTTCTATCACAAATTTGAACACATCAGAGCCAACACCAATGTCGTCAACATCATCATCGCTTCGATCAAGGATGAATTATCCAGACCGATCAAAGCCGGTTACATGCTGACGGAAGGCAGAAAGATCCAACCGATCCCGAAAGATGCTCCGGTCATTCGCTGGAACCAGTTCATGAAGATCGCCGATTCCTGCTTCTACAACTACAAGAAGCCTAGAAAAGGTTCTGATCCGGCTGTCATGCTGTATTCCGGTGGTACGACCGGTACGACCAAAGGCATCGTCTTGTCCAATTCCAACTTCAATGACCTCGGTCAGCAGATCATCGCTACAAACCAGATGTTCAGACCGGGTGACCGCATGCTGGCAGCCATGCCGTTATTCCATGGTTTTGGCTTAGGCGTATGTGTCCACTCCATGCTTTCACAAGCCGGCAGAGTCATCTTACTTCCAAGATTTACTCCGAAGTCCTACGCCAAGGCGATCTTAAAGAACAAGTGCAACTTCATCGCCGGTGTTCCGACTTTATTTGAAGCACTTCTTCGTATCCCGCAGATGGAAGGCAAAGACCTCTCCTATCTCAAGGGCTGCTTCTCCGGCGGTGATTCCTTATCCATTGAATTAAAGAAGAAGCTCGACCGCTTCCTCTATGACCACCATGCAACGATTCAGGTCAGAGAAGGCTACGGCACGACCGAAACCGTTACCGCCTGCTGCCTTACTCCACCGACCATGTATAAGGAAGGATCCATCGGTATTCCATTCCCTGATACTTTCATGAAGATCGTCAAGCCGGGAACCGATGAAGAAGTTCCGTATGGCGAAGAAGGAGAAATCCTGATCTCCGGTCCGACCAACATGCAGTACTACTGGAACAATCCGGAAGAAACCGCAATGACCTTGCAAAAGTCCGATTTCGACGGACGCACCTGGGTTCATACCGGTGACTTAGGCTATATGGACAATGAAGGCTTCATCTACTTCAAAGGCCGTTCCAAGAGAATGATCATCTCTTCCGGTTACAACATCTATCCGGCACAGCTTGAAAACATTATCGATGCACACGACGATGTATTGATGTCCTGCTGCATCGGTGTGCCTGATCCATATAAGATGCACAAGGTCAAAGCCTTTGTATGCTTAAAGCCGGGCGTTGAAGCAAATGATGAAGAAAAAGAAAAGATCCTGGCGCATTGCCGTCTGCATCTGGCCAAGTATGAAATGCCATACGATATTGAATTCAGAGATTCAATGCCAAAGACCCTCGTCGGAAAAGTCGCTTACCGCGTCCTGGAAGAAGAGGAAATGTTGAAAATCAAAGAAGCTGAAATAAAAGAATCTGCCAAATAGTGCAGATTCTTTTTTTCAGATCAAACCTTTGATTTGTAAATAATAGCGCAAGGCTGCTGCATCCCTTCTTTGAACCAGCTGATCCACTTTATGGGGATGACGGTTCTCCAGCCAATCAAGAGCCTCTAAAGGATCCAGCCAGACGATCTCGTTGATCAGGATCTCTTCTTCTTCCGTGCGGTGTTTCTGTATCGGATGCTTGGTGTCCAATAAAACGTGGCCATAGGTGGAAAGCGTGATGCGGCCGATCAGGTTATAGGCATCTAAAATGCAGCCAAGCATTTCCACTTCCTTTACCTCATAGCCCATTTCTTCCTGTATTTCTCTTAACAGGGCTTCATAGATTCCTTCACCCTCTTCAATGCCGCCGCCGCAGGATTCCAGATGATCACGCATGCCGAATAAATCTTCTCCGACAATATGTAAGAATCCGAGTTTTCCTTCTTCGTTTTCAGCGATCGCTCTTGCCGTCTGGCGAATATGATCATAGCCTTCATAAGGATAAAGATCATCCTTGATGCGGGCAATGATCGGCAATTCCGTTTCAATCTTTACTCTGTCTAAATCGATATCCATCATATGTGCAAACTCCATATTTGAAAAAACAGGTAAACACCTGTTTATTCAAGTCCGATCAGATACGAGTAGACCGGCTGACCGCCGTCAATGACCTCACATTCCAGATCGGAATGATCGGAAATGTATTTTTCGATCTCGCTGACTTCTTCATCGTCTTTATCTTCGCCGACGATCAAGGTGATCAGTTCCTTTTCATCGTTTTCGAATAATTTATCCAGCAGTTCAAAGACGACCTTCTTTCGGTCTTTGCCTGAGGCAACGATGCCCTTATGGGCAATCGCAATGAAGTCCCCTTCCTTGACCTCGACGCCTTCATAGACCGTGTCCTTGATGGCGTAAGTTACACTGGAGGCATCGACGTTGTCGATGACATCCTGCAGATCGGAAATGACTTCATCAACTTCACCCTGCTTGTTGAACATGCCGACTGCGGACAAGCCTGCCTGCACCGACTTGGTTTCCATGACATAGATCTTGCGGCCGGATAAAACAGATTGGGTCTGTTTGGCTGCCAGAATGATGTTGGAGTTGTTCGGGAAGATGAAGATGTTTTCGCAATGATCAAGTTCGTTGATGACCTTGACGAAATCTTCGGTGGAAGGATTCATTGTCTGACCGCCGGATACGACAACATCGGCACCCAGATCATAGAAGAGTTTCGTTACGCCTTCGCCCGCTGCGACGGCAACGATGCCGTACTTCTGCGGATCCTTCTTCACTTTTTCGACCGGTTTTTCTTCCACCTGTTTCGGTTTCTTAGGCTCGGTACCGGCTTTGGCGATGATCGTGGAATGCTGCTCTTGCATATTCTCGATCTTCAGCTTGATGAATTCACCATAGCGCTGACCTATATTCAAGGCATCGCCCGGTTTTAAGGTATGGACATGGACCTTGACCAGATCTTCGTCCTTGACGACGACCAGGGATTCGCCACCCATATCCGTCAATTTCTTCTTGAGAATCTTCTCGTCAAAGGTGTTGACGATATTTTCATCCAGACGAATGATGAACTCTGTGCAGTAACCGAATTCCTCGTTGTCCAGCATCAATGCCGGATTGGTTTCGATCTCTTCTTTCTCTTGCGAGAAATCGAATGGATGGCCATCGATATACGCTTTGAAGCCTTCCAAGATCTTTAATAAGCCTGCACCGCCGGAGTCGACGACTCCGACTTCCTTTAAGACCGGCAGATATTCCGGTGTTCTTTCCAGAGATTCGGCGGAATATTGACAGAGCTTATCGAAGTAAGTTTCCAATTCAAACGGTTCCGTTTCAAAATCGTGATTGGCATACCATGATGCTTCACGGATGACGGTTAAGATCGTACCTTCGACCGGTTTTAAGATGGCCTTATAGGCAACACGTGCACCGTTTTCAAAAGCCTGAGAAACATCGGCGGTTTCGATTTCGGCCTTGCCTTCAATGTGCTGATAGAAGCCTCTGAAGATCTGTGAGGTGATGACACCGGAGTTACCGCGTGCACCCATCAGCAATCCTCTCGAGAAGGCCTTGGCGACATCGGAGATCGAATCGGAGGAACACTTCATCGCTTCCTGATAACCGTTGGAGAAGGTCATCGACATGTTGGTGCCGGTATCACCATCCGGTACCGGGAATACGTTTAAGGTATTGATCTCAGCTGCATGGTTTTCCAGATTGGCACAGCCCGATCTGATCATCTCCTTGAACTGAGAAACGTTAAGCTTATTCATTGACTAAAATCCCTTCGATATGAACATTGACACTGTTGACATCCATGTTCAGAGTTTTTTCCAAAGCATATTTGACTCTCTCCTGCAGCTGTGCAACCACTTCGGAGATCTTGACGCCATACGAGATGACAACATAGACATCCACATTGATGCCCTGCTTGTCATTTTTGACAACGACGCCTTTTGAGTAGTTTTCTTTTTTAAGTAATGCAGAGTATCCGTCTGCCAGATAATTCTTGGAAATCATGCCGACAACGCCATAGCATTCATTGACGGTTGTACCGGCCAATGTAGCGATCGCATTATCAGAGATCCGGATCTGTCCTAAACTTGTTTTTCTATTAATAGGCATTTTCATTCCTCCAATTAACTCTTACATTATAGCAAATACTTCTTTTTAAATAAATCGAAGTAAATGTGCTTATTATCAATAAAAACAGGCCTTTTTATGTTAAAATAATATGCGTCAAATTAGACTGTAAAGGAGAAAGAATGAGCAAAAAATACGTTTATATGTTTGCTGAAGGAAATGCAAACATGCGTGAACTCCTTGGCGGTAAAGGTGCCAACCTGGCTGAAATGGCCAGCTTAGGTTTACCTGTACCTTATGGCTTCACCATCACCACCGAAGCATGCAATGCTTACTATGATGACGGCAAGAAGATCAACAAGGACATTATGTCACAGGTCAAGACGGCTTTGACTAAACTCGAAAAACAGGCCGGCAGAAAACTCGGTGACGCAAAGAACCCTCTGCTTGTATCAGTAAGATCCGGTGCCAGAGCTTCCATGCCTGGTATGATGGACACGATCCTCAACCTCGGTATCAATGACCAGGTCGCTGAGACGATCGCTAAGAAGACAGACAACGAAAGATTTGCCTACGATTCCTACCGTCGTTTCATCCAGATGTTCTCTGACGTCGTCATGGAATTATCCAAGAAGAGATTCGAAGAGATCATTGATGAGATCAAGGAAAAGAAAGGTGTCAAGCTCGATACTGAACTCGATGCCAACGACATGAAGGAACTCGTTGAGAGATTCAAGGCTTTCTACAAGAAAGAATTAAAGGAAGACTTCCCGCAGGATACCAATGTCCAGCTGGAAAGAGCGATCGAAGCGGTTTTCCGTTCCTGGAACAACCCGAGAGCGATCTTCTACCGCAAGGAAAACGACATCCCTTCTTCATGGGGTACTGCCGTTAACGTTCAGATGATGGTCTTCGGTAACATGGGCGATGACTGTGGTACCGGTGTTGCCTTCACCAGAAACCCTGCAACCGGTGAAAAGAAACTGTTCGGTGAATTCTTAATGAATGCACAGGGCGAAGACGTCGTTGCCGGTGTCAGAACTCCTCAGACCATTGACCAGTTAAAGAAGGTCATGCCTGAAGCTTACAAGGATTTCGTAAAGATCTGCGATACTCTGGAAAAACACTACCATGATATGCAGGATATGGAATTCACGATTCAGGAAAAGAAACTCTTCATGTTACAGACTCGTAACGGTAAGAGAACTGCCACTGCTGCCTTAAAGGTTGCTTGTGACATGGTCAAGGAAGGCTTAGTCACCATCGATCAGGCTCTGATGATGGTTGAACCGAAGCAGCTTGATGCATTACTGCATCCGCAGTTCGATGCAGCTGCCTTAAAGAAGGCAAAACCGATCGCTACTGCCCTTCCGGCTTCTCCGGGTGCTGCCTGCGGTCAGATCGTCTTCTCTGCTGAAGATGCAATCAGAGAACACAAGAACGGCAAGAAAGTTGTCTTAGTCAGACTCGAAACTTCTCCGGAAGATATCGAAGGTATGGCTGCTGCTGAAGGCGTTCTTACAGTTCGCGGCGGTATGACTTCTCACGCTGCCGTTGTTGCCAGAGGTATGGGCGAATGCTGTGTCTCAGGCTGCGGCGACATCAAGATCGACTACGCTAAGAAACAGTTCACCTTAAACAACAAGGTTTATAAAGAATTCGATTGGCTCTCACTCGATGGTTCTACCGGAAACATCTACGGTGAAGCTATCCCGACGGTTCCGGCTTCCATTTCCGGCGACTTCAAGAAGTTCATGAAGTGGGCTGATGAAAGAAGAAGATTAAAGATCAGAACCAATGCCGATACACCAAAGGATGCAGCACAGGCTGTTGAATTCGGTGCTGAAGGTATCGGTCTTGTCAGAACAGAACACATGTTCTTCCAGGAAGACAAGATCAAAGCGATCAGAGAAATGATCGTCTCTACAACGACCGAACAGAGAAAAGCTGCTCTTGAAAAAGTCTTGCCGTTACAGCAGAAAGACTTCGAAGGCATCTATGAAGCTATGAAGGGCTTCCCTGTTACGATCCGTTACTTAGACCCACCTCTTCATGAGTTTGTTCCGCAGGATGAAAAGCAGCAGAAGGAACTCGCAGCTGAGATGGGCATGTCCCTCAAACAGCTCAAGGCTGTCTGTGATGGTTTACATGAATTCAACCCGATGATGGGTCACAGAGGCTGCCGTCTTGCAGTCACTTATCCGGAAATCGCCGAGATGCAGACAAAGGCTGTCATCAGAGCTGCGATTGCTACCAACAAGAAACATCCGAAGTGGCATGTCGTTCCGGAAATCATGATCCCGCTTGTTGGTGATGTTGCCGAGCTCAAATATGTCAAGAACATCGTTGTCAAGACTGCTGATGAAGAAATCGCTAAGGCAAAGGCTAAACTTGAATACCATGTCGGTACAATGATCGAGATCCCGCGTGCTGCCTTACTGGCTGATGAGATCGCTACAGAAGCTGAATTCTTCTCCTTCGGTACCAACGACTTAACGCAGATGACCTTCGGTTTCTCAAGAGATGATGCCGGCAAGTTCTTAACTTCCTACTATGATGCCAAGATCTACGAACAGGATCCGTTCGCAAGACTTGACCAGCATGGTGTCGGCAAGCTCATTGAAATGGCTGCTACCTTAGGTAGAAAGACTCGTCCGGATATCAAATTAGGTATCTGTGGTGAGCACGGCGGTGACCCTGCTTCCATCGAATTCTGCGACAAGGTCGGTCTGACTTATGTCTCATGTTCGCCATACAGAGTTCCAATTGCCAGACTTGCTGCTGCACAGGCTGCCATCAAACATGGCTACAAAGCCGATGCTAAGAAGCCTGCCAAGAAGGCTGCTGCTAAAAAACCGGCTAAGAAAGCCGCTAAGAAAGCTGCAAAATAGCATTCAACAAAAACACTCAGATCAATGATCTGAGTGTTTTTTTATTATTTGAAGTACTGATCCAGCCTTTCCTTGATTCCCCTCTTCGTTGCATCATCACAAAATGCACTGTCTAAGGAATCATAGGTACTTTGCAGGAGTCTTTCGTTTGAGATGCCGATCATCTTCAGCTGTTCGTGTTCATTTGGCACATTGGTTCTGGCAAAGATCATGTTGTCGGTATTGACGGTGACCTTTAAACCTTCTTCGATCATTCTACGTATCGGATGGGCTGCGTAGTTTCTATCCACTTTGACATTGGAAGAAACACAGACCTCAACCGGTATCTGACTGTTTCTTAAAGCATTGATGTAGCTTTCATCCTGGATGCAGTCGACGCCATGTCCAATGCGGTTGGGCTTCATGGCCAAGGCATCCAAGATATGAGAACCATCACCCATTTCACCGGCATGAAGCGTGAACGGAATCCCTTTTTCTCTTGCCTTTTCAAAGAAGACGCCGTAATCTTTGTAATCGCAATTGTTTTCATAGCCTGCCAGATCCAGACCGACCAGTCCTTTGCCCAAGAATTCACTTGCGATTTCCACTGATTCCATGTTTTCTTTGTAATTTACTTCAACGCTGTCACCCTTATGCATCAGGCAGTCGATGACGCCGACTTTAATCGGATAATCTTCCATTGCCTTCTCTGCACCATCGATCACCGCTTTTAATGCATCCCTTTGGCTGAGGCCTTTTAAGCAATGCTGCTGGGAGGCAAAACGGATTTCGATATAATACATATCCAGGTCATTTTGTCTCTTACAGAGATCGTACGCGGCTTCAAAGAGGTCTTCTCTTGTCTGTAAGACATTACAAAGGATTTCGAATTTCTTGAAGTTCTCTGCCGAATGGCCTTTATTGCGCATATAGAGGATATC
>Ga0256405_10009791_pt1 | contig 12948 bp, 11 predicted proteins | sample RumenRJG_02DNA_FD_189096 | JGI IMG/M metagenome (GOLD analysis project Ga0256405, IMG submission 189096) | Bovine rumen microbial communities from Lethbridge, Alberta, Canada - RJG_02 | ecosystem: Host-associated > Mammals > Digestive system > Stomach > Rumen | place: Canada: Alberta...
GTTATCGGTAATCACCTTCCAGCCATTCGCTTCAAGCACTTTTTTTGCAGCCCAGCCCTGCGTACCAGGGCGCAAATGCCCAACAGAATACGGCTTTGCAATATTCGTGCTTGGAAATTCCGAAATCGCAAGCTTCCCCTCTCCGGAATTATTATTGCCATAATTATCCGACCAAGCTTCGTCAAGCTGTGCCTTCAAAGCTTTGCCAGATACAGAAACATTAATAAAGCCAGGCCCAGCAATCGTAAAGCCAAAACCACTATCCGCTAGACCATCGATAATCTCTTGAGCGATCTGACGGGGATTCTTACCAACCTGACGAGCAAGACGCATCGCCACGTTCGTTGAATAGTCACCCTCGATCTCGCTCGGCACGCTCGCAAAATCAACAGTCACGTCATCAACGCCATATAAATCGTTGATAAGTCCTTTGATTTGTTCTCTTAGATTATCCATAATATGCATATTTTACCATAATTTTACCCCTGTTTCAAACCGCCAGAAGCATAAATACTATTGACTTTTTATCAAAACTATGCTACAATATCGCTATAACTTTGCATGATTTTGTGCTAAAGTTATTTTTACGCCCTTCTTAACAGAAGGTGCGCAGTCTTATCGTGCCGCAACAAGGCGGCAAGTTCATTAGGAGGTTGTAGATATGAAGAATATCATCGACAAGGCAAAACAGTACATCGATCTTACCAACATGGAAGCAAGCGGAAGCAAGCTTTCCACTGATGACATTAAGCAGGCAAAGTCCCTGCGCCGCGAGCTGGCCGCCCGTGGCCTCGACCCGCAGCACATCGTCGGGCTCGATTACCGCGCCCTCGTCTTCGCTCACAAGGCAGCCGTTCAGAACTTCGTGAACATGCACGACAGCGACAAGCGTCGCACCGCAGCAATGCACAAGCTTCAGAGCTTCGGGATCACTCCGGACAAGCAGCGCCTCGAGCGCCTGCTCGCTGAGTTCAAGCAGAACGCAAAGAAAATTGGAAGGAGAAAGACTTCCAAGAAGAACATCAGCCTGGCCCGCAGGGATGCCGATGCGCGTGAAGCCGCTATTCAGGCCGAGCTCGCCGCAGAGGACGAGGCCAACGCCGATGCTATCGCTGAGGTTGCGTCCGCCTAACTTTACCTGCATCTAGGGAGTGGCTTCCCTTTTGCAATATTATTCCTCATCATCACCCATCTTCCACCACCATGGTCTCTAGGAGACCAAGGGGTGGCCGTTCCCGTCGGCCACCCCATTTTTTATGCCAAATTTTTGCCAAATATTATTTGATACTTGCGTGAATCAAACCCTCAAACAATGGATGTGCACGATATGGGCGACTCCTAAATTCTGGATGAGCCTGCGTAGCTACAAAGTAATCGCATTTTGGCGCTTCTACAAACTCTACCAACTTTCCGTCCGGCGAAGTACCAGAAACCACCAAACCACCAGCTTCAATTTCCTTTAAGAACTTCTGATTCACCTCATAACGATGACGATGACGCTCAACAACATCATCTGCGCCATACAACTTCGCAACGCGGCTTCCTTTTACGAGCTTGGCCGGATAATCACCAAGGCGCATCGTACCGCCGGTACTTTCCTTACCCTTCTGTCCTTCCATGATATAAACAACATTCGCATCTGCTGGCGCATCAAATTCTTCCGAATTCGCATTCTTTACACCACCGCGACGCGCCGCCGCAATCACCGCCGTTTGCAGACCAAGGCAAAGACCAAGATAAGGTTTGTTATTTTCAAGACAATAATTCGCTGCCGCAATTTTCCCTTCTACGCCGCGCGCACCAAAGCCGCCCGGCACAACAATTCCATCAACCGCCGCAAAGTCTTTTTCGCTAGCTTTTTCCGCATCAATCCAGACCGTGTTCAGCTTTACGCCAACCTTCCAGGCCGCCGCCTTCAAAGCTTCCGTTACAGACAAATACGTATCGGTATTATCAATATACTTCGCTACGAGACCGATCTTTACGTCTTTCTTTGGATTCGACTCGATATTCTTTACTAATTCTTCCCACTGGCTCATGTCCGGATCGCCATGATCAATAAATCTCTCGAGCGGTGCAAGCACGCCACCTTTCACGGCGTTTAGCGGTACTTCATAAACCGACTTCGCATCCGGCATTAGCACAACCGCATCTTCAGACACTGCACAGAATGTCGCAAGCTTTGAGGCCACATGCGGTGCCTTCACGAGCTTATCTACATCCATGCGCGCCACAACCATATCCGGAATAATGCCAAACTCGCGCAAATCGCGTAGCGAATTCTGCGCCGGCTTTGTCTTAAACTCTTCAGAGGTTGAAAGCCAAGGCACATAGCAAACATGTACATATAGACAATTCTCGCGGCCAACCTTCGTACCAAATTCGCGAATCGCCTCAATAAAATGCTGGCCTTCCATGTCGCCGACCGTACCACCAATCTCAACAATATGGACGTCGGAACCAAAGTATTTTGCGTTATCAAGAAAAGTCTGTTGCACCAAACCAGTTACATGTGGCACGAGCTGTACGGTTTTACCGCCAAACTCACCATTACGCTCCGCATCAATCAATTTCTTGTAGAGTTTTCCAGATGTCCAGATGGAGTTGCCAGTCATCTCTTCATCTAGGAAACGCTCGTAGTGACCAAGGTCTAGATCCGTTTCTGCGCCATCGCGCGTCACAAAACATTCACCATGCTCACGTGGATTTAGTAACCCTGCGTCAACATTAAAATAAGGGTCACATTTCTGCATAGAGACTTTGAGACCCTTAGCTTTTAGAATAGCGCCGATGCTTGCTGCCATGATTCCCTTCCCGACACCGGAAATCACGCCCCCTGTAACAAAAATGTATTTCGTGTTTGTTTTCATTGGGCACCTCCTTAATTAGCCCACCTTTTTATATACTTTTAGCATAAGCTAAAAATTTCAGCTTGCCAAGAACTGACTTTTTTATTTTTTATGCCTTAACACTTGCAAAACTACGCTATATCTAGCGTAGTATAATCACGAGCAAACGCTAGGTATTCTTCGTCAAAACAAGAATATTCTTCAACAACTCTTTCTTAAATAAGATATATTTAAGCTCGTGAAGTTCCGCTACGCCAATACGCTCTTCGTCGCCAACGTGCGCGGACTGATCGCGAATACCTTTCACGGCGCTCAAATCATTTGCAAATACGCCCCAAGTTTCATTAATAGCAACATAATCATCTGTACCAGCCAAACGGCCGTAGTTCACTCTATACCCTGGGCGAATTGGCGTTAAGAATGTACCAATCGTACTTCTGTTACGCAAATATGTCGCATTCTGACCTAGGAAGTCTGCAAATTTGGCCGTTTTTCCGCTTGCTTTCTGATACTTGATGCTCGTATCGACATTTGGAATATGTTCCGCATAATAAACAGACAAATAATTCTTCAAAATACGCTCAACTAACTTGCTATACATCATCGTTACTGGACTCAAATCTTTGCGATTCGCCGCAATAGTCTCATCGTTAATCAACGAGCTACAAGCCGCTTCAAATCTCGCTGCGTAATACAAATCATCGCGCGAATACATATCCAACTTCGACATCAAAAGATCATAGTCTTCTTTCTTCATGCCAAGTACTGCGCATGGATCAAAATCATCATTTACATCCGCCTGATTAATTCCCTCTTTGATGGTTTGCGCAATTTTGTCCGTACTCTTGGTAACTTCTTCTTCCGCCTCGCCTTCAATTATTTCGGCCTCAAGCAATTTTTTATCTTCAACATAGTCCGCAATCTTCGGAATGCTCGAAATCATTTCAATGATTTTTTCTGGCGACTGGTCCGTCGAAATCGCCGAAATCACATTCTGAATAACATTCACATCACCAGCGACATTTATCGTGTTGGTCGTACTATTGTCGTAATTATTCTGCACTTCTTTCGAATAAAGCCCAATAAATTCATTGCGTTTTGCTTCGTCGCGCCATTTGCTCATCATTACCGCGCTATATACACTTTGATCATCAGCATTACGGAACAATTCGCCAAATTCTTCGGCAGATTTCTTCAAGTAATTTTCACCATAGCGTTCGTGCAACTTTTCCTGCTTTTTGCGATCAGCCTCCAAAGCAATACAGTTACGCTGCACATATTTTTCGCGATTCGCATAGAAGAAATCGTAATGACCCAAGCCATATTCAGATAGATATTTTTCAACGAACTCTTTTTCGCTCTTGGCGTAGTCGTACATATCCGCGCCAGTAAACTTACGAATATCCTCCGCCAAAAAGCTACCGACGTAGTATTCCTTCGAGTCGATAATACGCCTAATATGCGCCCTCAACCCCTCAAGCGCAGTCTTCGTAATACATCGCTTACTAGAGCTACATAATGCCGCCCGAAGCACTGTTCCGCCCGGCAAAATAATGTCATATGCAAAGAAATACTCCGGAATATTTGTCATCGTAAATTCTTGCAACGTCGCAATGCCATTCTTGTGCCAATCTTCAACTCCAGCCTGCTTTAGCAATAATTCGTATTCACCATCGGTAATATAATCTTTGTCCGAAAACGCCGGCGCAATAGTATTCCTGATTGCGGAAATTTCATCCTCACTTAATGCCTTCTCGGCAAGCTCATCAGCACGCATCGTGTTAGTTTTTGGCGCCACAAAAGATTTAATAAAATCGTCAAAGACTTCATCTTTCATGCTTGCCAAGGTAATCGCGCGATTCCCCGGATTGTTCTTATCGATTAAAAGCTCAAATTCCGGACGCAAATACCTTTCGCAAAAATCAATAATCGAATACGAATAATTATAAAAATCCTCAATCCCAATTTAAACCAATGCTTTTCTAAAATCTGTAATTTTAATGCGGCCATAATTCATAATTCTGGCCCTCAAGACTTTCGACAAACTTTCAACTTTTTTCGCACTTAGCTTGCGTAGTTTTACTGGAGCTTTTGCCTTAGTTGCCGGGATCAGGGCGCCATTGATATAATTATTACCTTTTATTGTCGCCTTTTTGACATAGATATATTCAGGACGCGCATAAATTGAAAAGAATTCACCAATCGATCTCGCATTATAATCTACATACTTTACGTTATATCGCCTCAAATAACTATCCACAACATAAAGTGGCACACCTTCGTTGTCGTTGTGCTTGATTACATTCGCTATACTCTCTTTAATTTTTAACAATTTATCTTTTTGTTCATCGGACAACAAATCTGTAAACTCAGACAGTTCAAGCTTCTCACATTTTTCAACAATTACATTATTGCGCTCTTCTCCGCGCACATAATAAATCTTCGCATACTCCAAATCATCATCGAGCAAATTAGTCACAAATTCTTCAGTAAAGCCTTCGTAATCTTCCGGTTTTAGCCCCTCAATCGACATCTCGTCCAAAACCCTATTCATCGTGTCGACGTTAAAACATTCGTGCGCATGAAGCCAATTACGAATCTTAAAGTTCAACTCTTTAATATCGTATCGTTTAATGCCATATTTGGATTCTTTTGCCGTAGGCTCCTGCGCCGCTGTTTCCTGTACCGCAGATTCTTGCATGTCCGCAGCTTCCACCGTTGTCTTCATAGGCGCCTGTGCAACTCCGTAAGCCGGGAATTTATCTACATCATCCGCCAGTACAAAACAAGCTGTCTGTTGTTTGCCGCCAGCAATCACTTCCTTCAAGCAAACAATTTCTGGCATTAAATAATTCCTTGCAAACGATGTACTGTTTTTTGCAAAGTCTTTCATCTTTCCGCCAGCACCAATGTCGAGCAAAATACTATCAACATCAATCGGCGTCAAAAAGCCTTTTTCTTCAATTCTCTTTAAACAGGACTCTTTCAATTCTTTTATTTTTTCGTCATCAAATGCAGCGGCACCAGACAAGAAATTAGTCGTATCAGAGTTTTCTGCGAGCACAAACACCGCATTTCCCGGGACGTAATCCACCGTTACATTCTTTAACAAAACTATCTCTGGAGACAAAAGTCTTTTTACGAACGAATCACTATTTTTGGCATAATCCTTGATGCTACCAGCAATCCCCGCGCTCAAAAGTACAGCATTAAAGTCCGTCACGCGGATAAAACCATTCTCCGCGAGAAGCTCTAAGCAACGCTGTTTTAGAGCCTTTGCTCTATCTGGCCTAATCCATTCACGACGCGATTCAAAATAGGAAGAATCCGCATACTGCAGCCGAAGGTTAATACTTTAAACCAAAATATAACTTTAACGAATAAAAATAGCAACATCTCGTTAGATGATATCAACAAAGAATACGACAGGTGGCTGGATATCCTATCCGATAGGTATAATAGATGGCTCGCGATTAATAAGTAGAGGACTTTAAATATAGAGAGGGGGTTAGTAGATTGAAAGAAGATAGAATTAGAATATGAATCAAAACAATCTAATTCCATTCAAAAAAGGCTTTGACGAAAGAAGGCAAAACGGAAGAAAAGCTGGCTCAAAAAATATAACAACAATTATTGAGGGAGTGCTTAATCAGGATATCTCAGAAGTAAAAAATCCAGAAATTAAGGCCCTAATCAATCGACAGAGGTCTAAAGTTGTCAAGGAGGCGATTATTAATGCAATGGTCAAAAAGGCTCTTGAGGGAGAGCTAAAAGCTGCTCAATGGCTTGTTGATATGTTGCCAGAAGAAAAAGAGGTCGAAAATAGCTATTTTAGTCAGCCGATTGAAATCCATATCATCAATCCAGACCAAAAAGACAAGGTTATGCTGTGAGATATCTGCGCCTTAAAAGATTACAATAAAAACCGCTCTTCGTATAAAGAGCGGCCATTTTTTCTTAACTTATTCGTCTTCTTCTTTGGAATGCTTGCTACTTAATACGGTCTTAGCCTTCAGCGACACGATAGAGAAAATAAAAAGAATAGCGACAGAAACAAATGTCAGATAATAACCGACACTGAATTTTTGGTCGATTCCCCAGCTTGAAGATGCTGAACCAAGGACTGACTGTCCGCAGAAGATTAGAATCATGTCGACAATTGCTACTAACCCAGCTAGTACGCCGAGTACTCCAGCCAGTTTCATTAAAGGTGCTTTAGAGGTCGCTAGACCTAAGATTGAGACTAATGAAACCAATATGATTATTCCTAGTAAAATCCATTGAGATGGATTGAAATATTTATCGAATCCATTTATCGACTCTTCTCTTCCGAATCCGGAAGCCGTTAGCCATGGGAGAAATAAGCCAATTAATGCCCCCATTACGCTAACAAGACAAATAATCCTGGGCCAAACTTTAAATTTTTCCATTTTTTTAAACTCCTTTACTTTTTTTTAATTAGCTACTTCCGCCATCTTTTTATTGCAGCGAGAAATAACTTCGAGGTAATATTTTAGGTCTTCACTCGACAAGTCGTCGTCTAACTTATCGATTTTGTTACTCCAATCTATCAATTCTTGCGACATCTTAGAGTAGTCGCCCATCATCGATGCAATATCGGTCGAACTCGCATTTTTGTATTTCTTCATAAATGCCACGTAGCTATCCACCCATTTCTCATAAGCGTCTAATGTATTCTTCCATTCCGCATTAGACTCGGTGGTCGAATTCGCGCTGTCCGTAGACGACGGAGTCGAGGAGTTATTGCTGGAATTATCGTCGCTGTTCGTCGCACTGGATTTTTTCTCGGACAACCAAGTCTTCTGACGGTTCGAAATGAGACGCTTATCGGTTTCAGATAAATTGTACTTAATTGTGATGTTTTTCGATAAGTATGTCTCGCCTTTATTCCATATGAGGTCATCCGTCTTTTCAACGATTGATATTTTCATAGTAGTCTCAAACGAATCAGGCAACAACGTTGCGTCAAATTCCTCTGTTTGATAATAGTCCGACAGCGATTTATGTCCATATGTTCCGCATTCAAACTTATCAGCACTTAATGAGCACTCATGAATATCGCTATATACTACAATTACATCGTCATATTTCGAGAATTCTCCAGAGATAATACGAGAGGCGCATTCTGTGCCATCTGAAGTATTGCAGTCAAATACATACTCATCTTTATCGAATGATAATTTATAGTCTCTGTTGGCTTTAAAACCCTTAATTGCTACGGAGATAGCAAAACAAATTACACCAATTAATAATACGCCAAGTATTATCGTTAAAAACATATGCTTATACATAAAGCTAAATAGTTTGTTTTTCTTGCTCACTGTAGTTCTCCTTTTAATAATAGTGACGGCGCATATAAAAATGCGACCACGTACGTGTCGCTAAACATTCACAGGTCAAGTTTCAAAGCTCAATCTGCAACGCACATGGCCGCATTTTATGCTTTGAAACGAGATTCGGTGGTTATTTTCCGAAACTTATTAATCTATGAATGTTTAGCATCTTAATTATAACATTCTCGGAGCCATATTAATAACCTCAAATATATCTCCAGACGCTCCAGAATCATTCAGATTAAACGGAGCGGGCTAAGTTAATAAAAACTATCTCTTTGGGCTATAATTTTAAATATGATATCTCGGAAACAGCCAGAGAAGAAAGTAATAAAAACCGCTTTTCGAAATAAGATTCTCTCTTATTCAAGTTGCGAGCATGAAACGCATATTCTTCAATCGATACTCGACTATTTACCGATTATTATTACGACTTTATCTCCGCTTAATAGTACTGCTGGGATTTTGGAACGAAGAGAGGCGTTTTTGGCTTTTCTTTTTTTCTTTGACCCACGATTATTGCGAGTAGCTAGCGTCCTTGAATACTGTTCGATTAAGTCAATTGAAGATAATCAAGCAAATATTATTAATTATTTTGTTGGGTCGAAATATAAATTAAACTACTCAGAAGCTATCACTTTTTACGAATCAATTCTTGACGGTTTTTACGTAAATGGCGGCGCCATATTTACTAGTATCGAGGGGAAAACTGCTATCGTAATTGACGATCGCTCACAAAAAGACAAAGTCATTGATTATATTAATAAATACTGGAAGTACTTATTGATGGAAAAGCCGAAAATAATACCGAAAATAAACAAAAAAATAATGAGTAAGACTCTAGTTGATTTTTTAATTTTTGACGGTTTTAGTGTTAAATCAATTTGCGGTATCGTAAACGATATTTTTTCGGAAGAAACAGGATTGGACGACAAGATTAAAATATCATTTACAGAGTTTGACGTCAGGTCTCAAAAGACATACCTCAAAAAAGATTTGGAAAACGACTCATTTTATCCAGTTTACAAATATTTAGAAGCAAACATCTACAACGACCCGAAGAAGCTCTGTGAAGCGTTATCTTCAAGGCCTTTCGTGCTTCGGTTTGACGACAAAAGCAAAAAATTCCATATCTAATTGAGTGTTCAATAATTAATATAACGATTTTGTTATATTAATATTTTTTACTCCACAAAACTAATAAACTGGTGCCAATGACGTCATTTATTAGTAAAAATAACGGAGGTAAAAATGTCAAAAATTAAATTCAGCGAAAAATACTTTTATTGTCCAATTTTTAAAAATAAGAACGACTATGAAAATAGGATGAGCACCGATCTTGCGGCCGATATTTTCAATGAAATAGATTACGCAACATCATCGTACGCAAAATATGATGCAGGAGTCTGCTTATATGTCTTCTTCGCAATGCAATTAGCGTTTAAAATAATCAAAATCGATAACAAGGCCTACAGGTGGCTTATTGATAACGCAATCATGGAAGCAAACAACGACTTAAAAGACGTACTAAGATATAAGAACGAAAAAAAGAGGCATGAAAAAACAAACAAGATGAACGCCTCTCGCACAATGGAAGAATTTGCTTACGATTATGCAGTCCTGCTATATAAGCAGTTCACGAAAAAATCGCAAAATGGTAGAAATAATCAGGATAAAAACTACGAAGACAATTTGATTAATCAATGAATAAAGAGCTTCTCGCGGTCTTTCGTAGGACCTTTCCCGAGGAGCTCTTTTACATAGGAGTCAAATAATGAAATATTGGGCTATTACGAACTGTAGAGTTTCGTCTGATGAGCAACTAAAAAATAACAGCCTAAATAGACAGAAAGCTTCGGTATTAGAGGCTGCTAAAAGATTAGGTGTAATTATTCCGAAAGATGGTCAATGGTCCGGAAGCGTATCGAGTAAAAGAGGAAGGAACTATAACCGAAAAGATGTTCGCGAGATGCTTGATTATTGTAAGGAGCATAAACAAGTAAAGTACTTGATAATTGACGAACCAGACCGTTTTATGCGCTCCGTAGATGAAGCTTTTTATTGGGAAACTGAGTTTCGCGAAAGGGTTGGAGTACAAATATATTATGCCTCGGATGATACTTTAAACGGTAATGATTTATTAGCGAAGATGACTAGATTCATGAAGTATTTTACCGCCGAAGGTAGCAACGAAGAAAGACAAAGAAAATCCATCAATGGAGACACTAAGGCCATCATGGAGGGGCGCTACCCTTTTCATCCAAAACTTGGTTATATGAAAGGCGATACTCCTGGAGTACATATTATAGCGCCTGAAATTGGCGAATTAATGAAAAGTATTCTGGCCAAATTATCAGCCGGTATCCTTTCGTTGCCAGACTCATTAGCTGAATATAATAATTCAAACTATATTCGAGGCGGTAAACATTGTGGTTACAAAATGGATAAGTGGCGAAAAATTGTAACTGACCCATACTATGCAGGGATAGTCGAAATGGATCGCCAGGTAAAAGCCAGAAATGAACACGGACTTCACGAGCCAATGATTTCATTATCGGAGCACTTACGAATAGTCGAAATGGTAACAAAGCGCAAAAAGAATCAAAGTGGTCCTCGAAAAAATGGGAACCCGGTTTTTCCACTGAATACAATCACTCTTTGTGAAAAATGTACTGCAAAAGAAGAAATGATAGGAAGAACTGGACGGAAAAATCGTGGTAAGTTCGTTGGTTTTGAACATGGGAACGGAAGAACGGACAAGATATATAGGCGTTATCGTTGTAGGAACTGCGGTCGCTCCATTCTGCGAGACGAACTACACGAAGAGATAAAAGAACTGTTATCGGCTATTGACTTCACGGATTTGGGGAGACGATACTTAGAAAAAGCACTAAATCGCGTCTGGAAAATAGAAGAAGAAAATGAAGCCAACCAAGTCATAAAATTGAAAAACGAAATAAACAATAATCGCAGACTTAACAATGAGCTAATTGATAAGTTAGCCATAACATCAAATCAAACCGTTTACCGACAAATTGAGGAACGAATAGAAGAAAAAACTAAGCAGATTGAAAGACTTGAAGAAAAAATGCATGAAATAGAAAATCGCCAAAACGACAACAAACAGCAATTTATTGATTTCGCTTTAAATTTCGCCGACAATCTCGGAGCTCATTTCTTTGAAATTGACCTCTCTTTAATCAAAGAGTTTAAACTATTGCTATTTCCTGGTGGTTTTTTCGTAAATTCAGAAAATAAAGTTTACACCACTATTGTTAGTCCATTTTATAGGTTACGGACAACAAAAAAGACATCCGAAGATGCTTCTTTGAACCTTATGGTGCGATAGCGTAAACACGCTTCCGCTATCATTGCTATCGACAATTACATCGCTTACGAAAACAATTTCTGGAGACAAATATTTTTCTGCAAATTCTGCACTGTTTTCCGCAAAAGACTTTACCTTCTGCTCAATGCCAACCTGCTCCATCACTTCAAAAAATACATTCGCATTAATAAAATGCTTTTCATTTAAAATATCAAGACAATGTTTCTTCAGCGCCTCCGCTTTCTCAGGGGCCAATGTTAGTTTTTCATTCTCCATATCTATCTCTATTTTATCAGATACTGCAATTTATAAAGCGTAAGCGTAGTATAATAACCTTAAATGAATTGTTTTTATTTTTCCCGTTATCGTTTTTATAAGGCAAATGCCAAAAAAGAGCTGAAATTTTTCCTGCTAAGCGACATTCATTTTAGCCCAAAAGTCACACAATCTACGCTTAATTCCGTCCGTAAACAAGCCAAGCTTCTCGCGCCAAATTATATTCTCATCGCCGGCGATCTCGTCGACTCTCTTGATGCCGTTCAGAATAAATCCGACCTCAAACGCCTCACTTCTTGGCTAGAGCAACTTGGCCAAATCGCGCCAACCCTCATCGCGCTCGGCAATCACGATTTCTATCGCAAAAATCCCGCTCATACCAACATTTTTTCTGATAAGCGCCACTGGTATGCCAAAGAACCGACTGAACTCATCAATGCGATTAACGAACTCGACAATGTTAAAGTTCTCAATAACGAAACTTACGAAGATAAATCCGTCTACATTTTTGGTTTCACGCAGACGCCGGAATATTTCCAATTCGACCGCGACGAAAACCACACTACGTCTATCTTCAACCCGGGCAGCGAGGACAAAAACATCATGCTTTACGACCTTCGCCACCTAGACCACAATTTGATCGAAAAATTACCAAAAAACAAAGCAAAAATCGCCATCATTCACTCCCCTGTTTTCCTGCAAGACCCAGAAGTTGCCAATTATCTAGCCGAATTCGATTTCTTTGTTTCCGGCCACATGCACAATGGTGTCGTGCCACCAGTCGTAAATGATTTCTGGCGCTCGGACCGCGGCCTCATGGCCCCAGGCAAATTATTCTTCCCGCGTAACGCACGCACCCATATCACTAATCCCGACCACAAGTCCATTATCTGCGCGCCAGTTACTACGATTCAAGACAGCGCAAAACCTGTCACATTCCTCAACAAAGCTTTTCCAGTGAATATTGCTATTCTAGAGCTCAGCAATCGTGAGACGCTCATTGGGAAACCGGACATAAAACATCAATATATTAATTTCTAAAAGAAAGGAAAAGAACATGGATCCAAATCCAACAACACCACTACCAGACGAGGAGCCAAAAACTCCAGAAACAACCCCAACCACAGAGTCAACCCCAGAC
>Ga0256405_10009794_pt1 | contig 12946 bp, 13 predicted proteins | sample RumenRJG_02DNA_FD_189096 | JGI IMG/M metagenome (GOLD analysis project Ga0256405, IMG submission 189096) | Bovine rumen microbial communities from Lethbridge, Alberta, Canada - RJG_02 | ecosystem: Host-associated > Mammals > Digestive system > Stomach > Rumen | place: Canada: Alberta...
GAAAGATGGTAAGTTCACTCGCACTAAATATGGTTTGCCTTCGCGCGTAGCACGCCCTGGTTATCCAGAGAGCTATGCTCGCAAGCTGATTAAGGATACTGGCGACAAGTTTGTGCAGCCAGAATAAGAATTCTGAGAAATCAGATTATTCCGAATATTCTGAATTTTCTGATTACTCTGAATATTCTGATTATTCCGATTATAATTCAATCCCCGAAATAGTAAAATCTATCTCGGGGATTTTTTTTTGTGTAGTTACTATTCTTTTATTACGAGAGTCACTTCGTGGTTTCGCTCAATGCTTTTACGAATACGCTCCAAAAGAGCATTGAAGATGTTACGAGTGTTTATAACTACACCTGGAACAAGATGAGTGCCAACATGGATAAAACGGTCGCCTTTTTTCTTCACTCCATTGAGCGGAGAGAAAAATTTGCGTGCTTCAGCCTTATGAATAGTGTATTTACCCACAGGCAGCCTATTAAGTGTTGATTCTGTGGTAGCGCATATTTTGCGATTGCCTATAAAAAGCTCTCCATCAGTGGTACAAGCTTTGATATTAATACGTATGAGTTCAATTTCCATAAAATCACAAATTAACATTTAACATTTTCACATTTCTGTTTCATCCAATAGTCGGCAAAGTCCTTGCAGTTGTGAGGAAGTTGATGACGGATAACTTCAGCCCGAGCTGCAAACTGCTTTGAAAGCAGCTCTTTTAGTTGCAGGAACAAGCGTTCCCCTGGTGCGTCCTGATCGGGATACATGTGGAAATGAGCCTCTCCCCGTCCCTCCCCGGTGGGGAAGGGAGGACTATCTGCTTGAAATACGCCTTTTAACAGCTTGATGTTTTCGGCTGTTAACAGGGTTGCTGAGGGTATGGCTATTGCCTTGCGTCCTGATGAGAGAAGCGCCCAACAATCGCTACATCCTTCGGCAATGTATAGTGGCTCTCCGGGCTTTAGCAGTTTCAGCACAGGCAAGTTGTAAATACTGCAATTTGAGCCTTTAGGGAATCGGAATCGTGGTTCTTTAGGATCGTTTCCGAGATAACGCCATTGTATCGATTGTAGACTGCCGTCGATATTGAAGTAGGGTATGAGCAGATGAGTGTGGGTTGATGATAGCTTGCACCATTTCACTACTCGTGGGTCGATTTTTCGTATGTCAAAGAGAAAATGTTGTGCTTCTTCTGTAAGTACAGGATTGGCTATCATTTGCGCAAGTTGTTCTGTGCCCAATGTAAATTCACAATTTAACTTTTTAACAGGTTTTACTTCTCTGGGCTTAACATTGAATTTGCGCACGTTTTCTTCATCTATACTAATGCCAAAGGCTTGTGCCAGCCAGCACACGGCATCGTGAAAGTTCAGGTGCATCATGTGCATGGTAAGGTCTATTGTGCCTCCATAGTGTTCACACACAAAGCAACGATATTTGTTTTTTGCCACTCTATAATATAGCGACGGGTTGCTGTCGTTGTGAAAAGGGCATAGCGACCAGTGTCGCTTAACCCTTAGTCCTAAAGCATCGGCCACCTGTTCAATTGGTAGCGAGCTAATCCTTTCTATGTCAGCTTTTGCTATCATAATAATTTTCTAAACGTGTTCTTTTCAACTTTCTTAATCCAGCCTTTTCGTTTCCATTGACTAATGAAGAATCGAGCTTCGGTTTCCATGTCGTTCTGTTTCAGAAGCAGTTCAAGTTGGTTGCGTGTAAACGTTGTGGTGAGCTGGTCGATGATAGGTTTTCGCTTATCAATTTGTGCTCCCTGTGCACGCTTTTTGTAAAAATCCTCATACTGTTGTCCCCAACGATTTGTACTGCTTTTAAGGCAGAAATCGGCAAGAAAACGATATATTTTCTGGCACAAATGCCTTATCTCGTCTTCTGTGTGCAACTCTTTATTATGCAGCTGATTGTCGAGATGATAGAGATGATACATTAAACCGGTGCAACGAAAAGCGTTTACTGATGCTCGTTTGCGAAAAGCATCTATGCTGAGATAGCCCACCTCACCACGGGTTTTCATATCCTTAACCCTTCGGCAAATCTTGTTTGTCCAGCGGTTTATATCGTTATATAACCAGCTCATGTCAAGGTTTACAACAGGTCGCAATCCGCCATCATCATCGTATGTTTGCTTCATAAGATAGTCGAGCATGTTCAAGATGTTTTTCTCCTGCTCAGGAGTGAACTCTTCAAAATGAGCTGGTCGGGCACCCACTTCATCATCAAGCATGCATATTATGGCTCTTGAACAGCCACCACCCACAATTTCTCTGTTGGTGAACACGTCGTCAACATCTTGTGGTGTGCCACAAAACATGCTGCACATCTGTACATCGGCAATGCCCGAATAAGAGTTGTCGCTGGCAAAGTCTTGTCCAAATTTCGAACCAAGGTCATAGGCTATGCGCATCACAGTTCTTAGATTGCTGAACCCCGATTTACCTGCATCGCCAAGAAGTGCAAGTTCTTCGGCAAACATCCAGAAGGTGAGGTAGTCGCCAAGGATGCGCTTATAGTAGTCGCTTCGTTTCAGGATAACCGTTTTCGATGTTGATGGTGGAATGCATCTAATGGTTGTCTTTGGTGCAACACCAATCTTCTCGTTCTGAGTGCGAGCATTCTTCTTCTCACGATATTCCTGTTCCTCTATTCGTTGCTTTTCGTCCATAGCCTCAAGAGTAGGTCCGATAATCTGTTCCACCACATCAGCAAAGCAGCCTTTACCTGTTCCTGGAGGTGCTTCAAACACCACTTGAATATGGCATGCATGCTCTCGCTTTCTGTCAAAGGGGTAGTGCATACGTATTCGGCAGTCGATAGCTCCTAATGGTGCGAATAATGATAGCATTATTGGCACCTTTCTGTTGGCTGGAGCCGTAGAAATGTTCTCACGAAAAATGCTTGGAAAGAGCTTTTCGCTGAAAGGCAGCTTCACATAGTCGGCAGTCTTGAAAGGTTTCAAGTCGTCGTCATCATTGTTTTCTACTGTTTCGTTTAAACCCTGAGGGAGGTCTGCGACCTCCTGCTCAGGAAAAAGATTGTTCTTTTCTTCCATTATTGTGCAATTTTTAAAGCTTTAACAAGTTCTTTATACACTTTCGAAGCAAACACTTCGGGCTCGATAACTGTTGTTGCATCAATGGTGCGCATATGAATTTGGTATTTTCCGTTCTGCATGTGCACCAGCGAACAATAGTTGCCGTTGAAGAGTTTCGGATTGCGTCGGTGACGCTTTTGTTTAACTGCTTCCTCGAATTTAAAACCATCGTTCGATTTGCTGATTACGCCATGAAGGCACTCGTGTTCGTTAAACTCATCCTGCTGAAAAGTGCAAGCAAGAGTTGTATTTGCATAAATAGCTTTTTTCATATCTATTAATTCTTGGAAAGTGATATAATATCTTGAATAGTAATGTCCTGATAGTTGCTACCGTTATATTCACGGGCCGAGAAGCGTAGTGAAGCCCACACAAAGTCGCCAGGGTAGAGCTTCACCTGATTTCCAAGGAGTGAGCACACATACGAGTTTTCGTATTTGCTGCCAATCTCCTGCAAAACAATGGTCGATTTCTGAGTGTCGCCATTTTGAGTTTTTATTGTTATTACATCGCTTTGCGATACAACTCTAAATAACGTTTTCATACTCTTTTCTACTTTTCACAATTTAACAAATTCACATTTCTCAATGGTCGTATAATTCGCTCATCGTTAGGGTCGTTTGGAAAGTTGTTGCCCATGCGAGTGATGTAATAGAACAATGCTCCGATAACAATGTCGGTTGGCACATCTGCCAAGCCTGTTTCCATGTAGTCGAGTAGCAGAGTGCAAAGCTCTTCCTGAGCCTTTTTCTTCAACACTCGCAACAATGGCTTCACATATTCCTGTTGAGCTGGCTTCAAGTAGCCAAACAAAGTTGCCTGAACTGATGGAGCGAACTCCACGTTATCTATGTCCTGCGCAGCGGTGTACTCATGAGCTCTTTGCTGCTTAAAGATATTTATTATCTTCATTTTCTTTGATATTTTATGAACTTCAACCTTTCGCAACTTCAAGTGGGCCCTTGCTGTCGATTTTGAGAGGTGTCGGCTCATCGTTATATTTGCAAAGATATGGAGTGTTTTTCATGGAAGAAATAGCAAAAAAAAGGTTGCCAGAGTATTTGCCAGAATGCCAGATTTTTTGCCAGAACTTTTGCCAAGATTTTGCTTTTGGACATAAAAAAAGCCCCCAAACCATGTTGGTTTGAGAGCTTGTAAAGTATATGTTGAATGTTATCTTCCTTTTGTGTAGAGGGCAAGGAAACGCTTCACAATTTTGTTTCTGCGATTAGTTTCGTTTACATCAGATGTATCTTCGAAACTCCATGGAAACTTTCCGCCTGTTTTATATTGCCTTTCGCCTATAGTTGAAAGACTTGGAATGTTCTTCAGTTCTAATGTTTTTTCAAGGTAATCCTTGAAGCTTTGTGAAGATTTGAATGATGGTAATCCTAAAGAATGGTATTGGCTATTAGAATCTTCTGCCTCATTCATTATCAGCATTAGCCATGTATAGTCGTAGCCTTTCATAAGTCGCTCTTCCTGCATTTTCTGTATGGCTCGTTTTACCTTTTCGTCCACACTAAGTTTTTCCCATTCTTCGGCAGGAGGCTCGTCGTCTTTTGTTTCTTCTTCTTCATCAAAAGGAGGCTTCTTTCCGTTGGCATAATATACACCAATGCCACCTTTTTCCACGTTGCCAATCTCGTTTTCTACGTGCTTTTCAATCACAAAATCTCCTTGAACGGTTATTCCACATTCTTTAACCATTTTCAATAGTTCCTTGTCCATGCTATTAGTTTTGTTTGCTTACTGCAATTCCAGTTGCATTTGGTTCTACATTATTAACTTCATTTTCAACGTTTTTAGTCATGATGTAGTCACCACTCACTTTTATGTCAGTTGTTTTTTTACTGTTTTCTCTTATCTCGCGTTTTAAATTACTTAAACGACTTATAAGTTCTAATGCGTTAGTTGGACTTGCTTTGGAAATAACATCCATAAGGTATGAAGAAACAATATTTGTTTCTTCAGAGTTAACATTTTCCTTAAATACATTAAAGAAAACATCCCATTCCACTTTATTTGTGTTTTGGTTTTCTTCGAGTTGTTTTTTTAGTTTTTCAACTTCAGCTGTTAATTGCTTATTCTTACCTGTTGCGTTTTCTGCTGCAAGGTTTTTCGCATCTGTTAGTTTTTCCTTTAATGACTTAATAGTGTTTTCTTGATTAATATACATGGCTTGCAATAATTCATACTCATCTACGAGATTGTTTATTTCTGTTTCTCGTTTTTCGGCTTCTTCTTGCCATTGAATATCCAGCTTTTTTTGCACATCAACCCTTTTTGACTGTGCTTCAAGAGTATTAATGCGCAATTTTAACAGTTCTATATGTTGCTTGTATTGATCGTTGATGCGTATAGCTTCCTCGTTTGCGTTCTCGGGCAATTGTGGAAGTGCCGTATTGTGCTCTGGGAGATATTTCCCAGCTTTTATTTCTTCTTTAAGTTGTGTAAAATCCATTTTATCTTGATAGTTGTTATTGTTTAGAAAGGTAAATCATCTGTGCTTGTAGAAGGAGCTGGTGGAGCAATTTTTTCCATAGATTTTTCTACACAGTGGATAAAAGCAAGTTGATTATCTATATTCCCATAATATGGAAGGATTCTTTTTATATCCTCCATCTTGAAACCGTTGGTTGCCTTGCTAATGTCTGTAGGTTTATAATAATTTATTTCAAGATACAGGTTGGTGTTGTAGACCACGTCTGTATGAGAATTGAGAAAAGTTATAGCTTCTTCATAAGGTGAGAAGTCAAAACCAGGAATATAATCATGATTTACTCTCCAATATGACTGGAATAATTTTTCCATTTCGGGAAGAAACTCCGAAATCCTATCAGGTAGAGTCTGTTGACGTTTCAGAATATAGTAAGCCAACAAACACGCATATTCCATTGTTTCGTCTTCAATGTATGTTCTTAGTTCACGATTAAATAAAAGAACTTTTGGCTCTTTCTGCATGAAAACCCATTTGGCTATATACCATGCTTCGTTCATTGTTACTAATGGGTCTAACTCGATATCATCGGTTACAATTTTACCATAAAGTTCAAGCAGTTCGCGGTTTAATGAACTGTTTTTTTCTTCAAGGAAATCCTCGATGTTCTCTTTTTCTTGGAACACCATAAAATGTGGTAGTTGTTTTGTCATATTGCTATGTTATAAGTATCTGGTAAAAAGATTACCTGAGTTTATTTTCTGGTATTAATAAATCCGACTGCGAATATACAAAAAAATAGCGTAAAACAAAGTGAGTTGAATAAAATATTTTCGTTTTTCAAGTTTTTAATATAAGTGCAATCTGTTTTTGTTGTTAGAAAATGACTAAAATGATGTAGTAAGAATGATATTTTAAGTGTAAAAGGCATAAATAAACAAAAAAAAGGGTAACTTTGTGCCCGAAAATATTTGTAGCAAGATTTGCGTTAAACTGAATTCAACTGAAATGAAACTTTTTGATATGAGTCTTATAAGCTATAATAATCATCTAAAAAAATATGAATAGATTAATTCTTATAGGAAACGGATTTGATTTAGCACACGGTCTTAAAACCAGCTATGCCGACTTTATTGATTGGTATTGGGAACAGCGACTTGATAAGATGTACCAAAAGAAGTCTGATGGCTTTCGCGATCCTTTGTGTGATGTTGGAACAGTTAATGTTAGAAATTTAAATTATGAGTATTATAAAAAAGAACACTTGGAAAATGGTATTAGTCCTATAGACTATATTAGAGGGTATAGCTATGATGGTGATGATACATATAAAGAAACAGGTGTATCTGCATACGATTTTATAACAGCATGCATTTCTTACAACGAAGATAGAAATTTCATTATAGACCCTGATAAACATCCTTTGATGGCTCGTATCATGCACTCTGTAGAGACTAAAGGATGGGTAGATATAGAGAATGATTATTATGAGCTGCTTAAAGAAACTATAAAGAAAAAAGAATACAGATCTTTGGCTAAACAGCTAAATGATCAGCTTCAGTTTCTTCAGGAAAAATTGATTGAATACTTGAACTCTTTGCCTGGGACTTTACTGATAGATGATGTTGATAATAAAATAAGTCAGATTGTTAAACCTGAAGATATTAGCGTAAATGAAAGATTAGCAGTAACATCGAGTATTAAGAGTATTGCGAAAAAGTATGATGAGATAGAACGTAATCCTGAGGAAAATGTGAAGTGGAGTCCCAAGAAAAAGATGTTGCTTAATTTCAATTACACAAGAACTGCTTCACGGTACTCTAGTTATGTTTCACGGGAAGAAATATTTATTCATGGTTCACTAATTGAACCCAAGAATATGATATTTGGATATGGAGATGAACTGGATGATGACTATAAAGAAATCGTAAACAAGAATGATAACGAACTTCTAAAGTATACGAAATCAGTAAAATATCTTGAAACAACTAACTATCGTCGTGTGCTGGAATTTATGGAGTCGGATTATTTCCAAGTATTAATTATGGGACATTCTTGTGGCAACTCTGATAGAACACTCTTAAATACAATCTTTGAGCATCCAAATTGTGTGTCTATAAAGCCTTATTATTACAAAAAGCCCGATGGAACAGATAACTATCTTGATATAGTTCAGAATATTTATCGAAACTTTAAAGATAAAAAATCTTACAGAGATAGGGTAGTGAGCAAGGATAGGTGCGAACCACTTGTGGGTAAAAAATGATTTACTTTCCCTCCGAAAATGTGAAATTGTGAAATTGTTAATAGGAGTGATTCGTGTTTCGCTTAGTCACTAAGGGTGATGTTAAAACGATAAAATATAATGTGTATCGCGCGCGTGTTATTATATTATTATATATTATATTATTATTTAGTATATTTATATTAGTTGTTTAGTAGATTAGTATATTAGTCGTTTGGTTGTTTAGTTGTTTAGATGGTTGGTAGTTTGGTTGTTCTAGTTTGTTTAGTCCTTTAGGGACTTATACTACCTGAACGCCCAATCGCCAAAAACACTAATTAACATTTTCACATTTTCACATTTTTGCTTCCCCTCCTTTTTCCCACTTTCCAGGCAGGCAAAAATTTTTTTCTACCTGGAAACTAAAAATGGGGTAGAGTGCCCATACTGTGAATTTGTTAATTGTTAATTTGTTAAATCGACAAAATTAGTTGTTTGGTCGTTTGGTCATCTGGTCGTTTAGTCATCTGGTCGTTTAGGAATACTAAACACAATACTCTGGACACAATACCCTCGAGACAGCGGACAACTATTGTCGGATAGTGGGAATAGTTGTACCTTTGCAAATGTAGGGACTCTACCCAGCCTCCCCTCGTGAGGGGAGGAGTTGTAAAATAGCAACATCCCTCCTGCTAATATCTCTCCCCTTTTTAAGGGGAGTAAGGAGGGGGCTAAATGTTTAACCTTAAATCCCTGCTCACCCTTCAGCAGTTATAACCCTCCCCTCACGAGGGGAGTTAGGAGGGGGCTATTATGAGTATCAAAGTAAAAGCAGTGGAGCGCAAGCTCAATTTCAGCAAGGACCCAAATGCACCAGCTGAGTATCGTTACATTCTTCAGGCCGACCTCTACAGTCGTCTTTCTGAAGCTAAAGTTATCAAAGAGGCAAGTTTGCGTTCTGGCATCAGCAAGGGAGCCATCAATGCAGCATGGGACGCCATAGGCGAAGTAATCAAGGCATGGGCAACCGAGGGCCACTCTGTAGCCATCCCAGGATTGGGCAGCATGCGATTCGGACTTCGTTCAACTGCCGTCACCGACGTGAACAAGGTGGGCACCAACCTCATCACCTGCCGAAGAGTAATCTTCACACCTAACACCGAAATCAAGCAGGAACTTGCAGGTACTTCGGTAAACATCACCTGCTACGACCGCAACGGCAAGCTCGTGAAGCAGGTAACCTCAAGCGATGATGGCAAGGTGGAAGAAGACCCAAATGCCTCACCCCAGCCCTCTCCAAAGGGAGAAGGAGAAGAGGAAGACCCATCCCAGCCTTCCCTCTAGAGGGAAGGAGTCGTAAAACTCACTTATTAACTAATGTTTCATCAAGACTCCTATAATTCCAGTAGTTATAATCCCTCCCCTCACGAGGGGAGCCGGAGGGGTCAATTTGTTTAACTTAAAAAAAAATCCTCTCTAACCACTTGCTAAGTTCATTAATACTAACTAATTCTGTCAGCAGTTAATGAGCGAAGCGAGGCTCTCTCCCCCTCGGGGGAGAGAGGGGAGAGAGGTTAGTTACTCTATGAAAAAAGAAACTTGGAAATTGGTGATTCAACTGGTGATATCAGTTCTCACCGCAGTAGCAACAACGCTTGGCGTGACAAGTTGCATGTGATTGCGCAAGGCGGCAATAGCCGCCTTTGCTATTGAAGATTGAATATTGAATATTGAAAAATGAAGCGCAAAGCGCTTTCTAATATTTCAATTTTACTTGGGGCTAACCAACTTGCTTGGAGGGGGGCTTGCTGAAAAATTTCAAGCTTTGCTTGACAAAAAACGGGGGCGCTTCACAGTGCCCCTGTTAATTGTGAAAATAAAAAGTTGAGAAACTTTTATTGTACTATATTGTATTTATATTCTTTGAACTTTGAGGTTTGAACTTTGAAGTTTATGATTTGTAATTCGTAATTCAAAATTCATAACTCATAATTGCGCTTTGCGCAACTAATTCGTAACTCCAAATTCGTAAATTGTAATTACTTAATAGTTTCTCAATGCGCCTACCAACTCGGTATTCTCGCTCTTTGTGCCTATTGTTATTCTTAGGCAGTTGCCACAGAGTTGTATGCGGCTGCGGTTGCGCACGATGATGCCTTTTTCTACAAGATAATCATAGATGCTTTGTGCATCGGTCATCTTAGCCAAGAAGAAATTGGCGTTTGATGGGTACACTTTTTCGCATATTGGTAGTTCAAGGAATGTTGACATTAGCTGCGAACGCTCCTGAATGAGTATTTTTACCCATTTGTCAACAGCAAATGGGTCTTTTAATGCCTCTATGGCTTGTTTTTGTGTGAGGAGGTTCACGTTATAGGGGTATTTCACCTTATTAAAGATGTCGATAATCTCTTTTGATGCAAAAGCCATTCCCAAGCGGATAGCAGCACAGCCCCAAGCCTTGCTCATGGTGTTGAGAACAATCATGTTGGGGTGCTTTCTCAATTCTGCTCGCATTGGTTTCTCGTTAGAGAAATCGCTATATGCTTCGTCGATGATTACTATTCCGTTGAATTTCTGTAGCACCTCTTCGATGGCTTCACGGTTGATATTGTTTCCCGTTGGGTTGTTGGGAGAACAAATCCAGATAATCTTTGTGTTCGCATCGCAGGCATCCAACAGTTTGCTTGCTGTTATCTGGAAATGTTCATCGAGAAGAACCGGACGATATTCCACATCGTTGATGTCGGCACACACCTTATACATTCCGTATGTTGGCTCTATGGCTACAACATTATCTATTCCTGGACGGCAGAAGATGCGATATGGAAGGTCGATGGCTTCGTCGGAGCCGTTACCTAAGAAGATATTATCTACAGGGACTCCTTTCACCTTGCTTACCAATGTTTTCACCTCTTGTTGAAGTGGATCGGGATAGCGGTTGTAAGGAGCGTTATATGGGTTTTCGTTAGCATCGAGAAACACTCGAGCTACATGACCACTATATTCGTTTCGGGCAGAAGAGTAGGGTGACAATTCCCATATATTCTTTCTGCATAGTTCCTTTAAATCGTTCACTTCGTTCACTATTGAATAATTAATATTGAATATTGAATAATGAAGCGCAAAGCGCTTTCTAATATTTACTTCCCTCATAATTTCGGATGCACCAGCTTCGCTGACAGCATCCACTCGGTCAGTGACCTTCGGTTCAATATTTCATTATTTACTTCCTTCGCTTTTATGTTTGCACCTGCTACGCAGACTGCAAACGCTCAGTCAGTGACCTTCGGTTCAATATTTCAATCTTTTATTGCTTTCACTCTTAATCTCATCGCGTTGGCATGAGCTTCGAGCTGTTCGTTTTCAGCCATGCACACAACGGCATTTCCAATGCTCCTTACGCCTTCTTCGGTGAGGTGCTGGAATGTAACCTTGCGATTGTAGCTGTCGAGGTTCACACCATTGTATTCAAGAGCATAGCGATGGGTTGGGAGAGTGTGGTTGGTACCGCTGGCATAGTCGCCAGCACTCTCACAGGCATATTTGCCCATGAACACACTACCTGCATTGACAACCTTTTCGGCTAACTCTTCATAGTCATCGGTAGCGATGATGAGGTGCTCGGGAGCATAGCAGTTGCTCAGGTCGATGGCTTCTTGCGAATCTTTTACCAATATGAGTTTTGAGTTCTCAAGAGTCTTTGCAGCTATCTCCTTGCGTGGAAGAAGCTCCAGCTGCTTGGCAATCTCGTTCTGTACCTTTTGCAGCATTTCTTCGCTTGTTGAGATAAGGATAACCTGAGAGTCAACACCATGTTCGGCTTGCGACAGGAGGTCGGCAGCAACAAACTCGGCATTGCTGTTCTTGTCGGCAATGACGCACACCTCGGATGGTCCTGCAGGCATGTCGATGGCAACATCGTGAAGGCTCACCTGCTGTTTGGCAGCCATCACATATTGGTTTCCAGGACCGAAAATCTTGTAAACCTTTGGAACACTCTCTGTGCCGTAAGCCATTGCTCCGATAGCCTGCACACCACCAGTTTTGAATATCTTGCTCACTCCGGCTATCTTTGCAGCAGTGAGAATGGCTGGATTCACTTTGCCCTCTTTGTTTGGAGGGGTGCACAACACAATCTCTTTGCAGCCTGCAATCTTAGCAGGTGTGGCAAGCATCAGAACAGTAGAGAACAGAGGTGCTGTTCCGCCAGGGATATACAGTCCCACTTTCTCTATAGCAACAGCCTTTTGCCAGCATGTAACACCTTGGCAGGTTACAATTTTTTTGCCTTCAAACTTTTGTGATTCGTGAAAGCGGGCAATATTGTCGTGTGCAATATGTAGTGCTTGCTTCAGCTCGTCGGAAACGAGAGCTTCGGCTTCATCAATCTCTTGCTGAGTAACAGCAATAGATGGAAGGTTGACATGGTCAAACTTCTGCTCGTATTTCTTTACGGCAGAGTCGCCATTTTCTTTCACATCGCGCAACACCTCATCAACCACAGCATTTAGTTGTGATATGTCAAGGTGTGGGCGTTCAACTATTTCCTCCCAAGTGTTTCTATTTGGATATTTTATGATGTTCATAATGATATGCGCAATGCTATAGCATTGCTAAATGAAAAATTCTTTGAACTTTGAGGTTTGAACTTTGAAGTTTATGATTTGTACTTCGTAATTCAAAATTCATAACTCATAATTGCGCTTTGTGCAACTAATTTGTAATTCAAAATTACTTCCTTCGCCTTTATGTTTGCACCGGCAAGCGCATTGCAAGCAATGCTATATTCTTTGAACTTTGAGGTTTGAACTTTGAAGTTTATGATTTGTAATTTGTAATTGAATAATTCTACATTGCACAAAGTGCAACTAATTTGTAACTCCAAATTACTTCCTTCGCTTTTATGTTTGCACCGGCTTCGCCGACAGCAAACGCTCAGTCAGTGATTACTTCGTAATTCAAAATTATTAATTATAATATCATTTTCTCGATAGGAGTAACCAAGATGCCTTGAGCACCAAGCTCCTTTAGTTTGCCAATGATTTCCCAGAAACGTTTCTCGTCGAGAACAGTGTGTATAGAGCACCACTCTTCATCGGCAAGAGGAATAATCGTAGGACTCTTGATACCAGGGAGAACCTCGGTGATTTCTTTCACCTTGTTCTTGGGA
>Ga0256405_10009795_pt1 | contig 12946 bp, 4 predicted proteins | sample RumenRJG_02DNA_FD_189096 | JGI IMG/M metagenome (GOLD analysis project Ga0256405, IMG submission 189096) | Bovine rumen microbial communities from Lethbridge, Alberta, Canada - RJG_02 | ecosystem: Host-associated > Mammals > Digestive system > Stomach > Rumen | place: Canada: Alberta | collected...
ATGTGACATCGTACTGTTTTTGCATTTCATTGAGCTGTTCAGCAAATGTTTTGCGTTTCTTCTTGTCCTCAGTGGAACCATACAGTTGAAGCAGCTTGCGGTACTTTTTGGTACGCATGAGCTGTTCGTAATTCTTTTTCATGACACCTACAAGCTCATTGCCGGCTTTCCGGATCCTGTTGGAAAGGTTGACGACCTTCTGCACGTCAGGATAGGACATATCCGCCTCAGCGACCAGGATATGTCTGTCAGACAGTTTATGAAATTTTTTCAGAAGTTTTTTGTACTCGTCAGCATCCATTTGTTTTCTGCTCCTCAATGTATTTGATCACTGTATCTTCGCTTATGTGTCCGACTGTTGAAATAAAATATCCTCTTGACCACAAAACGCCGCACTTTGCATAAAACCGTTTCAACTGTGGATATGCTTTGAACAATTCAATGGCACTTATGCTTTTCAGGGTCCTCACAACATCGCATGGGGCAACTGTCTGTGGAACATCTACGAATATATGTATATGATCCGGCATTACTTCAAGTGCTTTTATATGATATTTGTATTTATCACATATTTCCTGCAGTATTTTCTTTAATGCAACATCTACGTTGTCGTGCAATACAGAGAACCTGAATTTCGGGCACCAGATGATGTGATACTGTATCAGATATTTACAGTATGAAGCACTGTGGTACTGTGTGTCACCCATGCTCTTATTCTCCAAGTTGATATTTTTCTTTGATACCCCTGCGCATTAAATCAAGGAAAGTTACTGTTTTTCCTTCCTCGACAGAATAAATACGCGCAAGGTTCTCCAGTTCTGTTTTCCATTCCAAAGGAATAGATATGTTTATTTGTACGTTATTTGATTTAGGTCTGCCCATTTGAATTAAGTCCTTCCTATTTATACATATATTATATATCTAATCTATGTAAAAAGCAAGTGAAAAAATAGGCTTTCATCCCACAGGCAAGCCTGTGGGTTTTTCGCCATAAATTTATAACTTCCGCATACCAGAGACACAAGATTTATCTTCTTTTATATTTTCTCCATTTCTCTTTGTTCCTGAAATGTTTTCAAAAAGTTTCCCAAAAGTATTTGACGAAACCCCAAAAGGCGCAATATGTGTAATGAAGACAAAAGAAAAAGGGCCGGACCATTTTGCACTTACAGGGGGATCCTGAATGGGACGCGCCGGGGAAAACGGAGGTATAGGATGTACAAAAGGGCGCGAAGCCCAACTGCGTGAGGCAGCTGCGGGCAGGTTAATTAGAGGAATTGTTTAATAGTTTTGTGAGCGGGAAAACAGGTTTCCGTTCGCGTTTACAGTGGCGCCCCGTGGAGGGGCGCTGGGGTTGAAATTAAGAGGTGTATGGGTTGAAACAACAAAAGAAAAACCACTCTTGGAAAATTCCTTGAGTGGCTTTCTTTTTTTGTTATACTATTAAGTATCAATAGTTGTTATCAAATTATCAGTGCGTTTGTAATGTCTCATAGTCCCTACCTGAGTTAGTGATGCCATATACCGCAAGCAATGTCGGTATCGAGTTTGCCTTGCCTGGATATGTCGCACTGTCGACAAAATTATACGTTTTGCCGTTGGCTGCTGTAATCGATCCATTGTCCTGTAACTGTGAATATCTCAGGTTGTAGACCGCTCCGTATGCTGTGATACGTGCTGTTTCGAGGATCATGTATCGGTTCTCATCTCCATGTTCTTTGAGGTAATCTGGGTCATATTTTTGGTACGCATAAATCTTATCCCCGGTATCCTCGTCGGTAATCATATCGTAAGGATTGATATGCTGCTCTTTACCATCTTTATCCACGGTCACATCCGTAAATTTTGCAGAAGACGGCAGCCCGAGTGTTACGTGCCAGCGGGATGCACAGAAACTGTACTCATCCTCTGAAACCCCATTAGATCCAAGGTCATTTCCAATAGCATCAAATTCCTTGAAAAGCTCCTGGTCATCATCACCATTAATATCTTTATGGAGTGCTGTAACTTTACTGTTTCCAATAAAAGTACGGGTACGTCCATTCAGATACAGGAACTGCGCGTTACCCTCGCGGTAGCCATCCCCCATCGGGATAGACAGCGGTGCAACAACCTCTTCTTCCATACCAGTTAATGGATTTTTTTGGGTCATCGGCATTCCATTTGCATCGAGTATTGTACGGCCGAGCACTTTCGATGCCGTTTCGGTCGCAGCCTTCTCTTCATCGCTGTAGTTCCGGCGTGCCTTCTCATCATCCCAGTTCAGTAACATGGCATGGTCATAAATTTTGTCTTTCTGCTGATTAAAGTAGTCTGTTCCATACTTATCCATAAGACCAAACTCATTAACAAGCGTTACATCTTCATTCCGGCTGCCCCACACATCAACTGCCATGAGCTTGTCCTTCTTAGTATCGAGGATGTAATATTTCGGCTCGATCTGGACGTTTCCGTCCGCGAAATCCCGGCTTAATACCTGGATATCCCATAAGAGGTTGTATCCAAGCTGAAGCTGCTCACTCTTTCCCCGCAGTGCTGCGATGTTATTCTTTGCTGACTCAAGCGGGGTTGATACGCACCTGCCGGAGTCCTCTCCTACATCAGACCACTTTGCGGTATGCCATGTATTGTACCACTGGTTATATGCGGATACCTTTTCGCCCCGGATATCCGTTGCGGTATCTCCATTATTTTTATGCCATGACAGGTATGCGTTCTGTATACTCTTATCGACTGCATGAACAATACCATCTATATACCATTTATCATCATTTGTCTTACGTTTGAACAAATTGCTAAAGCGAAGGTCGGTACTGTCTTGCACCATGAGGTTTCCTATGCGTGATATTAAATCGACAAATGTTTGTTTGTATGCTGAATGTTTTGCCGTCAGGTCAATTGCACGTCCTGCATTTGTAATGCTTGAGTTGTCCTGGGAGCAGTCAAGTGATAACGCTCCGTCACGGTCGTATGGGTTTTCGCTGCCGCTCGGGGAAGGCTGGTTGTTGATTGCTTCCACGGCATACTCAATGGTAGCTCCACTCATCTCATGGTTGTCAAGCTGGGCGTAGAACTGATACGTAAATCCATCATCACGCTCCGACAAGCTGGTCAGATCGTAACAGTTGTTTTTAATGTTACGGTTCGTCACCTTGTCCGTAATTTCCAGCTGGAACCATTGACCCGCAGGGTGCTCCTCAAAGGTTCCGTTTCGATTATACAAAACAGAAAATGGGAATTTGACCCATTTTTCTCTGGTCCACTCCGTGCAGTCATAATTATTCGTATATCCTTTTCCCTTCCGCTGTTCGGTCTGGGCGATTCCATAATCATCTGACTCATAAAAGTCGCCACAGTTTGGGAAGTAAATATAAAAATAGTTATCAAGCAGGACGAAATCTCCAAATTTCAGCGGCTTGGACGTTCCAGGTTTTCCTGCATTTGCCTGCTCTGCACCCTTTTTATGCAGCTCATCATTATGACATGCATCATAACAGATCTCATTGCCAGCATCGTAATGTCCAATCTTTCCGTTAACTGCCTTATGATGCGGTTCCTTGCACTGCAGGACATAAGTGGTCTTGCAGTCCTTCGTGCATACATGGCTGTCGTAGATACACTGGCAGCTCCAGAACGGGTTTATGATGGTATGTCCATCTGTAGTGACACTGTCCGGAATCAGTGAATAATTATTTCCGATAACACCTTTTACACATTTTAGGATATTCTCTGCACTATAATCTGTCCGTAAAAGGCGAATTTCTGTTACTTTGATTGTATCCGGATTATTATTGCCCGGAAGATCAAATCTCAACCACCTTGCATTATCCTTTGAATATCCAGCAGCACTTGAAATATTAAATGTCACTCCTTTTTCATTGATAGGGGCCCATACAGAATGTGATTCATTAAATCCTTCGTTTTTCCCGTAGAATAATTGGCTTAACGTATTTGATCCATTGGTATGACTAAATTTTACTTGTATTTTATCATAAGTTCCATACCTTGACTGTGTACCAAGAACAGATTCTCCGTCAATCCAAAAGAACCCGTCTGTGCCATTAGTAAACTGCATATCCCCATTCTTCCGGGTAGAAAATGTCGTGCTATTTGTTTTTATATACATTGTGCCAAAGCTATCTGCAGATGCTATAACAGTACCGGAATCATCAAGTTTTTTCTTTACTTTCGTCCAAAGGCTGTCTCCAAGCATCTTTTTAAGGTTTGTGTAATCCCCATTCTGTGCTTCATCTACTGCAATCTTAAAACCTTCCGATGGCGTGTCCATGCATGCTTCTGTATGCACATGTCTGTTGTTTTCTGATGTCTGTTTCTGGTAGCCATCATCAAACTTGCGTGTCCAGTCAATCGTTCCGGCTGCAGTGATTTTTACAAAACCGTTTCCACGGCGTACCCCGGACTTCATTTCTGTGTTTGTAAGACCGGATGCTGTATATCCCGAACCGCCGGCACCGCCACCATTATTTGCATTAGTGACATATCCGCCGTACCAGCCACCTCCGGCACCGCCAGAATCAGTTCCAAATGTTACAGATTCCCCAACACCCTGTTTATATCCGCTTCCCTGGGTTCCTCCCATTCCGCAGCCGCCCATGTTCTGGTTGGCTGAGTTATAGTCACAGGATGCAGTTTCAGAGTCTATCCTCATCCGTGAAGAACCCCTTGCATGGAAACAGAATTCCCAGATAGTATATGGATTCTGTCCGGAATCTGCAGAAGTCCCGTCGGTATTTGTTGTAGATGTAAGTCCACTTGGTACGGTAAATGAATATCTGTATTCATTACTGTTTGCTGCTTCAACCGTATAATTTCTTGTCTGGTATCTTCCATAATTGGTATATACAACCGGATATCCGTTTGTAAGATTATCACCCCTTACTGTTATCGTAACTTTTTGTCCCGGAAGATAGGTTTTATATGGGCCAAATACGCCCTGTTCACTTCCATTTGTTACTGCACTGTCCCCAGAAAGTGTTGTCCCAGTACGCAGTGATAAACCACTTGTCGGTGTCCATGTCGCATTTCCGGTAGATTTCATGTTTTCAATGTATGCATTTTCACCATTCTTTCCACCGCCATTTCCACCGCGTCCATCATCGGACCCTCGGCCTCCCCCAGGGTTGTCTGCTCCGCCACCGCCGCCGGCAGCCAGAAGTGTCCCATCAGGGTTCCAGCTTGTTGTTGCGGGATTGTTTGTGGTGGAAATATGTGACATTCCTCCACCAGAACCGCTGTCAGCAACACCACCGTCACCACCGCCGTTGTAACCACCAGCTGGTCCTCCAAAGCGGTTTGTCCCGGCTCCATATTTTCCAGCACCGCCAACAAACACATAGATTTTCTGTCCTTCCTTTAAGCTGACATTTCCTTTGGAATATCCACCATTTCCAGCGACAGAACTTGTATTTTCCCTGTCAACACTGTTGTCATATCCATCACCACCAGAAGCTCCCCATGCCTCAAGGGTATAGACTCCGTCTGCCGGGGCAGTGAATGTCTGCACATCACCTGTATAATTGTAAGTATACTGTACCTTTTTATCACTTATGCCATTGTAATAATCCTGTGTTGTTTTGGCGTGTTCTGTTACACCTGCAAAGCAGGATAAGGTATGCCTGTATGAAATACCGTTTGCGTCCTTTTCCGGTGCAAGTCTCGTAACTGCAAGATTATCCAATGAATAACTGCAGTCATAAACGGTATCATAAGCTGTATCATTGGAAGTTGAATCATCCTGGTTACCGAACCAGATGCCGTCACCAATGTAATTCGTCATATCCCCGGAAGGATTCTTTGTTTTTGTAAAGGAAATTTCCTTTCCATCAACAATTACACCTGTATTGGCATCCACGGTATAAGAACCGTCTTTGTAGTCAACCTTCTTAGGGAATAACATCACGGAATCCATTCCAAAATGATACTGGATGGCATTCTTCCCATCCTTTGCCAGGAGGGAAGCCGCAGATGTATATTCGGATCCGTCTGCAAGCACAATCTTTAAGGAACCATCCGGCTCTGCAAGAAGCTTGGTTGCCCGGGTGGTAAACAGTGCTTTTTCTGAATTCAGTGCATTGTGGAAATTAAATACGCCCTGAAGTTCGTAAGTATCACTCTTTGCTTCTTCCGTATCTACCCCCATTGCGCTCCATGACATTGCAAGCGATGCACTGCCGTTTCCAGAAAGGTAACGGTCCGGCTGGTCCCTGTCATCTTCCGATGTCCCTTCAAATGCCCCAAGCCCGTCATAACGCTTGATCGAAAATCCACTGTCTGCGAGACTTACATCCATGTAAGTGCCGCCCGGGGCAAGGATATTGCTGATAATGGAATCATAGCTGTGCACCACCCCGTCATCATCTTCCACATCACTGTGTTTTGCATTGTCAACATTAAATGCTGCCCTGCGCACCGGCTTTCCATACTGACAGTTTAACAGCCGGTACTGGCATTCTTCTGCCGTTCCCGGGCATGTTACATCATTTGCCTCCTTATTCATCTCCGCTGCCCCGCTTTTATCATCGCCGAGCACACGCTGATCCATTTCCTTGTTTACCGTAAGGATATTTGCCCCCTGTACGGATACCGGGTCATGGACAACGATGTTGTTGACTTTCGTCTGTCCGTTTGTGTAGATGGAATCCATGGTATAACCGACTCTTCCGGCTATGCTGTCATTCCCGTCTGTATACTTGAAAGTATAGTTTGTAATATCATGTGTTTCAGCATTTTTATCCGCACCAAAGTTCGTATATGTAACCAGCGGGATAAAGAACGCATGGGACTGTCCTGTGACATATTCCTGGTTCGGGTTCGTCGGGCACTGCGCAATACCGTCCTGCACAAGTACAAGCCCGGCATTCCCAAACCGTGCCGGCTCCGGTACATCCGTCTGTCTGTTTAAGGAAGGGAGAATCCGGTCAATCCAGCCGTATTTTCCCCAGACGTTCTGCTTGGTAGGTGCAGTATAAACATCCGCAGTATTTGTACCCATCCGCGCTGATCCGCTGCCGCAGGTGTCATAGTTTGTCCCGCCATAGGTGTTCCCACATCCAGGGGAGCAGATATTCCCGTCAATCGAATCTGACTTTGTCTGCATGATAGTCCTTATATCGTCCATCTGCTTCTGTTTTGTCTCAATTATCCTTGCTGATGTTACTTTTGCAAGATCAAGGGTTTTTCCATTCTCATCGGTGTCCGTGATATGGTTATATTTCTCTTCATCTTTATCAAATGCGGTTTCTACAACTGCATTGCCCCCTGTGCCCCGGTACTTTGTGGATGTACTGCTGTAATTGCCATTATAGCTTCCTACATTAAGGTTTGATGTCTTCTTAACCAGAGGGTTATTCGTCCACATCTTATCAGTCCACATCCAGTTTGCCTTGCTGACATTCTCTTTTTTAAGATTGTTCATATCTGCCGGCTTGGAATACCACAGGGTATCCTCATAATTTTCCTGGCACTCATGGTGTTTTGTTTCTGCAGTATCCTGATAGTAGACTATACTCTCATTGCCTGAGCTGGTCTGTAAAATCAGGAAATCTGAAATAACGGTTGCCTTGCAGTTTAACTTACGTCTCTTATCAAAACGTTTCCACTCAAGCGTTGTCTTGTCCACTGCATCGGCTGTGTTATCGGTATATCCGGTCTTGGTCTTTGCTGTTTCCCCGGCTTCTCCTTTTTTTTCCCCGCTTGTCTTGGCATTGTCGTGTCTGTTGCGGAGGTTGCTGTATGTACTGTTTGTATACAGGCATCCCCTGCACCAGCTCTTTTTATGGCCGTTTGCCGTAACCACAACCGGGCTTCCTCCATGGGATGCAGTCTGTCCGTCACAGGAATCTGTACGGGTCAGCTTTTTATCACTATTGAACTCTGTCCATGTAACATCATCATCCTGCCCGGTCTGCAGGCTGTAGCGGATACGTCCGGCTTTTGAGGTATCTGCCTGTGCAATGTTATAAAAAATATTCGGGTCGTACCTTACGATCTTTGATTTTACAATATCAAGGTCATTTTCTGAGGTGTCCGTCCAGGTTTCTTCCCCTTCTGCATCCGGGTCATCCCCTATATCCCCAGTCTCATAGTCCGGGATAACAAGGTCACCGTTTTCATCATACTCTTTATCGTTTGCAGCTTCCGTGCCTTCCACACCGGACAGGTCCGGGTCAACGACCTGGGTATTATCCTTATTATCTTCCTTCTCTTTCTTTACTGCATCTGCTTCTGCTTTTCCTGCTTCCCCTTCAATGCTGCTTCCGCTGCCATCGTCTGTCTTACGGATCTCCCCCATGCCTTCGGCATAGCCTTCCTGCAGCTTCCATACCTTAAGGTTCGTGAAACGGATGGTATCGAAACGCAGCTTCTGGATCCAGGTATCCTCGATTGCCGGGAGTACATGCTGGCAGCATGCGCCACAGAGGTCATGTGCTCCAAACTGAGTCAGGCCGCTTTTCTTTTCTACTTTCAGCCCGCTTTCCCCGGCATTGCCATCATAGTTCTTTGCCGTAATGCTTCCATCCCTGAAGGTTACTTCAATTTTGTACTGGATGCTGGAAGATTTCCCATCCACGGATCCCTTGTATCCGCTCCAGCTGGAGTGTCCGGTTACTTTTCCATGTTCATCCGTTGTGTGGGAGCCGGAAGCAGAGGCTATATTACCTTTGGTATAGCTCCATCCTGTTCCAAGGTCGGATGACGTATTTGTCCTCTTTGCACCTGATACAAGGTTTGATGACGTATAGGTTCCACCTCCATAAGACCGTGAGGAACCGGTATCATAGCTCTTTTCCCCCCCGGTCAGTGTTACATTGATCGTGGCAGTTCCTACGTGGTATACCCTTTTATATCCGTCAGAGTCATCAATACGGTAAACCGTGCCATCTGCACTTTTACCGATTTCCTCCATCTTCTTGGCCCAGTCTGCAGCCTGCCCTAATGCCGTATTGTAGGCAGAAACATCCCAGTTTGCCGGGGTCGGGGACATGCTGTATACTTTACCGGCATTTCCGCCCTCACATGGTTTTCCGGACGGGCTTACATTCGACCCGCTCTGTGACCACCGGGAAGTATTGTTCCCGATCGTCCCTGTCCATGTCGCATGGAATTTGGTTGTGCTGTCGTGTCCGTTTACGGTCGTGTTATAACCGGCAGCGCCCTGCGGGTTTACGGCACTGTTCTTTTCCGCCGTGACCGTTTTTTCCTGTTTCTTGTCATTGGCATCTGCAACAAAAGTCTCTTCTTTTGTATTCCCTGCGGTAAGTGATTTTAAAGTATCACCTTTTTTGTACTCACAGTCCACGCCGTTGAAAATACTCTTATAGCGTCTTCGGGAACGGTAGCTGTCTTTATTCCCGCCCGGGACTTCTTTAAGATAATAATCATCATAGACTGCCTGCATGTTGACAATGAATTCTGACCCGCCGGTTGCAAAGTACAGGGACCGTGTGCTCGGCACACCTGCCATTGCTTCAAATGTCTCGTTATAAATGGACCCTTCCTTTAATTCTGCATATGCTTCCGGAATGGATTCATAGGTGTCGGAAAGGTTCACATCCTTCGTATCATCCTTGTGGTAGATATACTGTGCAATGACATTGTTTGTTGTTGCGCAGCCACCTGCCTTAAGGTCAGACATGGATGGCTTTGTTTTTTTGACCGAACTTCCATTTATCACGCTTGTCCATTTTGTCTTCGCACCACTGCCGGATTTCTGCATGATATACACTTTTGCTTTCCAGTTCACATAATAACTGCCGGTGCCGGAAATCTTAAACCCTTTGGTACGCACATCTGCATTGGAAATGCGCCAGATCAGGCTCCGGTTTACCTGCAGGTCTTTACCACCAATCTGTTTTGCAGACACAAGCTTGTTGTAATTCTGCTCATCTCCCTTTTCTGACCCTTTGTTTGCAGAATCATACTGGTTGAGCGCCTTATAATAGGTAACTTCTTTTTTTGCATCATATTTGGTTCCTGTTTCCGGATCCGTTACCTGCTGGACACTTTTTACAATTTTCGGATCGAGCAGGCTCGCAGCGGTTGTCCCGTCTGCATTTTCAAACACAATCTTTACATGGTATTTATCCGATGCAAGCACCTTATCGAAAAGTTTCTTGGATTCCTGGTCTTTCCCCGGGGACAGCTTCACATACAGGTTGTCCTTAATAGTTGCTGTCTGTGTTTTTCCCGCCATACTGTAAGACTGGAAGGTATCCTTGATATCTTTTCCATCCTGGGCCGGTTCCTTACCGTTGACATCCTTGCTGAAGATGGCAAGATTAAATTTCACATCCGGGGTCTCTTCCGGCTGTGTGGAAACCCAGTAAAAACCGTCAACTGCGTAAGTACCATACTGCCATGCTATATTTCCTGCCGTTCCCTTAAACACGTTAATACCATACTGGGACCCGACTGTCCTGAGCAGTTCGACCGTGGCCAGCCTGTTGTATACCCTTGCATTCGGCTTCCCGTTTTTATTTGACATGCTGTAATAGGCCTTTGTCGTGCGCATGATGACCATGCGACTGTACCAGTCTTTGCCGCTGCCCGTGACAGATTTTGTATTCTGCACTGCCTTTGAAAGCCTGTCATAGTACGTGCCATAGCCAGCATCTTTATACTTTGATTTGCTAACAACGCCTTTTTTCGTCGCGACCTCTCCATTGTGCGCCTGATAATTCTGTCCGGATTTATCATCAGATGCCGCAAAACCAATAAACCCTTTGTTCAGACTCTTTGCATTTACACCCTTTAACGATGCAAAGGCGTCTGCTTTGCCAGAAAAGTTGTAATGCTTATTAATGACACTGCCGCAGGAGGCATAGGTGACCTCTTTGCTCGTGGCATAAACCATTCCCATGTCCAGGCGGATGACAACGTTTTCCAGGCTGCTGCTTCCGCCCTTTCCATTGCTTCCATCGGCCGCTGTTTTCGCATATATCCTTACGGCTTTCAGCCACTGATTTGCTGCTTTTTTGTCACCGCTTGACTGAGCGAGGGCGTAACCGCTTACCAAAAGGTCCAGGTAATGCGTGTTGTACTCATCATTCAGGACACGTTTTTTGACCTCGTCCATTTCCCTGGTGGCACCCGGGGCAAGTACCTTTTTAAAACGAGAATTGCCCTGGTAAATACTCCGGAGTACCTGGGACCCGACCATGTTTTTGTTTGCGGCATCCCTTACCCCTTTCTGGGTACCGTATAATCCCTCTTTTGTCCCGTTTTTGGAGAACATTTCCGTGCCATAGGATTTACTGCCGAGTCCGGCAGCTGTCGTATACCGGAGGAAGATGTCTGCCATTTCCGGTGTTGTCATATACTGCCCCTTGCTTGTTTCATTTACATTCGCAATGGAAGAATACAGTCTTCTGGCACGGGCAAGGTTTGTTTTCCCCTTGGATGAAAAACTTTTCCCGTTAAACCCGGTGATCTTATTAATATCATCCTTACTCAGTTCCGAAAAATGTGCATAGTTGCACACTTCATACTTTTTCTTGGAGTCAACGGATGTGACTTCCACAAAAGATTTCTTGTTTTTTGATGATTTTTTCTCTTTGTTCTTGATGTATTTTTTCAAATCGGCATAATAAATGCCTGCCTTATTCTTCTTGCTGCCGGCAACACCGTCCGTGACACCCTTTGAAGTTTTCTTAAAGCTTCCGGCATCCTTTTCCTCATACCATGGGTCGAGGTCATAAAAAATGGACTTTTTACTCCCTTTCGCACGGCCGGTCACAACGGAACTCTTTTCCTTCATTATCCAGGAATGGTGGCTGCTGGACGTGATGACACGCGGGACGAATACCAGGGTGCTGTCATCATATTCATACGAGTTCTGCATCGCAAGGATGTTGGACGTAATCGCATGATGCAGGGTGTTGCTGTATTTGTAGATTGTTTCCCCCTTATCCGTGGTTCCCATTTTGTCGATCCAGTATGGGTAATAGTCCGGCTGGTCTTTGGGAGCTTTGCCAGACTTTGCATATTCCTTCTTGGCAGCCTTTACGACTTCCGGGTCGTTGGTGGATGCTACAAGAGCGGCTTTTTTATTTTCATTATCCTTTTTTCCACCGTAATACAGTGTCCCTTTCTTGCTGACCTCATTCAGGTCGTATGTAACCACCGATACCCCGATGACGCCGGGCTCGTAAACGGTCGGGTTATTGCCACCACCGCCAATATAAGATGGGCTGGATGTATTGCCCCTGGTTCCGTAATCATTCGATGCCTCGTTACCCTTTGCTGCATAAATGATTGTGGCCTCGGCACACCCAAGGATGGCTGAAACCGCAATCAGCACCACTGCTGTCAGCGCTGCCCCATGCTTTCCCATCCACGCAGCAAGCTTTTTGAAAAACCTGCTTTTGTATCTGCTGTCTGAAATACCATTGTTCTTTTCCATGGTTTTCCTCCTTCAAATAATAATATCTATAATAAAACCGCCACTGCGGTAGCTTTTTTAATTTCAATCTGTTACAATAAATGTGAAATACTGTTTTTGCAGCCTTATTTTTTTTGTTGGATGCGGGGCCCGGAAACCGGGGAAAAGTGAAAACGTAAAAACCGGGAAATGTGTATGTGGGAAAAAGTGTAAAAAATTTTCCGTTCTCCCTTGACGTTTTTTAAAATGGCTCAATATATAAGGTGAAAGGGACAAAAGATTTCCTTTCAGCTACTTATTCAAATATAATATATTTATGGAATCCAAAGGAGGGTTTTATCATGAAGAAAAATGTTTTAAAAAAACTGATGTGTGCAGTCCTTGCCACTGCATGTGTTGCCACTGCTGTTGTACCTGCAATGGCGGATGATGTTGTTACTGCAGAAGCTGCTACAAAGAAAGTCACTTCTGCGTACAGGTACCATATCGATGGTTACAACAAAAAGGGATACCCTGCCAGCTATTCTAAAGCGTCATTTTATAAGG
>Ga0256405_10009798_pt1 | contig 12941 bp, 13 predicted proteins | sample RumenRJG_02DNA_FD_189096 | JGI IMG/M metagenome (GOLD analysis project Ga0256405, IMG submission 189096) | Bovine rumen microbial communities from Lethbridge, Alberta, Canada - RJG_02 | ecosystem: Host-associated > Mammals > Digestive system > Stomach > Rumen | place: Canada: Alberta...
ACGGAGAGGCGATCCCGAAGGCGCTTTTGATTCTGGATACAAGGTTATTCGCACAGTTGGAAACAAGCGTGGTCAGGCTGCTCCATGCGCCGTTGATACCGTTTGACAGACCAGCAACAAGGTTATGACCGATATTGTTCCACTGGATCCGACCGAATGAATCTCTCAGGTTTGTCCATGCCTGCAATAATGCGCTACCCGTCCGGCTCCATACGGAATTGAAACCGCTCTGGAAACCCGCCACAAGGTTTTTACCGATGCCCTCAAACACCGTTGACGGGGAATGGATGCCCAGGAGGCTCTTTATCCCGCTTACCGCGCCTGTGAATGAATCACCGAGCAATCCGAGCAGGCCCTTACCGTTGGATCCGAAATAGCTGTTCCATCCCTGCTTGAAGCCCTGCCACATGTTCTGAGGCACATCATCCCAATAGCTGTCAACCTTTGATGCAAGGGCCTTCTGTGCCTGGTCCATGTTCATGCCTGTCGTGTTGACGTTATAAGCCATCTTTGCCCATTCGTCCGCTACGTCCTTACCCTTTTCCCGGTACAGCTTCGCGTAACTGTTCAGGGCTGTTTGTGTCTCCCTGTTGTGGGCCTGCTGCGCCTCGTTATAGGTCTTTGAAGCGTCATAGATGGATTTTGCATCATAGGCGATCATGACCGCATCAAACACGCCCAGCGCCGCCGTTCCGACCGCTTTAGCCATCTTTCCGAGTGCCGCGACCACTGCAGGCGTTGTCTGCGTCTCAATCGCCGGCGCGATCAATCCAAGTTTCGTTGCAATGCCTTTCGCCAGTGCCTCCGCTGCCAGTGTGACAACCTTACCGCCCAGGCTGACAGCCAATTTCAAACCGCCGATAGCCGCCACCAATGCAAGGAACGCTCTGCCGCCCTCAGAGGAGAACAGACCTTTCAGCATTCCGGAGAATGCCGTAAAGATCACACCCGCCAGTGTGGTAAACACGCCTACCCAGTCTATTTGTTCCAGCGCGTCCCCCAGCGCTTTACCGAGCGCAACCCAGTCAATATCATTGACGGCCCGACTTAAAGCTCCCAGGGCATTTTTGAACAGTGTGCCAATAGTCTGCCCGATCTGTACCCAGTTCACATTATGGATCATGTGATTGACCGCTGAGGAGATCCAATCAGCAAGCGCGTTCCAATCGAGAGTAGAGACAAAACCATATACCAGATTGAAAACACCGTTGATGAATCCGGAGATAATACCGGCGAAGTCCTGCGGGCTGATTCCCCTCAGCGCATTGTTAAACCATGTCGCGATCCCGACCCCGATGCCGGTCCAGTCCACACCATTGATAATCTGACAGACGTAATGGACAAAACCGCCGATCAGCTGCCCGATCTGCCTGCCGTTCTCCGCCCATACGCTTTCCATCTGTCCATTGGCATTCATGACCTGCCCCCGGATCAGCGTATTGATTCCGTTGATTACGTTCCGCGCTGCCTCGTCCCATTTGATCGTTGCATTCAGGCCCGTAAGGATCTTATTCAGGTTCGATACGCCCAGAAGAATAGCGTTTGCCAGTTTTCCGAAGTCGATGCCTACGAAAATACTGTTCCACAATTTGCCAAGACCTACGCCCAGATCCCGCGCCGTCTGTCCGACCGTTGACAGGAATGATGTAAGGGCAGAAATCACACCATTGCCGCCCCGGCTGATAACCTCCGCCAGTCCGTCAAAGTCAAACGTCCTGATAAAGCTGTTCCACAGCGTCCCCAGCCATTTACCAAACTGTGAGAAATCGAATTTCCGGACAAATCCCAAGGCAAATTGAATAGCCGTGTTCAGTGCCTCCGCGATTGTAGTTCCCAGGCTGTTAGCAAGGTGCATATTTGAGAAAGCACCGTTCAGGAATTCCGCAATCTTATCGCCCACGTTGTAAGCGGCCTTCTTGATTTTGTCCCAAGGGATCCGGTCTAATGCGTCCGCCAGCTTCTCCGCCAGATCATAGCCCAGTTTCTTGAAATCAATATTCTTGAAGCTAAAACCGATAGGCTTTTCTGTCCATGTGAAAAGCGGATCACTTGAAGCGGATCCGGATTTACTGCTCTTGCCCTCATCCTTCCGGTTCTGCCTGTTCAGCTCATCGAAGCTGTACAGCTCATTATTCCATTTCTTCTGTGCTTCGGCTGCGTCCTCTGCCGCCTCCGCTGCCTCTTGTGTGGCTCCTGAGTAGTCCTGTACCTTTGCTGTAGCTACCGGCACAGTGTTTTTCCCGGTCAGCATTGCAAAGAGCGTGCTGATTGTCGTGATTGCCTGATTGATCATCGTAAGCAGCTTCGTGATGATAGGCTCCACTGCTGTAATCAGGTTTGCGAACAAAGTAGCCGCATTCCCTGAAATCGTGCTTCCCATGGTCTGTATCCGGTTCATGGCTCCGTTGAATTCGCTGTTATACTTTGCGAATTGCTGCATAGCCGTCCCGATGTCCTTCGTAATCATGTTTATGAACGTGTTCTTGATCTTCTGCACAAGGAGCGTCCGGAAACTTGTAATCGCACCGGTCATGCGTTTCACAATGTCCTCTGTCGAACGTGCGCCCCTGTTGAAGGACAGGAATTTCCCAACCATGCCTTTTATGGCCTGGCCCATTTTCTTTGTCACGCTCAAAGCTCCGCCCATTATCACCCGGAAAGCCTTTGTTGCTATTGAGAATTTAGCCATACTGATAAAGACCGGACCTTTCAGGAGATCGGCCAGCTTTGAGAATGGAGCCAGAAGAGAATAACCGTTTTCCCTCAGCAGATTGACATAGCTGCCGCTCTGGGAAAAAGACTGTCTCAATCTATCACCGACCTTGTTAACTGTGTTTGAAAGGCTATTTACTCTTCTTTGAAAGTCTGCAGCATCCTTCGCAAATCCGGTGCTGTCCAACTCAGTATCAATAATCAGGCTGCCATCTGCATTTCCCATGCTCATTCTGTTTCCGTCCTTTCATGTGTTATAAAAACGCGCCGATACGGTTATTCCCCGCCCCGGCGCTTTTCGTTTATCGCTTTCATTTACTCCGTGAAGCGCCTATCAGGAATACCAGAATCAGCGCCGCAGGATAGAATAACAAATACATCACATTGTCATACTTCCAGGCAAACCACGCAGGTGTGACGGCTGTACCCACGATCAAAACCGCCATCATGATTCCGAGCGCCGCCGTCATGGCATCCGCGAAAACCTTGATAAACTTGTTTTCCTTCGCCGGTTCCTCTTTCTTGTTCTCCTCGATAGATACCACATCACTGAAATCATTCATTTTCGTTCCCTCCTGTTATTTCCTCCGCTGATATCCCGCTTGCTTCCAGTTCAGCGGATAGAATGTTGAAAATAATTGTCAGAACCTTATTCAGGTAAAATTCACCGCCCACACTGGCAAAGGGCCTGCAGTCAGTGAAAAATGCCTCCTCTACATTCCCAGGGCAACCAGAAAAGAATTTCTTTACACGGGCCTCTGCCCTCCGGATCCGCCATTCATCGACCGGAGAAACCCCGCTGCCGTCTGGATTGATGTTCCCCAGCTTGCCGGTCAATCGCTCTATAGATTTCCTGAAATCCTTTGATTGCTCTGCAAACCATTTCACGGATCCAGGCAGATCAAAAACGAATGTGGTTAGTGTTTCTCCGTCCCTGTCTGTCAGATCGTATCGCCTCATGTTCTGATTTTCTTCCATGCCGTCCTCCATCGTTTTTGTGCATTTTGTATGCTCCATGCGCTCAGGCCGGAGCGGATCCGCGCCGCATACAGCTCACCCTCTTGTGCATATTGCATAAAATCCGCTGTTTTGTGTCAGTTCATCAAATTGATGTTCAGAGTATGAACCGCCATCAGTTCGCCGGTCTCATCCTCTGCCCTTTCCATGGGCCTGTTGATGATTTGCACCAATGGCACACCATCCGGCAGCGGATCCAGCATTGCATTCTTACGCCACCCAAAACACATTGTCAGCATGAATACAGCGCCCTGGTATGTATCACCGTTGTATAATGCCTGTTCCCAGAAATCTTCTATCCGCAATCGTGCCTCTGACACCACGTCATTGAATACGCTGCTCCTGTTCCCCTGGCGCGTGAACGTCTGTCGATCCTTAAAGCCCAGGAACCGGGACAGACCTGTCATTGTCGGAGGCTTGCCGTCCGTTTTCTGTACCCCGTGCCGATCCGTGACGGGCTGCCCCTTTTTATCAAAAAGCGGCTTCCCTTTTATGCTTTCAAAATACCGATCAACTGCCTCCTGCAGCTGCTCAGGCGTTTCATAAAGCGGACGGCGGCCCGATTTCTTTTTGCTCTTTTTCATCTGCCTTATTCCCCGTTTCAAACAATCCTGATTCTTTCATATACCGGTTATGATATTTTCTGGCTGCGTCCTCTGTATCAATTTCCCCTTGCATTATCCGTGCTATCTCTTTCCATGACAGGAGATCAACATGCCGATATCTAAAAATTAACCGCGTCCTTGAATCCGGCAAATCACAAAACCGCACCCATAACCGCGCCGCTGCCACCTTATAAGACAGTTCCGCATCAATCAAAGCGTTTTCCAGCTCATTGAGTTTGATAGCATCCCTTTCAAGTTTGCTATCACTTTTCATTCTGCTGGATCCGCCTACCCCGTCATATTGCACGGCATGAATTCCTATTGATTCCCTTGCCTCCTGATATTTCAAACGGCAGCGCTCAAACCGTTTCTTTGCATAAAATACACTTTTCAAATCAGCCGTTGTTATCATATGTACTGCCCCCATATAAACGTATTCGCGCCGCCGGATCCGCTCAGTGAGTGCGACGGCGCATTCCGTTTTTAGGGGCAGGAGCAAAGCACGGAGAGACAGGCTTTTGATTTCCTATTGTTCCCGGTCTGTATGCACGATTACCCTTCTCAGGTATCGGATTCTTTTTAGATCGTTTGAAATGTTCGCCCATGTCCTCTGCTGCCTCCTCTGCGTTTTTCTCGCGCGTGTAATTGTGGGACTTAAACTCTACTCGCGGGCTTCTCAGCAATATGGATCCTCCACGCGATCCCGTCATAGCTGTTTTTCATTTCCGGATCCTTTTTCCCGGCTGCCTCGATCAGCTCATCATCATTCAGGCTGAATTCCTCATTCTGTGCCGTGCAATATGCGATAAAGGCATCCTCTTCGCCCTTTACCACGCTATCAACATCCTGAACCTCAGAAACACCGTGAGCGCCGATCACCGCCACAGCCTTCTTTGCGATCCCGTTAAATACTGCCTGGACAGCTTTCAAGTGTGCCTGTCGCTTTCCGGTATTGTCTTCCGGAGCAATCGCCACGCCATGACCGCCGAAGCGCTCCAGGATAATACCGACCGCGATAGGATCGTTCCTGAATTCGCTGAAATAGGTTTTCATCTGCCCGCGCATCGTGTCGCTGAGATCGTCCATAACCACGGATCCATCCGTTGTCACCTGCTTATGCAGCAGTCTTTCCATGTTCTCCATTTTCAGGTTCAGCCGGTTCAGGTAATCGAGATCCAGAGAGCGGACCTCTGCAAGCCTCTGTTCCTCGCCGTCCAGTTCCGCGATCTTGACCGCCACGGCCTCCGCTGCCTGTCTTGCCTGGCCTTCTGCCGTTGTCCTCAGTTCATCAACCATGCGGGCCGCCTCAGCCAGCTTGAAGTCATCCGCATACATTTCTTTCGCGTAAAGGCGCTGGATCTCCGTAAGCGTCCGCGCCCTGGCGCTCTGCATGGTCTTGATTGCTGTAATAAATGCCTGATTTACTTTTCCCATGTTGTATACCTCTGCTTTCTTTGTTTTTTCTGTTCTGTTTCCCAGTGCCAAACAGAAAAGCGCGGAAAAGACAATAGACACAATGCTAAAGTCTTTCCCGCGCCCTGTAGGTAAGAGGCTGACAACAAGAAGAACAGAAATATCATCGAAAACCGCTTCTGTGTTGTGGTACTCGTAACCATCTATTCTGTTTAGCAGTAAAAGGAGTGAAGCAATGAACAATGAACAATGAACATGCATCCACAATCATATTTTACCGTTCAGATAATGCGGTTTTCAACTTGGATTATTCACACACAAAAAGGGCAGGAGTGAAACGCCCTTTCAAAACTCCCGTCCTTCTCGCTTTATGCCACTGTTACGGCCCGTGGCAGCCGTCTATGAACAGCTTTATGACTCCCGGAGGATCCATGATCACTGATCAGGATGAAAAGCCGATACGCCATATCAGCTATCCATATTGTATCCTCCGGATAATCCGGTATCAACTTGGATTATTCACAGGCTATAATTTTTCACCCAAAAAGATATACCGGTTTAATCTGTCGCTATCCTTTGACACATTCGGCCCCTTTGGCGGATATTTATATCTGTAATTGGTATAAAGCAGCCGCTCTATTTCTTTCAGCTTTTTAGGGCTTTTCGTGCTAATTGTGATTTTTACATCATCGTCATCCAGTTTCATATTCACGCCCTCGAATATTTGCCGGTATAAAGCTGCATTGCGGTCTTTAATCCCAGGATAAAACCGTTTAAGCGTGCCTCATATTCATATTCACCGGACAGCCCTGAAGCTATGTCAAATTGTCCATCGTTCATAACCTTTTCCATGTACTCATCCAGGCGGGAGGCGGCAAGGTGCATCCGCTTGTCATACTCTTCCGGATCCGCATGTGTAGTCGATTCCAAAATATCCGCGATCTGTATCACCTCGCCGCGCTCCGGATCTTCCAGCTGCCGTCCGTCCATAAGGTCCTCAACCCTGTGCCCCTCGATCATCAAACCATAAAGCCTTTCAATCATAGTTTTATCCATTGTTCTGTCCTTTCCGAGTATTCTATGATACTCTGTAAATGATTGCTTGAATTCCGGTTCATCCAATCGCCGCCCCTGAGAGGATGCGCCCTCTCAGGAGCAACCCTTTGCTATTCCCTTTTCATTATCTCGCTCTGCCGTGCTTCAATGTCTGCTGTACTTTCTTCATGTCGCGCTTTGAAAGAAAGATAGGACGTCTCATCCAATTTCTCCTGTGTATCAAGCAGAAGAGAATATAATTCCTCCCACTCTGGCGTAAAAGCGTTTGTCTCTTCCAACTGCCTCTCAAGCGACTTAATCATGTACGCATATTTGTCGTACTGTCTCGCCCAGTATTTGCTATCCTGCTTCACTTCGTTATTGCTCATAATCTTATACTCCTTTCGACTTCCGGATCTTCGCGCGCGTAATTGTGGGACTTAAACACCCCTCGCGTGACTTCCGTTGGCGATCACCCACCAGCGCGGCAGCGCTGTGGTGAATGGTTAAACGATTTTTCTATTCTTACTGTTATTTAAGAATTTAAGAGGATTAAGAAGTATATACCTTCTATAAATCCTTATTTTTTTATATTTTGCTGATTTTGTTTAACTGTTTAACCAATAGCCCCGAAACCCTTTATTTATAAGCATTTCTCCATGGTTAAACGGATTTCGTTTTTGTTCCACCATGTTTAACCAATGGTGGAACAAAATGGTTAAACAAAATCCGGCCCGCTTGCGCGGCGCTTTGGTATGCATCATGTCTGCATTTCCATGCGCAACGGTAAAAGATACTCATTCATATTTGCTCTTCCTGGACGTTTTACGACCTGAGGATATATCTTGATAATCTTATTCAGCGCCCTCCCGATCTGCTGACAGGTGATTGTCTGTCTGCTGCCAAACGATAACAGATCCGCGATCCTGGAAGCTCTGAAATATTGCCATTCATCTGCAGGCATATCGAAGTCGAGTCTTTCAAGCAATTCCTCCTCGCCAGGTAAAAACGATTGATATTTTGCGTTCATATCCATGACCGTTGTCCGCTCTTCCTGTGTCAGATGATATCCTTCCGGATCAGCTAACCACATCTGATAAACCTGTGCCCATAACTGCTGCACCTCCTCTTCTTTCAATGACAGGATCCTGTGTAGATCCATATTCGTTACCGGTATCACCCAAAACCGCCGGTTTCCTGTCGATCCCGTGAGGAATTCCTCCGGATTCACTGTTGCACAGTATGAAGTCCGGCGCGGCCTTGCCCTCTGTGCTTTTGCATACGGTTCGCGGATCTTATCCGTTTTTGCAGTTAAATGGGATTTCAATGCTGATTGCATTCTCCGGCTTGTGCTGTCCAGCTCACCCAGTTCACAAATCCAACAGTTTATCGAGCGAAGGACAGAATCCTTATTCTGCATATCGAGTGATAATCCCTCAGAGAACCAATCCGCTTTCATTGACAGCCTTCGGAAGAATTCCGTTTTACCGATCCCTTCCGGTCCCTGCAGTGTCAAAACGCCTTCAAGTCCTACGGGCCTATCATACGAATTCAATGCCATCGCCATGCATTGAATCAGCCATTTCCTGACAAGAGTCTGTTCAAATGGTGTTATCTGTCCCAGCAATGAACAGCACTCCGTTATTCTGTCCTGCCCGTCCCATGGTGTGTTGATCACCATTTCTTTGACCGGATTATACCGGCTTTCATCAGCGATAACCCCCAGGTATTCAATAACCGCCTGACTGCTCACGTTCTTGACCCCGTTCGCCCTCAATGCGTCTTTCAGGATCACAGGGAGAGTGTTCAATGCGTTTTCAGACGAATACTTAGCCGGAATACCGAAAACCTGTGTTTCCCCTGTGATAAGGTTCCTCCGAATTCGGTATCCATAAGCGTTCATTGCTGCCTGTACAGCGTCACACGAAAGCGGTTTACCATGATACTTTATGAATTCCTGAAGCGCCGTTTCGTCCGGCTCCTGAACCGCCAGCGCCTCAAAATCAGCCTTTGCGTTTTCTACCCGTTCCCTTTCCAGATCCTCCACGACATCCGGAATAGACTCCGCGAATTCACACATTGCCATGTATGACGGTAAACGGCCTGTCGGAGTCCCTGGCAATGCCTCATCGTCCTTATCCCCGAATTTGTGAAGGCGTACCAGATCAAAGCAATTTACCAGCCTGCCGCCGCATGGATCTGTAGCATGGTGTGAGAACAGGAATTTTCCATGATCGTAGACCACTGCCCCGCCTGTCGTGGATCCGCCTGTGAACGTGTACCGATTCGGATCATTCGCACATACGGTGTATTTATCGCTCAGGTATGTTTCAATAGCTGTATGTACGTCACCGCAAACACGATTGAATGCCCCGACCACGCCCAGCCTTGTATCCGGATCCCCCTGTTTCTTTGCGAGTTTCTGAAAGCTCTTAGCGCCAGGGACCTGAGGCCAGCTCGTCACATTACGCCAATCGGTATAGCTCTGCAGTACCTTGTCCGGATCCAGGAGCGGAGCATCCCATGACCGGAATACATATTCACTGTCGATACAGCACGAAGGCCAGAACATCAGCCTTGACGGTTCAAACGTGGTAGGATCCGCCCATTCTATGCGGATCCACTCAGCAATCCTCCGCGCTATAGGTTCATACTCATCCGGCGTTACTGTCCGTATGAGCGGAATCACTATGCGAAGCCGTGGCGCGTCCGGTTTATGCTTTCGCGTACTGTAGACCGCTGCCCCCATGCCTAACATCCGGACGGCTAATAGAATCGCTTCCGTGGTTCCTGCGGGGATGTTATCAAAGTCCAGTGTGATGAGATCCCTTCCGGTTACATCTTCATTCTTTCGCCTGGGACCTTTCAGGGATCCGCCCACAAAGCCGCCTACGTCCTTCAGATCATCCTGTTGGGCCTTTCCCATTGACATATACTGTGTGAGTGTTTCTACCCCTCTGTGAGGCTTTTTCAGGCGTTCCCATAAATCACCAATCATGAGTTTTTGAGGCTGCCAGTTTACGCTTTTCCGGCTGCTCCCGACCGATATAGTAATCTGTCGATCATGAATCAGTTTCACCGGAAATCACCTCCGCCCTCTGTCGCAGTTCCCGTGCCTTTTCCTGTATCACTGTAGCTATGTCCTCAACTACATCCTCACCGGCGCTGTAAAGCTGTCCGCTTTCTGCTGTTGACCTTAACAGGAAAGCCATGTTTTCAATCTGTCGAGCTGTTTCCATCATCTCAGCGATATTTGTGTTCATATTGTTCTCCTTTCGTTTGTTATTTTGCCTCTACCAGTTCATCCATAGTTACATCCAGGGCCTCCGCGATCTTTCGCGCCGTGTCCTCTGAACAGCTTTTTCGGTTACATACCGCTGAAATAGTGTTCCGTGATATCCCCGTTCTGTGTACAAGATCCTTCTGCCTCATGTCCCTTTCTTTAAGGACAGCTGCAACCTTTGCCACGTTCAAACGCATCCCCTTTGCACCCCCTTTCTGATTCACATTTATATGTTGTTTTTATGCTTGTATTACATTTTCTATTATGGCTTTTCCCTCTGCTTTTGTCAATGAATTTTCACATATTAGTGCTTGTTGAATAGATTCAACTATGCTATAATTTATAGGTTAATAAGTTCAACCGAGTTGCATATAGTAGACTGGAGATAACCATGACGATAGGTGAAAATATACGAGCGTTCCGGAAAAAAAGAGGACTATCACAAAGGGAATTAGGCGAAAGAATCGGAACTGGTATGAGTCAGCAACAATTAGCACAGTATGAGAATGGTGTCCGGATCCCGAAAGCGAACACCATCCAGCTCATAGCCGATGCACTTGAAACCCCTGTTCAGAATCTTTTACCATCCGGACGTTATACCCCTGAACAGGATTTATTTGACCCCGCTGTTGAATGGATCCAGGGCAAGCTCCCTGGCGGTTACACCATCCGCACGGATGAAACGGATTGTCTGTTATGGATCGAATACCCCGATAAAGGAATATCAAAAGACATTTCCCTCAGTGACATGCAAACCATAGTAAACAACGTTATGGAATTCTTTAAGTTTGAGCTGGAAAAGCTCAGGAAGGATTAACCTATGAAAAACAATGAGGACGTGAGCAAGATGGCCGTTGTATATGCCCGGTATTCTTCCAGCGGACAAAGGGAGGAATCCATAGAAGGACAGCTTGCTGCCGCCCATAAGTACGCTGAGGCAAAAGGCTATACGATCATTCATGAATACTGCGACCGTGCCAAAACAGGGACAAATGACAATCGTGAGGCATTCCAGCAAATGCTCACGGATACCGGAAAGCATCAATTCTCTGTTATTATCGTCTGGAAGGTGGACCGGTTCGGACGGAATAGAGAAGAGATCACCTTTAACAAATACAGAGCAAAGAAGAACGGTGTCCACGTGGAGTACGTTGCCGAAAACATACCAGAAGGCAATGAGGGGATTATACTTGAATCCGTTCTTGAAGGTATGGCTGAATACTTTTCCCGCCAGCTGTCCCAGAACGTCAAGCGCGGACTCATGGAAAACGCCAAAAAGCACAAGGCGATCAATGGGACCCCACCCCTGGGATACCGTCTCACACCGAAAAAATACTATGAGATCGACCCCGAAACCGCGCCCCTGGCGAAGCTGATTTTTGAGAAGTACGCCTCCGGGGAGACCCTTTTTAGCCTGATACAATATTTGAATGATCAGGGCTATAAGACCTCTCGCGGGAAACCCTATGGACGTTCAAGCCTCGATAAAATGCTCAGGAATGAGAAATACATAGGCACGTACGTATACAAGGACATCAGGGATGAGGACGCAATTCCGGCGCTGATTGACAAGACAACATTCTATAAGGTGCAGGAGATGTTAAAGACGAATAAACGAGCGCCCTCGCGCAAGTGGCATTATACCGATTACCTTCTGACCGGGAAACTGTTCTGCGGTCATTGTGGCGCTTCTATGGTGGGCCGTGCCGGGCACAATCATGATGGGCTGAAGTACTCATACTATTACTGCATGAATCAGATTAAACATGAATGCAATAAAAAACCGGTTCGTCAGGAATGGATAGAGGAAATTGTTATAGATAAAGTGAATGAAATTCTGGACAATTCTGAGATCATGGAAATGATCATAGATGCGACATGGGAATTGTACATGAAAGAGGATACAGAACAGGCAGAGAAGGCAGCTCTGCAGGCGGAGCTTACCGGTATTGAAAAGAGCATTGCAAACCTTGTGAGATCCATTGAAGCCGGTATCATCAATGATATGATCAAAAAGCGTATGGATGAGCTGGAAGGGCAGCGGACAGCAATAAAAACGGCCCTCGCTGAAATAGAGCTTTCAAGAGGTCCCAAGCTGACACGCGACCATATAGCCTTCTTCATTGAGCGCTTCCGTGAGATGGACAGGAAAGACAGGGAATGCCAGAAGAAACTCGTTGAAGTGTTCGTGAATGCCGTTTTCCTTTATGATGATCATCTGAAAATCGCGTTCAATTTCACGGATCCCACCTCAGATGGGAACCGGCACACAATCACCCTGTCGGAAATTGATGATATAGAAATGGACACGTGCAAAGTTCGCACGTGTCCACCTAAGCAGGCATCAGTGGACAGTTTCAGAACCTTTATCATCGGACGGATCCGCTCAGTGTTCATCCTGTCGTATGAATTGCCGCCCGAACCGAAGCGCAAATCACCGACCGCATAATTGACCGTCAGGAAAGCCGTGGAATGCCCTCCACGGCTTTTTCTATGCCCTATGGTATATTGTCAGGCTTTCGCCCTTTTGTGCCTCTGTAAAGCCCTCACGGCGATCTGAAAGGACATCAGCTCCCCGATCCGGTAACACAGCCGCCCCTTAATCCATCCCGGCTGTGCTTTCCGGATCCGCTTTATGGCCTCCTCTGCCGTGGGATCCCTGTATCCCTCATGATTCACTGTGTCACCGTCCTAATGGGCTACTGCCCTTCTGTATGATGGCATGATTGTTTTCCTCGACAACGATCTGGAAAAGCTCATGCCCGTTGATATTGACAGGTAGAACGATGGTCCTGTTCGATCCTCCGCTCTGAACATTCCGAAGCATGGCCTGCAGCTCTGACAAGATGCTTGCCAGATAGCCCGACACGGCCTCA